>Ga0187819_10001551_pt1 | contig 11924 bp, 9 predicted proteins | sample NC_wetland_sal_i_15_FD_132411 | JGI IMG/M metagenome (GOLD analysis project Ga0187819, IMG submission 132411) | Wetland sediment microbial communities from Neuse River Estuary, North Carolina, USA - SO4_4 | ecosystem: Environmental > Aquatic > Freshwater > Wetlands > Sediment | place: USA: North... | reverse complement strand
TTAACCTGCCTTCTCGAGGAACGTCGAATTAAAGCTGATTTCGTGGTTCTGAACCATCTCCTCGGTCACCACAAATTCACGCAACTTCCGTTGGCTGGGCAGGTGGTACATCAGGTCCAACATCAGGTCCTCGAGGATCATTCTCAATCCGCGAGCGCCCACCTTCCTTTCGATAGCCTGGATCGCGATCGCTTTCAACGCGCCTTCAGTGAATCGGAGCTTAACATTTTCGAACTCGAAAAGTCTCTGGTACTGACGGACTAGGGCGTTTTTGGGCCGTATGAGGATCTCGATCAGCGCCGCCTCGTCCAAATCGTTCAGTACGCTGACCACGGCCAGGCGTCCAACGAACTCAGGAATCAAGCCGTAGCGGATCAGGTCGGAAGGCTGCAACTGCTCGAGGAGTTCGACGTTTCTCCGTTCCCCAGCCGACAAAACGCTTGGGTTGTCCCCACGAAAGCCCACCGTTTTCTTTCCCATACGCTGCTCGATGATTTTCTCCAGTCCAACGAAAGCCCCTCCACAGATGAATAGAATATTGGTGGTATCAACAGGCGTACATTCCTGGTGGGGATGCTTGCGTCCGCCTTGGGGAGGCACGTTGGCGACGGTCCCTTCCAAAATCTTCAACAGGGCCTGCTGTACACCCTCGCCGGAGACATCACGAGTGATGGAGAGATTCTCGTCCTTTTTCGAGATCTTGTCGATTTCGTCAATATAGATGATACCTTGCTGGGCGCGCTGCACGTCGCCACCGGCATTCTGGAGGAGCTTCAAAACCACGTTCTCCACGTCTTCGCCCACATAGCCGGCTTCCGTCAAAGTTGTCGCATCCGCAATGGCGAAGGGGACTTCCAAAACCCGGGCGAGAGTCTGAGCCAGAAGTGTTTTGCCCGTCCCCGTGGGACCAATCAACAGAATATTCGACTTGGTAAGTTCCACCTCGCTGCGTATGCGGGTGAGAATGTTGCGTTTGTAATGGTTGTAAACCGCCACGGCCAGTTTTTTCTTGGCCTTTTCCTGCCCCACCACATACTGGTCGAGAAAAGCCTTGATATCAGGCGGCCTGGGGGGCCTGGCTTGGGTCGTGGGAAGGTCTTCACTCCGCTTTTCTTCCAAGATGGAGTTGCAGACGGCCACACACTCGTCGCAAATGAAAGCGCGGGGAAAATCACCCGGCGAAGAAATCAGCTTGCCCACCGCATCCTGGGATTTCCGGCAGAATGAACAGTGGGGGACTTCCTCCGAGCTGGGACGTTTCGTGGTCATAGCCGCTGTTTACTTATGCTTGTAAATGATTTCATCGATGATGCCGTATTCGCGAGCTTGCTGGGCACTCATCCAAAAATCGCGCTCCACGTCGCGCTCGATCTTCTCGATCGGCTGCCCGGTGTGTTTCGCCATGATTTCATTGAGGCTGGCGCGGATCCGCAGGATTTCGCGGGCGTGGATGTCAATGTCCGTGGCCTGTCCCGAGAGACCGCCCATGGTGGGCTGGTGAATAAGCAGGCGCGAATTGGGGAGGGCAAAACGTTTCCCGGGAGTTCCCGCGGCCAGCAGCAGAGCCGCCACGCTGGCCGCTTGGCCAATACAGATGGTCGCAACGTCGGGCCGAATGAACTGGATGGTATCGTAGATGGCCATCCCGGCGGTGACCACGCCGCCCGGCGAGTTAATATAAAGAGAGACGTCTCTGTCCGGGTCCTCAGCTTCCAGAAATAGTAGTTGAGCCGTCACCAGGTTCGCTACGTTGTCGTCAATGGCGGTCCCGATGAAAATTATATTGTCCTTGAGCAGGCGGGAATAGATATCGTAAGCGCGCTCTCCGCGGTTCGTCTGCTCGACAACCATGGGAATCAGAGTCATGTTCGGCTGGCTGGTCATCGCCTTTTCACTGTGGAAACTCAGTACCGTTTCCGAAACCTAGTCACTTTGGCGAGTGATTTTGGCGTTGCGGTAGATGAAATCAATAGCCTTCTGATTGCGGCGAGTAGCCTTTAGGGTATCCAAGTCGCCCTCGCGTGTCAAGCGTGTCTTGAGAGTGGCGGGAGGCTCGTGCGCCTCTTGCGCCATCCCTCGAATCACTTCATCGACTTCCTCTTCAGAAACCTCTAGCCCTTCCGCGTCGGCAATCTTGCTCAGCAATAAGGAGGCCCGAACATCCTTCTCAGCATCCGGCTTGGCATCCTCCCGGACCTTATGCCAATCTACCTGCGTTTGGCGGGGATCAATTCCTTGAGAAATGAGCTGCCTCAAAGTGCGCTCGAGTTTCTGCTCGAGCCGGGCTTCCACCATCACTTCCGGGACAGGGAATTCGTGCAAGCGGAGCAGTTGTTGCACGAGTTCTTGTTTGGCCGCCATCTCTGCCCGATGTCTAGCGCGTTCCTCGAGATCCTTACTTAACTTGGCTCGCAGCTCCCCCAGCGTGGAGAACTCGCTCACCGATTTCGCCAGCTCGTCATCAGCCGCGGGAACCACCTTATGTTTGATGCTCTGAACCTCGACGCGGTAACGGAAGGTTTTCCCGGCCAGCGATTTTTGGCGATAATCCGCTGGGTAATTCACTTCGAATTCCCGTATTTCGCCCGGCCGAGACCCGCGCAAATTCTCACTGAAGGCGGCAAGGGTCCCCTGGCCGCCCAACTCGATTGACACGTCGCGAGCTTCCACGGGGTGGCTCGCTGGGGCCTGCACATCCTGGCCCTTATAATTCAGCGTCAGGTAATCCCCATCCGCCGCGGGACTCTCCGTGACCACCTCGAAAGTGGCGGCCTGTTCGCGGACTTCTTCCAGTGCCTTATCAATGTCCGCCTCAGATACCAGGGGCGTTTCTTCCTGGACTTCCAACCCTTTATACTGTTGGAGTTCGATTTCAGGCAAAATCTCAAACGTGGCTTTGCACGCCAGGGGTTGGTCCTCCTCGAAGCGGAGATCCTCGAAGCGCGGGCGCCCTACCACCGACCACTTCTGTTCCTTAACGGCATCCTCAAAGAATTTGGGTACGAGCGCTTGCACCACCTCGTTTCGAATTTCATCTCGAAAGTGGCCCCGCACCAGTGACGCAGGCGCGCGGCCGGGACGAAAGCCAGGGATTCGTGCTTTGCGCGCATATTGCGCGGTCACCGAATCGGCCTCGCGTCGAACCACATCGACAGGAATCTCAATCCGAAGTTCTTTCTTGCAATTCGTTCCTTCCACAAGCCCTCAATGGTTGTTGAAGTGATGGGTATTAGGATGGCGAGTTTGAAGCTTCACTCGAACCAGCACTAGTGACTCGGCAATAGGGAAGCCACACATCCTACCGGAAGGCTCTAGAGCCCCTCGCGACCCTAGCACTTTTTAGTATAGCACACGACTTCCGGCTGTCAACGCCTGGCAAGGGGAGAACACTCGCCGTAGAATAACCACCCTTCTTTTCAACAACATTCCCGACTTCTAGGCTAAGGATCTTTATTTTCATAGACATTCCGGCTTCGGAGACCAATTCTAACGTAGATCCTCACCCATTGGCGCCGCCTTTCGAAGCTCGCCAGCAGGCGCAAATGATACTTGACTGCGAGTTCATTCTCCTGGATTTCAGGCTGATACTCGAAATAGCGTTCTTGAAGCCTTTGCAGCCAAGGGAAACGCCTCAGCCAGTTGCTGGGCGGCTCCCAGCGGCGCGAGTAAAGGTACAGGAAGTCGAACGAATCCGGGGAAACGTTGTCGAAATCATGGCGGCCGAAACCTTGCACTGCGACCACATTGAGGGGCTGGGGAACGTAGCCCAGAAACGGGCGTGACAGTTCATCGGAGGTCGGCCAGGCAGTCAGGATTCGGCGCTCGCCGGCATGAGCCGCGAGAAGCTGCGCGGCACGCTCATGCAGATGAACAAAGTCCGCATAGGCCAGGTTGTCCTCAAAGGGAAATGGGTAAGGCGGATTCAGAAACCACGCCCAGACAAAGCAGACTGCCGTGAGCACCATAATAGACCGGGCTACCAGCCGTGGCAGAAGCCATATCAAGGTCACGGCAATCAAAACCAGCGGCGGGAAGATAGGCAGCAGGTAGCGAGGCAAAACGGCGCCGCCCACCACGCTGAGCATCACCAGATAAGCCGCGGTAAGCCAACCTCCAAGAAAAAACAACCGGCCAAGAGTGTTTGGGCCCTGGTGATACGCGGAGTGGATTCCTGTTTTCGCGGGAATGACAAGCGTAACGGGAACGACAGGTTTTTCGAGAGCTGGGCCCACTTTGTTCCCGCGGCCCCAGCGTATTCCTGCAATGGCACCGGCCGCTAGAACCCAATGGAAGCCGCCGGCAAAGGTTTCATATAGACGACGGAGCAAAGTCAATAACACCCGAACCGGATGGAGGGTGGAGTAAAGGTTATAGTAAAGATAATAGCGGTTGCCCGTCCAGAATCCTGTGGCATGGTGGTAGAAACCCGCCCATGCAATGAGCGCCACGAGGGGCGCGAGATAGGCGGCCCACCAGGCGCGGGCCAGGGAATTGGACGTTCTCCTGATCTGCCACCAGGAGAAGATCCAGGCTACGGGCAGCAGAACCACGGCAGTTTCCTTGCTCAGGACGGCGCACGTGGAGGCAAGCGCAAACCACGCGGGATGATTCTCAAGCAGGGCCAAGAGGGCCAGCAGCGTGAACAATCCCGCCGCAAGATCGAGATGAGCCAGCGTACTTTGCGCGAAGAACAGGGGAGAAAGCGCCAGGAGCAGGACGCTCCAGCATCGGATCTCCCGATCGGCGATGCGGCGACCGAGCGCGTAAACACCTGCCAGGGTGCCTGACGCAATGCCAACCATGGCCAAGCGCGTGACCAGGGGTGAACACCCAAACGCCCGCCATGCCAATGCCAGATAGATGATAACAAGAGGAGTATGTCCTGTGGGAAGGGTGCTACTGGGAACCAAGTGCCCGGAATGGAAGAAGTCCATCGCGGCGGGAATGTAGTACCCAGCTTCGTCCCAATAGTAGGGCAGGCGAAGGAAGGGCAGGTGAAGAAAAACCAGCACCGTGAAGGCGGCCAACCAACTGAAAACCCAGTGGAGGTGAAAGCTCCCGAACCTGGCGAAAGCTTTGATCCCGGTTTGGCGGCCAACCTTTTCGAAGTGTTTTTTCATTCCAAATGGGGCGGCGCAGAAACTGGCAGCATTCCAAATTTGAGATTCCAAATCAAAGCTGGATCGAAAAATGGCAACGTAGAACCAATAAACCTCATATATCAAATTCCAAAGCCGGATGAGAACGTAGAAACCCAGGATCGAGACCTAGCCGATACCTAGAGGAGAAAGGTACATCTGACAGTCATCCGGGTTCTGCCTTCTGCTTTCTGATTTCTAGTTTCTAGTTTCAACTTCGACTTCCTCGCAGGGCTGGCTTTCATTGTTTGAAAGATCCACTGCTGTCACCCGGTAGAAATAGGTATGTCCCGGCTTGACGCTGGTATCGCGGAGAATTGGGGTACGGAGCAATTCTTTATTCAGCCTACTGGGTTGCTCACCGTCCTCACGCCGGTAAACATAATAACCAGCCAGGTCTTTCTCCGTGTTGGCCGTCCAAACCAGTTCCACCGCACCGCTGGTGTACAAAGCTGTTAACCCCGTGGGGCGCGCCGGCGGAAATATATCGCGGGGGATCACTCCGTAAGGTTGTGAGGGTTCACTTTCAGCGATTGTCCCGTCCGCCTTGAACAACGCCCTCACCTGGTAGGAGTAAGCATGCCCGAATTCAAAATCCCGGTCGAGGTAAGATGGCTCCTTAGTTTCCCCCACCAACTGGAACGATCCTGGTTTTCCTGTGGGGCTCCTGTATATGCGGTACCCCGCCAACCACTTGACCGCCTGGCCTTCCAGCGTCATGACCGCTGGCTGCCAACTCAGCTCAATCGCCTTCTCCGTGGTCTTGCTCTCCATATGGTCGACGGGGCCTGACACGTCCAACACCCGCAGCCGCACAAGATTTGACGGCTCGCTTTCCAGGGGGCGGTGGTGAAACCCGCGGGTGAGAGTGCGGATAGCAATGATCGATTCTCCTCCCCGCCCGCTCTTGAATTCGTCCTCGGAAAGGGCCGCGGGGTAGATGACACTCCCGTCGTTGGCGTAACGAGCCCACTGGCCGGGTAGAAGGCTGGTCCAAAGAGCCAGGGGCGGGGATTTTGGCAGTTGCGAACCGGAGGGGAGGTGGGCGCGGAGAATCTCAATCTCCAGGGGTTTAGTCAACCGTTCTCCGTCCAGGGCCTGTTGCGGGAGTGTAAACCGGATCTCGAGCCTGCGTCCCACTTGAAATACGCTGAGGTCGGTTATACGTTCCGGCACCTCGAGGCGGGGCGGCTGTGGCGGCCCCTGCACACCGCAGGCTAGCAGGAAGACCGCCCCAGCAGCCTGCGCAAGAAGAACCGGGGTGTCGATTAGATTTGGATAACAGTGTCGCGGCCGTTTTGCTAGGATTGTGAAACCCCGTATTGAATGTTGTCAATCCGATTGTTCGATCGGCATGTGCAGCTCCGCCGCCCTGTCGTGCGGAAAGGCTCTGCCTTACCGGTCTCGGCCTCAGATCTTATTCCTAGGTTGAGGCTGCGCCTCAACCGGCGAGGCACAGCCTCGCCGAAAAACCAGCAACTTAGAAGCGAAGGGCCGGAAAAGCAGAGCCTTTCCGCACGACAGGGCGGCGTAGCCGCTGGGTGCACAAGACTATGATAATGGCTGAGATACACGATCTGAGAATCAGAAACTCGCGGACCTCTGCCGCAAAGGGGAGAGGGCCAAAGTCCCTATATTCTCACCTTTCCCCATTGGGAGCTCCGCGCACAGAAAGTTGATTCACAAGATGTACCGGCTGAGGTCTTGATTCTTGACAATATCCGCCAATTGCTTCTGAACGTAGGCCGCATCAATGCGCACAGTCTTCTTCTTAAGATCCGGGCCCTCGAAAGAGATTTCGTCGAGAAGTTTTTCCATGATCGTGTGCAAGCGCCGGGCCCCGATGTTTTCCGTCTGCTCGTTTACTGCTGCGGCAAACTTGGCGATCTCTTCCAGCGCCTCATCCGCGAAAGAGAGTTTGATGCCCTCCGTTTCCAGCAGCGCCGCATACTGCTTGACCAAGGCGCTCTTGGGCTCCTTCAGAATACGGATGAAGTCTTGCGTGGTGAGCGAGTGCAGTTCCACCCGGATCGGGAATCGCCCCTGGAGTTCAGGGATCAGATCGGACGGTTTGCTCACGTGGAAAGCTCCGGCCGCCACGAAAAGAATGTGATCGGTCCGCACCATCCCGTAACGCGTGTTGACCGTGGTCCCCTCCACGATCGGCAAGATATCCCGCTGTACCCCTTCCCGGCTCACGTCCGGTCCGTGGCCTCGTTCCCGGCCGGCGATCTTGTCGATTTCATCGAGAAAAATGATGCCCGACTGCTCGGCGCGCTCCACCGCCACGCGGGTGACCTGGTCCATATCGATTAGTTTGTTTTCTTCCTCCTGGGTCAGGTAATCCATGGCCTCCACGACGCGCATGCGACGCTTCTTGGTTCGGGACCCAAAAAGCCCTGGGAGAATGTCTTTGATGTTGATGTCCATCTCTTCGATGCCTTGCGAAGAGATCACCTCGAAAGCCGGGAAGCTACGGTCTCGTACTTCAACATCGACCTGCCGTTCGTCGAGTTTTCCTTCCCGAAGCTGGGCGCGCAATTTTTCGCGCGTACGGCGGAACTGTTCTTGCGCCGCAACAGCGCGATCTTCGTCCTCGCTGCCGCTTTTTTCATGAGGCCTCAAAGAAGGCGGAGGGGGCAGAAGGAGATCCAGCAGGCGTTCTTCGGCGTTCTGCTCGGCCTTTTCCGCGACTTCATCGACGCGTTCTTCCCGGACCATGTCAATGGCGATTTCCACCAAGTCGCGGACCATGGACTCGACATCGCGGCCAACGTAACCGACTTCGGTAAAGCGCGAGGCTTCCACCTTAAGGAAAGGAGAATTCGTCAGCCGCGCCAGGCGGCGGGCGATCTCGGTTTTCCCCACGCCGGTGGGGCCAATCATGATGATATTCTTGGGCAGGATATCTTCCGCTTGTTCCGGGGGTAACTTCTGGCGCCGCATGCGGTTGCGCAGGGCCGTGGCTACACATCGCTTGGCTTCGCTTTGGCCGATCACATACTTATCCAACTCCGTTACGATCTGGCGCGGGGTTAGCTCATCCAGTGAGGCGGCGGTGTCGAGACTTTCCGGCAAATAGAAAACCATAAGATTCAGCGCTCGCGGTGCCACGACCCCTTGCTCCCCTCCTCACTGAGGAGGGGAATAAGGAGTGGTAGGTTAGCACTCAGAGTTCTTCGATCGTCACCTGGTCATTGGTAAAGATGCAGATCTCCCCAGCCAGGCGCATGGCCTCCTCGACAATCTCTTTGGCGCTCATGGCGGTGTGTTTTGCCAGGGCGCGTGCCGCGGCCAGGGCGAACGGCCCGCCGGAGCCAATGGCCACAATCCCGTCATCAGGCTCAATCACATCTCCGTTGCCGCTCACCAGGTAGGTATTCTTTTCATCGGCGACCAGGAGCAATGCCTCGAGGTGTCGGAGGGCACGATCGGTGCGCCAGTCTTTGGCCAGTTCCACCACGGCGCGGTTCAGGTTGCCGTGATACTCCTCGAGTTTTTGTTCAAACCTGGAGAAAAGGGAAAGGGCGTCGGCGGTGCTCCCGGCAAAACCCGCCAGCACTTTTTCGTTAAAGAGGCGTCGGATTTTCCGGGCTTTCTGCTTGACGATATTCTCGCCCATGGTGACTTGTCCGTCGCCGCCCATGGCGAGTCGGCCGTCGCGCCGCACGCAGAGGATCGTCGTACTGCGCAAGGTTGATGGGCGGGGCTTTAGCCCTACCGCCCCAGGGCGGAGGGCTGAGTGAGCCTTTAGGCCCTGGATCCGCGTCGCTTCGGGGGCTAAAGCCTTAAGATTCCGCGCGGGCTCTGGAACGGGGCTAAAGCCCCGTCCTTCTCTCTGTCTCTTCACGATCACTCCCCGGACTCATTATAACAGATGGAACTCCTACCGGACGGGTTGGAAATAGGTAGGGGGGTAGGCGTCATCATAGTGGGCAAAGCTGCGAAAGACCTCGGAAACCCGTTCCTCATCCATAAATCGTGCAATGTGCATCGGGGTCATAACTCCTTCGGTATTCTTATAGTCGCTATAGACGTCCGCGAATTCGTTCCAGTCGCCTGTCTTGGGGTCGCGCACGCGATAGGTGACGCTAACCGGCAGGAGCGTCTGACGATTCAAATCCAGTTTCAGTTGAGCTCCCTGCGCGTCCACCATGTCCAGAGATTGAGTGGCTACGTTATCCACGAAGTCAACCCCGCCCTGCTGAATGAGTATTCCGGGTTCATGGATGCGGAGACGGAGGAGATTCTCCAGCGAATAGTAAGTGGAAATCTTCCAGCGCCGGATCTGCTCGGGCAGTTGGGTGGTCATGCCCATCCGGTCCAGTTCCCATGCCTGGTCGCCGTTATTAATGAGAATGACAGGAGGGTTTTTCCCGTAGCTAAAGCGGCGTTTGTCCGGGTATTCGACGTAGCTTTCAAAAGGGGCGAAGGCGGAAGTGGCCTCGTCTCTAATGGAATAGATGCGCCCCCGCGTGGTGAGCCGTTTTACTTTTAAGAAAGCGGGCCCGCCCAATGCCTGAATGACGCGATCAAGGACTTGTTGGGCTTTGGGGTCGATGCGTGAAGGAGGCGGGGATGGATTCGGAGGGGCCACGGGAGGATTGGCAGGAGCCTCGGCGGGATTCTGCCCGGCGCGCAGCCTCGCCCCGTGGGCTGCCCCCAGCAGCAAGACCAACGCGGCCGCCCCAGTGATTATTTCTCTTACCCTATTTGTTCGCTTAGTCATCGTAATGTCTGGCCCTCGCGCCGCAGGCGCTTTGGAGCGCGGCAGCTTGCTGCCGCTTTCCCCCTGCGAGCTTCCTTGCGGTCCGCCTCGTGGAGCTGACCTTTAGGTCAAACAACGGCTGCCAACCAAATGGTCGGCGCCACAAAGCACAAGGCCAGCAAGCTGGCCTGAGCAAAAGCGGCAGCAAGCTGCCGCACTCCAAAGCTACCCACACAAAACGCTCCCGCCGTTTACGTTCAGGATTTCCCCGGTGATAAATGTAGCCATGGACGAGGCCAAGAAGAGAATAGGCAGAGCAATCTCCTCCGGTCGAGCAAAGCGCCGAAGCGGAATGGTGGATATGGCGTGTTTATACTCGCGCCTATTTTTCAATACCGGCGTGCTCATATCCGTTTCCACCCAGCCGGGGGCGACACAATTCACCAAGATACTGTGCCGGGCCAGTTCTGTAGAAAGCCCTTTGACAAAACTAATCAGGCCGCCTTTGCTGGCGCCGTAGTGGGTGTGAAAAGCCTCTCCGCGTTGGCCGGCCGTCGAGGAAACCACGATGATTCGCCCGCCTTTCTGGCGAATCATTAGGGGAATGGCGTGGCGCACCAGCGAAAAGACGCCTTTGAGGTTTACCGCCATCATTTCATCCCACTCCTTCTCCGTCACTCGCTCGATGGGCAAGGGTTTGTAGTTCCAAATCCCTGCGTTGGCCACCAGTGTATTCAGCCTACCGAATCGACAAACCGCCTCCTGAACCAACCTCCTGGCGTCGGCCATGCTCGAAACATCGGCCCGCACAGCAATAGCCTGACCCTCCAGGCCCTTACAGCTTTCGATGACTTGCTGAGCGGCGCGGTTTTCTCGCCGATAGTTGAAAACAACCTTCGCGCCCGCTGCCACAAACAGCTTCACGGCCGCCGCGCCGATACCGCGGGACCCGCCCGTAACCAGAGCAACTTCATCCTTGAGAGTGATCTGCATGTTATTCAGAGTCCAACGGCCACACCGCAGCGTCCGTACCCTTTCAATTCCCACTCGTTGCAGTTTATCACTTCCCGCCCTCGGTGACACTGGACGGGGGATGTCTCTCTGGGAGCGTCACCCGGCCTGACTTCCGGGCTTATGGTTTTGTAATTCCCCCCTTAGGACCTGCGTGAAAGCTCAGTCCTCTCCCCTTTGGGGGAGAGGGTGGCCCGCGACGGCGTTTTCACCAGCTCGCGCAGGTCGGGTGAGGGGGTGAGACTGTATGACAGAAAGCAGAAGGCATAAAGCAGGAGATGAGACTCATGCGTCAGGAGGCATCGGGGCGGAAGACACTTTATTCCACAGATGGCGGCGCACAGACGTGAGGCTTCTCTGCATTCTGCCGGCTACCTGCTGCCCACTGCCTATCGCTTCTCGAACCGTGCCTGGAAAAAGCGCAAGTATTTGGGTTCGTAGACCATCTTCAAGCCGCGCGCCTGATCGCGCTGCTCGTAAACCTCCAAGATCGACTCCGCCACCACATCCATATGAGCCTGAGTATAGACGCGACGGGGAATGGTGACGCGCACGAGCTCCAAGCGCGGGTGGTGCTCCTGACCGGTCTTGGGGTCGCGCCCGGCGGAGACGATGCCGCGCTCCATAGTGCGCACTCCGGAGTCTACGTAGATGTTGCCGGTCAGTGTCTGGGCGGGGTATTGCTCTTGCGGGATGTGCGGGTAAAAGCCTCTCGCGTCCAGGAAAACGCCGTGCCCGCCGATCGGCTTAACGATAGGGACTCCCCAATCCAGCAGGTGTCGGCCCAGATACTCGACCTGACCGACGCGGGCGCGGATGTGGTCATCCTCAATGCTTTCCTTGATGCCACGGGCCATAGCTTCCATGTCGCGTCCCGCCAGCCCGCCGTAAGTGTGTAGACCTTCGTAGACCACGACCATGTTGCGCGCTTCTTCGTAGAGGCCCTCATCGTTGGTGGCCAGCCAGCCTCCAATATTCACCAGCGCATCTTTCTTGGCGCTCATGGTGCAGCTCTGAGTGTAGGAGCAGTACTCCTTCAGGATTTCCGCCACCTTCTTCGAGCGGTA
>Ga0187819_10001550_pt1 | contig 11930 bp, 9 predicted proteins | sample NC_wetland_sal_i_15_FD_132411 | JGI IMG/M metagenome (GOLD analysis project Ga0187819, IMG submission 132411) | Wetland sediment microbial communities from Neuse River Estuary, North Carolina, USA - SO4_4 | ecosystem: Environmental > Aquatic > Freshwater > Wetlands > Sediment | place: USA: North... | reverse complement strand
TATCGCAAGGCGGCACTCGACCGGTTCTGCGCGTTACCCGAGTCGCCATTGGAACGAAGCGAGCGGCTCGAGCAGTTGCGCTTTCTGGAAAACGGAATTCCTATTCAGGTTGGGGAAACCCCGTACGATACTGTTGGCGTGGATACTGAGGATGATCTGCGCAGGGTGGAAGAGATTTTCAGGCGGCGTGAGACGTAGCAAGCTACGTCTTGGTCGATGACAAATCCATGCCGCTGTAAAACCCGGATCCCTCGCTTTGCTCGGGATGACAATCCTGTACTCTGAGACGTAGTGAGCTCCGTCTCTACAGAAGTATTTATGCACAACTTTTATTTTCGAGTTGCAGGCGGGGGTTGTAACTTCGCCCATGCCTCTGCGGCCAATACGCGCCGCGAAATTGCGGGATGCGATTGGAAAAACCATTCTACCCAGCGGGCGGGAGACCGCTCGGCAAGATTCTGTTCAGCGAGCTTGTTCATGGACGAAATGAATGGATCGACGCTGGCGATGGACTGAAATGCGTAACGGTCAGCCTGGCGCTCGTTGTAACGGGAGTACGCATTGAGGGCCGGCAGCAAGAGGAATGACAGCACTGTCGAAACGAGCACCAGCAACGGCAGATTGGCAAAGTCGGAGACGGTTTCAAACATGTGGGTTCGTTCCACCGCATAGTGCAGCACCCAGTTTGCGGCCCAGAACCCAACCAGGGTGATCCCCGCCTGCACGGCGATACTTTTCAAAATGTGCCGGTGTACGTGATGGCCCAACTCGTGCGCCAGCACGGCCTCAATTTCGTCTGCCGAGTAATGTTCGAGGAGCGTGTCCGCGAGAATGATGCGGCGGGTGTTGCCGAGTCCAGTTAACGCCGCGTTGGCCTTCTTGCTCTTCTCCGAAAGGTTCCACTTGTAGACGCCGCGCACCCGCGTTCCGGCACGCTCACTCAGTTCCACGAGACGGGATTTGAGCTCGGCATTGTCGAGCGGCTCGAACTTATAAAAGATGGGGAACAAAACCACCGGGGCAAGCTGCGCCATCAGTACGAACAATCCCAGGAAGGCGGCCCACGCGATCAGCCACCAATGCTGCGGGAACTGACGAATAATGAAGTAGAGCAACTCGACCACAATTGACGCCAGCGCCACGCCCACCAGAAAACCCTTGGTTTCGTCCCACACCCACGCGCGCAACCTTTGATTGGAAAGATTGTAGCGATGCTCCACCTGAAATCCGTAGTAGTCCAGTCCGAGTCCAAGCAGTTTGCCGATGAGCATGAGCATCAAGACATAAAGAAAAACTGCCAGGGTGTAATGTTCGTAGGCTCCATGCATGGCGAAATCGCGCAGGGTGCCGTTCCATCCCGTTGCCAGCAGCACGATGAGCAGGAGCAGGCCGAGGACAAAATCGGCGATACCGAGCCATCTCCGAATGCGGTTATAACGCCGCGCTTCAGGCGAATCGGTGGGAGTAGGTATTGAGGCGATTGCATTGCTCATCTGGACTTATTGATTATCGTATGCGGCGGCACTAAATGCGAGACTCAAAAGTGCTGTGAACGCGTGGGCTGTGCGACGGCTTATGCACTTTTCACAAATGTTTCGGCCTTGGACAAGATCTCGCTCACCAATTCAGGTGACGCGGCTTCCGCATACACGCGTAACAGCGGCTCGGTCCCCGAGGCTCGGAACAAAACCCACGCCTCGGCGCCATTGCCGTTGGAGGGCGCATCCAGGAAAAACTTTATCCCGTCGAGGCTCTCCTTTCTTAAGACGCCATAACTCCCTAAACGGTTGGTTGAGTCGGATCGCGCTCGCAGGATCGCTTGTTGTTTCACGTCTTCTGGAATATGCAGATCGCGCCGTCCGTAGTAGTGCGGACCATACTCGCGCTGCAGATCCGCGACCAGTTGGCCCAGCGGCTTGCGTTCATCGGCCATGACATTGGCCAGCAGCAGCGAATTCAGAAGGCCGTCGCGCTCCGGCAAAAATCGCGAATAGCCGATGCCTCCGGATTCCTCGCCGCCGATAACAATTTCGCGCTCCATCATCAAGTCAGCGGCGTACTTGAATCCGATGGGACACTCATTCAGTTTGCGGCCATGCTTGGCGGCAATGCGATCGATCATGCGCGTGGTGTTGAAAGCGCGCACCACTTCTCCGGGCCATTTTTTTCTTACCAGCAGCCACTGCAGGAGAACGGAGATAATCTTGTGAGAATCTACGAAGCTGCCGTCCTCGGCCACGGCGCCGATACGATCCGCGTCGCCGTCGGTCGCAAGTCCGGCATCGCAGCCCTCTTTCACCACGGTTTGCTGCAGCATGGCCACGTGCGGCTCGATCGGCTCAGGATTAATATCCGGAAACAGAGGGTTCAGTTCCTGGCGGATAGTCACGTGCTGAACGCCACGCTCGCTGAAAATTCCTGTCAACACACCGCGTCCAGAGCCGTACATCGAATCCACCGCAAACTTGAAATTGGCCTTAGCAATCGCGTCGAGGTCGGCGAAGTCGATGATGGCTTTTACGTAGGCTGGCTTCAAGTCAACTTCTTCAATTGCCGCTTTTTGGCCGCTGGGGATCGCGCCGGCGCCCAACTCGTCTTCGATCGCTTTCATGATCGCCGGAGTGCCAGAGCCGCCAAACTTGCCTTTAAACTTCACGCCATTCCAGTTCCACGGGTTATGACTGGATGTGACCACCACGCCGCCAGCGGCGCCGCGGTGCTTTACGGCAAATGAAATCGCGGGCGTGGGCGTGTAATCGCTGGCCAACTTTACCGGAATCCCGGCCCCAGCCAAGACTTCCGCGGCGACTCGGGCGGCGCGCGGTGAAGCGAAGCGAGTGTCGTAACCAACAATCAACCCGCGCCGTGAGTCTTCGTGATTGAGAACATAGGCGGCAATCGCGCCCGCCACCCGGCGCACGTTGTCAAAGGTGAAATCGTCGGCGATGATGCCTCGCCAACCGTCGGTGCCGAATTTAATGGGGGTGGTCATTGGTCGTTAGTCGCTGGCAGACTGTTCACAGCCTCGTATTTTGCGATCCGGACTGCAATGACAAAAGTAGCGCCGCCGTCTCGGCGGCTGTCGTGGGGGCTTCCCGCCCCCACCGAGGAGGGCAAGATGCCGGCGCTACGAGGATGTCCACCAAGCAGTCGGTTTCATAACACACTCGCCAGTTTCCTCAAACTAATTTGAGCAATTTTTTCTCATCCAGATATTTCACGATCTTACCTACGTCCTGTGCGTGCTCGCGAGTTGTAATCAACAATGCGTCATCAGTCTCCACGACCACGAGATCGTTCACACCTACCGCCGCCACAAATTTGCCCGGTGCGTGAATATAATTCCCTGCTGCATTCAGGGTAAAGAGGCCCTCGCCGGAGGTTACATTGCCATCTGGTGATTGCCCTTTGGCAACGTGGTGCTCATGCAATGCCGTCCATGATCCCAGATCGTTCCACCCAAAATCTGCGGGCAGGCAGAAGATGTTGGAATTCTGCTCTCCTTTGGATGAGCGCGGCTCGAGCACGGCGTAATCAATGCTGATATTTTCGCACTGGGGATACAGCCGGCGAAATGTTCCGGCAAACTTGCGTGTTCCAAACGCTTGCGCGATCTGTTCGAGGAACGGCGCGGTTTTCGGCAAATGCTCACGCAGCGCGTTGGTCAGGGTTCGCGCGCTCCAAAGAAACATGCCGCTATTCCAGAAGTAGTTGCCCGCTTCCAGGAACCTGGCCGCACGTTCGGCGTAGGGTTTCTCGGTGAACCGGCGCACCGGGTACGCTTCCCGCTCCGTCGCCAGGTCGACTTCGATATAACCGTATCCCGTCTCGGCCCGGGTTGGACGAATCCCCAGTACCACGATGTTCTCGCCCGAGGCTGCGATTTCGATGCCTTCCTGCAAAACCTGGCGATAGCGTTTTTCGTCTCCAATCACGTGATCGGAGGGAAACAGTCCGATCACCGCATCGGGATTGCTTTGCAGCAAAATAAAAGCAGCCAAGCCAATGGCCGGTGCGGTATTTCGTCCCACCGGTTCAGCAATGATCTGTGGTTTGCTGAGCCGCGGAATCTGGCGGGCGATTTCGCGCTGCGAATCTTCATTGGTGATAATCCAAAAATGTTTAGCCGCGGCGAGCGGCAGCAGGCGCGAAACCGTTTGCTGGATCATGGTCTGCTTGCCATTGAGCGCCAGCAACTGCTTGGCCCGGCGTTTGCGGCTCAACGGCCAAAACCGGGTTCCACGCCCGCCCGCGAGAATTACAGGATAGAAATTTGATTTCGTTTTCGCCACGGGTTCTCACCGCTCCTTCGATTGTCGTTTATATCCTGGTTGCGGGCTCCGGCAGGGCAATGCCGGGCAATGCGGCTTTCAGGAATTCCACCGTCCACTGCGGACGCACGTGAAAGTCTTCGATCGACGCGGGCACGACCACTGCATCTCCCTTCGCCAGGGTGACGGGTTCAGCGCCGCGCGCTTCGATCACGGCACAGCCGTCGATCGCAACCAGGATTTGAACTGAACTCTTGCTGGCGTCATTTCCGGTTCTGAAGCCCAGCGGTTCCTTCAATTCGAACATTTCCACCACAAAAAAAGGAGAAGCCACCAGGGCTGACCGTCGATTCTTCGTGCCATTTACCATTGTCGGGGCCGGGCGGATCACCTTCCCGGAAGCCACTCTCTCTTTCACAGCCGCCAGGCCTTCTCTCAGATGCAACTCGCGCGCGCGCCCGTAGTCATATAAACGATAGGTTGTATCCGACTGCTGCTGGGTTTCGACGATGATCGAGCCTGGACCAAGCGTGTGCACCGTACCGCCAGCTACATAAATCATTTCGCCCGGAAATACATTGATCCAATTCAGCAATTCCTCCGCACGCTCGTGCTGAATCGCTTGCTCAAATTGCGTCCGCGTAACCCCCGGCTTCAGACCCAAGGCGATCTGTGCCCCGGGTTTGGCGTGAGCTACGTACCAGCATTCGGTTTTACCGCAGGGTTGACCCACGCGGCGCGCGGCTTCGTCATCAGGATGGACTTGCACCGAAAGCTTCTCATGAGGGAACAGAAACTTTGTGAGCAATGGGAAGCGACGGGGATCGCTAGGGGCTTCCCCAACTAATTTCCGTCCATATTCGGTGCTCAACTCCGCAAGCGATTTTCCTTTCAAGGGCCCATTCGCCACCTTGCCGTCATCTCCGGTGAGCCACGATTCTCCGATCTTCTCCTCGAAACGATGATTGGGATAAATGGGGGATAAGTCAGTCGTACCCCAGGGACGCGGGTCGAATGCCGGAGACATTAACAGTGGGTAAAGATCATTCATGTGGCAGAAAATAAATTGAGGTCGCAGGGGTCAAACCCCGTAGCGCCGGCATCTTGCCGGCTGTCGCGAGGGCATCTTGCCCTCGGAAGTGCGGGCGAGGACGCCCCCACGACAGCCGCTGGGACGGCGGCGCTACATGCGGAGGGTCACAGTGCCGCGAGAAACTTTCGCATTCGTTCCAGGCCACGATCCAGTTCTGCGATCGAGGTAGCGTAGGACACGCGAATATGGTCGCGGGTTCCGAAACCCTCGCCCGGAACCGTGGCCACGTGCACTTCGCGCAACAGTTTTCCCGCAAGATCCGAAGCCGACTTCACTCCGCTGCGTCCAAAGAATGCGGACACGTTCGGATACGCATAGAACGCGCCTTCGGGCAGCGTGCACTTCACCCCGGGAATCGACCGCAGTCCGTTGATCACGTGATCGCGCAAGTTGATGTACTCCGCGCGCATGTCAGTCACGCATTGCTGAGGGCCTTTGAGCGCCGCTACTGCTGCTTTCTGCACAATCGATGTGGGGTTCGACGTGGACTGGCTCTGCAGCTTCTGCATTGCGCTCACAACTGGGGGCGGAGCCAGCGCATAGCCTAATCGCCAGCCGGTCATCGCGTAAGTTTTGGAGAGCGATCCGATGATCACCATGCGCTCGCGGAACTCGCGCAGCGATCCCACTGAGAATCGTTTTGCGGTGTAATTCAGGTACACATAACACTCATCGGAAATCACCCAGATGCCGCGCTCGTGCGCCAGACGCACAACTTCGGTCAGGTCTCCCGGCGACATCACCGCGCCGGAGGGATTGGATGGTGAATTCAAGATGATGAGCTTGGTCCGGGGAGTGATCAGACGCTCAATCATCTCCGCAGTGACTCGGAACCCCTGAGCTTCGTCGGTTTCCAGCAATACACAATTTCCTCCCGCATAGCGGACAATGTCTTTGAAGGAAACCCAATAGGGAACCGGCAGAATCACTTCATCCCCGTGGTCGACCAGGACCTGCACGGCATTGAACAAAGCTTGCTTGCCTCCGGTTGAGGCAATCACCTCTTCACGCCGGTAATCCGAATCGAAATCAACGGCATGGCGATGCGCGATGCCGTCGCGCAGTTCGGTGGTGCCGCTGACCGCGGTGTACTTTGTGAAGTTCCCTTGGATCGCGGCGATGCCAGCTTCCTTGATGTGCTGGGGCGTGGCGAAGTGGGGCTCGCCCGCGCCGAAATCCACCACGTCAATCCCCTGCTGGCGCAGCTTGTCGGCCTCGGCCACGACCGCCATCGTGGCGGAAGGTTCAATGCGGTTGATGCGCTCGGTAAGCTTTAACGCAAGATTCGCTTCCGTAACTGGAGTCATACTCGTTTCCTCGACTTCGGTTTTCTGGCATTTGCCAGCTTGATAGCTGGGTCTAGCTTCTCTTTCAACCGTTGTTCAACCAACTCCGGAACCAGGTCTTTGACCGAGCCACCCAATTGAGCAATCTCGCGCACCAGACGGGAACTCAAGTAGGAATACTGTTCCGCCGGCATCATGAAGACGGTCTCCAGATCAGGCTGCAATTTGCGGTTCATCAGAGCCATCTGCAATTCGTACTCATAATCGCTGATGGCGCGAATGCCGCGAAGCACCGCACTAGCCTTAACCTTGGCCGCATAGTCCACCATCAGGCCGTCGAACGTATCCACGCGCACGTTTTTGAAGTCCGCAGTCATCGCCTCCAGCATCAGCAGCCGCTCGGACAAATTGAACAGAGGATCCTTCTCCGCATTGCGGAGGATCGCTACCACCAACTCGTCAAAGATCTTACTACCCCGCGCGATCAAATCCAGGTGCCCGTTGGTCGGCGGATCGAACGAGCCGGGGTACATAGCGATGACTTTCTTCAATGAACCTCTTTCAAGTCTGGTGTTCAAATACGGTCGCTAATGAGTATGCGTTTCGCTCGGTAACAGAGGATTCTATGCGCCCGGCGAAGTCGATGGCAATGCCTGTTTGCCGCCCTCCTTTGTCTGACGCTCTGCACAGTGGTCCAATAGTACAGGTAATGGCCTCGTTGGTTACCCCGTCTTCTGATATAGCACAATGGTGGTAGTTCGTAACTTGTCACCCGGGCGTCTGAAAATTAGCCTGATAGTTGATGTCACCAGTCTCTCTTTTGTTTTCACTCGACAAGGACACCTCGCGCCGATTAGTGCAGGCTCTAAGAGAACTTGAGCTAGAGATTGAACCCTGTCCCGACATCTTTACTGCCATCGAGTGGCTTACCAGCCGGAGCTTTGACGTCATTGTGGCCGATTGCGACAGCGGGCCGGAGGCGGCATTTCTGCTGAAGAATGCGCGTGAACTGAAGTTAAATAAGGCGGCTTTCACGCTTGCGCTTACGAGCAGGGCGCTCAGTGCCTCGGACGAAGAAAACGGCCCCGATCTCACCTTGACCAAGCCGCTGATCCCGGATCAGGTCAAGTATGCTCTGCTGAGCAACGACCATTTTCTGGGATGTTTGAGGGCTTGGATCGCAAGAGGCGATTTTGCCCATCCCCCGGAAACGAATCCCGCTGTCGAGAATTCAGAGAACATTGAAGAGAGGCGGCCGCCACAACAGCCCTCCTTCACGCCGTTAGCCGCACGCCCGGCTGAGCCCTCCCCAACGCCGGGCTACAGCTACGGTGCGGCCGCGGCAGGGCTGAATCTCACCTTTGCGACCCTCGACCGGAGACTGTTCCGGTCGTTGAACCTGCGGAATCGCGGGGAGCATGCAGTTGGCGAGGTCAAAAGATATAGTCGTAATAGGTTTTTGTGGGGCAGTGTCCTCAGCTTGGTTTTCGTTTCGGTTGGCTACATCTTTGGCCAGCCCCTGCGGATCGAGAGCGTATTCGCCAGCGTCGCCACCGCCTATAAGCAAGCATTGCAAACCAAATCGAGCAAGCTGCAGTCGACTGAACTTGACACTACTCCGGACTCCGCGGCGCCAGCCAAAACTGCCGCAATGCAGCACTCGGGGTCTGGCAGATATTTGTCCTCGGGACTGCGCGCGGCTCCTGTCCAGGCATTGCCTCTGGCGGACCAAATTGCGACGGTCTCGGCGGAAACGCTGCAGGCCAATGCCCGGCCGGATCTTTCCGCAGGCGCTTCGCGGGTTTTGATCCCGGAGAGCTTGAGCATGCCACAGCCGGAAACGGCAACGGTGCGAAATGTCAGCCTCAGGCGTTCCCCACCTCTGCTTAGCCAAGTGGAACCGGTGAGCCTGTCTGAAGATTCGTCGAAAACGTTGCTCATACAGAAAGTAGCACCCAGTTACCCAGAGCAGGCCTTGAAGGCCGGCCTCCAAGGCGCGGTGATTTTGCAGGCGTGGATTGGCAAAGATGGAAGCATCCGAGACTTGAAACTAGTCGACGGCTCCCTGCTGCTCGGCCAGGCGGCAGTAAAAGCGGTCAAGCAATGGCGGTACAAGCCTTATCTGCGAAACGGGGTAGCCGTTGAAGCCGAGACCTACGTGACGGTGAATTTCCGGCTCCCTTAATCTCTTTTACTCCCGGTACCTCTACTCCCGGTACCTCCAGAATCAATTAGTTCACAACTTTTTACTTGTTTTTACCCTGGATTGACACATCCACCTGCCTGTTCAACTATGTTTGTTTCCGGGCTGGTCCAATACTCACCCGGATCAGGAGCTCATAATGAAATCGAAGCGGCGTGGCAGCGAGCGAACCCGGTTGATGTTGACGCTGGAACTCGCCGTGGTGTTGCCTGCTGCTGCCCTGGTCATCCTGAGCGCGTTGCACCTGAATGAAGTCCAGCGTGACCGAGGCGTGGAAGCCGCATTTCAGCGCGATTTCAACCAGGTGCTGGCGATTTCCGAGAAGCAGATCAACCAGAAGGCCGAAAGTATGGCGGACGAAGTCCGCAGCACGATCCCCAAGCCAGGTGACACCTGCGTGGAGACGTTGGACCGGATTCTCGCCACCCACCCTTACATTGCCCACGTCTTCGTTTACGAACCGAACAGCGGTCTGATCTTCCGCTCGCAGCCATCCCGTCTCAAGGACGCTTCGTTTCGCGCCGAAGGTGATGATCTGTCCAGCATGACCATGGCCTGGATGAAGATGGAATACAAGGATGAGGTGAAGCATTTCGAGGAGAAAGAAAAGGAGGGCAAGCGCTACTCTTTTTTTGACAACTGGCCTATGAGAGGCGAAAAGCGCTTGTACCAATCAGGGGCTGTGTTTTTGATGACAGACAGCTCCAGCGGAAACAAGGCCATCGCCGGGATGGTGTTTGATGCCGAGTACCTCCGCGATCAATTCTTTCCCGAAATGCTGGACACTCTCTTAAGTCACCAGGAAGAAAAAGGCGAGAAGAACCATGTGGTGATGATGATCCATCCCCGGCACGAATCCACGCCTCTGGCGGCTTCGGCGGGTTGGGATGGCGGGGAACCTGAGGTAGAACGCAACCTGGAGGGCTCGTTCCCCGGGCTGACGCTCGGGATCAAGTTGCCCGGAACTACTTTGGCTGCGCTGGGCCAGCATTTTGTCCACACCGGGTTTCTCATTCTGGGCGCCATCTCTCTGCTGCTCACGGCGGGAATCATCATGACTCACCGAAATATCTCGCGCGAAATGGCGCTGGCGCGGCTGAAGTCTGATTTCGTTTCCAATGTTTCTCACGAGTTGCGGACGCCACTCTCTCTGATCCGGCTGTATGCGGAAACGCTGGAGATGGGCAGACTGAAATCGCCCGAAAAATGTCAGGAGTATTACAGCATTATTCGCAAGGAGAGCGAGCGGCTCAGCGCGCTGATCAATAACATCCTGGATTTTTCGCGGATCGAAGCCGGACGGAAGGAATACGACTTCCGCCAGACCGACATGCGCGAACTGGTTCGCAACACACTCGAATCGTATCGCTATCAGATCGAGCAAAGCGGTTTTGCTTTCGAGGAAAAGATCGCCGAAGATGTGCCACCGCTCAGCGTGGATCGCGAGGCTATGGCGCGTTCGCTGTTAAACCTGGTCAACAATGCGCTCAAGTATTCGCAGGACCAGAAATATATCGGGGTCAACCTGTTCCGCGACAACGGCTCGGTGAAGCTCGAAGTGGTGGACCATGGCATCGGCATTCCCCAGGGCGAGCAACAGAAGATTTTCGATAAGTTCTATCGCGTTGGCGATCCCCTGGTTCACAACACAAAGGGCAGCGGTTTGGGACTGGCATTAGTTCGTCACATTGTTCGGGCGCACGGCGGAGAGGTTTCGGTGGATAGCGTGCCCGGTAGAGGCAGCAAGTTCACCATCAATCTACCCGTGACCTTAGGCACGAATGCAACCAAGGCAGCGTTGGCATAGCCGCTGGAGAGCAACATGGCCAAAATTCTGATTGTCGAAGATGAGCCCAACATGGTGGCCGGCTTGCGCGACAACTTCGAATTCGAAGGGCATCAGGTGATCACCGCGGGCGACGGCGTGGCTGGCCTGGAGCGCGCAATAGCCGAATCGCCGGACTTGGTCATCCTCGACGTCATGATGCCAAGGATGAGTGGGTTGGACGTATGCAAGCAGCTCAAGTCGAAACGGCCCTCAATTCCGATCATCATGCTTACCGCGCGCGGGCAGGAAGTGGACAAAGTGGTTGGCCTTGAATTGGGAGCTGACGACTACGTCACCAAACCGTTTTCCATTCGCGAGTTGCTGGCGCGAGTAAAAGCCGTATTACGTCGCTCGCGAATCGCTCCCAAGACGGACGAGAAATATTCCTTCGGCGAGGTGGAAGTGAATTTGCGCAGTTGCCAGGTATCGCGCAAGGGGCATGCTCTGGATTTTTCGTCGAAGGAGTTTGAACTTTTGAAGTACTTCCTCATTCATCCGGGAGAAACGCTGAGCCGGGACCGGCTGCTCGAGGACGTTTGGGGATACGATCGCTTTCCCACTACGCGTACGGTGGACGCACACATCGTTCGCCTCCGGCAGAAGGTCGAGCCCAAGCCGGAGGAACCTCGATTCATTCTGACTGTGCATGGGACAGGTTATAAGTTCGTCGGCTGAAGTGTTGTCGCGGAGATGAAAAGTGGAAAACACTGTACAGCTTCGAGTTCAGCATCGAGAGAAGGTTGGTCCAGCTCGCGTAGATGACACGCAACTCATCCGCGGGGCTCAACTCGGCGACGCGGCCGCTTTTGAAGAACTGGTTCGCCAATACGATCGTCCCGTGCTACGGTTGGCGATTCATCTTACCGGGTCGCAGGAAGACGCTCAGGACATCTACCAGGAAGCCTTCCTGCGCGCCTACATAAACATTGGCAGCTTCCGCTTTGAGTGCTCGTTCTACACCTGGATCTACCGCATCGTGACCAATCTGTGTCTCGATCACCTGCGCAAGCGATCATCTCGTTACCGGGACTTGACTACCACGATTTCGTCCGAAGGCGAAGAGGAACAAGTTCTCGACCGGATACCCGACCAGCGGGCCGGCACCAGCCCGGAGCGGAACATGGCAAGCCGCGAGTTGCGAGGTTGCATCGTCCGCGCCATGCAGAGACTTTCACCGCGTGAGCGGGTAGTGTTCGAGCTGAAACATTACTACGGCTTGCGACTGCGAACCGTGGCCGGCATTTTGAAC
>Ga0187819_10001548_pt1 | contig 11931 bp, 7 predicted proteins | sample NC_wetland_sal_i_15_FD_132411 | JGI IMG/M metagenome (GOLD analysis project Ga0187819, IMG submission 132411) | Wetland sediment microbial communities from Neuse River Estuary, North Carolina, USA - SO4_4 | ecosystem: Environmental > Aquatic > Freshwater > Wetlands > Sediment | place: USA: North... | reverse complement strand
CCTTCAGCCAGCCCGACCTGCTGACCGGGGTCAACCCGGCCACCGGCCAGCCCCAGCTGTACGGCTCGGTCGGGGTCGACATCAACTGCGCGGTCATCGGCTATACCGCCCAGGCCCCCACCGTCATCCTGGCTCCTAACCTCCCTGGCTCCCAGTTCCCGCCTAGGTAACGGGGCGCCACCGCAACTGGCCCGCGGGCACGCCAGCGCGTACCCGCGGGCCTTTGCGGCTCCGCTACCTGCCACGACGACCCGGACGTGGTAGCCAAGGTCTCCCGCGGCCCCGGCCAGGCCATGGTCGCCAATGGGAGTTCACCGCTCTACCGGACGGTGAAACCGTGATTTCATCTCGTAAGAGAGGCGCTGCCGCTGGCACGGGAGGCGCTGCCCGGTAAACCGGAGGGGCGGAGGCCGTAGAGGCGGCGGGGCGGTGCCTGACGCGCCAGGAGACGCGAGGCGCAAAGCGGTCCGGCGACATCTGGAGAGCGCCCTGAGGTATCGCGGTCGGCCTTGTTCGGCGGCCGCCAGGACGAAAGCTCGTCGTCGGGCGTGTAGCGCGCGTCAATCGCCCGCGTACGGCGGATCGCGTCTTCGAGTCGAGCTCGCGCTTTCCAGCACTCCTCACGGCGCCACGTATTCGCCGGACACGCGACCGCGATTGCTCACGCTGGCGTTCGAGAAGCGGACCTCGATCGCCGCGGGCCAGCACCGCGGCGATCAAGGGCTCCGGCCATGCCTGCGGCGACCACGACGACGTCGCGATGGTTCGCTCGCAGAGGTGTCATGCCGCCGTGGGCATACGCGGCGTCAAGTCGTATCAAGACGGCGTGGGCCCCCCAGCGTGCCGCCAGCTTTCGCAGCCCGGAGGCTCATCAGCAGGTCGCCGATTTCGCTTCTCGCTGAGGCTGGCCGCGTGGCATCACATGGGGTCTTGGCCGGGCTGGCCCATGGACATGGGTTCTTGGCCGGGCTGGCCCATGGACATGGGGTCTTCGTCGGGCTGGCCCATGGACATGGATTCTTCGTGTGACATTTCCGTCTTCCTTTACTTGTCGGTGTACTCGTAGGCATGCGGGCCATTGCCTTATCCCGCTGCCGGGATAAGGCGCGATCCGGTTGGCTCAGGCTGGCCAGTCCGGTCAGGTCGGTACCGATGGCGCCATGGGCTTGAACGAACACCATCAGCACGCTGCCGCAGGTCCGGCAGCGCACCACGGTGCCGGGAGCCTGCCGGTAGACGACCAGTTCGGCTACCGGCCTGCTGGCCCCGCACGTCGCGCAGGTGCTGCGCGCGGTGGTCATCTCCGTGCCGAAGACGTCGATCAGCAGCCCGCCGATCGCGTTACCGTCCAGCGCGTCCATCAGCGTCCTCCCGTCGCCCCAAACCGTTCGGTCTTCACCCGCTCCGGGGGGTAGCCGAGGCCGACCAGGCCGGCCGCGGCGGTCTCCACGAAACTGGTGGGCCCGCAGATGAAGGCCAGCGGGCCGTCCTCGGCGGCCCAGGCCGCCTGGGTCAGCAGCGCCTGGTCGATCCGGCCGGTGTGGCCGGTCCAGCCCGGCGGCTGGCTGCGAGTCAGGGTGAAGAACACCTGCGACCCGTCGTGATCCTGGTCAAGCTCACCGCGATAGATCACGTCGGGCAGCGTGCGGGCCGAGTACAGCAGCCGGGCCGGAACGTCACTGCCAGAGCGCCGACGGTGCCGCAGGATGGCCCGCAGCGGGACGACGCCCGACCCGCCGGCCAGCAGCATCAGCGGGCCCCCGTCGCCGGGTTCCCAGACGAAGTAGCCGCCGATAGGGCCGCGCAGCTCCAGCTCGTCTCCGGCGCGGAGGTCCTCGGTGAGGTAGGGCGAGACCTCGCCGCCCTCAAGCCGCTCCACCGTGATGGCTACCGGCTCACCCGGTGCCGAGGCGATCGAGTACGACCGCTCGGCCGTGTAGCCGTCATCCGCGGTCAGCCGCACGTCCAGGTGCTGGCCGGCCCGATGACCGAGCCAGTCCGGCGGGTCTAGCTCGATGGTGACCACAGAATCGGTCTCCGGGGTCACCGAGGTCACCTTCGCGACCTGCCAGGTCAATCGCCCGCGTACCGCTGTTCTTTCCATGGGTCTCCGTAGATGTGGTAGCCGTAGGACTCCCAGAAACCCGGCGCGTCGTGATCGCGCAGCTCCAGGCCGCGCACCCACTTGGCGCTCTTCCAGAAGTACAGGTGCGGCACGAGCAGCCGGGCCGGGCCGCCGTGCTCGGGTGGCAGCGGGCCGCCGTCGTAGTCGAACGCCACCCACGCCTTGCCGCCGGCGACGTCGTCGGCGGGCAGGTTCGTGGTGTAGCCGCCGTCGCAGAACGCCAGGACGTAGGGAGCGTCGTGCCCAGCCGCTTCCAGCAGGGTGTCCACCGGCACCCCCCGCCACTGGGTCCCGAGCTTCGACCAGCGGGTGACGCAGTGGATGTCGACCGTGACGGTCTCGGCCGGAAGCGCCTGGAATTCCGCCCACGTCCAGGACTTCTTCGTCTCGCCGCCCTGCGTGATGGAAAACGTCCAGTCCTCCAGCGGGGTGTGCGGCGTCGGGCCAGCGGACAGAACCGGGAATCCCTCGATCGTGTGCTGACCCGGCGGCACCCGTTCCCCCTGTCCGGCCTGGTCGTTGCTCAGGTGATGGAAACCACGCGAGACGGGGCTCATGACAGTCAGTTCCTCTCCGTCAGCGGTCCGTTCCGGGCCACGAACTCACCCTGGCTGCGTCGCTAGGAGCTCACACCGTCAAAAGCGCTAGTCCCTCATGGCGCCTTGTCCCTGGGTGCAGGACTATCCGCCTTGACGGTGCGGTCGCTCCAGGCCTGGCCAGACTCGGACCATGAACGGACCGGCGGACAGCGCGTACGACGTGATCGTGCTCGGGGCGGGGCCGGTCGGGCAGACCGTCGCCACGCGAGCGGGCGCGGCCGGGCTGAGCGTGGCGGCGGTGGAACGGGAACTGGTCGGGGCGAGCGCGCCTACTGGGCGTGCGTCCCCAGCAAGGCGATGCTGCGGCCGGTCGCGGCGGTGGCCGATGCCCGGCGGGTCGCGGGGGCGCGCCAGGAGGTCACCGGGACGGCAGACGCCTCGGCGGTGTTCGCCCGCCGCGTCAAAGTATGTGGTCGGCTGGAACGACGAGGGGCAGGCCAGCTGGCTCAAGAGCACAGGTACCGAACTGATCCGGGGCACGGCCGGCTGGACGGCCCCCGCCGGCGTACGGATCGGTGCCAAGGTCACCGCGGTGCGCCGCGCGTGCGCCACCGGACCGGTCACCCTGACCCTGGAAGAGGGCGATGAGCTGGAGGCCGACAAGGTGCTGTTCGCGACCGGGGGCGTGGAAGAACTAATCCACTCGGCCACCATCGCCGTGGCCGCTCAGGTCCCCGTCAGCCGTCTCTGGCACGCCGTGCCTTGCTTCCCCATCGATCACCAAAGTCTGGCTGCGCCTGCTCGAGGCCTACCGCGGCTGACCGGGTCAGGGCTGCCGTGCGGAAGGTGCGAGCATGCCAAGGGCGCGGGCGGACTCGACCGCTTCGGCCCGGCTGTGCGCGCTGAGTTTGGCGTACAGGTTGCGCAGGTGGGTCTTGACGGTGCTCGTCGACACGGACAGCTCGCCGGCGATCTCCGGCGCCGACAAGTGGGTTGGCAGGTAGCGCAGGACGCGGATCTCGCTCCTGCTGAGCGGGTCGAGCAGTAGCCGCGGCTCGGCGGGCGGCGGCTCAGGCCCGTTCCCGGCCAGCAGGTCGAGGATCTGGGCGATCAACGCCGCGTGCACGCTGCGCTGCCGCGCATGCCGCTCGAGCAATTCTGGCACAGGGTGCAGCAGGAACCACAAGAGCGCCCCGTCGGGTTCGGCGAGATCAAGCGCGCGCTCCAGAGCATGCCCCGCGGCGGCGGGATCGCCGAGCGCGTCCCGGGCAATCGCCTCCAGCAGGAAAGCCTCGGCCAGCCAGGACCTCCAGCCTCCGGTGACGGAGCCGTCCAGGATCGGCGCGACGGTAGCGCTCGCCGCGGCCGGGTCATGTTGAGCGAGCCGCAGCGCCGCCGCGGCGATGCGCACCTCCCGGCGGTCGCGGTCACGTTCGCCGAGATTGGTAAGGGCCCGCTCGGCGCCCTCAATGTCACCGAGACGTACCAGGGCGAGCAAGAGCCAGGCTCGCAGTGGCCTAGCAAGCGGGTTCGGTCCGGCCAGCTGCTCGGCGGCCCGGAACGCGGCCAGCGCATCGGCAGGCCGGCCGCGGCCCAGCTCAAGCTGGCCGCGGACGTAGTGGGCGCCCAACGCCGACGCCGGGTCCGCTTGCGCTATGAAAGTCCGCTCCGCACGCTGAACCCAGGTGTCCGCCTCGCCTAGCCGTCCCTGCCAGGAGAGCGCGGATCCAAGCGTATTGGCGGCGAAACCGACAAACAGATCGGCAGTCCAGCCGTGCCGCTCGGCTAGATCGATGGCCTGCAGGCTGAGCTCCGCGGCCCGCGGCAACCGTCGGCTGAGCTCAATCTGCGCCCGGTACACCAGTCCCATGAACTCGAGATATGGCCATCGGATCCGGCGCGCCAGCGCGACTGCCTCGTCCAGGTGGCACTCGGCCCGGTCGAAGCGGCCGGTCCAGGTCTCGGCGTTGCCGATTTCGAGTAGAGCCAGCGTACGCAGCTCTTCCCCATCCCATGCCAACCTCCCCGTTCCCCCGTCGCGCACCGCTTCCATGGGCTGTGCCGCGTTCGGGGTCTCGGTCGCCGCTAGCAGCCGCTGCGCCTGCTCGGCCCGAGCCCACTGGTCGCCGCTGCGCCCATACAAGAGCAGCTGGACCACCCCGAGCAGCACCTGCGCCTGCCCGCGCCGGCTGAGCGGCACTGACGCCTGGCCGCGCTCTGCGAGTTCCAGGTACCGTTCCGCCGCCTGCAGCGAACCCAAGGCGAGTTCGTCGTCGGCGGCCACGGCCGCCAGCTCGGCATCTGCCGAGAAGGCTGCAGCGGGGAACCCTGCTAGCAGCGTGTGCACAATTGCCGTGCGACCGCCCAGTTTCAGGGCCGCCCAGTGGTCAGCCAGCAGGCGGGCAGCCTTGTCCCAGTCCTGCGCCGCCTGGGCATGGCTGACCGCCTCCACCGGGAACCCATGGTCCGCGAACCAGTCCGCCGCCAGCTGGTGCAGCACGACCACCGCTCCCGGCTCGGTCCGGCGTAGCTCCAACTGCAGCAAGCCGGCGAACAGGTGATGGTAACGGAACCGCGACCGCGCCACATCCAGCGACACCACGAACGCGTTCGCCTCTTCAAGATCCTGCAGCACCCGCTCCCCGCCCGAGCTTCCCGCCAGCAGATCGGCCAGCTCCCCGTTGACGTGTTCGAGCACGCTGGTCCGCAGCAGCAGCCGCCGCACCTGCCCAGGCTGTCGGTCCAGCACCTCGGCCAGCAGGTACTCCGCCACGGTCCGCTCGCTGCCGGAGAACTCCGTGGCGAACCGTTCCGGATCTGGATGCCCGGCCAGCGACAGCGCCGCTAGCCGCAGCCCCGCCACCCACCCCTCCGTCCGGTCCATCAGCAGCCCTAGCGTCGGTCCCGCCAGCTCCACCCCGGCCGCTTGGAACAATGCCCGGGCCTCGGCGAGGCTGAACCGCAGATCGTCCGCGCGGATCTCGGTCAGCTCTCCCTCCAGGCGCAGCCGGTGCAGTCCCAACCGCACGTCGTGCCGGGTGGCCAGCACGAACCGGAGCTCCGCTGGTGCCCGCATCACCAGCAGCTCAAGCTGCCGTCGCGCCTGGTCCGAATCAAGCTCATGCAGATCGTCGATTACCAGCCACAGCTGGTCCTGGAGCGGCGCCAGGTCCGTCAGCAGCCGCTCCATGATCGCCCATCCGTCCAGATCCGGCGCCGCCGTGAGCGGGCGCACTAGCGCCGACCCCGGAGCCGTCTGGCGCAGCGCGTCCAGCATCGCCAGCCACAAGCGCTGCGGATCACCCTCCGCGCGGCCGACCGGCACCCAGGCCGCGCACTCGGCCAGGCCCGCTGTACTGATCCATGAGCGCAGCAGCACCGTCTTGCCACTGCCCGGTGGTGCGGACACCACCGTCACCCGCGCCGCTTCTCCCAGCCGCTCCCACAGCACCGGACGGGAAACAACTCCTCCCGCGCCAGGACGAGCGACGCGGCCGACAGGCTCCGAACTCGAGGCCGACCGCACAGCTCATGATCGCACGGACGTCGGGCAATGCGGCGAGTGACGATTGCCGTACCGGAAACGGCGGAGTGCAGGCTCCGTGCCATCCCCCACCCGCAGCGCGTTCGCGATGATGGTCAAGGCGGGGTTCACCGCGCCGATCGAGGGCAGGAAACTGCCGTCCACCACGTACAAGTTGTCCAGGTCGGGCCTGGCAGTGCAGGTCGAGCACCGACGTGGCGGGGCTGAGGCCGAAGCGTGTGGCCATCTGATGCGTTCCATTCCGTTGGGTGTTAGCGCAGCGTTCCGGCGTGACGCGGGCCGCACCGTCAGGTCGGGTGGTCAGGCAAAGCGAATCAGCCAGATACCTGGTGTGGCCGCCCGGCGTGGCCGGGGGGTGCCGCCGTGAGGATCGCAATCGCCGTGGTGGCCGCGCTGTGCGCCGCCTATTGCCTCGCGCTCGGGCCGCTGGTCAACAGGGCCGCCAGGCAGGCCCGTCCTCAGCGACCTGTTCGGTCAGAGCGCCTTCAATGCCGGGCCGCTCTCGCTCAGCCTGCCGTCCGCGCACGTGAACGCTATCTGACCTGATGGTGTGAGGCCGGGTTGTGGGGGCCAGGCTGGCCCGTGAACAACCAGCACCCAGCCGAAAGGAAACGTCCGGATGAGTATGAACTGGCTCGAGGGTATGGACCATCAGGCCGATGGCATGGAGGAGCCCAGTCGACCCATGGCCATGCCTGTCTTCGCGGGGCAGAAGCTGGTCGTCGTCGGCGGCAGCAGCGGTATGGGGCGCCAGACTGCCGCCGACGTCGTGGCCGCCGGCGGCAGTGCCGTCATCATTGCCGAGGACTCCGGCAAGGTCGAGGACACCGTCCGGGCCCTGGCCAAGGACGGCTCGGCCTACGGCATCACCGCCGACCTGGCCGACCGGATGCAGGCGGAGCGGGTCTGCCAGCAGCTGGCTGCTGAGCACGCGGATGCCACCCTGCTGGTCAACGCGGCCGGGCTGTTCGTCCCCAAGCCGTTCCTGGACCATGATGGCGCCGACTACGACTCCTATGCCGAACTGAACCGGGCCATCTTCTTCATCACCCAGACCGCTGTGCGCGGCATGGTCGCCGCGGGCCGCGGCGGGTCCATCGTGAACATCGGCAGCATGTGGGCTCACCAGGCCATCGGGGCGACCCCATCGCCGGCGTACTCGCTGGCTAAGGGCGGTCTGCACGCACTGACCCGTAACCTGGCCCTCGAGCTGGCCCCTTACCAGATCCGGGTCAACACGGTCGCGCCGGCTGTCGTGACCACCCCGATCTACGAGAGGTTCGTGCCCAAGGACCAGCTCGACGCGACCCTGCACAGCTTCGATGCCTTCCACCCGCTCGGCCGCACCGGCACGGTCCGCGACCTGGCCAACACCATTACCTTTCTGCTCTCACCGGCCACCAGCTGGGTCACCGGCGCGATCTGGGACGTCGACGGCGGCGTCATGGCCGGCCGGAACTGATCACCACAAGGCCATCTTGGGTATGGCCGGCGAGTTTGCCATGGGCCAGCGCCTGGCCTCTTGCGGATTCTGAGCGCCGCTGAGCCGAAGCCGCGGACTTGCTGGGTGATAGCGGGGCGCCGCAGGAATGTCCGCACGATCTGGGCGTAGCGCTGGTCGGGTGTGCTGACTGCCATCGTGATGCCCCCGGTCTTCAGGGCCCGGCTCCGGCGGGCCGGCTCTAGCAGCTTCCCGCCGGGGACAAGCGTCCTGGAAGTCACCCTCACCCCCCACGACGGCGGGACGCTGGTGGCCATCAGGCACAGCGGCCTGCCCGACGGCGAACGGCCCCGGCACGCGCTCGGCTGGCGCCATTACCTGGCCCGCCTCTCACTAGCCGCCACGGGCGGCGGCCCAGCACCGCACGTGGCACCGGATGAAATCATCCAGGGAGCTGACTAGTAGGCGGGCGACCTAGGTGTACCTGGAAGTGCCGAAAGCATGGCTGACGATCCGGCGGGCCTGGTGTCCGCATACTACGAGATCCTTCAGGCCGGAGCCGAGTGATACGACCCACAGCGGCCGCGGTCCATCCCCGTGCCCGATCTCGACATCGACGGGCCAATCGCCGGCCACGCCCAGGGAGCGGGCCGGTTCACACGCGACGTCGCAGTGCTCGGTGCGCTGGCCATCGTGGGTGTCGGGTTTAACGGAGCAAGCTTCCTAGACTACGGGCGCGCCTTCAGCTCCATGATCATGACCGGATTGTGGGCATTAGCGCTGGCCTGCTACCTCACCGGAGGGTGCCTCGTCGCCCGCCGCCAGCCCGGCCAGGGCACTACGTACGCGGGCCCAAGGCGTAAGCCGAGGCGGGTCCCAGGCCTGGCCGGGCCGGCCGCGGATAGCATGGAGATCGTGGCCGATTCGCCTGGCGGACTCGGCGGGACGCCCGCGGGGCTGCAGATCGCGCTGCGGAACTTCCAGGAAGACATCGCCTCCCGGCTGACCGACATGGCCGTCACCCAGTACGACATCCTCGAGGCCGGTGACATGCTCGTCATCCGCGAGACCTTCGAGATGACGCACTCGGGGGAGTTCCTCGGGTTTGCGCCTACCGGCCGGCGGGTCTGCTACGACCGGATCGACATGTACCGCGTCACGGACGGGCGCATCGTCTGGCGGTACCTTCTGTCTGACTGGAAGGGCCTGCGGGACCAGCTCACCGCGGCGGCCTGATGGGCCCGTCTCAGACCGGGCAGCTGACCGTCGTGCTGATCCAGACTGCGGCGGTCTGGTTCATGACCGGCCGATATGGAGCTTATGCCGACATCGGCATAGGCTCCATCTGCTGCGCAACAGCTTCCGCTACGCCAGCCTCGGCACGATGCGCTATGCGGCAGGGTAATCGCGACGCCAATTATCTGGGACTGTGGCGCCAGCTCACCAAGCGGAAGTCAGCCAGAGATTTGCCTTCGCTGCGCGGGAGACAAGGAAGGAAATGACAACGGTCAACGAGCCTGTCGCCGACGCAGCGGACATGGTCGCGGTGCATACGACCTTCCGCCGCTATGCCGCTCGGGCGGCAGTGGTGTCCCGTCCGGGGTTGTGGGAGCGGCTGGGGGCGTCGACGCGGGTGACGGTGGTGTCGGCGCCGGCGGGCAGCGGCAAGACGGTGCTGTTGCGGTCCTGGATCGGCGAGGCGGGCCTGGCCGGGCGCACCGCATGGGTACCGGTGGGGCGCGACGAGCGTGATCCGCAACGCTGGTGGCTGTCGGTGCTGGACGCGCTACGTCAGACGGTCCCAGGGTCGGCGCTGGTGCGCGCGTTGACGGCGGCGCCGGATCTGGACGGGTGGGAGATCGTGGAGCGGCTGCTGAAAGACCTGGCGTCGCTGGACGAGCGGCTGTGGCTGGTGATCGACGACCTGCACGAGCTGGGCGCGGCCGAGGCGCGGCGCCAGCTGGAGCTGCTGGTGATGCGCGCGCCGGAGGAGCTGCGGTTCGTGCTGGCCACCCGGCATGACGTGCGGCTGGGGTTGCACCGGTTGCGGCTGGAGGGGCAGCTGACCGAGATCCGCGCGGATGATCTGCGGTTCACCGTAGCCGAGGCGCAGGCCTTGTTCGCCGCGGCTGGGGTGGAGCTGGCCGAGCCGACGCTGGGGATGCTGTATGAGCGGACTGAGGGGTGGGTGGCCGGGTTGCGGCTGGCGGCGTTGTCGCTGGCCGGGCACCCTGATCCGGAACGGTTCGCGGCGGAGTTCTCGGGGACCGAACGGACCGTGGCGGAGTACCTGCTGGCCGAGGTGCTGGAGCGGCAGCCCGGGGAGGTGCGGCGGCTGCTGCTGCGCACCAGCGTGCTGGACCGGGTCAACGGCGACCTGGCCGACCTGCTGACCGGCGGCCGCGGCGGGGAGCGGGTGCTACAGGATCTGGAGGAGGCCAACGCGTTCGTGGTGTCGCTGGACACGGCCCGGTCGTGGTTCCGGTACCACCACCTGTTCGCCGACCTGCTGCAGCTCCAGCTGCGCCGCACTCAGCCGGAGGAGGTCACCGTGCTGCACGAGCTGGCGGCCGGGTGGCTGGCGGGGCATGAGCACCCGGTGGAGGCGATCCGGCATGCGCAGGCCGCGCGGGACTGGGGGCTATCCGCCAGGCTGCTGGCCGATCACTGGCCGGGCCTGTATCTGGGCGGGCAGATCGCGACCGTGCACGTGCTCATGGCCGGGTTCCCCGCCGGGGCGGCGGAGGCGGATGCCGAGCTGGCGGCGGTGGCCGCGGGTGACGAGCTGGAGCGGGGATCGCTGGAGGCGGCGCAGCGGTACCTGGGGCTGGCCGAGCGCGGGTCGGCGTCGGTGCCGGAAGGTCGGCGCGGGCAGGCGCTGATGCTGCGCGGGGTGGTCCGGCTGCTGCTGGCCGGGCGGATCGGCAACCTGTCGGCGGTGCCTGAGGAGGCGCGGCGGCTGCTGGCGGCGGCCCAGGCCCCGGAGGCGGCGCAGCCGAGCCTGGGCGAGGAGCTGCAGGCGCTGGTGCTGATCAGCCTCGGCAACGCCGAGACCTGGACCGGCCAGCTCGACCAGGCCGAGTCGCACCTAGAGGAGGCGGTCGCGTTGGCGCGCCGGATCGAGCGGCCCTACCTCGAGCTCATGGCCCTGGTGAACCGGGCGCAGGTCGAGCTCCCCCGGTGTGCCCCGCGGGCGGCGGAGCTCAGCAGGCAGACGATCGAGCTGGCCGAACGGCACGGCTGGACCGACGATACGTACGTCGGCCTCGTCTACAACGCGCTTGGAGGCGCGCTGGCCTGGCAGGGGCGGCCGGACGAAGCCGAAACCTGGGTGCAGCGCGCCGAGCGCTTGATCAGAGCAGACACCGAGCCGATGTCGGCCATGGGGGTCCAATTCACCCGCGGCCTGCTCGAGCTGGGGCGCGGCCGGGTCGCCGACGCGCTGGCCGCGTTCCGGGCCGCTGAGCAGCTGGCCGGACCGCACCCGCTCGCCAGGCCAGTACAGGCCTGGCTGGTACGCGTCCTGGTGCGCCTCGGCGACACCGAGCGGGCCGAGCAGGTCCTGGCCGGCCTCGGCGAACGCGGCGGCGACCCCGGGGAGATGCGCGTCGCCGCCGCGGTGCTGTGGCTCGCCCGGGACGACCCGCACGCGGCGCTCGCGGCGCTCGCGCCGGTCCTGGACGGCTCAGCCCCAGTGGGCTGGCGGTTCACGATGGCTGAGGCGTTCCTGCTGGAGGCGAAGGCCCGGGACGCGCTCAGCGACCAGGCCGCCGCCGGGCGGGCTGTAGAGCGCGCCATGGACCTGGCCGAACCCGACGGCACGCTCTTGTGGTTCCTGCTGTACCCTGTGCCGGGCCTGCTCGAGCGCCAGGCCCGGCAGCGTACCGCGCACGCCGCCCTGATCGCCCAGATCCTCGATCTGCTGGCCGGGAACAGGCCCGCGCCGCTTCCCGCCGGGCCGCGGCCGCCGCTCGAGCCGCTCAGCAAAAGCGAGATCCGCGTGCTGCGCTACCTGCCGACTCACCTGACGGCGCCGGAGATAGCCGGCGAGCTGTCCGTCTCGACGACCACCGTCAAGACCCACCTGCGCAACCTGTACGCCAAGCTCGGCGCGCACAGCCGGGCCGGAGCGGTCGAGTCCGCCCGCGCCCTGGGCCTGCTCGCACCCACGGCACACTGGCGCTGACTCAGGCCTGGCCTGCACGGTCGCGGCCGACGCGCCCGATCCTCCACGCAGCGGGCTGAGCGTTGTCAGGAATCATCCGAATCGCGGGTTGGCCGT
>Ga0187819_10001547_pt1 | contig 11931 bp, 12 predicted proteins | sample NC_wetland_sal_i_15_FD_132411 | JGI IMG/M metagenome (GOLD analysis project Ga0187819, IMG submission 132411) | Wetland sediment microbial communities from Neuse River Estuary, North Carolina, USA - SO4_4 | ecosystem: Environmental > Aquatic > Freshwater > Wetlands > Sediment | place: USA... | reverse complement strand
CCTGCCTGTGCAAGGTCGCGCCGAGCAGCTCGTACCACCTGGAGGACGTGCACCGGGCCGGCGGCATCCCGTCGATCCTCGGCGAGCTCGACCGCGCCGGGCTGCTCAACCGCGGCGTGCGCACGGTGCACAGTGCGTCGCTGGGTGAGTTCCTTTCCTCGTGGGACCTGGGGTCTCCGTCGGTCAGTCCGGAGGCGGTCGAGCTGTACCACGGCGCGCCGGGCGGGGTGCGCACCACGCGCCCGTACTCGCAGTCGGCTCGCTGGGAGAGCCTGGACACCGACCGGGTGGGCGGCTGCATCCGGGACGTCGCGCACGCCTACACCGCCGACGGCGGGCTGGCGGTGCTCTACGGCAACCTCGCCCCGGACGGCGCGATCGTCAAGACCGCGGGCGTGCCTGAGGAGCTATGGCAGTTCTCCGGGCCTGCCGTGGTGTTCGAGAGCCAGGAGGACGCGGTGGCGGGCATCCTCGGCGGCGCGGTCAAGGCCGGCGACGTGGTGGTCATCAGGTACGAGGGGCCCCGCGGCGGACCCGGCATGCAGGAGATGCTGTACCCGACCAGCTTCCTCAAGGGCAAGGGGCTCGGCCGGGCCTGCGCGCTGATCACCGACGGGCGCTTCTCCGGCGGGACCTCGGGCCTGTCGATCTGCCATGTCGCGCCGGAGGCCGCGATGGGCGGGACCATCGCGCTGGCACAGGATGGCGACACGATCGTGATCGATATCCCGCGGCGTGAGCTGCGGCTGGACGTGCCCGACGAGGAACTCGCGTCGCGTCGTGAGCGGTTGCTTGCTTCCCTGGCGTCGTACCGGCCTGCTGACCGGCAGCGGCCGGTCAGCGCGGCCCTGCAGGTCTACGCCGCGATGGCAACCTCGGCCGCCTCCGGCGCGGCGCGCGACATTACCCTGATCGCCCACCAGGACAAGTGAGCCCTCCGGGAACCGGGGGGTTCGTCCGGCCGGCGCGGGCGGGCGACGCCGAGGGCCTGGTGCGCGTCCAGGTAGCGAGCTGGCGGTGCGGGTACGCCGGGATCGTTCCCGAAGACCTGCTCGTTGAGCTGACCGGTGATTCGGCCCGGGGCGTGTGGCTTGACCGGTGGGGGGAGGCGATCACCAACCCGCCGACTTCCCGGCACAGGGTGCTGGTGGCGGTGTCGGACACCCCGGCCCGCGAGGTCGTCGGGTTCGTCTCCGCCGGACCGGCCACTGACGCCGACCGCTGGCCGGGCACCGACGGTGAGCTGTACGAGCTGCGCGTGGCCCCGGATCGGACCGGGCAGGGGCACGGGGGCAGGCTGCTGCACGCGGCCGCCGACACGCTCGCTGAGGACGGCTTCCACACTTTGTCCATCTGGGCGCTGGCCGCGGATTCGGTCTTGCGGCGCTTCCTCGAATCGGCTGGATGGGCGCCCGACGGTGCCCAGGGCGAGCTGGACGTGGGCACCAGCGTGCCGGTCGTCCGCCTGCACACGAGGATCAGCGAGTAATCCCCTGCGGTCCGAGCAGCTCACCTGCCGGGCGCCTGCCCAGCGCGACCCGCAGCAGAAGTCGCGGTCTCGCCTTCGCCCGCCAGCTGCGGGCCGCCGCAGCACTGCGCGGCCTGCGCGCTTATATCGCTGGATACATCAAGTTCGGCCTCGACCGCGGCCCAGCCGCGCTCATCGTCTTGGCCCCAGAAGGTCGCGCTGTCAGCCAGGACGGTATAGATCTCCCACCGCTCACCGCCGGGGGCCCCCTTGACCCAGAACTTGTCCTGCCGGGCATAGCAGCAGGTGGTGTCCCGCTCTTCCACCGCCGCCAGGCCAGCCTCAGCCAGCCGGGCCTGCTCGGCCTCGACCGCGCCGGTGTCCTGGACCTCGACGCCGAGGTGGTTCAGGGTGCCGCCCTGGCCGGGATTTTCCAGCAGGACGAGCTTGAGCGGCGGGTCGGCGATGGCGAAGTTAGCGTAGCCGGGCCTGCGCTTGGCGGGCTCGGTGCTGAACAGCCTGCTGTAGAAGCTGACCGCCTGGTCGATGTCGTTGACGTTCAGCGCGAGCTGTACCCGAGACATGACTGCCTCCCTGGGATATTGACTTCTGTCTATGTCTTGGTATCTCCGAGATTGCCACAGGGTATCGACGTCTGTCAATATAGATAGGTGCCTATTTCTCTGCCGCTGGCGAGCCCGGCGGACACGGCTGCGTGCTGCGCGCCGCTGACCGCCGAGCCGCTGACCATGGAGCAGGCCGGGCAGGTCGCGCCGCTGCTGAAGGCGCTGGCCGACCCGGTGCGGCTGCGACTGTTGTCCCTGATTGCATCCCATGACGGGGGCGAGGCGTGCATCTGCGACCTGAACGCCGCGTTCGACCTGACCCAGCCGACGATCAGCCACCACATGCGGGTGCTGCATGAGGCCGGGCTGGTAGACCGGGACAAGCGAGGCGTGTGGGTGTACTACCGCGTCCGCCCGCAGGCATTGGCCAGCCTGGGCGCCCTGATCGGCTGCTCGCCGCGGTAAACCTCGGCCCGCGGGGCCTTCCACTTTACCAGTTCATCGCCTATCGTCGATTAACGATGAATGATGTTAACCCACTCGACCGCCGGACCGCCGACACCTACGCGGCCTGGTTTAAGGCCCTGGCTGACGGGACCCGGGTACAGGTGGTCTCGCTGCTCGCCCGAAGCGGCGCGCCGATGACGGTCAAGGAGATCGTCGCGGCGGTGCCGGTGGGCCAGTCGACCGTGTCTGAGCACCTGCGCCAGCTCGCCGCGGTCGGGTTCGTCCTGGCCGAGGAGCGCGGTACGTCCCGGCTGTACCGGATCAACGCCAACTGTGTGACGTGCTTCCCTACCGCCGCCGACCTGGTGATGGGCGTCCAGCCCGCCACCCCTGCTACTCCGGGAGATGCCCATGCCGCCAGCCCGGCCGGATGACCCTGAATTGATCCGCGCGGCGGTCGAGGCCCGCTACGCCGACCTGGCCCGGGCCGCCGAGGCGGGCGAGACGGTCGCCGACTGCGACCCGGGCGAGTTCGCGGCAGGCGGCTTCGGCGCGGCCGGGTACCCGGATACTGGCGGCCTGCCCGAGGGCGCGGTGCGGGTGAGCCTCGGCTGCGGCAACCCGGTCGCGGTGGCTGACCTGCACCCGGGGGAAACGGTGCTGGATCTGGGGTGCGGCGGCGGTATCGACGTGCTGTTGTCGGCCCGCCGGGTCGGCTCGGCGGGGAAGGTCTACGGCCTGGACATGACCGAGGAGATGCTGGACCTGGCCCGGGAGCACGCACGGCAGGCCCGCGCACGTAACGTCGAGTTCCTCCGCGGCCACATCGAGGCGATACCACTGCCGGACAGCTCGGTGGATGTGGTCATCTCCAACTGCGTCATCTGCCTGTCCACCGACCGGACCGCCGTCTTCGCGGAGAGCTTCCGCGTCCTGCGCTCCGGCGGTCGTCTCGGCGTCACCGACATCCTCGCCGAGGACCACCTCACCCCGAGCCAGCGGGTCGAAGGCGGCGGCCAGGTCGGTTGCGCGGGCGTATCCTCCTTCGCCGAGTACCGCGCCGGGCTGACCGCGGCGGGCTTCACTGACATCGAGATCGCCTCGACCCACCAGGCCGCCGACGGCGTGCACTCGGCGATCATCCGCGCGGCCAGGCCGTAGCTCGTGGCCGCGCTCGGTGCAGTGCCTATCGAGGCGATGACCGATGCGCACGCCGCGGCCGTGCTGGCCATCTACCGGGCCGGGATCGAGGAAGGCAACGCCACCTTCGAGGTCCGGGTCCCGGCCTGGCCGGACTTCAGCGCGGCCCGGCTGGCCGGTCACCGATTCGTGGCGACCCGGGCAGGCCAGGTCGCGGGCTGGGTGACCGCCTCACCGGTGTCCGGCCGCTGCGTCTACACCGGGGTGGTCGAGCACTCGGTCTACGTCCACCCCGCCACCCGCGGCCAAGGCATCGGCCGTGCGCTCCTGGACGCGCTGATCGCCTCCACTGAGGCCGCCGGGATCTGGACCATCGAATCCCGCATCTTCCCGGAGAATACCGCCAGCCTGGCCCTGCACCAGGCGACAGGCTTCCGGGTGGTCGGGGTCCGCGAACGCCTCGGCCAGCACCACGGCCGCTGGCGCGACGTGATCTTGATCGAGCGCCGCAGCCAGGTAGTGTAACCCGGCGGCGGTCGGCGCCCTGCGCGACGTGCTCAGGAGACTGCGGCCAGACGCGGCGCGAGGCGCCCGACACGGTCGGCGAGTTGAGCCAGCGCGGCGTCGAAGCTGGCCGGGTCGCCCGCCGGGACCGGGTCGGGGATGGACCAGTGCACCGCTGCGGCCTCGTCTAGTTCCTCGTGGGCCAGGTCGCACACGGTGATGACCAGGTCGCCCTGCCGCCGGACGTCGCTGATGTGGCGCGGCCGCAGCCGGGGCAGCGGTAGGCGGTGGCGCTGAGCGGCGGCTATGGCGCCGGGATCGATGGCCGGTGCAGGCTGGGTTCCGGCCGACACGGCGGGGACCGTGCTGGCCCGGCGCCACAGCGCGGCGGCCAGGTGCGAGCGGGCGGAATTGGCGGTGCACACGAACAGCACCCGCAGCGCGGCGCGGGCGGTCGGGGCGGCCAGTGAGTCAAGCACGCCGGGGACCAGTTGCAGGTAGGTGCGGCGGCGGTCGCCTTCGGAGCGACGGCGCGTGATGATCCCGGCCTGCTGGAGCACATGCAGGTGATGCGCGAGCAGGTTGGACGGCATGGCCAGCATGGCGGCCAGCTCGGAAGGGGACGCATCCCCGGCCTGCAGGGTATCGGTGATGGCCAGCCGGGCGGGGTCGGCCAGCGCGGCGTGCACCATGGCGCGTCGGGCCAGGTCCGATGTTGTCTCAGGAAACATTGACTCAATCTTGACTGAGCTATCTTCCTCTGTCAAGATGGCCGCGTGAGCACTGCACCGGTCCTGCTGTGGCGACGGCTGACCGCGGAGTTCCTGGGCAGCGCGTTCCTGGCCGCGGTGGTGATCGGGGCCGGGATCGCCGCGCAGCGGCTGTCGCCCGGCCAGACCGGACTGCAGCTGCTCGAGGACGCGGCGGCCACCGCGGCCGGGCTGTTCGCGATCATCTTGATGTTCGGCCCGGTCTCCGGCGGCCACTTCAACCCGGTGGTGTCCTTCGCCGATGCCGCGTTCGGCGGGCTGTCCTGGCGCGATGCCACCGCGTACCTCCCGGTGCAGGTGGGCGGCTGCACCGCCGGGGCCGTGCTGGCCAACCTGATGTTCGCCCTGCCCGCGGTCACCATCTCCGCCAAGCGCCGGGCCACGCCTGCCCACTTCCTGTCGGAGATCGTGGCCACGGCCGGGCTGCTGCTGGTGATCTTCGCGCTGGCCCGGTCCGGTCGCGCCCGCTCCGCCCCGGCCGCGGTGGGCGCCTACATCGGCGCCGCGTACTGGTTCACCTCCTCCACCAGCTTCGCCAACCCCGCGATCACCATCGGCCGGATGTTCTCCGACACCTTCGCCGGCATCTCCCCGTCTTCCGCGCCGGCCTTCATCGGCGCCCAGATCGTCGGCGGCGTGCTGGCCGTCGCGGTCATCAGGGCGCTGTATCCCGCCATCACGCCGGAGGACGCCGCCAGCATCATCGTCCCCCATAACGGCGATCGTGTCGCACCCGCCGCACGTGACGGCGCGTTGCGCAACGCCGACCGCCCCGGCTGATCAGCTTTTCAGAACGGAGACTGCCATGCACGTGGTCATGATCGGCGGCAGCGACGCCGGGATCAGCGCGGCCTTGCGGGCCCGCGAGCTCGACCCGGCCGCCGAGGTCACGGTGGTCTTGGAGGATGCCTACCCGAACTTTTCCATCTGCGGCATCCCGTACTACGTCTCCGGCGAGGTCACCCACTGGCGCAACCTGGCCCACCGCACCATCGCCGACCTGGAAGCCGCCGGGATGCGGCTGCGGCTGGACACGGCTGCGCGGCGCATCGACGTGCCCGGCCGCAAGCTGCTGGTTAGTTCCGCTGACGGCACAGAGGAAGTACTCGGCTACGACAAGCTCGTCGTCGGCACCGGCGCGGTCCCGGTCCGGCCCTCGATCGGCGGCCTGGCCGGGGCGGGTGCCCTGGGTCCCGCCGACGGGGTGCACCTGCTGCACTCGATGGGCGACACGTTCGCGGTCATGGCCACCCTGGAGCAGGCTTCGCCCACGAGTGCGGTCATCGTCGGCGGCGGGTACATCGGCCTGGAGATGGCCGACGCACTGACCGTCCGCGGGCTGGCCGTCACCCAGATGGAGCAGCTGCCCGAGGTGCTGCCGACCGTCGACCCGGAGCTGGGCGCGCTGGTCCACGCCGAACTGGCCGCCCACGGGGTGCGCGTGCTGGCCGGCACCGCCGTCCAGGCCATCAGCAAGGCCCCGCCCGGCGGGGCGGGACGGCTGGAAGTGGCGGCCACCGCCGCTGACGGGTCGCCGGTGACCCGCCTGGCGGACATGGTGCTAGTGGTTGTCGGGGTGCGACCCGAGACCTCGCTGGCCGCCGAGGCCGGGGCCACGCTCGGCGTCCGCGGCGCGATCGCGGTCGACACCGGCATGCGGACCGGCCTGCCCGACGTATACGCGGCCGGGGACTGCGTCGTCACCCACCACCGGCTGCTCGGGGTGACCTACCTGCCGCTAGGCACCACCGCCCACAAGCAGGGCCGAGTTGCCGGGGAGAACGCGACCGGCGGAAACCGGCAGTTCGCCGGCAGCCTGGGCACCCAGGTCGTCAAGATCTTCGACCAGGCCGCCGCCCGCACCGGGCTGCGCGACCACGAAGCCCGCGCCGCCGGTTTCGACCCGGTCACCGTCGAATCCGAGGCCGACGACCACAAGGCCTACTACCCCGGCAGCCACCGCATCACGATGCGGTTCACCGGCGACCGGACCACCGGCCGGCTGCTCGGCGTGCAACTGTTCGGCCACAAGGACGCCGAGATCGCCAAGCGGATCGACATCGCCGCCACCGCGATCTTCCACGGCATGACCGTCGATGGCCTCAGCGACCTGGACCTGTCCTACACCCCGCCGCTGGGCAGCCCCTGGGACGCGATCCAGGTCGGCGCCGGGGCCTGGACTCGGCACGCCCAACCCGGATAAGCCACCTCACACCGCCACGGAGAGGACGGCGATGATGCCGCACGCGCACCCTCACCCACGGCGCTGCCTGCCGCGCCGCGCCCCGGCCACGGTCGCTGCGGCGGCCGCGCTAATCATGGGCGCTGCGCTAACCGCCTGCAGCTCCACCAGTACCGCCGCCACCGGCGTGGCGCCGCCCTCTGTCGCCGCCGACGGCACGGTGCGGCTCACGGGCGCGGGCTCGACGTTCGATGCGCCGTTCTTCGACCTGGCCTTCCCTACCTATGAGCAGCAGCATCCCGGGGTGGCGATCAGTTACGCCGCGGTCGGCAGCAGCGCCGGGATCACTGCCTTTACCGCCGGCCAGGCCGATTTCGGCGCTAGCGACGTCCCCGCCAGTCCGACTGACCTGGCCAGCGCCCGCGGCGGCGCCGCCGTCCAGGTCCCGGTCGATCTCGGCGCGGTGGTCGTCGCCTACAACCTCCCGCTGCCCGGCGGCCCGTCCCGGCTGCGGCTGACCGGCCCGGTGATCGCCCGGATCTTCCTCGGCCAGATCACCTACTGGAACGACCCGGCCATCACCGCCCTGAACCCGCACGTCGACATCCCGCGCTGGCCCATCACCGTCGTGCACCGCTCCGACGGCAGCGGCACCACCTACATCTTCAGCAACTACCTGTCCGCCGTCAGCCCCGCCTGGGCCACCCAGGTAGGCACCGGCCGATCCCTGCACTGGCCGACCGGATACGGCGCGGACGGCAACCCCGGCGTCGCCGCGGCGATCTCCCGCATCTCCTTCGCCATCGGCTACATCGAACGCTCCTACGCCAAAGGCCCCGCCCTCGCCTACGCCGCCATCGCCAACCAGGCCGGCAATTACACCATCCCCACCACCCAGGCCATCGCCGCCGACGCCGCCGCCCGGCCCGCCATCACCGCAGCCAGCTTCTCCATCGTCAACGAGCCCGGCCCGGCCAGCTACCCCATCTGCGGATACAGCTGGGTCATCGTCTCGGTCCGCCAGCCCAGCCAGGCCACCGGCCAAACGCTGGCATCCCTGCTCAGCTGGCTCACCGGCGCCGGCCAGGCCTACGCCGCCACCCTCGGCTACGTCCCCCTGCCCCCAGCCATCCAGCAACTCGCCACCACCACCCTGCAGCAGCTCACCGGCCCGGACGGGACGCCGCTGACCAGCTGAACGGCCCGCCGCCCCGCGCCCGCCGTGGGAATCAGCGACCGCAGGATCCACGCCTTACCCGAGGCTGATGCACTTGACGCTGTTCACCTAAGATCTGGGGGTGGCTGATGCGCGGGAATGGCTGGCGGGGACGCGGCCTCGGACGCTTCCCGCGGCTATCGTGCCGGTGCTGATCGGGTCGGGGGTCGCGGCCGGGTACGGCAAGTTCTCGGCGTGGCGGGCCGTTCTCGCGCTCGTCGTCGCGCTGGCTCTGCAGGTCGGGGTCAACTACGCCAACGACTACAGCGACGGCGTGCGGGGTTCGGACGAGAAGCGGGTCGGGCCGGTCCGGCTCGTCGCCGCGGGGCTCGCGCCGCCGCGGCAGGTGCTGGGCGCGGCGTTCGGCTGCTTTGTGGTGGCTGGCGCGGCAGGCCTGGCCCTGGCCGCGGTCACGTCGTGGTGGCTGGTGGCCGTCGGCGCGGCGTGCATCGCCGCCGCCTGGTTTTACACCGGCGGGCCTCGGCCTTACGGGTATCACGGGCTCGGTGAGGTCTTTGTATTCGCGTTCTTCGGCGTGGTCGCGGTGGCGGGTACCGCGTACGTGCAGATGTTGAGGCTGAGCTGGATGGGGCTGGCCGCCGCGGTGCCGGCCGGGCTGCTGGCCTGCGCCCTGCTGATCGTCAACAACCTGCGCGACATCCCTAGCGACACGCAGGCAGGCAAGCGGACCCTGGCGGTCAGGCTCGGTGACGCGCGAACCCGGACCGGGTACGTGCTAGCCCTGCTCGTGCCGTTCGGCTTCGTGGCGGGGATCGCCTTCTTCCGCCCGCTGGTACTCATTACCGCTGCCATCCTGCCGCTGGCGCGCGGACCGATCCGGTCCGTGCGGACGGGGGCGGCGGGTCCGGCGCTGATCAGAGCGCTCGGCCAGACGGGACGGGTACAGCTGGCATTCGGAATCGCGTTCGCGATCGGGCTCGCGGTTCACTTCTGAGCCGGCGCGAACTCCGATTCGGTTTTGCAACTCAGGATGCCGGCGGTTCAGGGGGCGGGGCGCCCTCAGACGAGAGACACTTGAGACGAAATGCGCGGTATCAGCAACATCGCGGCTGCTGGCGAGTTACTCTGCCCGTAATCCCAGTTGATGAACTGCGCGCGGGTACCTGAGCTTCTGCGTGTCCAACGGGAAGGTGTCTAGTTGCAAGCCCGGGGAATGTGGTCGGCCGGTCAAGGCGACAATCAGGAATGGTTCCTGGCCGACCTCCGCGCGTTGCGCGACGCGGCCGCGATCGGCTACGACGAACTGGCGGCCCGCGCCCACTACCCGAGCAGCATCCTCAAGGAAGCAGAGAACGGGCCCGGCCTGCCCAGCCTGCCGATCCTGGCCGCTTACGTCCGGGCCTGCGACGCGGACGTACCCGAATGGGAAGAGCGCTGGCGGCGCCTGGAGTACGAGGCGCAGGCCGACCCGGGCCTTCCGGTCAGAACCGCCGGCGCCAGCCCGGCTGCGGTGGCGGGGGCTCGCGCGGGCGTTAGCGTGGCGCCGCCCGACGCATACGACCCAGAGCGCATCAGGGCCGCGCTGCGAGGCGGGATCACTGACCGGGCCACCCGCGCCACCCGTGACGCCGGCCAGGCGCGTACCGCGGATGCGGGGCGGGCGGCTGCCGACCTCGGGCATGTGGACACGGTGACCCCGGAGGGACCCGCGACCTGGAACAGCCGGGCGACGAGCTGGGGCGACGGCGATACCAGTAGCTGGTCCGAGAACGCGGGGCCTGTTTCGGCCTGGGACACTACTCCCAACTGGACCACTCCCTTCAGCCCGGATACCGTGCCGACCAACGGGAACCATCACCTGACGGACTCCGGCCACGCATTCGACACCGCCGTCGCCGAGGCGTTCGGTCCCGACGTGACCGCGGTTAGCCAGGAGGATCCGGTGGCGGCCTGGCTGGCCGACAGCGAGGTGGCCGCGCCGTCGGAGGCCGACCGCCTCTGGCCGGAGCGGGAGGACACCGAGCCTGCGCATTGGTCGGTCGACGGTCAGCTCGCGCCAGCGGTCACGGCCGAGAGCGAGCCCGGGTCCGCGCCGTCCGCCGGGTTCACCCAGGACGCGGGATCCGCGCTGTCCGCCGGGTTCGCCCAGGACACCGGGTTCGCTCACGACACCGGTTACGCCCAGGACGCTGAGTTCAGACAGCCCGCCGGGTTCGCCCAGGACATCGAGTCCGTGCAGGACGCCGGGTTTGCCCGGGACACCGGTTATGCCCAGGAGGCTGGGTTCATACAGCCCGCCGGATTCGCCCAGGACATCGAGTCCGTGCAGGACGCTGGGTTCGCGCCGGACGCTGGGTTCACGCTGTCCGCCGGGGCGGCGGCGCAGGCTGCGACCCAGCCGGTTCGGCCGCCGTTGGCGGCGGTCGCGCGGGATGATCGGCGCCGCGACAAGTTCTTCCCACTGCGGCTGGCCGCGGTCATGGTGATCGCTGCGATCATCGGTAGCGTCCTGGTACTGGTGATCAGGTAAGCAGCCGGAATTCGTTCGCCTGGCTGCGGGCGGTCCTGGGACAATCGGGCGGTGCAGACGGACTACTTCGACGAGCGGATCGCCAGGAGCTATCGCGAGAAGTGGCCGCACCTGTTCGAGCCACGCGTGGTCGGCCGAGCTTGACCTGATGGCGCGGCTGGCCGGGATGAGGTTGCGCGAGCGGTGGAGCGACTGGAGGCGAGCGCCCTTCACCGCCTCAAGCAGGAACCACGTGCCGGTTTGGGAGAAGACGCCGGAGGGCTAGTCCGAGTCGGGCTCATCCGCGCTGACGGAAAGCTCGGCCTGGCCGTTGGGCGGCGCCGGGTCGGCTGAGGCCAGCGGATCGGCTGACTCGGCCCCTTCGAAGAAGCCGGGGACGGCGGCGGCCAGGATGGCGCTGATGCTGTCGTCGGCCGGCGCGGCCTCGGCCGCGGGCGCGGCACCGATGGCGGGGGGGCCGTCCGCGGAGGGCACGGCGGGCGGCTCGCGGCGGGGCCGGGGCTTCGGGCCCGACCCGGGGGCTGGCTCCTCGGCGGTGCCACCGAAGGCACTGGCGACCTGCCGCAGCGCGGTGGTCACCTCGCTGGGAATGACCCAGAACGTGTTGCCTGGCCCCTGCGCGAGCTGCGGCAGCGTCTGCAGGTACTGGTAGGCGAGCAGCTTGGGATCCGGGTCGTTGTCGTGCACGGCCTGGAAGACGGTCTCGATGGCCTTCGCCTGGCCTTCGGCCCGCAGGATCGCGCTTTGCTTGGCGCCCTCGGCACTCAGGATGGAGCTCTGCTTGTCGCCTTCCGCGGTGAGGATCTTGGACTGCCTGACGCCCTCGGCGGTCAGGATCGCCGCGCGCTTCTCCCGTTCGGCGCGCATCTGCTTCTCCATCGCGTCCTTGACCGACTTTGGCGGGTCGATGGCCTTGATCTCCACCCGGGTGACCCGGATGCCCCACTTCCCCGACGCATCGTCCAGGACGCCGCGCAGCAAGGCATTGATCTTGTCGCGCGAGGTCAGCGTCTGCTCCAGGTCCATGGACCCGATCACGCTGCGCAGCATCGTCGCGGTGATCTGCTCGATGGCCTGGATGTAGTTGACGATCTCGTAGTCGGCGGCCCGCGGGTCGGTCACCTGGAAGAACAGCACGGTGTCGATG
>Ga0187819_10001546_pt1 | contig 11935 bp, 9 predicted proteins | sample NC_wetland_sal_i_15_FD_132411 | JGI IMG/M metagenome (GOLD analysis project Ga0187819, IMG submission 132411) | Wetland sediment microbial communities from Neuse River Estuary, North Carolina, USA - SO4_4 | ecosystem: Environmental > Aquatic > Freshwater > Wetlands > Sediment | place: USA: North... | reverse complement strand
TCGAACTGCGTGGTCACCATGTTGTGGGCAACCATTCCTCCGCCTGCTGGATAATTGCTCATTGCTCCTCCGAAAAACTCGTGGTTGTAAACGCTTCATTCTAATCCAGAGTTGATCGCAATTACTCCAACGCGATCATGTCCCGCCATCGCTTTATATAATGGTTTTCTTTTTCGGAGGCTTCATGGTCTCGCGCCGCCGTTTTCTGCAAACTGGTTCTCTCGCTGCCGGCGTCAGCGTCGCTCTGCCCACGCTGGTCCATGCCGCGGAGGGCGACAAAGGTCTTCCGCCTGCCATTGCCGATCTTCGCCCTCTCAGCGCGGAGGCCAAGCCCATCACCATCGAAGAACGTGCCGGACGCCAGGAAAAGGCTCGCCGATTAATGTTGACGCGCGAGAACGACCTGTCCGCCATCCTACTCGCCCCGGGCACATCCCTTGCCTACTTCACTGGCATACGCTGGGAGGGCGGAGAGCGTCTCTTCGCGATGGTTTTGCCCGCCAAGGGCGCAGCGTTTTATGTAGCTCCAGCGTTTGAAGAAGGCCGGGCGCGCGAGCAGATTGCGCAAGCTCCCGATGGCGGCAGGCCCGATGTCCGGATCTGGCAGGAAGACGAGAGCCCCTATGCCCGCGTTGCGCAGGGACTCAGCGACCGCGGGATCGCGAGCGGCACGATCGGCCTCGAAGAGACGGTAAAGTTTGTCTTCAGCGACAACCTGCGAAAGGCCGCGGCCAGCGCCACGTTTGCGAGCGCGACTCCGGTCACCGCCGGATGCCGCATGATCAAGAGCCGGCACGAAATCGATCTGATGCGGCTGGCGTCGAAGGTCACGCTCGCCGCCTACGAAGCAACTTATCGTTCGATGAAAGTAGGCATGTCGCAGCGGGATGTGGGAAAGTTACTGGAAGAGGCGCACCGCAAACTGGGATTCGAGGGCGGCGCGGACGTACAAGTCGGCGAGTTTTCGTCTTTTCCGCACGGCTCCGTTGCGCCGCAGGGCATAAAAGAGAGCACCATCGTGATGATCGACGGCGGGTGCTCGGTGGAAGGCTATCAGTCCGACATCACGCGCACATTTGTACTCGGCAAAGCCAATGACAAGATGAAGCAAGTCTTCGACACGGTGCATCGGGCTCAGAGCGCCGCGCTGGCGGCCGCGAGGCCTGGCGCAGAAGCCGGGTCCGTGGACGCCGCCGCACGCAAGGTCATTACCAACGCGGGCTACGGTCCTGATTACAAATACTTCGCGCACCGCCTCGGACACGGCATAGGTATGGACGGCCATGAGTGGCCCTATCTGGTCCGCGGCAACTCGACGAAGCTTCAGCCGGAGATGACTTTCAGCGATGAACCGGGCATTTACATCCGCGGGGAATTCGGAATTCGTCTAGAGGACGACATGCACATCACGGAAGACGGAGCGGAATTGTTCACTCCGCAAAGCCCGTCTCTGGAGAATCCATCCGGGAAAGTATAGGGATGGGTTCGATACTCGGATTCACGGTTTCAGCGGCGAACTGTAATGGGAACAAAGCACGCGCCAGCCATTCCCAACCTTTACCCAGACATCGGTCAGCCGGTCGTGGTACTCGTATGGCTTGTGGTTCGACTGTCCCCGCTCGTGGTAGGCCCCGGTGACGACGGCGATGTTGCCGCGAATCCGCACACGCAGGTCCGACAATTCGGCGACTTCCACGTGCACCGACTGGTCGGCGCTGTGCGTGATATAACCCGCTTTGCTGTAGGTACTGCCATCTTCCACCGTAATCACAAAATCTTCGGTAAGAAGCGACGAGAGAATATCGATGTTTCGCGCTTTGTACGCTTCGGCCCATTTTTCTTCCAGTTTGCGAACTTGCGACGCGGCGGTCGCCGGTTCCTGGGCAGACAAGCGAATCGTCAGACAAACGAGCAAACAGAAAGTCAGCCTCGAAGCCAGGTGGTTTCTCATGACTTCTATGTCATATCAGATTGGTCAGTTATGACAAGTTCCTACTGTGGCCCCTCGTGAGCGCCGGCTCTGGAAGCGCACTCGTTTCCCTAACTCACTCCACCACCCATTCCCGCAAGCGCCGCAGCAGCGATGCGGGCGCTTCCGCTTCCAGCACCACCAACCCGTCCTGATACTGGCGGGAATAGATGCGGGCGCCGGCCTGCAACTGGGCCAGCAGCTTGCCCTGGTTTTGCGGGACGCGCAGGCGAACGCGGCGGGGGCGGTCCTCTTCGAGCAAGGCATCGACGCGATCGAGCAGAGTGCCGAGTCCGATCCCCTTCGCCGCCGAGACGTGGATGATCGCATCGCTGTCGCGCAGCGACTCGCGCTGCTTGGGAGGCAGCAGATCGATCTTATTCATCACCCGCAGCCGCGGCTTCTTGTCGGCCTCGAGTTCCTTGAGGACGCTTTCGACTTGCACATCTTGCTCGCCGGAAATCGGGCTGCTGGCGTCCGAGACCTGGATGATCAACGTGGCGCGCTGCACCTCTTCGAGCGTGGCGCGGAACGCCGAAACCAGCGTATGCGGAAGATGCCGGATAAAACCCACCGTATCGGAGAACAAAACTTTGCGTTTCGATGGCAGTTCAGCGCCTCGGATCGTAGGATCGAGTGTGGCAAACATGCGCGACGACGCCACCACGTTCGCCTGGGTAAGGGCATTGAACAGCGTCGACTTTCCGGCGTTCGTATAGCCCACCAATGCCACCGTGGCCACCGGAACCGATTCACGCCGCTGTCGCTGTTGCGCCCGTATGCGGCGCACGTTTTCGATTTGCTGCTTGACGTGCCGCACGCGGCGGGAGATCTTGCGCCGGTCGGTCTCGAGCTGAGTTTCGCCCGGTCCTCGAGTGCCGATGCCGCCGCCGAGCTGCGACATTTCCACGCCGCGTCCCGCCAGCCGCGGAAGCATGTACTCGAGCTGGGCCAGTTCCACCTGCAACTGCCCTTCTCGGGTACGGGCGTGCCGCGCGAAGATATCGAGAATCAGCTGCGTACGATCGATGACGCGGGTGTGGACGACGCCCTCAATATTGCGTTGTTGCGAAGGCGAGAGATCGTGATCGAACAGAATCACATCCGCGGCAACCGAAGCCGACGCGCCCGCAATTTCCTCCAGCTTCCCCTTGCCGATCAGGGTCGCAGGGTCCGGCCGGTCCTTGCGCTGGGTGAATTCGCCGGCGATCTCGGCGCCCGCGCTCGTCGCCAGGGCGCGGAGTTCGTCGAGCGAGTCTTCGGAGGTGAAATCGGAGCTGAAATCCGGGGAATCCGCAGGCCGGGACGATGACGAAGCGGCCGCGCTGGTGGCGTGATCGCGCGCTGCCTGAGCGCCCGGAGTCATGCCTGCCGAACCTGTCTTTCCTGCGCGGCCTCGGGTGCGAAACTCCACCCCCACGAGGAAAGCGCGCTCCCGCCGTTCCGAAGGATTCAGCAGGGCCTTGGGCTCTTTCCGCGAACTTCTTCCCGAACTCTCGCGGCTGCCCACTCTGGAGTTATCTCGGCGCAAGCAAACTCACTTCATCCTTCGGTGCCGGAAGCGGAGCTTGGGGCCGCCGCTTGCCCAGGTGACTCCACCACCACTGGCTTCGCTTCCGCGTGGCTGTGGGCTCCGCGCGCGATGACGACCGTCGAAATCGCGTGTTTGAAGATGAGCTGTTCCTGGCTGCCAGTTTCGAGGACCACCGAGTACTTGTCGAAGGATCGAATACGGCCCGTCAGCTTCACTCCGCTGACCAGATAGATTGTGATATTGTGCCGTTCCTTTCGCGCCGTGTTGAGGAAGGAATCCTGAATATTCTGTTGTGCCGGCTTAGCTTCCATTTGCCGATCTCCTTTATGCTTGCGGGTGCGAGGCTGCGCCATGAGCTTTTGGGAAGGGCAATTGGCTCAGCTCGGTTCCTGTCGGCTCTTACAATACGGCCTTGTCTCGCGCTTTTCAACGTCCGGAAGGACAATTTTTCAACACGGAGGCACGGAGACAAGAAGAAAAACTAGCGCTTGGCAAAACCCTACCCTTATGGTCTTTCCAGACTCAAGGTTTTCTCCGTGTCTCCGTGCCTCCGTGGTGAAGAAAAGGCAGATTCGGACATGACCGGCGCGTCAACCGGGTTTCATTTCCCGCGCCCGCCATCTACAATCGTCGCTGCCGGAGCAGAATCTCAGAATAGGAGCCCTGACCTTGACCGATATCACCTTCCCCACCGACTTCAACACTAACCTTCTGATGCTGTTTCGTTGGCTGCATTTCGTCGGCGGCATCGCCTGGCTCGGCCTGCTCTTCTTTTTTAATCTGGTCAACGTTCCTTTCATGAAGGAACTCGATCCCGCCACTAAAGGCAAAGTCCTGCCCAGCCTGATGTCCCGGGCGCTGTGGTGGTTTCGCTGGGGATCGGTCCTCACCGTGCTGACGGGCTTGGCCTACTGGGGCAGCATCGTCGGCTCCGACGCCAGAAACGGCGGTGTAACTCCCGCTGGCCCCATGGGATCGTTTTTCGTGATCTGGACCGCCGCCTGGGCCCTGATGTACGCCTGCCAAATTCCCGGCAAGGGTCCACTGGACAAAGGGCCGGTGCTGGCGGCGATTTACACCGTCATCGTGGTCGCGGCCTGCTGCCTGTTTCTGCGCCTCAACGACCATGGCTGGGAGGGCAATAGCCTGCTCGCCATCGGCCTGGGCGGCGGCATGGGTTGGGTCATGATGCTGAACGTCTGGGGAGTAATCTGGCGCGCGCAAAAGAAAATCATCCGGTGGACCGCCGATAACGCCGCCAATGGCACGCCGATGCCCGACAAAGCAAAATATCTGGCGCGGCAATCCTTCCTTACGTCGCGTGCGAACTTCGTCCTGTCGTTCCCCATGCTGTTCCTGATGGCCGCGGCCAGCCACTATCCCATGTTTGCGAAGTAGCGAGGAGAGCGACTACCACAGGGGACACAGAGGTACACAGAGAAGCGTTTTGGATTTCCCCTGTGACCTCTGTGTCCTCTGTGGTTAAGAATTTCTTTGCGGAGCCAGTGTCCAGGCCTTGCCGTCAAAGTGCGCGGGCAGTGCCAGCCCAAACAGTTTTAAGATAGTCGGCGCGACATCCACAATCGCCGGCTTCTCTTCGATGAACTTGTGGCTCGAAAACAGGACTCCGGGGACCAGCCGCGGGTCGATACAGTGGTCGCCGCTCCATGCCTTGGTATTGTCCTCGAAAACCTGGCCCGTAACTTTGCCCATCACCGAATCCCACGAAGCGCGGTAGCCGGCTCCGTAGCCAACCAGTAGATCGGGAGCGTTGTCCGTATACGGCCCACGATAAAACTCGTCCGTAACGAAGACGCCGGTGACGCCGACCGTGCCAGATGCCGGATCCACTAAGCCGTCCAACTTCTGCCGCAGTTCGTCCTTCAACGCGCCGGCTTCGGCCGGATCCACAATTCCCTGCTTTTCGCGGCCTTTGATATTCAGATACAGTCCGTTGAGGCCCATGGTGTAAGCGCGCGTGCACGACCAATCGACGTCCTCGAACCAGTCGCCGCTCTCGGTCTTGCCATCCTTCAGCGCGAGATATCCGTTCTGATGCAGCCACGCATTCACGTTCACGCAGCGCGCAAACGACTTGAAGCCATGATCGGAGATCACCATGAGCAGCGTGTCATCGTCAACTTTTTCCATGACGCGGCCGATGAGGCGATCCATGCGCTCATACAAATCTTGAATCACGTGAGGATGCTGGCTGTGCGGCACATCGCGCGCGGCCGGATGGTCCTCTTCGAGATAGCGCCAGAACATGTGCTGCACGCGGTCGGTCGTATCAAAAACGCACGTGCACAGCCCTTGTTTCGTTTTCTCCAGCGCGTCAAAGAGCATGCGCTCGCGATCTTCGTGATTGCCGTAAGCCTGCGCCAGGAAGGCATCGTCATCCAGCACGTGCTCGTTGAGCGCCCACGTGTCTTCCGCCAGGCCGAGCGTCGCGTAGGGTCCGAAAAGCTTGGCCAGGTAGATTGAGTAGGTAACCGGGTGCGAGATGGGCAGATCGGGATGCCCGGGATCGATGTTCACCGGCGTGACGTAAACTTCGACCTCTGGGGAAAGTTCCTTGAGATAGAAGCGGCAGATGCCGTGCGCCGTGAACCCCATGCCAGCCTTGAATTCTGCCGGAATCCACTCGGAATATTCCCCGACTTTCAAGGTGAACTTTTCAGAACCAACTGTGATGCGCGCCGATTTTGATCCCGGCTCCGGGCGAATTTCGAAATCAACCCGCAGTTCGGTACCGGCCTTCGCCGCCAGCGGACTGTCAGGCCCCGGAATGTACGACCGGCAAACACCGTTCTTGCGCTCGATGGGCACGCGCACTCCGCCTTCGCGAAACTTATCGTTCGAAGCACGCGTCGTACACAGGCAAAACGTCCCCTGGCTACCCTTCAGATCGGGCACACACATCCCCGAAAGCAACACGCCTTGAAACTTCTCCGGAGGAAACGTGACCGGAACGCGAATCACGGAACTGAAAATTCCCGCGTTCCCCAGCCAGTGCCAGAACGGCGTGCCCTTCCGCATTCCCTTGATTTCTGTTTTGCCGAACGGGATGGAATACTTGCCAATCTTCAGATGCCGCTTCGGCCCCTTGATTTCAGCCGACGAAAGAAATGGGAGATAGTTGCTGGTATCGCGCGCTAGGAAGTCGTAAATATTGTGTTTGCCCGGATTCACTCCGGTCATGAACGTCGACCATGCCACCGGGGAAATCGGAGGAAACGTAGTCCGCAGCTTGCTGAAGGTTCCCTGATCGCGCAACTTCGCCAGGTTCGGTAGTCTGCCTTCTTTCATGAACCGGTCGGCAAGATCCGGGTCCATGCCGTCGAATCCCAAAATCACCGCTCGCTCAAACGTCGCTTTTCCATACGCGTTTCGCCGGCGGATAAAGCGGAACAACTGGCGGATGGGCCACGTCATCAGCGCATAGAACGAATAGAGGAAGGCAACAAAGATCGCCCAGAATGACGACAGCACCGCGAATCCCGCGCCCGGCCCGGCATAGGCGTGCGCCAGCGTGGGAAAGAAGATCAACGCGATCAGCAGGACCAGTGTGGCGCGGGCGCCCTCGCCCGCGAAAAGCCGGCGCTCGCGATGAACCAATTGGCCACCGCGCTCATCCCGCAACTTGATGCCCCGTGCAAGCAGGCGGGCGAGGGCGCCCGCCCTACACAATCTCTTCATATCTTGATACCCAAAAATTCCTTGAAAACAAATCCCGCGATCATCGACAGGATGAAGAATAGCCAAATCCAGTTGATGCCGTAGCCCGCGACATCGATATTACGATCTGGGTAGTTAATCGCAATGGACTCGATCGGACTATTTTCCGGTAGCGCCGGCTCGGCCGATAAGAACATGCGCTCCCAGAAGTGTCCACGCAAGCGGACCGTCGAAATTCGCGGCAGGTCGCTGCCCACGCAAACGTTCTTCGCGGCGCGCTCGCCGGCGGCGGCCATCTTTATTTCATATTGTCCATCTTTCGAGCCCACCAGTCGCCACACAATCTCATTGGATGCCGGAATATGCACCGGAGGCGCGGTCATCGTAATCTCGGGCGGCAGGTCAAGGGTGACATCATTCAGTTCGTCGCTTCCAGCAAAGTGGGCGGTCAGCAGAAACGGCGCGCCCGCAGGAATCGGGGTAGAACCCAGATAACGATCGATCTGCACTATCAGCAAAGTAATTGGAACGATCACGTAGAGCAGTGGCTTGAATGCGAGTTTAAGGTAGCGCCCCGTGCCGCGCAGAATCTTACCGTACGAGCCCATTACCACCGGAATCTGATCCCGATAGAGGCGCACCGCCAAGAGATGGGCCTTTAGCTGGTCCTTCGCAATGCCGATCGCTTTCTGATCCGATGTGTAGCCGAACAGGACGACCATCGCCAACCCGACTACCAGCGACAGGACCACCACAATCGCCAGCGGACTGGTCAACAGAGAGAGTTGGAACGCCGCGACTGTCGCGGCCCGGCCGGCCATCACCATCGGTTTTGAGAGAACTGTCAAGCTACTCGATGTACCCTAATCCGCGCAGCCGTTTCTGTATCTCTTCTTTCGACGTGCTGCTCTCGTCCGGCAGAATTTTCCTGGTTTCTTTTTCCAGCAAATGGATCACGAACTCGTCGATCGATTCGTATCCGGCGGCATCCGAACACTGCTTGACCTTCTCCAGCAGGTCGCCTTCGATCTTCACTTTGTAGGAACCAAACATGATTTCTCCCTGATTCTCAGTTTGTCATCCTGAGCGCAGCGAAGGACCTGCTTTGTTTGGACGCCGCGGGAAAGCAGGTCCTTCGCTTCGCTCAGGATGACAAACTTTGATCTGATGACGACTCGCCAAAAGTCCGCCTAGCGCGCCTGAAACACCGACTGCCCCATCATATCCTTGGTTTTCGCGATTCCGAATTCGGAGAGAATCGTCGGCGCCATATCGGTCAGCGCTGGAGCCTGCGCTTCAATCTTGCGGTTGCTCAGCAACACTCCCGGCACTTTGGTGAAGTCCATGCAGTGATCGCCGCTCCACGGATTGGTGTTGTCCTCAAGCACCTCCTCCGGAAACGCGCCCAGAATCGTTTTCCATCCGGAACGGTATCCGCGGTTGTAGCCGACCAGCGCATCCGGGCCCGTGCGCGCGTATGGGCCTTGATAGACTTCGCTGGCCAGGTCGATGCGCGTAATCACCTGAGAACCATCCTTCGGATCGCGAACCTCTAGAAGCTTCTGCCGGATTTCCCGCAGCAGCGCATCGGCCTCGGCGGGATCGACAATGCCCTCACGCTCGCGTCCACGCACGTTCAGATAGAGTCCGTTGATCCCCAACCCGTAGGCCCGCGTGCGGCTCCAATCCACATCGGCAAAGGGCTCGCTGGAATCCCCGTTGGCGCCTGTTTTTCGCGTGATGTAGCCATTGTTCAACAACCACGTGTTCAGATTGAAGGAGCGCCGGAAGGGAGCAAACCCGTGGTCCGAAAGCACGAGCAGCGTCGTATTTTCATCGACCTTCGGCATCACCTCGCCTAACACCTGATCCATCTGCTCGTAAAACTCTTCCAGCGACGGGCCATACTGAGCGGCGAGCGCGGCGTCATACGCGGGACTCTGCGGATCGGTCAGCCGCCACAACATGTGCCCATTCAGATCGAGGCTTGAAAAATAAAAGAAAAACACGCCCTCGTGAAACTTTGGAAACTCCGTGTCGAAAGCGTGCCGATGTTCGGCCAGCACAGTGTGCGACTGTTCCAGAAATTCCTTGTCGTCGAGCACCCCGGCGGTCAGCGCCTTCGTGTCTTCGGCAATGCCTTGCGTGTGGAATTCGCCAATCTGTTTCGCCAAGTCACGCGAGTAACTCGAGGGCGTGGAGATGGGCAAGGCTGGATTTTCGGGGTCAATATTGATGGGCGAGACGTAGAGCTGAAAACGGGGATGCGTCTGCTTGAGATAAAAACGGCAGATGCCCCTCACACTGCCGATCCAATTCCCGAAGGCCGGCATCAGTTGAAAATCCACCGGAATCCATCCGCTCCATTCGCCTTCTTTCAAAACGAACTGCTGATCCTGCAAGCCGATGCGCGCGACCGATTCCAGCGGGTCCACGTCAACCGTGAAAGGCTCGGTAGAGGGAGACGAGTTCCTGCGAAACGAGTTGTCCGGACCAATCAGATTGGCAGCGACCCGATTGTTCTTCACTTCGACCTGAACGATTTCTCCGCCCTCGAGGGCTCCGGCCGCCGCGGTAGGATCGTCGGTGTAGAAAGTGAATGTGCCATAGGTGCCGCGCAAATCGGGCGTGCCCATGCCGGAAAGCGTCTTCCCTTTCGCAACGATGGGAGGGAAATTTGCCGGGATCCGGTAAACATAGTTGGGCACGCCATGTGCGTCCAGGATCTCCCAGAAGGCCTTGCCGTGCCGCAAATCTTCCGCCGTGCCGCCGCCCAGCGGAATCACCCAACTCCCAATATGAAGGCTGTGCTTGGGACCTTCGACCTTCGACGTGGAAAAATAGAGCTGAAGAGTCTTGGGATCGCGGTGGATGAAATCAAACACTCCATGTCCGCCGGCGTTCATTCCCGTGATCATGTTCGACCACGCCACTGGGCTCTGCGGCGGGATGCTCGTCGTCAAGCGCCGGAACGATCCCTGCGCGGCCAACCGGGCGAAGTTCGGCATCTTGCCCTCGGCCATGAATTTCGTCAGCAGATCGGGGTCGAGCCCGTCAATGCCCAGGATGATCATCTTCCGGGAGGCAACCGCCCTGCCCCGCGCGCGCTGGCAGCAGAGGAGCAGGCTCAACCCCGCGGCGCACAAAGCCAGCAGACACAGTAGACGAAGACGTTTTCTGAAGGGCGCGGTCACTGGAAAGCGGGTACTTAGATTGTACGCGAGGTCGTATGAACGTCAAGACTAGCGCCGCCGGGGCGTGCGCCAATCTCCTCCTTTTTTCACCACGGAGACACGGAGGCATGGAGAAAACCAAAACGCTTAGCAAAACCCTTCCCCCGTCTGCTTTTTTGCAGATCAAGGTTTTCTCCGTGCCTCCGTGTCTCCGTGGTAAATCAGGCAAGCTAGAACACTGTTGCAGGTTTTGATCAATGACAGCGCGCCCTTTACACTTACTGTCATGATCCGAAGAGTCGTAGCCGGCGCGAGTCTGATCTTTCTTGGTCTCAGTTTTTCTTTTGCCGCGGCTGCATCCAAACCCAACCTGGTGTTGATCACCCTCGACTCCACCCGCGCCGACCGTATGGGCTTTCTCGGCGCCAAGGGTGCGCATACGCCGAACCTGGATCGACTCGCCAGCGAAAGCCTCGTCTTCGAGCATGCCTACGCCCAGGCGCCGGGCAGCGTGGTTTCGCACGCAACCATTCTTTCCGGAGCCTACCCCCAGAGCACGGGCATGACCGAGATTGGCGGCACGCTATCATCGTCGCTGCCTTACCTGCCAGACTTGCTGAAGTCGCAAGGCTATCGCACGGCTGCCTTTGTTGGCTCCATCGATTTCGACCCGTGGAACGGGCTGGCACAAGGCTTCGACCGTGGCTTCCAAACTTACGACGCGGGCTTTCGGCCCGCCATTCCCGGTGACGCCCGGCCTCCCCTAACCGAACGTCGTGGAGATCAAGTTGCCGCCCGCGCCATCGCCTGGCTCGACCACAATGCGCAACCGCCGTTCTTTCTATGGATTCACATCAGCGATGCGCGTGCGGCCCGTGCTTCGTACAATTCCGCCATCACCGCCGCCGATGCTGACATTGGCAAATTGCTGAGCGCCTTGCAACAACGGAAAGTCTACGAAACTACGGCCGTGATTGTGGTCGCCGACCACGGCGAGAGTTTAGGCGCCCACGGCGAAGACGCACATGGTGTTTTTCTCTACGACGAGACGATCCACGTCCCGCTGCTCATCAAGCTCCCTGCAAGCCAGGCAGCGAAGCCAGCGACCGTCAGAGTATCCGCGAAAGTCAGGCTCGTGGACATCGCTCCGACGGTGCTGGAAATCGCCGCCATCCCGATCCCCTCGCAAATGCAGGGACAGTCCTTGCTGCGGATATCAAAATCAAAGTCCGGCAGCAGCGGTGGGAGTGACCAGCCCGCCGTTTCCCGGGCCGATCTGCCCCAGCGCGCCTTCGGCTGGAGCCCGTTAGAATCCTGGCGCGCCGGAAAGTATCTCTACATTCGAGCGCCCAAGCCCGAGCTCTACGACCTGACCGCCGATCCGGGCGCCACCCGCAACCTGGCGCAGAGTTCGAAGGCGACGCTCGACACCATGGCCGCGCAGTTGGAAAGCTTCGACCGTCACTTCAGCGGCGAGGCCGGCAAGTCTTCCGCGGAACTGAGCTCTTCCGAGATGCAGAAACTGGCGTCGCTCGGATACATCGGCTTGCAGAAGTCGTCAGCGTCCGCCACCGCGGTTGC
>Ga0187819_10001545_pt1 | contig 11940 bp, 8 predicted proteins | sample NC_wetland_sal_i_15_FD_132411 | JGI IMG/M metagenome (GOLD analysis project Ga0187819, IMG submission 132411) | Wetland sediment microbial communities from Neuse River Estuary, North Carolina, USA - SO4_4 | ecosystem: Environmental > Aquatic > Freshwater > Wetlands > Sediment | place: USA: North... | reverse complement strand
TCCCCCGGCGATCCGCTCTCGAGAATCACCGGCTGCCGCTGGCTCTGCCGCAATCATCCGGCAAAGTCAGGAACTCTCACGTTTCGCTGAACCCACTCTTATCTAGTTTGTTGCGCCCCGCAAGACAAAAAGCTCGCCCCTTTGTGCAGAAACTGTGGACGTTGAGACTTCCCTGTGGAAGAACGAGGAAAACTAAGAAGGAATCCCCCGCGCTCTGCTTTCCGCCCCGCAGTTTCAATCACTTACACAGCGTTAAAGAAATCGGCGGAGGAACCACGCCAGAACCAAACGGAACCACGTGGCCACGGCCGACTCGGCCGTCCCGCGAAGGCAAAGCCGAGCGGCTCTCCAGCAAAATTCCAGGTAAGAGACAGGGCGCGCCGGCGGGGACGCCGGCTGCCCGTTCAGAGCGTAGGAAATGAAAAAGCCTCTCGCTCGTGCGAGAGGCTTTTTCTGGGGGAGGGACTTGGGGCGAGGCGCCCTTTGGGTCCCTTGCGTGAAATGTCCTGGCCGCCTTATTTCGGCTGCTGTTGCGCGTCGGCGCTCATCGCTGGCGCTCCGCTGTTGGCGGAGAGCTGCTCGAGGTCGTTCTTCAGCAGGCTGATTTCGACACGGCCTCCGTTGATGCGCTTGGTCTTCGAAGCATCATCCAACGCGACCGGGGCGTTGCCCATGCCGACGAGGTAGATGCGATAGACCGGGATGTCGTGGTTCAGAACCAGGTAGCGCACGACCGACTCGGCCATCTTCTGCGAGGTCGTGATCGCGGTCTGGCCCTTACCCGAAGAGAATCCCTGAACTTCGAAGATGTATCCGCGCTGACCTTTGACGCCGTTCGCCATTTCGTCAAGAGCATCCTTGGCGTTCTTGCTGAGGACGGTCTGGCCGGGGCGGAAACGGATCTCGGTCTGATTCGAGGCCTTGTACTGGTCGATGTTGCTGACGACGGTCTCCACGTTCTGGACGCGCGTGGTAACCTGCTGTGCGCTCTGCTGCGCGGCAGTAGCCTTGTTGCCGGCATCGATGGCGTGCTGATCCGCCTGATCAGCTTTGTCGGAGGCGAGCTTGATGCCAGCCTGGGCGCGCTGATCGGTGTCTTTGATCGCCTTGCCGTTGGCGGCGGTCAGATCGTCGAGCTCGTTGACGCGGTCGCGGATGGGCTCGGTCTGCCGCTTCACATAGCTCTTGCGGGCGAAAGGATTCAGATGTCCCCAGAAGCCTTCGCGCGACGGCGCGGCCAAAGGCGCTTTGCCGGTAGCGCTGCCGGTGTCAGACGATGTGGACTGCGTCTGCGCGGCGGGCTGGCTCTGGGTGGACGGGGTATTCTGCGCGAGGGCCGGCAAGCAAAGCAGGGCAGCCAACGGCAGGGCGATTACGAGACGGTGGTTCATGATGACTTCCTCCAAGTTGTTCGGGGGGAGCATTTCGCTCCACTCCGGCACGCCTGATTGCGTGCTTGAAATTTAGATTGCGTCCCCTGAAACGATAAGAAAGCCAGCGGAATCGCTGAGCCGGCCGGCGCTGACGCATCGCTTGGCCTTGGGCACCCTGTACTGGTGGCGCCGCCTTCTGGTATTACATGTGGGATGCCAAATCGGCCCCTAAGATTGATGGGCTAAGTGCTTGATTCCTATAGACATTGTAGTCTGGTTGGCGAAGGAAAGATAGGACTGAGCGCAACCGCAGGGTAATTTTGGGAAAGCTGATATAAAAAGTGCGTGGGCAAAGCCGACCCCAGCCGTCGGACTCTCGCCTGCCTTGAAGTCGTCGTTTTGGCACACCCATCGGGAGGAACTTTGGGCAAAATTCGCTGGATTTCTGCGGCCGTGATTGCGGCAGTGACGCTTTGTGTGGGCATCCGTGGCGAGGAATCGGGCCTGCCGTCTACCCGAATTCCTGCGGACCACATGCAACAGTATTCCGATCTGGCGGTGACGTGGATGCAGCAGTATCTACGTGTGGACACTACGAATCCTCCGGGAAATGAGATGAATGCGGTGGCGTTTTACAAAAAAATTTTCGACGACGAGGGCATTGAGAATCGCGTGTTCGAGTTTGCACCGGGGCGCGGAGATTTGTGGGCGAGGATTCCGCACACGACGAACGAGGCCAAGCGGCCAATCATTCTGCTCAATCACATGGATGTTGTAACCAGCGATGCATCGCATTGGAAAGTGCCTCCGTTCAGCGGCGAGCTTCGCGATGGGTATATTTGGGGACGCGGCGCGCAGGACATGAAGGACGAAGGGCTCGCGCAACTGGTCGTGATGGTGATGTTGAAGCGCGAGAAAGTCGCTCTCGATCGCGACGTGATTTTCCTGGCCGTCTCTGACGAAGAAGTTGCGGACGCCGGGACCGACTGGTTCCTGGACCATCAGCGCGAGTTGCTGCAGAACGCTGAATTCCTGATCAACGAAGGCGGCGAAAACTTGCTGGAGAACGGCAAAGTAAAGTACGTCGGTATCGATGTGGGTGAGAAGACCACGTACTGGCTGCATGTTGTCGCGCACGGAAGGCCGGGGCATGGGTCGAGGCCGAATCCGGATTCGGCGCCGAACCGGCTGGTGCGGGCCCTGGATCGAATTCTCGCCTATCGCACGCCGCTGCGCGTGCTGCCCGTGGTGGATGAGTTTCTACGCGACATGGCTCCGTACGAATCGCCCGAGCAGGCCGCGTATTACCGCAATATTAAGAAGGCGATTGAGGACAAACAATTTCAGGAGGAAGTGGAGCGGGATGAGTCCCTGAACTTTCTGCTGCGTGACACCATTTCGTTGACCATGCTCGGCGGCTCGGAGCAGACCAACGTGATTCCTCCCGAGGCCTGGGCGAATCTGGATGTGCGGATTTTGCCCGGAGGCGATCCGAAGGCCGTGCTGGCCGCCGTGCGCCGCGTGGTGAATGATCCGAATGTGACCGTTGAGCCCCAGTTCCCGGAGTTTCAGGTAGCGAATTACTCCGGGACGGATAACGCGCTGTGGGGCGTGATCAAGGAAGTCTCGGCGAAATATTTTCCGGGGACGCCGGTGGTGCCGCATATCACCAGCGGATACAGCGAGAATCAGCGCTACCGGCCCCTGGGGATTGTGGCCTACGGTTTCAATCCGTATACGGCGACAGAAGAAGAAGGAAATACGGAGCATGGGAACGATGAGCGGATTCGCGTGGAAGAAGTGCGGCGCGGTCCAAAGATCTTGTTCGATGTGGTGGCAGGAGTAGCGGCGGCTCGTTAGATTTGTGGATTTCCAAGGACAATCATGAAAGCGATTCGCGTTTCACATACTGGCGGGCCAGAGGTGATGGAACTGGTCGACGCTCCCGTGCCGCAGCCGAAGTCAGCAGAGGCGCTGGTAAAGGTCACCGTCGCCGGAGTGAACGCCATCGATGGCCAGTTCCGCGATGGAAGCCTGCGCACCGTGTTGCCCTTCATTCCTGGGCAAGAAGGCGCGGGTGTGGTGACTGCGCTTGGCGCACACGCCAAAGTTGTGAAGGTCGGCGACCGCGTAGCCTGGAGCGGGACGCTTGGTTCTTACGCGGAATTTGTTGCCGCAGCCGAGGAACATCTCGTTCCGGTGCCTTCGTCGATCACCGATCAACAAGCCGCGGCCGCGATGATGCACGGCCTCACCGCACATTACCTTGTCAACGATGCGCACAAGTTGAAAGCGGGCGAGACTGCTCTGGTGCACGCGGCGGCGGGAGGCGTCGGGCTGCTCGTGGTCCAGATGGCGCGTGCCGTCGGAGCTCGTGTGATCGGAACCGCTTCGAGCCAAGCGAAAGCTCAGCTGGCGCGCGAAGCCGGTGCTGACGAAGTAATCGTCTTCACGCAGCAGGATTTCGAAGCGGAAGTGAAGCGGCTGACCGGCGGCAAAGGCGTCGACGTTGTCTACGACGGCGTGGGCAGGGCCACATTTGAAAAAAATCTGAACGTGATGCGGCTGCGCGGCATCCTCGTACTCTATGGCATGTCGAGCGGGCCGGTGCCTCCGGTCGATCCGGCAAAGCTGTCGGAGAAGGGATCGCTGTACATGGCTCGCACCACGCTTGCTCATTTCACAGCGACGCGCGAAGAACTCCTCGCTCGCACCAGCGCGTTGTTCAGCATGACCGCCGGCGGCAAGCTGAAGGTGCGGATCGCGAAAGAGTATCCGCTGGCCGGGGCCGCACAAGCTCATCGCGACATGGAGGCTCGGAAGGTGGCGGGAAAGCTGCTGCTGAGGCCGTAGCCCAAGACAAAACAGTGGGGACGGCCGCCCTCGGCTGTCCAGCCGAGCGAAGCTCGGCGGTTTGCCCTTCTGGCTGCGGGCTCAGCGCGTGCGACTGTAGTGACGAACGTAGGTTGGTCTCTCCCGCTTCGGATCCAGCTTCGGATCGTTAACCGGCTCTCCCGCCTTCATCTCCAGCGGCACCACTCCTGCCCACGTCGGGAACGAATAATCTTCCGCATCGTCAATCGGCGGACCGGTCCGGACTTTTGCCGAGAATTCTTCGATCGGCACACGCAGAACTGACGTCGCTTTCAACTCGCGCTCGTTGGGCTGGCGTGCGTCATCCCAGCGGCCGGGCAGGATGTGCTCCGACAACACGCGCAACGCTGTCAGCTTTTCTTCCGGATCATCCACCAGCGTGGCCTTGCCCAGGATGACGACTGAGCGGTAGTTCATCGAGTGATTAAAGACCGAGCGGGCCAGCACCAGTCCGTCGAGCAGCGTAACCGTGACACACACCGCGACGCCATCATTCATCTGCCGCAACATGCGACTGGCCGCGGAGCCGTGAATATAGAGGTTCGCGTCCTTGCGGCCGTAGGAAGTCGGAATCACGAACGGCTGGCCGTCGACCGCGAAGCCGACGTGGCAGAAAAATCCTTCATCGAGAATGCCATAAACAACCTCGCGATCGTAAACGGCGCGATCGGCTTCGCGAACCACACGCGTCCGCGCCGTGGGCATCTGAGTTTCAGACATGGAGGAACGAACTCCGGGCAAGCGCCAAGGATGGGTAAAGGAAAAGTCTAACACCGGGCGTCAGACCTCAGACCTCGGACTTCAGGCAGCACCAAACGGGATTCCGACTACTGTCCTGCTCTGTGGGTTGCTGACGTCTGAGGTCCGACGTACCCCGCCTGATAGTTGTCCTCGCAATAGACGCGCGTAAATAGGAACGCGACGATCACCAGCACGATTGGGGTGAAGATGCTGGCTTCCGGGCCGACCGTGCCGCCAGTGAGCCAGCGCGGGCCGCTGAACGAGGAATTGAACAAGTTGTGATACGGAGCGATGCCGCTGTCGGGGACGCCGTAGAAAAAAGTTTGTCCCCAATCCCATCCAGTATGAAATCCAACAGCCCACCACAGATTGCCGGTGCGCCGCAGAAACAGACAGAACAACAGGCCGAAGAGTACGACGTTGAAGAGACCGAAGTAGCTTTCGCCGGGATTGCCACGGTGGGCAAGGCCGAATAGCAGCGACATCAAAATCGCCGTGGGCCAGAATCCCATGCCCGTGGTGAGCGTGTACTGAAGATATCCGCGAAACGAGAATTCTTCGGCGAGTCCAACCAATACGAACGTCCCACCCCAAGCCGCGGTCGCAGAGGCGATCATCTTCCCGTGAATGGCGAAGCCCGTGAGATGGAATCCATGGAACGCAAAGATTCCCAGCAGGCAACTGCTGATCGAGAGGAAGCCGACGACGGTTCCAATCCAAAAGTCTTTTCCGAACGCGAATCGGACGGGCAGCCCGTATTGGCCAAACTTGCGGTGCTCGATCAGCGTCATGATGAACGCCGCAACCGCGGGACACAGGAACAGCAGTCCTTCCGAGAGGCTTACCCCCAGTGGCGTGAGGCTGGAAGCCTGAAAGCCGCTACCATCAGGCACTCCGCCTCCCTTCAGCACAATCACCACCGCGAATGGGACCGCAAGCGCCAGAGTGACACCAGCCACCAGGGCCAGGAAGATCAGCACGCGCCAGCCAGCGCGGATCCCGTTTGGCCCGCGAAAAACCGTGTTCGGCGCCGGCGGCGTGGGCCCGGGGAGTGAGTCCGCGGGAGCTGTCGACAGTGAAAGACTTTCCGAGTCAGCCATTAATGGTGCACCTTCAAAACGAAGTCCCATTCTAACGTTGACTCCACAGTCGGGAAGCCCCGCAATCGACAGGGATTACCCAAGCAAAGAACACAGACCCTTCGGCCCGCAAAAAGCGCGAGCCTCAGGATGACACATCAAAAACGGATTCTTACCAGTTCAACTTCAACGCAAACTGGAACTGGCGCGGGTCGTAAGCAGCGGTGGGCTGCCCCGCATTGCAGGTCGAACTACTGCAGAGCGGGCTGACGGCGGCCACGTTCATTTTGTTGGCGATGTTGAATATGTCGACGATCAGGTCCGTGCTGAAACGCTCAGTGAAGTTGATGCGTTTGGAGACGCGCATGTCGTCAAAGACCGTCCAGGGAGCGACACCGGCGTTGCGCCCCAGGTTGCCGTCGAGCAAAAGCAGGGCATTCGGGCTTGCAATCTGTGCCACCGTGATATCGGCAAAGCACGGTTCCTGGAAAAATCCCGTGGGTGAGAATTTTGATGGAGTGGTTGGATAGCCGCACGCATTCGTGGGGGTCCCGGAGGCCACGACGTTGGGACGGCTGGTCAGGGAGGACAACTGGAAATTGTCTCCGCCGCCAGTGATGATGTTGAAGGGGCGGCCTGAAGAAACTTCGATGACCGGCGCGAAGGTCCAATCGCTCATAATCTTTCTGCCGATGCTTCCGCTGAGCTTACCCGTCTGGTATACGCCGCTGAAAACCAATCGGTGGCGTTGATCGAACAGCGACGAGGAGCGGTCATATGCAGGATAGAAGCTGTCCTGCGGCGTGAGGGTCGCCTGCAGGTCGGTCGAGTCATCGATGGCGTGCGACCACGTATAGGAAGCCAGGAATTCATAATGGCTGTTGAAGCGCTTCCGGAGGTTGGCGCTCAGACCGTGATACACCGAGCTGCCGTTGGAGTAGTTGGCGTCCATGTCGGCGAACGGGACGCAGCCGGAGAGCGTAGCTGGGTTGCAGTTCGCATTTAGCCCGGCGACGGTGAGGTCGGCAACCGCATCCGTTACGCAGGTGGGGAAAGCCGTGACCATCGAGGCGTTCAGGCCGGAGGGCCGGAACAGGTTCGTCAAGGCCGCGGGAACATAGTAGGGCAACGCACCAGGAAAGGCTCCGGCAAGCGGGCTGGGGCCGCAAGGCGGAAACACACCATACACTGTGGGGCTCTGAGTTCCGACGAATAGCGGATTGGTGGGGAAATTCGGACTGCTCGACGGAATTCCTCCTGCTGTTGCCACTGCGGCCGCCGCCATCCAATTCTGCGTCGCCAGGTCGCCTCGGACTGCGCTGGCGTTAATGGGCCGATTCAGGTGACGTCCGCCGTTGAAGTTGTAGGCCACATTCAAAGCAAATCCGTGGCCGAGGTCGCGTTCGAAGCTGAGATTAGCCTGCTGCGAATAGGCATACACGAAGTTCTTTGCCTGGGGATAGCCAAAGGGCTGGAACGCCAGCGGGAAAGGAAACGGAGCATACGGGGCAGGAGAGTTGGTCAAGTACTGCTGCGACAGAAACAGCGATTGACTCGTCTGCCCGGCGGGAAAGATCGACGTGAATTGCTGCTGATTGGGCAGATAGTTCAATTGGCTGACTGGCATGCAATTCGCGTTGCCCAGTACTCCGGTGAAGATGCTGGAGCCGTTGAGGTTGCCGGGATTGAAAGGCGTTGAACCGGCGTTGCAGGGCGCACCGCCGGGAAACGCCACCTGCGCACTGGTCGAGCCATCGGAAGCATCCCCTAGGAAATAGAGGGCCAGCAGCGGGTGATCATAGAAAATTCCATAGGAAGCTCGCATCACAGTCTTGCCGTCGCCCTTGGGGTCCACCGCAATCCCGATGCGCGGTTGAATGTTGTTCGTGTCCGTCTTAATCCCCTTCTGCAGCCCCAGGAAGTTGTATCCCGCCTGAGCAAGTGGTGTGACTGGCTTGAAACTGGGAGGAATTTCAACGTCGTAACGGACGCCGTAGTTCAGCGTGACGTGAGGATTCACACGCCAGGAGTCCTGCCAGAAGACGCCGATCGGGATGTTGTTGAACGAATCGGTGGGGCTCCCCAAGCCTTGAATAAAATCTTGGGGAATGCCTGCTCCGTAGGCCTGAACTCCGGAAAGTGATGGAAAGTTGGGAAGCGTGCCGGGGACCGGATTCACGAACCCCAAACTGTTAGCCGTGAGATCGCCGAAATCGTAAACGCCGCCGTAGTTGACGGTAAAGGTGGCGTGGAGTGGTAGGTAGTTGACGTCCGCGCCGAACTTGGTATTGTGCCGTCCAATGCTCCAGGAGAAATTGTCCGTAAATTGGTAGCGAGTCTCGGTGCGCTGGATGTAGGAGTACGGCTCGTGTCCGAAATAACCAAAACCGGGGATGTTGACGGCCGGGTCGGAGCCTGAGGGTATCTGCGTGTTATAGAAAAAGGAAAGGCCGCGGCGCGCATACTGAAAACGGAATTCGTTGATGCGGTTTGTGCCGATGCTCCACGTGTCTTGCACCGTGCCCGCGACGTCGCGATAAGTCTGTTGCGATGTCCGTGAGTACGCGTTCTGCCCGAAGGGCTGATCCTGGCCACTGACCTCGATGCCGGTCACCGTGCTGGGACTAACGTTGGCTCGGAGCATCAGGCGATTGGCGCTGTTGATGTTGTGATCCAGGCGCAGCGAGTAGAGGCTGGTTCCTTCAAATACAGGGAAGTTGCCGGTCTGCGAAGCTAGCGTCTGGTAGGAACCCGGCACGTGGCTGATGCCGAAACTAGCAGGTGCTGCACAAGAAGCTGGAGTGCAGTTGGTGGGAAAACCGGACCAACCGGTAAGCAGCCCACCCGATAAGACCTCGGTCAGGCCTGTGGGCCATGCCCCCTGCACCGACTGGCCAGAGGATGCGCCGGCCAGGGTCGCGTACTGGGCGACTTCCGACGCGTACGCTGGGTTGCCCGCTACAGTGGCGTCAACGGCGGGGTTGGTAAGAAACGAAACCTGGTCGGACGTAAGCTGAAGGTTCAAAGTTCCCGGAGGTTGCAGGAAAAAGGCGGAGGCATCAAACGGAGTGAGCCCGAAATTTCCCTGCCCGATGCTCGAAAACCCAGTCTCGTGCCGGCGCGTGATCTCGTACGAGAAGTAGTAGAACGTCTTGTCCTTCTTCAGCGCTCCGCCAAACGCCGTGCCCGCCTGCACGCGCGTATAGGCTGGATTGGGAACCGTGCTGAAGGGATTCACCGCCTGGAAATTACGATTGCGCAGATATCCGTATACGTCGCCGTGAAACTCATTCGATCCGGACCGCGTGATGATGTTCACCACGCCCCCGGAGGCGCGTCCGTATTCGGCCGCGTAGTTGTTGGTTATAATCTGGAACTCCTGCACCGCTTCCTGCGAGACCGTCGAACGGACGCCGTTAACCGAGTTATCAGTGGCATCGGTTCCGTCGACATTGACCAGGTTGGAGCGCGCCCGCTGGCCGCTCATGTTGAGCCCGGAAGTCGGCGCGGCGCCGAGATTGGGCGCAGCGTCATGCACGACCTGCGAATCCGTCAGCGTGAAATTGATGTAGTTGCGCCCATTGATCGGCAGATTGTCGATCCGGCGCTGTCCAATCGTGTCGGTCGTAGAACTGCGCGAGGTCTCCACCAATTCCCCCTGCGCCGAAACCTCCACTACTTCTTTCCCACCAGAGACGCTCAGTGTGACCGGCAACTCCACCAGTCCGCCCACGGTGATGGCCAAGCCCGTATTTTCAATCTGGGCGAATCCGGCAGCGGAGACCTTCACCGAATACGTCCCCGGCGGCAGCAATTGCGCGCTATAGCCCCCTTGTCCATCGGGCGTCGCGGTGCGCTCCAAGCCCTTGGCCACATCCCGCACGGTCACCGTTGCGTTGGTGACCACTTTGCCGCTGGGATCTTTTACCGTGATGTGCAGATCGCCGGTAGCGGCGCCACCTTGCGCAGAGGCAATGGCTGAAAGCAGCAGGACAAGCAACGACACGGCAATAACTTTCACTGTTCCGATCATAGGGTTCTCCCTTGCACTCGCGGACGCGAGCAGACGGTGGGACCAATTGCCACGGCAGCTTGCCGATGCACTCACTCGACGGTTGGACCGCTTCGACCCCGGTGGTTTTATAACAGAACCACTCCCGAAAACAAGTCGGAATCGATAGGAGGGTCGTTTCCGAGTTAACCCGCAGTTGCTTTTCCGCGCAGCGGAGCCTAAGAGATAAACAAGACGTCTGCTGAATGTTCGCCGGGCCCACGAATAGAGCTGAGAATCACAACATCGCCGAGATTCGCACCGGGACCGCCGGATTCCGCAACCGGCCGAGCAGCATCGCTCTACCGTTCAGTTGCTCGTAGCCGCGCAGCACTGGCGCGGCAGCCAAGCCCGAGTTCGGCCACGCCAGGGCGACATAGATTCGGAGAAGTGCGAAGGCTGCATTGCGGCGGAGCAACAACGCATTGTCCACCAGTTGACGCGCGGCTTCCGCGGTCTGCGCATCGCTCGCGGAGAGCGCAGCTTGTCCAATGAGTGCCAGAGCCGCGGCGTTGCGGCCCGCCACATGGATGTACGCCGCCGTTGCCCGTAAACGTTTCCGCTGGATCATGCGGTATTCCGAAGCAGGCAAACGGTGCCGGAGATATGCGTCTTCGGCGGGATCGACGAGATTCCGGAAAGCGTCGACGTCGATGGGCTGAATCCGTTGGTCGCCGCCGCGAGAAATCTGCAGGCTGCGAGAAACGGTGGCCCCAAGAATGAAAATCAACCCGAGCGCTGCGGCGATGACGACAATAATGGCCAGTGTCATTGTTGTAAGAGACGCTCCAATTCGCGGTTCCAGACGTCGAGGTTGTTCTTGGGCAGGGGAGCCAGAGACTTCCTGGCAATTCTCTGGGGGACTAGGACGTAATAAAACCACATCAGGACGCCGACGTGGAAGCTGGTCATCCTGGCGAGATCTTCCCAATCGCGGTTACGTGCAACCCCCCCCGCGATGAGTGCCGTGACCGCAAGATGTGCGCACCAAACCACACCGCAAGCCAGCGCTATGCCGAATGCAGTTCTTTCCCACGGGATGTGAAAGTACGCTGCTAAGAGGAAAAGCGAAAGAATTAGCCCAGCGACTGTCAGGTAGAGTGTTTCCGAAAGCACATGCGCGCCGCCGATGAACCAGGGAGTGTTGTCCGGCGCGGCATACGCAGCCACAACAGATGCGATGAAAACCAAAAATACACCCACTCCCGAGACCAGATTGCGACCAACCTTAGCGATCGAGGGCCACGAGCGAAGCAGATGGTGCAACAACTCACCGATCAGCGCAAACTTCAAACACCCTTCAATGATCGTGCCGACCCAGAAGGCGACCCACCAGGTCTTTCCACTGATTTTCGGAGAAACATCGAAGGCATAGAGGCAGGTGCCTTCCACGCCGGCAAAGATCAGGTATACCAAAAAAACAGGATATTGTTTGTGAACCTTCCGACCGAAAACAATCGCCGCCAAAACCAGGCAGAGAATGTTCGGAGCGATCCACAGGTAATGCCAAAGAATTGAGTGCGCCTGCAGCATGGCGATTCCTGCAACTATACAATGCAATGCCGCAGGCCGGCGAAATTGCCGACAATTCCGTCCGGTAATCGTAACAAGACGGCCGCACTCATTCTGGAAGGCCTTTTATGGCTTACAAACAGTACCGTTGCTGCCACAGCTTGTGCTGCCTCCGCCGCCATCGGCGCGACCTACGGTTGGAACTACCAAAGTGTTGAGAAACAGTACGGCAACTCCGAGGACGAGCAGAAGACGTTTCACTTGTGTTTTCTCCTTGTGACTGCAGATTGGACCGTGATATTTTCATGGC
>Ga0187819_10001544_pt1 | contig 11943 bp, 12 predicted proteins | sample NC_wetland_sal_i_15_FD_132411 | JGI IMG/M metagenome (GOLD analysis project Ga0187819, IMG submission 132411) | Wetland sediment microbial communities from Neuse River Estuary, North Carolina, USA - SO4_4 | ecosystem: Environmental > Aquatic > Freshwater > Wetlands > Sediment | place: USA... | reverse complement strand
CTGTGGTGATCTTCGATTCAGGAACTGGCCGGGTTACGGGTTTTTCCCTCGGTGGGCGTAAGGATGTAGTCGATGCCGCCAACGCTCTGGTGGCTCCGCTTAAGCAGTTCGATGCGGCCACGCTGAAGACCACGGCGGAATGGGGCACCGACCATTTTGATTTTATGCTGGAAGGCGTGCCTACGTTCGTGGCCGAACAGGAAGAAGCGAATTATCTGATCAACTATCACGCCATGTCCGATACCTTCGACAAGGTCGATCTGGGGCAACTGAAGAAACACGTGGCTGAGGCAGCCGCAGTTACATTTGGCATTGCCTATGCTCCGGAACGGCTTGGTCCCCGCCTGCATCATGCGCAGATCGAACAGACCATGATCGAGACTCACCTCGATGAACTGATGAAAACGTTCGGCATGTGGCCGCAGTGGCAAGAAGGAAAGTGGGGAAGGGCGGACTGATTGTCAGCTGCTAGCTACTAGCTGCTAGCTAAGAGCCAGAGCCAGAGCCAGCAGCTAGTAGCTAGAAGCTAGCAGCTGCAATCTCGACGTTGGAACGCAATTGAGCCAGCTACTGTTCTGGATTCTCTTCAACCTTTTCGTGCTGGGCATGCTGCTGCTCGATTTGGGGTTCTTGCAGCGGCCGAGCCATGCGGTGAAGTTTCGCGAAGCGCTCGCCTGGAGTGCCACCTGGATCGGGCTGGCTTGTGCATTTGCCGTACTTATTTATTTTCGGTCTGGGCACATGGCCGCGGTGGAGTTCGTCACCGGTTACGTGATTGAACTTTCGCTTAGCGTCGACAATCTCTTTATCTTCCTTCTGATCTTCCGGTACTTCCGCGTTTCTTCGGATCACCAGCACAAAGTGTTGTTCTGGGGCATCGTGGGTGCCGTGGTGATGCGCGGCATATTCATTGTGGTGGGCATCGGCCTGATTCGAAGGTTTCATTGGATTACTTACATTTTCGGGGCGTTTCTGGTGTACAGCGGAATCAAGATGTTTCGCCACGACGATGTTGGAATCGAGCCGGAAAATAATCCTGTGCTGCGTCTGTTCCGCCGCTGGGTTCCGCTAACTGAGGACTACGAAGCAGACAGGTTTGTGGTGCGGCGCATGGGTCTATGCGCTACGCCCCTGCTGGCGGTGCTGGTGGTGATTGAGACTACCGATCTGCTCTTTGCCACGGATTCGATTCCTGCGGTGCTGGCCATCACCCTGAAACCATTTATTGTGTACACATCGAATGTTTTTGCCGTGCTGGGGCTGCGCTCGATGTACTTCGTCCTGGCTGGCATGATGGAACTGTTTCACTATCTGCATTACGGGCTGGCTGTCGTCTTGATTTTCATTGGGGCAAAGATGGTGGCCTCTAGCTACTATCAAATCCCAACCGGAGTTGCGCTGGTAGTGGTTGCGGGAGTGCTGTTGGTCTCGGTGTTGGCATCGTTGCTTGATCCGCGAAATCAAGGGCATTAACCACAGACGAAGGGCGTTTTGCCCGTCCGGTTGGGGCGAGGACGCCCGGCCTCCATATCCTCTCGTCCGGCGATGGCATACGCTATGATGAGATTTCATGACCCGAGTGACGATCGCGGTGCAGCCACGTCCCTATGACGCCATCATGGAAAACGGCTTGCTGAAGCGGGCGGGAGAGCATTTGTGCCGCGTGGTTGGAAACCGCCGAAACTTGTTCGTTGTGACCGTGCCCCCGGTGCGTCGCAGATGGAATAAGACGTTAATGATGTCGCTCCTCGGCGCGGGATTCATGCCCAAACTGGTGCAGATGCCCGACGGCGAGCGCTTCAAAAAGCTGGCTACGGTTGGAGAGTTAGCGGAGGTTTTAGCCAGACTGGCTGCAGATCGGAACGCAGTGATTGTCGCGTTCGGTGGTGGAGTAGTGGGCGATGTCGCCGGTCTGCTGGCATCGCTTTATATGCGAGGGGTCGAGTTGGTGCAGATTCCCACCACCGTGCAGGCGCAGTTGGATGCGGCCATCGGTGGCAAGACGGGTGTAAACCTGCGTACCGGGAAGAACCTGCTTGGGACTTTTCATCAGCCGCGCCTGGTGCTGATTGATCCCGCGGTGTTGTCCACTTTGCCGGAGCGCGAATTTCGCGCTGGGCTGTATGAGGCGCTGAAGTGCGGGGTGATTGGGAAGCCCCCGCTGTTCGGCTGCCTCGAAAACGTCCAGTTGAAAGCGTTACGCCGCGATGCTCTGGCGCTCGAATGGGTGATTGCGGAATCGGTGCGGCTGAAGGCTGAAGTGGTCTCCTCCGATGAGCGCGAGAGCGGCTTGCGACGCGTGCTGAATTTCGGTCATACGATTGGGCATGCGCTTGAGGCCGAATCGGGTTATCGGCGCTTTCTTCACGGCGAAGCTGTGGCCTGGGGAATGATTGCGGCTACGCATATCGCGGCGATGACGGACCGTATCGATAACAATACCGCGGTACGAATTTCCAATGCGGTGCTGCGTCTTGGCCAGTTGCCGAGAATCGAGGCTAGCAGCCGCGACATCGTCCGCTTGCTGACGAGCGACAAGAAGACACGCGATGGCAAGGTACATTTCGTGCTTCCGCGGGAGATTGGTAAAGTCGAAATCGTGAATGATGTGCCGGAGAAAGTCGTCATTAAGGCGCTGAACGAATTGCGGCGGTTGTCGAGGTCGTGAGACGCAGCCGCTCTTGGAGAGAATTTCCAATTTCAAAGTTCCGATTGAACCTGTGAGTGACTCATCCAAAGCGACGGTGATGGGAGCTGCTCCCGAGGGTGCGAGCGATCCGGCGTCCGCTGCCCGCGCGGTCCGGGAGATGTTTACATCGATCGCGCCCCGATATGATCTGCTGAATCATGTGCTTTCGTTCAACGTGGATCGGTTGTGGTGGTGGAAGACCGCACGAACTTTCGCTTCTATCGTGAAGCGGCCAAATGCGCGCGTGCTGGACTTGTGCTGCGGCACCGGGGACATGACCTTTGCGTTGCACCGACAGGCCGCGAAGTCGCCGGCAAAAATCCTGGGCGTGGATTTTTCGCATGCCATGCTGCAGCGCGCGAATGACAAGTCGGGGGGAAAGTCTCTGTGTTGGCTGGAGGCAGATGCGCTTTGTTTGCCCTTTCCGGACCAGCAATTCGATCTGATTACGGCGGCGTTTGGCTTCCGCAATCTGGCGGACTACGATGCGGGATTGCGGGAAATCGTGCGCGTGCTGCGGCCCGCAGGCGAGTGCGGGATTCTGGATTTTGGTGAGCCTCGTGGTGGGATGGGGAAGCTGTATCGAATTTACTTCCGACGCGTCCTTCCGGCAATTGGCACGCTGATCTCCGGCGTTCGTGGGCCTTATGCCTACTTGCCCTCGTCGGTGGAGCGCTTTCCATCGCCCGAGGAAATGCTTCGACGAATGCGTCACGCTGGGTTTCGGGATGCTTCGTGGACGCCGTATACATTCGGGATTGCGGGATTGTATCGAGGAAAGAAATAGTCCTGCCTGTTTTGTGTGGCAAACGCCATGCTTTCGCTGAAACGCAGCAAGCTGCTTTCTACGAAGCCTTCTTCAGCATTTCCGCGAGATTATGGATATCGTTGGTGCTGGCGTCGCCGATCACGAAGTAGCGCAAGCCATCCCAATCCCAGGTTTCGATGTTGAACGATAATTTTTCCTGCGAAGATGAACTCGATCCCAAGTCGTGGCCGACGGCGCGCTCGGGAAAGATGAAAACCGAAATCTGATGTTTGCGAATCTGGTAGATCAGCTCCGCTCCCGGGGTTTGGCCGAGATAGATGACGCGGCCTCCGATCAAGGTGAATTCCGAGTTTTGCAGTTCAGGTAAATTAAAAGTGAAGGGGATTTTTCCCTGGAACCAGGGTTTCACCGTATGTCGATCGCTGGAAAGAACGTCCAGTGGGTTCGCGCTGGCGAGGGTAGATACGTGAAGGTCGGCGAGCTCGCTGAAGGTGTGTTGCCGCTGCAGTTGCTGTTGTCGAACCGACATCGTAACGAATCCAGCGATAAGCAATAATGCGACCGCGGCGGTGGCTCGAAGCCACATCCGCATGGGCGAGAGCCGAGGCTTGCTAGCGATACTCTTTCGTATGCGCTCACGAAACTCAGGGCTTGAGCTGTACCGCTTGCCGGCGGAGCGTACGGCGCGCTTGATCTGGAGTCGGCTCAGGACATCTGCAGCACACGACGGACAGTTTCGCAGATGGGCGTCCAAATCCCGCATCTCGTTTGCGGAGAGCTCCCCATCGAGGTAGGTATCGAGTTTTCCGCTCCAGGCGTCGGCCATTCTAGGTCCTCACCAACTTCTCCTGCAGGATCAGGCGCAGCGCTTTCCGGGCGCGCGACAGCCGCGACATCACCGTGCCCAGGGGAATCGAAAGCGTCTCCGCAATCTCCTGGTACGACATTTCCTCCACTTCGCAGAGCAACAGAACCTCGCGAAAGTGCACCGGCAAAGATTCGATCGCTGTCTGCAGGGCTTGCCGCTGGGAATGCTCGATGAATAAAGTTTCAGGCGTCTCGGGACCCGCCGCCAGTTCCGGTGCATCGTCAGAATCAAGCGCTACCATGGCGCTAGCCTTCAACCCGGTGCGTGATGTCAGAAACGTATTTCGCAGAATCCGATACATCCATGCGCGGAAATTCGTGCCGGCCCGGAATGAGGAAAATCCTTTTAGCGCTTTGGCATAGGTCTCCTGCACCAGGTCTTCGGCTTCAGTACGGTCTTGGGCGAGCCAGTGCGCGAAGTTATATAGCTGGTCAAAAAGAGGCATGGCCAGCTCTTCGAACGTCGCCGTCAAACGTTCCTCCGCCACCTCTATAAGGTAAACCAGGAACGGCAGAATTTATTCCAGGCTACAGAGTAGGCAATTTGCCGCGGGGACAAAAGAAAACTGTAAGCCACTAGGCCTGTTGTGCAGCCGCAGACGGCTGCGGTGGGGCGGGAGCGCTCGTAACGAAGGAATCCGCAAAGGCATCGGCGATCGTGTAGCGAATTACGCTTTCATAATCCCCGCCCAGAAATTTGCGGAGTCGGTCTGTGTTCATGATGTATTCGCCGGTCATGTAAGGCAAGGCTTCCGGCGGGATGGCCGAGATGCCCAGCCTCCAAAGCACCTGGAGAGCCAGGCGCATGGACCACTTTCCAGGGACACGTTTGAGCTTGGCGTGAGCTATCTCGATACAGCGCGCAAAGGTTAGAGGCTCGGCGCGGCCGGCGACGTTTAGTACCGTAAGCCGTTGGGATTCGGGCTCGGTGCGGCGACAAATATGCGCCAACAATCGCGCCATATCGTCTACATGAATAAACTGAAGGCGGTTTTCAAGGTATTTATCTCCGTAGGGCAACATGCAGGGAAGGCGGGTGCCCTTCTCCCGCATTCTGGAGGCGCGCTTGGCTCGGCCGTTGGGCGTACCGCGAAACGCGCCGACCATATAATTCTCCACACTGGCCCCGGCAAAAATATGCGGGCGCAGCATGTAGACGCTGCAGTTTCGGAGCGCAGGCGCCCGTTGCTGCACTACCTTATCGGCCTCCATTTTGTGAATCGCGTAAGGCAGGGTGTGCGCCCCCAGAGGAAAGTCCTCGGTTACCGGCTCCGGCAAATCGGAACCGTACGCAGAAACGCTGCTGGGGAAGATAAATCTGCCGACGATGGCGTCATCACGATTGGCTTCGGTGATCGCCTCCATCACACGAGCCGTTCCGGCCACGTTGATCTGCCACATCCGGTCCAGATCGAGCACACCGGTGCGGACGGGATCGAGCACGAACGCCAAGTGAATCACCGCTGCCGGGCGGGTTTCCCGCAGGAGCAGAAACAGCTCGCGGCAGGATTCCTCCCGCCCAAGATCCATAGGCACAAAACGCAAGGGATGGCTGGTTCGGGGCGGATTCATATCGATTCCGATGACCTGGCAGTTCGTTAGCAGGGGCAACAGTCGCACACCCAGGTTGCCAGCGATTCCCGTTACGACGACCCTTGGCTTCTCATCGTCCATTACTTGGGGCCAGGGGAAGCAGGCTTGGGCGATGGACTACCCGTAGGTGGGGGCAACGGCATTCCGTGCTGGACCGGCTCGGCGCCGAAATAGTTGTCATCCAGGGTGGGAGTAGCCGACTGCTGAACCGCCTGCATCTGTTCCTGTATGCGCTGGCTGCGCAAGGTTCCGCGGATTTCCTCCTTCACCTTATCCAAAGGCTCAACTTCTTTTGCCCCGACCTTGTAAATGTAATATCCGCCTGGGTCCGAGATCACCGCGGAGACCTCACCAGTCTTTAACTCCATGACAGAAACATGGGCCGGAGGCAGGCCGTTGCGCCGCACCTCGCCCATCTTCGTGCTGGGCGCCTTGGTCTTGGTTCCAGCAAGCTGGTAGGCCTCATCTTGAAGCTTGCTGAAGGATTCTCCGGCGACGGCTCGTGCGTGCAGCTTGTCGGCTTCTTTCTGCATGACCTCTTCGGCGTCCTTGCGGCGCTTTTGTTCTGCCGCGGCGCTGAGTTTGACCTTCGAGGCGGGAAGAGTCTGGGAACGGGGAACGAGGATGCGCTGCAGGTCAACTTCTTCGTAGGCAGCGGAATTATTATGGTAATAATCTTCGATGTCTTTGTCGGAGATTTGCCCTGCTTTTTCTTGCACCGCTTGATTGAACGACTGCGACAAGACTTGGATTCGCATCAGCTTCATGCGATCTTCAAATTTCGGCCCTTGATCCAACCCCATTTCGTGGGCTTTTTCTGCCATTACGAGCGCCATGGCATAGCGCGTCGCGAATTGCCGGCGGACACGTGGGGGCATATTGGGCTGAACGTTGTCCACCAACTTCTCGAACTCCGCGCGGCTGATCACGGTTTTGCAATTCGTATCGGCCGTCTTGTCGGCGGGCGGGTTATCGCACAATCCGTTTATCGTGACTACGGGGGCATCGGGGGGAACTTTCGCAGCCTCAGCTTCTTTGCTCTGGCCGGGATTCGCAGCATCGTTGGCCGGAGCGCTGGGTGGCGGAGCCGCAGGAGTAGGCGTTGGATTCGGCGCTTGCCCCCAGGCCATGGCTGCAAGCAGCAGACAGACGAACGCATATTGCGTCATATTTGGTGATTCCTCCAGGAAGATCGAATAAGGTCAATGAAAATCCTAGCACAGAGTTTGGCTGCTGTCGGTGGGGGGCAAAAATGAGTTCGAGCTGGCGGATTGGCGGAGGAAGTCATGAGCGGCGATAATGCTGTCATGGCCAGATCGGAAGTCAGTGACAGCCCAGCCTCGATGCGTGCGGAAAAACGCGCGGTGGCGGGGAATTCGGTGCTGGCGGCGATTGCCATTACGGCCCTGAAAGTTGTCGTCGGGCTCACGACCGGGAGCCTCGGCATCTTATCCGAAGCGGCGCATTCCGGGCTGGATCTGATTGCCGCTGTGGTCACGCTCTTTTCCGTCCGAGTCTCCGACAAACCGGCCGACGCCGATCATCAATACGGTCATGGGAAAGTGGAAAATTTCTCCGCTTTTATCGAAACCGGCCTGCTGCTCCTGACTTGCGTCTGGATCATCTACGAGGCCATCAAGCGGCTGTTTTTTCGCCATGTGGAGATTGAACCAAGCCTTGCCGCCTTTGCGGTCATGTTCGTTTCCATGGCGGTGGATTTCTGGCGCTCGCGGGCATTGGGACGAATTGCGAGGAAATATGACAGCCAGGCGCTGGAAGCCGATGCGTTGCACTTTTCGACCGACATCTACTCCAGCGGCGTGGTGGTGGTGGGATTAGGGCTGGTGCTCCTCGGCCGCGCGTATGGTGTGGACAGCTTACGCGACGCCGACCCGGTAGCCGCGCTGTTTGTCGCCGGAGTCGTGGTGTACGTGAGTTCAAGGCTGGCCCGCAGAACCGTCGATGCTCTGCTCGACGCCGCTCCCGCGGGTGTGCGCGGTAAGATTGTGGCCGCGGTCAACAAAGTGGATGGACTGCTCGAAGTGGATCGCGTACGCATCCGGCGGGCGGGCAACCGCTATTTCGTCGATCTTTCCATTGGCTTGGCGCGGAACGTAACCTTTCAGCGTTCGGAGCAAGTCGCCGACGCCGTGACCTCGGCTGTGCAAGGCGTTCTACCTGACGCAGACGTAGTTGTGCGGTCGGTGGCACGGCCGGCGAGGAGAGAGAACATCTTCGACCGTGTTCGTGCCGTGGCCACGCGCAACAACTTCAATGTGCACGACATTAGTGTCCAGGATCTGAGCGGGCGTTTGCATGTCGAACAGCATCTCGAGTTGGATGAGCAGCTGAGCTTGAAGGAGGCGCACGATAAGGTGACCCGGCTCGAGACGGATATTCGCCACGAGGTGCCGGAAATTTCCACCATCCTGACTCACATCGAAAGCGAGCCCGCGACGATCGAAACTGGCGACGAGGTGGTACGGGATGCTTTGTTGGAAAAGAAATTAAAGTCGGTGGTCGCGCATTTTCCGGAAGTGCTCGATGTACATGAGGTGGAAGTCAAACATGTGCGCGGGCGCCTTTATGTCTCGTGCCACTGCACGTTTTCCGACGAACTGCCGCTTTCCCGGGTGCATGATATTTCGACCGAGTTGGAACTGCAGTTCAAGCAGAAAGCGCCGGAGTTGTTTCGCGTACTGATCCATCCGGAACCGCAGACGGATAATCGACGGTAGAGGAGTGCGGCAATGATTGAAGCCAAGGCGATCTGGACGGATAACCAGCGTTTCTTAGGGCAGGCAAGCAGCAGCCATGGCATTGTTGTCGATGGCGCCAGTAAAACCGGCAGCAGTCCGATGGAGCTTGTCTTGATCGCGTTATGCGGATGTACCGGTTACGATGTGGTCAGCATCCTGGGCAAGAAACGCGAGCCCTTCACCAGCCTTGAGGTGCGGGCTGAAGCGGAACGGGCTGCCACTCCACCCACGGTCTATACGGAAATCCGGCTGGTTTATCGGGTAGGCGGAAACGTTTCGCACAAGGCGGTGGAAGATGCGGTGCGGCTCTCCGAAGAGAAATACTGCTCGGTTGCGGCCATGCTGCAAAAGGCGGCTAAGATTACCTACGTGATCGAATACATTTAGAAACACATGGGGACAGCCGCCCTCGGCTGCCGGCCGAGCAAAGCTCGGCAGGTTTCCGGATTCGCAGGCCAGATTGCAACCCAAGGATCGGCAATCCTCAATTGGAAATACACCATCGCAAACCTCTCCGCGGATATCTGTACATCGCCGGCGCCACTTTTCTGTGGGGCGTCGCGGCCACGCTCGGGCGAGCTGCGTTCACGGGGCGATTACTTCCTGGAGGACAGACCCTTCGGCCTATCGATCCGCTAATCCTCTCTCAAAGCCGCGCGACATTTTCTTTCATCGTTCTGCTGTTTGTCTTGATGCTGCTTCGTGGCTGGAGGCGATTGCGGCTGCCCACAGCCGATCTGGGACGGATGTTCGTGCTCGGCATTCTAGGCGTGGCTGCGTCGAATTATCTCTATTACCTCGCGATTCAGCGGACGAACGTCGCCACTGCCATCATCCTGCAATACACCGCGCCGGTTTGGGTTTTGTTGTACACCGTCGCGCGTGGACTGCAGAAGCCAACTCTTCAGCGAATAGTGGCAGTGGGGCTGGCCGTGACGGGAATCGCCTTGGTGATCGGAATATTCGGTTCGGGAGGATTCCGTCTGGACGCGATTGGAGTGATGGCGGCTTTGGGAGCGGCATTTTCTTTCGCTTTTTACAACATCGGTGGGCACAGCATCCTTGCCCGCTACGATCGCTGGACGGTGCTTCTGTACGTCATCCTGAGCGCGTCTTTATTTTGGCTCATCGTGAACCCGCCGTGGAAGATTGTGGCAGCCCACTATTCCGGCGCGCAGTGGTTATTTTTACTGGTATTTTCCTTGATCTCCGTGCTCGCGCCGTTTTCGCTCTATTTTGCCGGATTGCAACATCTGGAGCCGACTCGCGCGATCGTGGTGAGCTGTCTGGAGCCAGTATTCTCCATTGTGATTGCGGCGGTCGCGTTGGAAGAAGTGATGCGGCCGCTGCAGACGGTCGGGATTGTACTCGTGCTGGTGGCCATTGTCGTGGTGCAATCGCCGGATCGAAGATTGCACGAAGAGATTACGCTGGTCGAGCCTATCGAGTAGTGAATCCGTTAACGTCACGAAGGTAACAATATTCGCAGTTTTCCACTTTGTTCTTGCACACAGAAGCGAGATGCTTTTGATCAGGGGAGTCGGTCGGGGTGGAGTGTTTCTATGAAGCGTTCTCGCATCTGCTGTCTGTTCGCGTTCATGATGTGCTCGTTGCTTCCGTGCTTCGCCCACCACATGGCAGTGGTGGTCAACAAGGATAACAATGTGGGCGAAGTCGGTTCCGCGCATCTGGCCAGGATTTTTCGCTTGGAAGTTAAGAAGTGGCACGATGGCAAAGATGTGATTCTTGTCCTGCACAAGAACTCCAGTGGGGAAATGGCGACGCTGGAGCGGCTGAACAAGATGTCTTCCGGTGAGTTGAAGTCGTTTATTGCGACCCACCAAGGGTCGATCGCTACGGTTGATTCCGATGAAGATGTGCTCAGGTTGGTCGAGACCACGCCAGGTGCTGTGGGCTTGGTCGATGTCCGCTCGATCAACGACCAGGTGAATGTAGTGAGGGTTGACAGCAAGCTGCCTATGGAAGCCGGCTACTTGCCGCATTGAGCAGCGCTCGATGACACAGGGCGGGAGTCGCCGATCACGGCTTCGCGCGATCTTTCAACTTCAACCCACGAAAGTAACGCCGAGCCTTCCTTACGTCTTTACTAATCTGCTCCCGCAATGCTTCCACCGACGGAAATTTAATTTCGTCGCGAAGCCGCTGGAGAAAATGAATCTCGACTTCCGTCTCCGGGGTTAGTTCGATAGGGTGGAAGTTGAGCAGATGGGTCTCAATGGCAAATAACTCAGTCCCGAATGTGGGACGGTTGCCCACGTTGGTCACTGAATCGAAGCACTCGTCGCCCACGCGGCTACGAGTAATGTAAACGCCATCCTTTGGGACGAGTTCTTCGTAACGGCTCAGGTTGATGGTAGGGACGGTGTACTTGGAGCCGTATCCGCGTCCGCGTCCGGCAGTCGACAAAATGCTGAACGGGCGCGCTAGCAGATGGCGTGCGCGGCTCACTCGTCCGTCGGCGAGCAGCTTGCGGATCTGCGTACTGGAAACCGGTTCTCCCCTTAGACGCAACTCGGGATAGAGCTTTACCTCGAAGCCCATTTCACGACCGAATTTCGCGAGCAATTTCACGTTGCCTGCCGCTTTGTTGCCGAAATGAAAGTTATATCCTTCGTGCACTTCGCGCGCTCGCAGACCTTTCTTCAGGATGTCATCCGCGAAGGCATGCGGCGACATGAGAGACAGGTCACGCGTGAATGGCAGAAGGAGTACGGCGTCCAGGCCGGTGGCCTCCAGCAGGCGCAGCTTTTCCGGAGTTGGCGTGAGCAGCTTCAGGCCAAAGTCGGGTCTGAGGATCCGCACCGGATGCGGCTCGAAGGTGACTGCAATTGATTTAAGCCCTTGCTCCCGCGCCCGGGGCACGATGTTGCTGAGCACCCGCGTATGGGCGCGATGCACGCCATCGAAGTTGCCCACGCTCAAAAGCGTGGGGCCAAAGTCGACGGGAACATCTTCGAGTTTGTGAAAAACTCGCATTGGTTCGTGTGCTGCGGACGCCCTCGCCCGCCACGGCTATATCTCAACTTATTGTTGGACAGCCAATCTTCCACGCCTGCGGACATCTCAGGCTCTGGTCAACTCTCCAGCCTCACACCCGCGAGCGAAGGCGCCCGCGCCGCACTATCTAGATCTCAAAGTCCAGTTTCATGCCATCGTAGGAGAGCCGCACATTTGGCGGCAGCGATGCATTGGTCGCCTCATGCGGCAAGTCGTGGCAAATATGCGTAAAAAAAGCGCGCTTTGGT
>Ga0187819_10001543_pt1 | contig 11944 bp, 7 predicted proteins | sample NC_wetland_sal_i_15_FD_132411 | JGI IMG/M metagenome (GOLD analysis project Ga0187819, IMG submission 132411) | Wetland sediment microbial communities from Neuse River Estuary, North Carolina, USA - SO4_4 | ecosystem: Environmental > Aquatic > Freshwater > Wetlands > Sediment | place: USA: North... | reverse complement strand
CATGATGAAGCTGCGTTTTGCCAGCATGACGGTTGGCCTCGCGCTCGGTGTCACCGCAGCGGTGGTTGTGGCCTGCACGGCCGCCGCCTACGTCTTTTCCGTCCATCATTTTCAAAGTCTTCTCGAAACCGCCCACAGCAGTGCGCTGGCCGAAGGTGAGTTGATCCGAACGGCTCTCGAGCACCAGATGGTGGGGAATGACCGCACTCTGATCGCGCAAATGGTCGAGAGCTTCGGTAAACAGTCGCGGGTCGAACAACTCGTAGTGCTGGACCGCAATGGCGTGGAACGCTACTCCAGTAAGCCGGGGACCGTGGGGAATGATTTCAGCATTGCATCTCCGACCTGCCAGGCCTGCCACCGCGATCCGCCGGAACGCCGGGGATCGAGCCGCGTGATCGAGACTCGGGGTGGAACGATTCTGAGAACTGTGGTGCCGATTCGCAACCGCGAGCAGTGCTATCGTTGCCACGATCCCAATCAGAAAATCAATGGCATCCTGATTCTGGACTACAACGCCGGAGAGGTGCGCGCCGCGATGACGCGGGACCTGCGCTGGATGGTAGCGGGTACCGGCGCCTTGACCTTCGTCATCGTGGGGGCGATTGCGCTGGTGATCCGGGTATCGGTCCTGCGCCGCTTGAAGCGTTTTGAAACCACGGCGCGCCTGATTTCCCAAGGCGATCTCGGACGGCGCGTGCCCGCGGAAGGCTCGGATACCCTGGCTTGGATGGCACAGGAGTTCAATGCCATGGCCGACTCGGTGTCAGGCCTGGTCGGGGAAGTGCGTACCCAGCGGGAGCGGCTGGAAACGGTGATCAACAGTATTGATGACGGGATTGTGGTCCTCGACCCGGAACGAAAGATTATGGCGGCCAACGACGCCTTTCTGCAGCGAGCCGCCGTCTCCCGCGAACAGGTTCTGGGCTGCTGCTGCTACGAACTTGAACCGGGGCCGTGCAACCTGTCCGACTGCCCCACCCTTGTCTGTTTGCGGTCGGGTGCCCGCCAGGTCCGGATCTGTGAGCGCAAAACAGGCAACGACACGGTGGCATGGGAAGAGATCCACGCTTCGCCGATTCTGGACGCCGCAGGGCGGCTGATTCAAGTCGTGGAGGTCTGGCGCGACATCTCCGAGCGGCGAGCGGCTGAGGCGAAGCTGGCCGAGTCCCACCGCCTGGCGTCGGTCGGAGTCCTGGCCTCCGGGTTTTCGCACGAGATGAATACCCCTCTGGCAACGACCCTGATGTGTATAGAGGGAATCCTCCGCGAAACGCCCGCCGGTCACGACGAGCCAACGGATCAAGCCAGAATCCGCGAAAAAGCGACCGTCGCGCGCGAACAGATCCTGCGCTGCCGCGGTATCACCCAGCACTTCCTGCGCCTGTCGCGCGGACAGCCGCATGCCGGAGATATCGTGGACCTGGGCGCGGCCATCGCTGGCGCTCAGAGGCTGGTCGATCCCACGGCCCGCGCCAGTTCCGTGGAGGTCGCAGTGCGGCCATCCGCAACTACCCTGCACGTCCGGGCCGACGAGGCCGAACTGCAAAACCTCCTGGTTAATCTTCTGCTCAACGCAATTCAAGCATCGAAACCGGGCGGCAAGGTCGCGGTTGCCGCTGAAGGCGGCGATGCGGTGCGCATTCGCGTCACCGATGAAGGATGCGGTATTGCCCCGGAATACCGTCAAAAAATCTTCGAGCCCTTTTTCAGCCTGCGCCAGGGGGGCAACGGCCTCGGTCTGTTCCTATCGCTGAACGCGGTTCGCAGCTGGGGAGGCAACATCGTGGTCGAGAGTATGCCTGGTAAAGGGTCTATATTCGAGGTCGTGATCCCGGCAATCGATTCCGGTCCGCAACCGCAACCGAAGGACGGACAATGAAGCTTCCCTCGCTCCTTCTGGTCGATGACGATACCGCATTCCGCCAGGTGATGGCCGGCGAACTGAGTCGTCTCGGGTACGACGTGGACGCAGTGGGATCGGGGGAGGAGGCGATCCAGCGAGTCGCCGCCGCGGAACCCGAAGTCGTTTTGCTCGACCTGCACTTGCCCGCGATGGACGGGATCGAAACCCTGAAGGCCATCCAAGCCGCCACGCCCACCGCCGAGGTCATCATGTTGACCGGACACGGTTCCATCGATACGGCCATCGAATCGATCCGCATCGGCGCCTTCGATTACGTTGTGAAGCCTTGCCCGTTGGATGAACTCCAGATTCGCATTCAAAGGGCCATCGAGCGGCGATCGCTCCGCCAGCGCGCGAATCTTCTCGATCGCGTTCTGACTCCACCGAATCCCGGCAATTCCTTCATTGGCGACAGCCCGGAATTCCGCCGCCTGCTCAATTTGATCGATCGCGTGGCCCCCAGCGATTCGACCGTGCTCATTACTGGCGAGACGGGCGCGGGAAAGGAATGGGTCGCCAGGCTCATTCACGCGCGCAGTTCCCGGCGCTCGCGGCCATTCGTGGTGGTCGAGTGTGCGGCACTGCAGGAAAGCCTGCTGCAGAGCGAACTGTTCGGCCACGAGCGTGGCGCATTCACCGGAGCAGACCGCGCCAAACCCGGATTATTCGAAGTCGCTAACAGCGGAACTATCTTCCTGGACGAGATCGGGGAGGTGAGCCCAGCGACACAGACCAAGCTGCTGCGCGTACTGGATACCTCCACGTTCCGGCATGTCGGAGGCACCAGGGAAATTCAAGTGGATGTCCGGATTCTGACCGCGACCAATCGCGATGTGCCCGCCATGGTGCGCCAAGGCCTTTTCCGCGAGGATTTGTATTACCGCCTGAGCACGATCACAGTGGAGGTGCCGCCCCTGCGCGCCCGAGGGGCTGACGTGGACCTACTGGCCGAACACTTTGTGACCATGCTCAACCAGCGCTTCGGCTCCACCAAACAAATCGGCGAAGAAGCCCTGCAACTCCTGCGACGGCACAACTGGCCTGGGAACGTGCGCGAACTCCTGCACGTAGTCGAGGCGGCCCTGGTGCTCTGTGAGGGATCGCGGGTTCTGCCGGAGCACCTTCCCGCCGCCTTGCGGAATTCGAAGCCTACCCCGCTGGTCGGCCCTTCAACGCCGGATGCCCCGCTGCCGACGCTCGAAGAAGCGGAGCTCACGCACATCCGATTGGCGATCGAGGCCAGCAAGGGTCACCGTGGAAACGCGGCCAGGATGCTCGGAATCAGCGAACGGAATTTGTACCGGAAACTGCGCGAGCACGGCCTGCTCTCGTGAGGCGGTGGGCTTACCCTGTAGTAACAGCTCGGCGCCAGCCGTTCCATAGTTTTTGAGCGACTCCTTCACCGACGCGGAAGACACCCGATCGTGGGTGCGCAAGACTCCACCGCTCACACGAATACAGTCGCAGATCCCGCCCTTAAGGAATGATCTGCGTTACATGGAGCACCTCTTGCCTGCACCTTGTCCGCGAGACCAGAAACACCGCAAGCATGCCCTCGCCGACAATATAGACCCTATGAACTCCATCACGCGGCTTACCTGCCACCGCCCGGGAAGTCGTCAAGTCGTCAATGCCATAGAGGATGCCCATACCTGAAACCGTGGCGATTGTCCCGAGTGACGAGTAGCAAGCCGGAAGTTATCGTTTCGTCCGTCGGATTAGTATTGATAAACGATAGGGTCGTTTGAAGTGAGGCGTTAGTGTTTGCGGCGGATGCGGTGAGAGCTATGGGAATTCAATCGATTTCTGTCGGAAAAGCCTTGCCAGATGGGAACTTTGGTCAAAAGGCTATTATTGATGCGAATGCTTGATTTCAATTTGGCGCTCAGCATGTGAACAAGTTGCGAAATCGGTGCTAGATGCGCGCCTACCGCAGGAGTTCGGGTGACGCCTATGAAGAAACTCGGTGCCTTTCTCTTTTTCCTTTGTTGCCTGACACGTTCGACTTTTCCGCAGGCCACCGCAACCTTTTCGACTGATCCTTACAAGCCGGTTCTGGACCGGTTGCGATCGCTAACAACTTTGGAGCTGCCCGAGTGGCGCTGTCACAGTGATGTGCCGCATCCCGAAGATATTGCCTTGGACGACAGCGATTGGCAGCCGGTTAAGGTTCGGGAAGAATGGAAAACTGGACCCCGCGTACTGCGACGCCGGATCGAGATTCCCGAAAAACTGAGTGGCTATTCGACGGCCGATTCGCGCGTCACGCTGAACCTGGTGCTTCGGAGCGATGATGCGCTGGGGCTGACGGTCTTTTCGAATGGCGGCGTCGTCTTTCGCGGTGACGAAGATATGCAGCAGCCGATCTTGCTCGCGGAGAATGTGCAACCCGGCCAAAAGTTCCTGGTCGCCGTCCGCGCCGTGTCTGGAAGCGTGCCAACACAGATTTACGAGAGCTCGTTGACTATCACGCCCCCCGCGAACCGGCCCAGTCCATCAGTGCTTCGGATGGAGGTCCTTTCGGCCGAGCCGATGATTGCGGTCTACGAGGAAGGCAAGGCTCTACGCCAGCAACAACTCGAGGCTGCGGTGCGCGCGATTGACTTTTCCGCGCTTGATCGCGGGGACCAGGAGGGATTCGATCGTTCGCTGAGTGATGCGCAATCGAACCTGGCACTGCTCAAGCCCTGGTTACAGCAATTCACAATCCACGCGGTCGGGAACTCCCACATTGACATGGCGTGGCTTTGGCCCTGGACCGAAACGGTCGAGGTCGTCCGCAACACCTTCCAAAGCGTTCTCGACCTGATGCGCGAGTATCCCGACTTCAAGTTCACGATGTCGTCCGCGCGCACCTACGACTGGATCGAAGAAAAATATCCGGATATGTTTAAGCAGATCGCGGACCACGTCCGCGAAGGGCGATGGGAGGTCATCGGCGGGATGTGGGTCGAACCTGACTTGAATATGCCCGACGGTGAATCCCTCACGCGCCAGATTCTGATCGGGAAACGCTATTTTCACAGCCGGTTTGGCGTGGACGTGAAGATTGGATGGAACCCGGATTCATTCGGTTACAACTGGCAACTACCGCAAATCTATAAGAAATCTGGCATCGACTGCTTTGTCACCCAGAAGCTGCTTTGGGCTCATGAATTCACCACATTTCCTTACAAGCTTTTCTGGTGGCAAGCCCCGGACGGCAGCCGGCTTCTCACTTATTTTCCCCGCGACTACGCAGCCAGCATCGAGGGACCGAGCATGGCCAAAGACCTCTCTGTGTGGGCTCCCTCGATTTACGGGCCCGAAGTTAGCCCCGCGCCAGAGATTCTTCACCTCTACGGCGTCGGCGACCATGGCGGCGGGCCAACGCGCCAGATGCTCGACAACGCGCGCGAGTTGATGTCCCAAAACACGGTTTACCCGCGGCTGGAACTCGGCTCTACGTTGGGTTTCTTCAACGATCTTGAGAAGAAGCTGCCGCGCCTGAACGTCCCCTCGTGGAACGGCGAATTGTATTTTCAATATCACCGCGGAGTGTTCACCACGCAGGCGGAAACCAAGCAACGCATCCGGCGCAGCGAGGAGACGATGCTGGACGCCGAGAAGTTCGCGTCACTCGCTCTGCTCGATGGCCGCGCCTATCCGCAAGGCGAACTGAATTTCGCCTGGAAGCGGCTGCTCTTCGACGAGTTCCATGACATCCTGCCGGGCTCGGGTATTGCCGTGAACTACCTTGACGCGCGTCGCAACCTCGGTGAGGTTCGACGAACCGGCGATGAAGCGATTTACCATGCACTGAATGAGATCGTAGCCCATGTCAACACTGAGGGCGCCGGAGTTCCGCTCATCGTATTCAACTCGCTATCGTGGCCACGCTCGGAAGTGGTCGAATTGGAAGCGCAGATCCCTGGCCCGGCGAAATACATTACGGTGTCGGACGCGGCGGGAAAGACAGTGGAAGCAGAGTTGTTGGACATTGATTCTGCCACGCACCGCGCTCGATTCCTCCTTCTCGCAGAGACTCCGAGTGTGGGCTACAACACTTACTTCGTTCGCGGAGCCGGCAGTGAGACTTCGGTGCGTTCTACGTTGAGGGCTACATCAAAAACGCTCGAGAACGAGTTCCTTCGCGTCGAGATCGACTCCCAAACCGGATGTATGACTAGCCTCTTCGATAAACGCAATCACAAAGAGGCACTGGCTCCGTCCGAGACAGACACTGGCGGACCGAAAGACCGAATCTGCGGCAACCTGCTGCAGGCATTTGTGGACAAACCGAAGAAATGGGATGCATGGAACATCGACGCCGATTTTGAAAAACAGCATTGGGATCTTGACCGAGCCGATGATGTCCAACTTGTCGAAAACGGTCCCTTGCGTGCCGTGATCCGCATCAAGAAGCACTTTCAGAATTCAACATTCATTCAGGACGTAATGCTCAGTCCTCATGTTCCGCGGGTCGATGTCAAGATGCAAGTCGAGTGGCACGAGAAGCACATTCTCTTGAAGGTCGCCTTTCCGTTGAGCGCCCACAGTCCCAAGGCGACGTTCGAAATTCCCTACGGCTCCGTGGAGAGGCCCACGACTCGCAACACGCCGGCCGAGCAAGCACAATTCGAGGTTCCGGCCATTCGCTGGGCCGATATTTCCGACGATACGCAGGGGTTCAGTTTGCTGAACAACTGCAAGTACGGATATGACGCCAAAGGCAACGTGTTGAGGCTCTCGCTACTGCGTTCCCCGGAATGGCCCGACCCGCATGCCGATGAAGGCCATCACGAATTCACGTACTCCTTATATCCTCACTCTGCAACGTGGCGCGAAGCATTGACGATAAGGCAGGGCTACAACTTGAACTACGGGTTGTTCTCCATGTCCGCCGAAAAGCATGCAGGAGTTTTGCCAACAGAACATTCATTTGTCGAGATCAAACCCGAGAACCTCGTGCTGACTGCAATAAAGAAGGCCGAAGACGACGATGCGTTAATTCTTCGTTTCTTTGAGTGGGCGGGTAAGGATACAGATATTCAAATTCAGCTTCCGCCGGGCGCGCAGAGCGCACACGACGCAGACCTGATGGAACACCCGTTTGCCGATCTCGCGGTGAAGAACGGTCTGGTTACAGTCCATGCCAAGCCGTATGAGATCAAGACAGTCAAAGTCAGGTTCGATCTGCCGCCGATTTCACAACTAACCGGAGTCGCAACAAGTGCGCGATTACGAGTAGATTAATGGTTCGGCTCGGCGGCACGACGGTCGGAAGTCCAGACGTAAAGCCGTTCTGCGGGGTGAGGTGGGTTGCGTAGTGAGAAGCCGGTAAGATGAGAAAGCAGGGCTGGAGGAGGAAATGGCTCAAGCGGGGCTGGTCGGAGCGAAATCGGGTGGCTACAAAACAATCGTCTATGTCATCTGCTCGGTGGCTGCACTGGGCGGATTGTTGTTCGGCCTTGACCAGGGATTTATCGCCAACTCACTCGAAACGATTCAGCAGCACTATCACTTCGGTGTTCAGGGCGGAGAACGCTACTCGTCCATCCTGGCAACCGGCGGCATCGTCGGCGCACTGCTTTCTGGCCTGTTCGCACGCTTCCTCGGGCGCAAGCGGAGTCTGCTGTTCGCCGGCTTCATCTTCACCTCGGCCTCAGCGTTCTCGGCTCTGCTCCCGCCGCTGCCGGTGCTCTCCGCCTGCCGCTTTGGCCTCGGCTTCGGGGTCGGGGTCGCGTCCTTCATCGTTCCCCTTTTCTTGTCCGAAACGGCCCCAGCATCCATCCGTGGCTCGATGGGTACGCTCTTCCAGCTGATGATTACCATCGGCATATTCCTGATCTCGCTGACCAACGTCGTAATCGCCCGAGCCTTCGTGAACCCTGCCACTTCCCTGCCGCTCATGTTCCTGACGATCACGCTGTTCGCAGCACTAATGTTCCTTGGCGGCTTCATCCTCCCCGAGAGCCCGCGCTGGCTGATGCTTAAGGGGCGGAGGGAGGCGGCGGTCGCCGTTCTGCGCCGGACGCTGAATACACAGGACGAGATCGACCTCGAGATCGAGGAGATCGAGCAGGCGCTGCACGGACCGCAGGGCGCGGGTGTTGGCATCGTCCTGCGCGGCTACTTCATGAAGGTGCTAGCGGTTGGCGTGCTCTTGCAGGTTTTTCAGCAGCTTGTTGGCATCAACATGATGATCTACTACTCACCAACGATTTTCGGTTATGCGGGCATAAAGGGATTGCTCGCGGCGATGACTGTCCCGACTGTAAACATGCTCTTCACTTTCCCAGCGATTCACCTGGTCGAGAAGTGGGGACGCAAGAAGCTGCTCTACGTGGGCGCGATAACAATGTTCGTCACCATGATCGCCGCAGGTGTCGCTTTCGAGGCGGTTGGCTCGGTCTCCGACCCCGCAATGATCGGAGGCATACCGAAGGCAGTGCTGCTGGCGGCGGCCATCCTCTACATCTTTGGCTTTGCGGTTTCGTGGGGGCCGGTCGTCTGGCTCGTGTGTTCTGAAATCTTCCCGCTCGAAGGCCGCGAAATCGGGATGACGATCACGACCATGGTCAACTGGACCTTTGCCGGTCTCGTAATGGCGAACGCCCTCTCCTTTATGCAAGCGCATGGAAACGCGTCGATCTTCTATGTTTTCGCAGGCTTCTGCGCGCTCGCGGTCGCGTTCGTAGCTCTGTTTGTGCCTGAGACGAAGGGGATCACTCTCGAAGAGATGGAGTTCAACCTCAAAAATAGCGTGCGGCTCCGCGACCTTGGCAATCGCGTAACAGGACAGGCCAAGCCGGGGGCGACACATCGACCGGTGCAGAATTAGCAGAAAAGAAAGAGTTGGCCAGAAACGGGCTTATCGGAAACTTTACCTACTCACTGCCTCGCAACTCTCAACGTTGCAGGAATTCGTCGCCGTGAATGTCAAGCTCCGGATAAGCGCCCGCGCCTAACTCGAACAGATCCATTCCCTGCAACTCGCCTTCACGTGCCACCCGCTGGCGGTAGGCGCGATTCAATAACCAGTTCAATCCAAAGGAAAGCGGCAGCACGAACCCGAGCAGCGTCGCGATTCCCACGACCTGCGCCAGCCACTGTCCGCGCGGCAACGCATCCGCCAGCAACGCGACCGCCAGGACCCCCCAAAGGCCGCCCGCCGCGTGCACGGAAACCGCGCCGCCCGGGTCGTCAATCGCGAGCCGGAACTCCAGAAAGTCCGCGACCCAAACCACCAGGATTCCGGCTACGCCGCCGACAATCATAGCCGCTGCCGGCTTCAGCAATGCGGCTGCCGCGCTGCTCGCGACCAGGCCCGCGATCCATCCGTTGGCGATGAGCGACGCGTCAGGCCGCCCGAATCGCGCTCGCGTCACCACCGCCGCCGTCAATCCAGACGCCGCCGCGCACAGCGTTGTATTGACCGCGATCAGGACCGTGCGTCCCGGTTCCGCGCCCAGAAACAGCATCGCCCCGGAAGAATTCAGCGCCATCCATCCGATCCACGCGAACACGCATCCGAGAAGTACCACCACCACGTTGTGTCCGGGAAGCGCCGCCGGCATTCCCTCAGCGGAGAACTTCCCGCGGCGCGGTCCTAGAATCCAGGTGATCGACAACGCTGTCAGCCCGCCCACGACCTGAATTGTGCCTGAGCCGCCGCCATCCACGAAGCCCCGGCCCAAGCCGCAGTTTGCACCGAGTTGCGCGAGCCATCCTCCACCCCAGGCCCAGTGCGCAAACAGCGGATACGTCCATCCCGCCAGCAGCGCCGTCGAGGTGCAGATTGCGCCCAGCCGCCAGCGGTCCGCGCCTGAACTCAGCGGAATCATCCCCGCCAATCCGACACTGAACATCTGCAGCAGAGCCACCAGCGCCGCCGGGGAAAGATCCAGTCGCAGCCCGCGCAGGAAGAAGGGCTCGGCCGCAATCCACCCCCAGGATCTTCCGGAGATCACCAGCGCATGATCCGGCCGGCCTGCGGCGCCCTGCCAGGCGAAACCGACGATGACGTATACCAACGCGGCCACGGCCGTCACCGAGAGCGCCCCCACCATGGCGTGGGCCGCGCTCCGCGACCTCCCCAACCCTGAATTGATCAGCGCCAGGCCCGCGCCGGCAAATGGAACCAAAAGAATGAGGAGCAGGCAGAACACCGCGGATACTTCCGAGAGGGCAACGAGAGAAGGAGCCACGAAAGGCGTCACTCTCCTTCCATCTGCAGAACCAGATGGGCGCGCACGGTCAGCGCGAGCCCGAGGAACTCTACCACCAAGCCGGCCAGCACGAATCCAACGCGCCCGCCGGCCGATGGCAGCAGCGCGACGGCGCCCACCACAATCGCCCATCCCGCAACCAGCAAGAACAGACCGGCGAGCTTCATACTCTTCTAGTTCGAAGACCTCTAACAGCCTGTGGCAAAACTCGTACGCCGAGCCAGCGCCTAAAGGCGCATTCATAACCAGGGCTTACGGCATCGCTAAAGCGATGCCCTGATACGAACCTTACTTGCACCGCGGGCTGCTAAGGCTCAATGGCCCAACCGCTAAGGCTAATGCGGCAGAAGCGCACCGTCCAATCGAATTTTTTCATTGTACCTAGAAACGAAACCTAGAAAGGAAAAGACCAGGCGTAACCGGCTTTCCTGATAGCATAGCGGGACGCCACGACCTATGAGAAACCTGCTGAATCAACTCGTCGCACACCGCAGCGGCGCGCTCCTGCTGCTGGCGGTCGCCGCGTTCCTGGAAGCTTACGGCGACTCCTGCTTTCAGTCGGCGCTCTATCGCGCTTCCGGGGTGAGCCGCGCCCTCGCTTTTGCCGGCGGGGCGGTGTCGCTCGCCGCTTATGGACTGGTGGTCAACGCCCCCCGCTGGGAGTTCGGCAAGCTGCTGGGCGTCTACGTTGTCCTTTTCTTCCTGCTGGCACAGATCGTGGCCCGGGTAAAGTTCGGCCAATCGCCCACGCTTCCCATTCTGATCGGCGGTGCGCTCATTCTAGCCGGAGGCGTAATCATCTCGGTCAACTGAAGTCCGCGGGCTCGAACTGGCTCTACGCGGAAATTCTGCCTGAATACAAAGCCATCCCCACCACGGCGTCGATCCCCAGCGCGTCGAGCATCGCGATTTCTTCTTGCGTCCGGATGCCACCGGCGGCCACCAGCCGCCGCGCGGTCGATTGCCGGATTGCCCTGACCGTCTCCATCGGGATTCCTCCCATCAACCCCTCGGTGTCGATGTGCGTGTAAAGAAAAGTCTCGCAGAACGGTTCGAGCGCACGAATCATGTCGAAGGCGGTAAGGGCAGTCTGTTTGCGCCAGCCGTCGATTGCAACGCGGCCTCCTCGGGAATCGAGGGCAAACACCAGGGCTGCGGCGCCAAGTGCACTGGCTAGCGCGGCAGCGAACTGCGTGTTGATCTTGCCGTCTTCCAATAATGCGGAGCCGAGAATGACCTTGCGCGCACCCGCCTTTAAAACTTCCTGCGCCGTTTCAAGGCTGCGAATCCCGCCGCCAACCTGGCAATTGAGCCGTTGTACGATCTGATCCACCAGGAGCCGGTTGTTCCCAGCGCCTCGAGCCGCGTCGAGGTCGATCACCTGCACCAGCGGATACGTGGAGAAGCGATCGACCCAATAGTCGAAGTTATCGAACTCCAGAGCTTTCTTCTCGCCCTGCACCAACTGCACGATCTTGCCGCCCATCAGGTCGATCGACGGAATCAGCATGGCCACCTCACCGCGACGCCGGCGTCGCGCAGCTCGTGTTTCAGTTGTGCGATGTTCTCGATGCCGAAGTGAAAGATGGAGGCAGCCAGGGCCGCGTCCGCGCGTCCGTCGCGAAACACCTCGATGAAATCGCGCGGCGATCCTGCGCCCCCGGAGGCGATGACGGGAATCGAAACGGCCTCGGCCACCTCGCGCACTAACTGGCAATCAAATCCGGATTGAGTTCCGTCCCGATCCATCGAAGTCAGCAGAATCTCGCCCGCTCCGCAAGCCGCCGCTTCCCGTGCCCATTGAATCGCATCCCGGCCCGTGGGCGTG
>Ga0187819_10001542_pt1 | contig 11949 bp, 9 predicted proteins | sample NC_wetland_sal_i_15_FD_132411 | JGI IMG/M metagenome (GOLD analysis project Ga0187819, IMG submission 132411) | Wetland sediment microbial communities from Neuse River Estuary, North Carolina, USA - SO4_4 | ecosystem: Environmental > Aquatic > Freshwater > Wetlands > Sediment | place: USA: North... | reverse complement strand
GTCGATGATGTCATCGACCGTCACGATACCAAGCAGGCGATCCCCTTTGTCGACGACGGGCACGGCGAGAAGATCGTACTTTGAGATGAGACGGGCGACTTCCTCGCGATCGGTCAAAGGCGGCACACTTAGAGGCCGGCGCGGAGGGGCGACGGCATTGCGGAGAGCACTGCCGACGCTCGCTCCATCGGCTCAGCGTTCAGACGCCCGACAATGTCAGCAACGTGTTCTTGAGCCAGCGCTGCTGCAAATTCGGTTGGATCGACGGTGGCGGACGCGTTGATTATGTCGTCGTTCATGGCTCACCTCTATTCGATCGGCCGTCGGTCCGATCGAAGCGAGCCGATCATCCAGGATCAGACCACGCCGACCGCGGACGGAAGGGATAATCGACTATGGCTGTCGCTAGGCATTCGATAGGGTTCCGATGATCCTTAGGTCTTCGCGTACTTTGACCGCCCGAAAGGCGACCTCTTCAAAGGCGCCGGTCAACGCCGTGCGCTTAAAAGCGGCACTGTCGCGCACCTACAGGGGGGCGGCCTTCTGCTTGATCGTCTTTTTTTGGAGAGTGTGCGGGCCTATAAGCCTCTCAGTCACCGTGGGGGCGGGATGAGAGTTCGATGAGAGTTCTATGAGTGCTTCATGTTGTGACAATGCCTTGACCCCGCCTTGGGAAGGAGCCTACCGGCGTGTTCTGTGGGCCATTCTCGCCATCAATGCAGTAATGTTTACCGATAACTTGTGGCGAGCTTAGCGGCGGGCTCGGCGTCGCTACAGGCCGATGCGCTCGATTCGGCTTTAGCGGTGATCATGGCGGCCCTTGCCGTGCAAGAAGCCTGGACGGTCAGTCGCGGGCAGCGCTGCGTATCTCGACTGCGGCGGCGTGCTGATCTTCCGCGGCGCACGCCCATGGGGAGGGTCGTGCCTAGCTATGGACGCTGGGGCAGCGTTCCACCTCGATTGTGAGGTGAGAAAGGCCCGGCAAATCCGAGAGCCGCTTCTTATACGAACTTGCCGTCTCGGGATGATCGGACACTACTGAAACGATAGCGGCCATGTGACCGGGGCCAACACGCCACAGATGAAGGTCTGAAATCCGGTCACCACGTTGCTCGAGCCGCGCCGCAATTTTTGCCGATAGAGCGGGATCCGGAGAATTATCGAGGAGAACGGCGCCTGCCGACCGGACAAGGCTCCAAGACCAGCTCATGATGACAATCGTAGCCATGAGACCCATTACCGGGTCCATCCAAATCCAGCCAAACTGACGCCCCGCGACAAGACCAATGATAACCAACACTGAGACAGCGGCGTCAGCAATTACGTGCACAAATGCGGCGCGTAGATTGTGATCTCGATGATACTCCCCTCTCCCATGCCGATGTTTGTCGTCGTCATGAGGATGATCGTGAGCATGCCCATGGTGGTGGTCCTGTTCGTCGCGCAACAGGAAGGCGCTGAGGAGGTTGATCCCTAATCCGACTACTGCAATCGGGATGGCCTGATTGAAGGCAATGGGCACCGGGCTAAAAAGTCGGTTCAGGCTCTCATACCCGATAAACAGCGCGATCATCGACAGGATGATAGCGCTCGTGAACGCGGCCAGGTCGCCGAGCTTCCCCGTACCAAATGACAGGCGCTCGTCGCCTATATGTCGCCGGGAGTAGGTATACGCTAGGGCAGCGATAAGTAGCGCGCCAGCATGGGTCGACATGTGAAGCCCGTCAGCAGTGAGGGCCACCGAGCCGAACCAAACGCCGCCAAGAATCTCGGCAACCATCATCGCCGTACAGATAGCGATCACGGTCCACGTCTTGCGCTCGTTTCGTGCATGCGCTTCCCCGAGAAAGACGTGTGCATGACGAAAGTCTTCAATAGAGTGCGTATGCATGGGTTTGTCTCCGTCCCGAACGGCGCCGGTAGCCTTTGGGCTCAAGTCTTTTAGCGAGCGAATGTCACGCGCACTTTCATGGCCAAAGCGTCGCGCCGCGAAAGAGGCGGCAGTGAGTTTGGCGGCCGCCATCCCTCCGGGAACCGGCAGCATTGCTACCGACATCGCGACGAGATCAACCAAAAAGGGCGCGAAAAGTGCTCACGCCTCGGCTCGGCATTATCTGCGGCCCTAATCGGGGGTCAAGTGACGGGGTCGTGAGCGGCCTCAAAGCGGGCGCCTTTGGACCCAGCGCCATGTCCGCTTCTAGCACCGAGCGGACCAACTCGATCGGATCGCTGTGATGTCGGCTACTGACCCCAAGCGGACATGCCGGGCCCCTCTGATTCGACAAGCATGGAAGCAAGCGGGCGGCTCTTTTGGACCGCCCGCTTGATTTGGCCGGCTTCCCCCGGCAGTCCCTCTGGAATGCCTCCCATTGCTCTGAGCCGCATCTGTTGGGCAGCGTAAAAGCATGAGTCGAAGGCGAAGAGGACGTAGGAGTAACTCCACCCCGGGATCGTCCGGCGAGCCCGGTTTGACAAAGCCTTCGTTGCATGGAAGAGGCTTTGACCGTTTTCCGCGGACCGCGCATATAGCGCGCCTCCGCCTATAGGGTCGGCCCATGCTCTTGAACACGCGCCGCCGGATGCTCGGCCTGCTCGCCGCCGCGATCGGGACCACGCGCCTCGTTCCGTTCGTCCCGCGCGCATTCGCAGCCCAGACGCCGGAATGCTTCGCGCTGCAGCCCTTCGGGGAGTGGAAGGGCGTGGCGACGAATACGCAAGCCGGCGCCCGCATCGGCCAGGTGACCTTCGCCAATCCCGACACCTGCGACCTCCGCGCTGAGATTCAGGTGGCCGAAAGCTACGATACCAAGCTCGTCGTCTATGGCGATCCGGAAGGCACGCGGCTGCCCAAGACATTTCTCATTCGCACCGACAATCGCCTCATCGTGAAGAACGAAGACGGCACCACTGCCATCGATGAGCCGCTCTGCGGGGTGTGCACAGACATTCGCGACGACAAGGTGAGCATCGTCTTGCCGCTTGCCACAGGTGCGCTGTTCCGTGCGGTCCGATCCGTCGAGATGGCGGTGAAACTCGGCGACACCAGGGAGTGCCGCTTCGCGCTGAACTGCGAGGATTTGCGCAAGGCGCTCGACTGGGCCACGCAGCAAAAGGCGACCCTGGCGCAATCCTTCGAGGCACAAAAATGCACCCCGCCGAGCCAAGGATGTTTTCTCACCACGGCCTGTTGCGAGGTGCTGGGCCTAGATGACGATTGCTTCGAGCTTCGCACGCTTCGCCGCTATCGCGACGAGGTGCTTACCACCACGCCCGGCGGCTATGCTGCCATTGCCGCCTACTCTCTTCTGGCGCCGTCAATCCTTGAAGGGCTCCCGCAAGAAGAGCGCGTGACGCGGCTCTTGTCCGTCTATGCGCGGTTCATCCTGCCAAGCGCCATCGCGGCACGGTTTGGCTTCAACCGTCTTACCTATCGCCTCTACGCCCGCTTGATGCATGAACTTGCGCGCGAGTTTGCCCCTGACGAGCGCCGGCCGCGGACACGGCTTGCCGGCCGATAATCCTTCCTCGCAAGTCGTTTGCACTGTCGCCGGGCAGCCACGCGTCGAGCCCTAAGCCCCGGCTTCGCCGCAATCAGGCCGAAGTGGCGCCCCAGTCCCGGTTTACGCTCATATTCAACAAAAAGTGAACGTTTGCCCCGAACGGGCGCGCAAGTCACAGACAAAAGCCGACAGGAGTTTGGCTGCCGGCTCGAGATGCAGGGGGGTGTCGATTTCATGCGTTGCCCGTCCACATTCTCGGCGGTTGAGGCGATTGGCGCCTTGCCAGCAGCTCCGGCTCCTGCCGCGAAGGGGGACAGGTATTATGGCGTCGCGCGTTGTGCGTATCCGACTGCCATTGGGATATTTCGCCGTTATCGGTTTGGTCGCGACTGGCTTCGCGACCCTGGGCACCGGCAAGGACCTGGATACCAATTCCAATACAGACTGGCTCGGCGTGATCGCAGGCGACGAGGCCGGATCGGAAGCCGAGCTCGCGGCCGAGATGGCTGAGCTCTTCGCCTCTAACGCGCCCTTCCGCGTCATCCCCGTCCCGGGCGATAGCGGGCTTCAGAATATTTCGCGACTCTTGAATGATCGGCACATCGACGTGGGCTTCGTCTCGACCGACGTGCTCGCCGATGCCAAGACGCAAAGCTCCGTCCCAAATCTTGCCAATAAGCTTCAGGTGGTCGCGCGGTTCTGCCCCCAAGAGGTGCATGTGGTGACGCGGGCGGATATCAAGAGCCTTGCCGAACTCGCCGGCAGGAAAGTGAATTTCGGCCCAGCCGGCGGAAGCTCCGCGGTGACCGCAGCGATTCTGTTCCAGGCTCTCAACATCGAGGTCGAGCCGCTCGCTCTCGATGGCCACACCGCCATCGAGCAGCTGACGCAAGGCGCGATCGCAGCCGCGGTGATCATCGGCGCCAAGCCCACGCCTCTCATCGCTGAAATTCCGGCTGGCAGCGGCCTCCAACTTTTGCCCATCAAGTTCAGCGCGAGCCTCGAAGACGCTTATTTACCGACGGGCTTTGACCATGACGACTATCCGAACCTGATCGAAATGGAGACTGAGATCCCGTCGGTCGCTACCGGCATGGTGCTGCTCACGGCCGCGTCGAAGGACGATCAGGGCCATGCCGACCGCGTTGCGCGCCTGGTGGACACAGTCTTCTCTCGCTTCGGCGAGCTCAAGAAGGACGGCCGGCATCCAAAATGGCGCGAGATCAATCTCGCGGCGAGCCTGCCGGGGTGGACCCGGAACCCGGCGGCCGCGGCTTGGTTATTACAGCATTCGGACGAAAGCGCGCCGAAGGGCCAGCAGGCAAAGATCGAGGCTGGCGCAGCTCAGTCAAGTCTGCCCGCGGGCCAAGATCAGAGGGAAGCCTTGTTCAAAAACTTCATCGAGTGGCAGCGCGCTAAGGGGCATCAGCGCGCTTTTTTTGTCGGAGGGGGAAGCGGGGCGCGTGACGCCGGGCGGCAAGACCGCTCGGTTCAGTAACACGGAGTACGACCATGATGGGTTCCACCACGCCCTGCCCGGTAGAGCCTGGTTTGCGACCGCTGCGTCAACCGCTCGCCCGCGATCATTTCATGCCGGCAAGTCCGGCGGCCATCCCCGGCGAGCGCTGGGACGCAATCCACCGAAATGCCTTTCCGCAGAGAGAGTCGCTGCCGCATCCGAGGCGCGAAGCCTTCCCCATAACGCCACCCCATTCGCTTGCGGCGCGGCTCAGGGCCTTGACTCCGGATGACGAGGAGCCTGGCATCTTTCTCGAGGACCTGGCCCTCGCGGTGCGCTACGAGCCCGGCAACGGTTACGATCTCAGCGACTCCGAGGCGTTCGCCGCGGGTTTGCCTTTGGAACCGAGACCAATCCCGCAAGCACATATGCAAGCCCTCGTGCACGACTTCCGCCGGCGCCAGCGCCAGGCAAGCATGCTCGTGGCCGGATGCGTTGCCACCTCTTTCGTGCTCACCGTCATCGGCATTGCGGCGCTGGCAAGCTTTGCCAAGTCCGCCCCCGCCGACGCCGAGCCCCTGGTCAGCAATTCGAGCTCCGTCGTCTGGCAGCAGCCGCAAGACGCTGCGCTGCCAAAGCTCATCCTCGCCAAGGCCGCACCCTACACCGAACCGGCACCAATTGCCGCGGACGCTTCGAGCCTTGCGCCTGACGTGAACACCACGCCACCGTCAGCCAGCACGATGCCGCAGCTGGTCGTGGTTCGCTCAGGCCGAACGTTAGAGCTTGCTCCCCTGCTCTCGCAGCGGCAGGCGCGCTACATCCTCGTCCGCGGACTCCCGAGTGAGGCAACGCTCTCCGCCGGTCAGCGCAATCCAAGCGGCGCTTGGCTCGTGAAGGACAGGGATTTGGACCGGTTGACCCTGACGATCGGCGGCATCGCGAGCGGCGACTATCCAGTGGAAGTTTATGCGTTAGGCGCCAGTAGCGCCCCCCAGCCCCGGCAGCGCTTCATGTTTCACGTAGAGGCGTCTGCTGGGCCTACCGCGGCGCTGTCCACCGGCGCCTCGGGAGCCCTTTTCAACATGGCGCTTGGCACTGCACCGGAACAGCCGGCGCCGACTAGAGAGGCATCCCCGCTCATGGCACGCGCGATGCGCCTGCTCGGCGAGGGCGATATCGCTGGAGCACGACTCCTGTTCATGCATCTTGCCGAGCAAGGCGAAAGTGACGCGGCCTACGAGCTTGCGCGCACCTTCGATGCGGAAGTCTTGACGGAGCTTGGTGCGAGGGGCGTGGGCTCGGACCGGACGCGCGCCGTGGGTTGGTACGAACGGGCCTCGGAGACTGGCAGCACGAAAGCCGCCGAGCGCCTGAAGATCCTCGCTAGTCTCTCAGACTAGCTTGAGGTGGGCCGCAGCTGCTAACCGAGGGACCAAATCGGGGGGATCGGCGGCTGCGGCCCAACGTCTTTTAAACGACGTGGCGGCGCCTTAGCTCGGCGAGCAAGGTGTCGGCGAGCGCTTCCGCACTCGTATCGCTGGTGTTCAGCGAAAGCTCCGGCTGCTCCGGCACCTCATAATCGGAATCGATGCCGGTGAAGTGGCTGATCAGCCCCGCCCGCGCCTTGCAGTAGAGCCCTTTCGGATCGCGCGCCTCGCACACCTCAAGCGGCGTATCGACATACACCTCGACGAACTCGCCCTCCTGGAACAGCTCGCGCGCCATGCGCCGCTCGGAACGGAAAGGCGAGATAAACGACACCATGACGATCAGGCCAGCCTCTACGAACAGCTTCGCCGTCTCGGCCACGCGGCGGATGTTCTCCACCCGGTCTGCGTCGGTGAAGCCGAGATCCTTGTTGAGGCCGTGGCGGATATTGTCGCCGTCGAGCACATAAGTATGCCGCCCGAGCGCGTGCAGCCGCTTCTCCAGCATATTGGCGATGGTCGACTTGCCGGAGCCCGACAGCCCGGTGAACCAGAGCACGCAAGGTTGTTGGCCCTTCAGCCGCGACCGCGCGGTCTTGTCGATGGAAAGCGTCTGCCACTGGATGTTGGTCGCACGCCGCAACCCGAACTCAATCATGCCGGCGGCGACCGTCCCATGAGTAAAGCGGTCGATCAGGATGAAACTCCCGGTCTCGGCGTTCTCGGCATAAGGGTCGAACACGAGCGCCTTGCCGGTGCTCAAATTGCACAAGCCTACCTCGTTCAGCTCAAGCGTCTTGCCCGCCACATGGTCGAGATTGTCGACATTGAGTTTGTATTTCAGGCTCGAAATGGTGGCCGTCGTAGTCTGGCACCCGCATTTGATGGCGTAGGTGCGGCCGGGCAGCATCGGCTCTTCGTCGAACCAGACAATGCGCGCTGCAATCTGGTCGGCAATCGCAGGCGCCTCCTCCAAACCGGAGATGATGTCGCCCCGGCTGGCATCGATCTCCTCGGCAAAAGTGAGCGTGACGGCGTCTCCCCGATGCGCAACGCTAAGGTCTCCATCGGCGGTCACGATGCGCGCCACATGCACGCGCTTGGCGGACGGCTGGATGACCACCTCACAGCCGGGCTTGACCGAGCCGCTCGCTATCGTGCCGGCATAGCCGCGAAAGTCGAGATGCGGCCGGTTCACCCATTGCAAGGGGAAGCGGAACGGCTCTTCCTCCTCTTCCCGCGACACGTCCACGGTCTCGAGATGCCCGAGCAGCGTGGGACCGCGGTACCAATGCATATGGGGGCTGGGCGTTAACACATTGTCGCCCTTGAGCGCGGACAATGGGATGCAGGTGACGAGCTCAAAACCAAGCGGCTCGGCAAAGCTTTTGAAATCCTCGGCAATCGCGTCGAAGGGTGCCTGATCGAAATCGACGAGATCCATCTTGTTGACGGCAAGCGCGAGCTTGCGAATGCCGAGCAGCGAGACGATGCAAGCATGGCGCCTGGTCTGGGTGAGCACGCCGCTCCTGGCATCGACTAAGAGCACGGCGAAATCGCAGTTCGACGCGCCCGTCGCCATGTTGCGCGTGTACTGCACATGGCCTGGCGTATCGGCGACGATGAATTTGCGGCGCGGTGTCGAGAAATAGCGATAGGCCACGTCGATGGTGATCTTCTGCTCGCGCTCCGCCTGCAGACCATCAACGAGCAGCGCGAGGTCGATCGCACCGCTGCCGCCCGGTCGCTTGGAATCGCGTTCGGCGCTTTTCAGCTGATCGTCGTAGATCTGCGCCGAATCGTAGAGGAGCCGCCCGATCAGCGTGCTCTTGCCGTCATCCACGCTGCCGCAAGTGAGGAAGCGTAACAGGCCGCGGTTTTCCTCCGCGGCGAGGCGGGCCTTGAGGCGCTCCTCGGCGCTGTCCCGCTGGCTATCGACGACACTCAAACGCGGCATCAGAAATACCCTTCCTGCTTCTTCTTTTCCATCGACCCGGCCTGATCGTGGTCGATGACGCGGCCCTGACGTTCCGACGAGCGCGCCGCGACCAGCTCCTCAATGATCTCAGGCACGGTCGTGGCATTCGACTCGATCGCGCCGGACAGAGGATAGCAGCCAAGCGTGCGGAAGCGCACGCGCCGCATCTCTGGCTTCTCGCCCGCATCCATGGGAAGGCGATCGTCATCGACCATAATCAGCATGCCGCCGCGCTCGACCACTGGGCGCTCCGCCGCGAAATAGAGCGGCACCACCGGAATGTCCTCGAGATAGATGTAGGTCCACACGTCGAGCTCGGTCCAATTCGACAGCGGAAACACGCGCATGCCTTCGCCAGGCCTGATCCGCGTATTGGCAAGATGCCAGAGCTCCGGACGCTGCCGCTTCGGGTCCCAATTGTGGGCGGCGTTGCGGAAGGAGAACACCCGCTCCTTGGCGCGCGACTTCTCCTCGTCGCGCCGCGCCCCGCCGAAGGCCGCATCGAAGCCGTGGCGCTCCAGTGCCTGCTTCAAGCTTTGCGTCTTCATGATGTCGGTATAGAGCGCGCTGCCATGGGTAATGGGCGAGATGCCGTCGCGCACGCCCTGCTCGTTGACGTGCACCATGAGTTCGACGCCGAGACGCCGCGCCTCGCGATCGCGGAAGGCGATCATCTCGCGAAACTTCCAAGTGGTGTCCACATGCAGGAGCGGGAATGGCGGCTTCGCTGGGTAGAACGCCTTCATGGCGAGATGCAGCATGACCGAGGAGTCCTTGCCGATCGAATAGAGCATGACTGGATGGCTGAATTCCGCCACCACCTCGCGCATGATCTGGATGCTCTCCGCCTCGAGCTGGCGCAGATAGGTTGAAAGTCTATGCTTCATGCGCGTGGCGCCCCTGCCATTTTTGCGGCCATGGCCTTAGCATCTTAGGGGGCTCACGACAAATTCGGGGCGCTCCCGCCAGCCTTCCCCGATCTTTGCGCAAACGAACGCGAAATGCTAAGCCACGCCCCGATATCGAGGGACGATAGAACCTGCCCATGAATGACGAAAGTAAGGCGCAAACGCGCGGGCAAAGTGGACAAGCCAGCCCACCAGCGCTTGACAACGTGCGCATAGGGATCATTGGCCTCGGCTATGTGGGTTTGCCGCTTGCCGTCTACATGGCGCGTCACTTTCCCGTTAAGGGTTTCGACGTCAACGAGGCCCGGGTCGGCGAGCTGGCAAAGGGCCGCGACCGCACCGGCGAGGTGACCGACGAGGAATTTGCTGCCGCCCGCGACATTTTCTTTACCGCCGACACCGAGGCGCTCTCCGACTGCAACTTCTACATTGTGACGGTGCCCACCCCAATCGATGAGGCCAAGCGGCCGGACCTCACGGCGCTGATGCGCGCAAGCGAAACGGTCGGGCGCGTGCTCTTTCCCGGCGACGTGGTGGTCTATGAATCGACGGTCTATCCCGGCGCCACGGAAGAGGTCTGCGTACCGATCCTGGCGCGCGCCTCAGGCCTCACCTTCAACCGCGATTTCTTCGTTGGGTACTCGCCGGAGCGCATCAATCCCGGCGACTTGCAGCACCGGCTCCCCAGTATCGTCAAGGTCACTTCTGGCTCTACGCCGAAAGCCGCCGACCTGGTCGACAAGGTCTATGGCAGCGTGGTGACCGCCGGCACCCACAAGGTGAGCTCGATCAGGGTCGCCGAAGCCGCCAAGGTCATCGAGAACATCCAGCGCGACGTGAACATCGCGCTCGTCAACGAGCTCGCCATGCTGTTCAAGGACCTCGGCCTTGACACCCGCGAGGTGCTCGCCGCGGCCGGCACCAAATGGAATTTCCACTCCTATCGCCCTGGCCTCGTCGGTGGCCACTGCATCGGCGTCGATCCCTATTATTTGACCCACAAGGCGCAATCGATCGGCTTCCACCCTGAGATGATCCTCGCGGGACGCCGCATCAACGACGGCATGGCCGGCTTCGTCACTCGAGACATCATCAAGGCGATGCTTCACCGCAAGCTGAAGATGGACGACGCCAAGGTGCTGGTCATGGGCTTTACCTTCAAGGAGAACATCCCCGACACCCGCAACACCAAGGTCGCGGACCTCGTGCGCGAGCTCGGCAGCTTTCTCACTGTGGTGGTGTTCGATCCGGTTGCCGACCGCGACGACGCACTGCATGAATATGGCATCGAGATCGTCCAGGAGTTGCCCAACGAGCGCTTCCAGGCGGTCGTGCTTGCGGTGAAGCATCGCGAGATCATGGGCCTTGGGCGCAAGCGCCTTGGCGCCCTGCTCGCGCCGGGCGGTCTCATCTACGACATCACCGGCGTGCTGAAGCCCGGCGAAAGCGACGCGCGCATCTAACGCGGGAAGGACGGGGGCTCCAGCGCAGCCGGCTCCTTCTCGCCCTTGCCATTCTGTGCCCTTGCAATCAGCTCCACCTTCCGCTCTTCCTGGAAATAGCGATAGGCGCTGAGTGGGATCAGGGCGAGATAGATGACCGAGCCCACGGCGAGCGTGAGCGAGGGATAGGTCAGGAGACAGGCGATGAAGAGTGCCGCAAACACGAATACCGGCAGCACGTGCTCGCGCGCGATCTTCTGGCCGATCAGCTTGCCCGAGAAGGTGGGCACGCGGCTCACCATCAGAAGCGCGACGGCAAGCGTATAGATCAGCACGAGCGGGGTGAGAGTCGGCAGATGCAGGCCAAGGTCCTGCGCGTAGATCGGCAACAGAAGGATGACGGCGCCGGCCGGCGCCGGCACGCCGACGAAATAGCTATTCTTCCAGGCGGGTAGGTCCGAGCGCTCCAGTGCCACATTGAAACGCGCGAGTCTGAGCGCGGCGCACACCGCATAGATGAGCACCACGATCCAGCCCATGCTGCGGAGATCGTCGAGCGCCCAGTTGAAGATGATGATGGCGGGCGCCACGCCGAAATTGACGAAGTCGGCTAGGGAATCGAGCTCGGCGCCGAACCGCGACGAGGCCTTGAGGAGCCGCGCGATGCGTCCGTCGATGCCGTCGAGAAACGCTGCGAAGACGAGCGCGGCGACGGCTAGGTCCCAACGATGCTCAATGGCCATGCGGATTGCCGTCAACCCGGCGCAGAGCCCGAGCAAGGTGAAGATGTTCGGGATGAGCACCCGCGTCGGCACTTGACCGCGGGCGAACACCCGTTGCTTAAGCTTGCGGTCGTCTCTTTCAGGATCGAAGGGAGGGAACATGGGACGAGAGACTCTCCACAATGCTGTGCACCTTATGCCCCGCCGGCGCGTCGGCTGTCGGCAGCCGAAAGCTCGGCCAGGACCGTCTCACCGCCGATCGCCGTCTGACCGGCCGCAACTAGAATCTCAGCGCTTGCCGGCAGATAGACGTCAACCCGGCTGCCGAAGCGGATCAGCGCGATACGCTCGCCGCCCACCAGGCTAGTCCCCTCGCCTACGAAAGTCACGATCCGCCGCGCGATCAACCCGGCGATCAGTACCACGCCGATCTTCTCTCCCGCCGGAGTTTCAATCACCAGCGCTCTGCGCTCATTCTCTTCGCTCGCCTTGTCGAACTCGGCATTCAAG
>Ga0187819_10001541_pt1 | contig 11951 bp, 11 predicted proteins | sample NC_wetland_sal_i_15_FD_132411 | JGI IMG/M metagenome (GOLD analysis project Ga0187819, IMG submission 132411) | Wetland sediment microbial communities from Neuse River Estuary, North Carolina, USA - SO4_4 | ecosystem: Environmental > Aquatic > Freshwater > Wetlands > Sediment | place: USA... | reverse complement strand
GTATTACTCCGACCTGCACTATTTCCTGAAGGACGGCGCGCTGCACTCACGGCCCAACTTCACCGATGAGGAGGCGCGGGCGCTGGTGGAGGAGACGCACCGGCTGGGCCACAAGGTGGCGGCACACTCGATGGGGCGCGAGGGCATCGAGCAGGCGCTGCGGTCGGGCGTGGATACGATCGAGCACGGCGACGGACTCGACAACGAATTGATCGACCAGATGGTGCAGCGTGGCGTCTACTGGTGCCCGACGATTTACGTGGGTGTGTACGTGGCCGAGGGACGCGCGGCGGCAGGCAATCCCATCTGGCCGAAGATGCGCGATCTCGAGGCAGCCGCGTTTGCCAAAGCCGTCAAGAAAGGCGTGCGCATCAGCTTCGGCACCGATGCCGGCGGCTTCGCCTGGACCGAGAATCAGGCCAAGGAATTCGCGTACATGGTGAAGTACGGGATGACGCCCATGCAGGCGATACAGTCGGCGACGTCGGTGGCCGCGGCGCTACTCGATCAGCAGGAGAATTTCGGCTCGATCGCACCGGGCCGGTTCGCAGACATCATCGCGGTGGATGGGGACCCGCTGAGCGATATTACGGAGTTGGAGCGGGTCAAGTTTGTGATGAAGGGCGGGGAAGTGGTGGGGAAGTGAGGGTGACGAAGCTGAATACGGGTGCATCGCTCCAGCGCGCCACCGCAAGTTTTGGCTGTCGGATATGGTATGCTCGCGCCGGGAGGATTTACGAATGATCACGCATCGCGAGGAGAGACAAAGATCCATTCTTGTTTTCGCCGGTTGCCTTGCTCTCCTTTCGTTCACAGTAGCCTGCCAGCAGGCGGACACACGGGCCGCAGACGAGAGTGCTCTCAAGGACCTGGACGCCCGATGGTCTAACGCTGCGGCGGCCAAAGACGTCGAGAGCACGGTCTCCTACTACGCCGACGATGCCGTTCTGATGCCTCCGAATGCTCCGATCGCGACCGGAGTGGCGATCCGGGATTTCTGGAAAAGCATGATTGCAAGCCCCGGCTTTGCCGGGGGCTGGAAGGCGACCAAGGTGGAAGTGGCGCGGTCGGGGGACCTGGCTTACTTGACCGGAACCTATGAGCTGACCGAGAACGACGCCAGCGGCAAGCCGGTCAACGACCGCGGCAAGTACGTCGAGGTCTGGAAGAAGCAGGCCGATGGGAAGTGGAAGGCGGTGGCCGACATATTCAATTCCGACCTTCCACTGCCGGCGCCTGCCGAGAAAAAGCCGTCAGCGCATGCTGGGAAAAAGCCGTCCGCGCATCACAAGAAAAGGAGGTAGCCCGCGAGGGGGGAAATGAGGGACGGAGACCTCAATTCCCGATTTGGCAGAACGATTCCCGGCCAAAGATGCCGACGATTGGCATCGAATCGTCGAAAAACTACTTTGGGAAGAAAATCGGGATTTGAGGTCTCCGTCCCTCATTTCCCCGAAGTGGCTCGAGTCTTCCCGACCGACGCTGCGGTCAACCAAACGCTGCGCGCCGTTCTGGATTTGGCGAACGGAATGAGCCTGCCCAGCCAAGTGGGGGCGCCTCGAAGGCGACGTCGAACCCCGCGTTAGCGCGCCCGCGAACCTCGGTTTCCAACTCGTAAATCACTTGACTCTTCTGCGTTTAGGCCGTGCTGCAATTCCGCTTAACGAAAACTTCTCGATCCGCCGATTAGCCGGGTATGAGGCATCGAGCGATCGCAAGGAGAAGCCAGCTTTGGCTGGGGATGGGCATTTTCTGGGTGGGGGCGGGCGTGGCGCACGGCCAGGTGACCGTGGCGCCGGCCAGCGTGAACTTCACGTATGTGCAGGGCGCGAAATTGCCTGCGGCGCAGAAAATTGCCGTCAAGACGGCTGCCGGGACGCCGGCCTATTCGACTTCGATCGTCCCCACTGGCGCTACGATTGGCACGGCTGCTGAGGCGTGGTGGCTCATTGCCACGCCGGACACGGGCAGCTTGCCGGCCAACGTGAATCTCGAGGTGAACCCAACGGGGCTCGACACAGGCACATACACTGCCGCGGCGGTCTTCACCGCGGTCGGGGTCGCCGCACCCGGCACGGTCAATGTCACGCTGCTGGTGACGGCGCCTCCGCCGACGCTAACGTCGAGCGCGGTTTCGCTGACGTTTACCACCGTGCTGGCGACTCCGCCGGCCGTGCCGGCGGCGGTCCCTCCGCAGACGGTCCAACTGACCACATCCAGCAGTCCGATTTCGTTCTCGGCCTCGGCGGGTACCACTCCCTGGTTGACCATCGCCCCAGCTAACGGTCTGGTGCTTCCGGGGGCTCCGGTTACCCTCACGGTGACGGCGAATCCGTCCACCCTGGCGCCGGCGGCTCAAACCTCTCCCTACAAGACAAAAATCACGATCACGGCGCCGGGAGCGTCGAACAAGACCCTGGTCATTCCGGTAGCGTTCTCGGTCATCTACCAGACCCCAACCGTGACCGAGATTTGGCCCCCAGGCGGCCAAGTGGGTGGAAAAGACACCACCGTTACGCTTTATGGGACGAACTTCTGCAAGGCGACCATCGCGAAGATCGCCACCAGCGGGACTCCAGTCCCCCTGAAAACCACGTACCTCAATCCCGATATCATCAGTGCGGTGATCCCGGCTGCACAACTCGTCGCCGGTTCGCCTTTGACCATTTACGCGTCCAATCCCGCGCCGGGTGGGGATTCGCCCGGCAATGTGACCTTTGGATTCGGGCAGAGTGTGGACGCTGCTGTGAATGCAGCCAGTTACCTCGCCGGAGGCTCTCCGGGAGCGCTCATCACGCTGTTTGGAACCAATATCGGGCCGCCGGTACCCTCAACACTTACAGAAACCGTTCCGGATTACGTGGATAAAAGCCTGGGCGGCTTCACCGTGACGGTGGATGGCACGGCAGCGGCGATGGTGTATGCCAGCCAGAATCAGATCTCGGTGCAGGTTCCCTATGAAGTGGATGCCACCTGCACACCCTCCTGCACCAAAGCGATCGTGGTGTCCAACGGCAGCGTGACCGCCAACGGGAGCATTACCATTCAGCCGACGGCTCCCGGCCTCTTCACCGTGGACAACTCGGGCACCGGCCAGGCGGCGGCGTACAACCAGGACTGGTCGTTGAACTCCAGCGGGAATCCCGAAAAGATCGGGAGCGTCGTGCAGCTATACCTGACGGGCGAGGGCGTCTATACGAACACACCGGCAGCCCCTCCCGGACCGGATGGGTACGTCATTCCTGTGGGCAGCGTTCCGCTGCCGGTATCGGGAATTTGCCCGGCCGGGTCCGTGTGTATGCCGGCTTTGGCGGCTGCGCCGGTCAGCGTTACTCTCGGGCCACTCCCCTCAGCTCCCGCAGGAACGGCTGCGTTTGCGGTGCCGGCGGCCGACATCCAATATGCCGGACCCTTCGTTGGCGGGATGCTCGGGGTTATGCAACTAAACCTGGAGATTCCGGCTGGAAGTCCCACCGGAACTGCGGTTCCCATCCAAGTCACGATCGGCGGCGTGGCGACGCAGCCGGGAGTTACCATCGCGACCAAACCGTAAGCAAAGGCCCCTGGAGCCCTGGTGGCGAGAGAAGGACTTCACTCGCCTGCTGCTATACTGGGAGTGTCGCTTTATGAACAGTCGCGCGAAGTTTGTGGTCGTCATCAGTTCCACTTTCGTGGTGCTCGTGCTTTTACTCGGGACGGTTCTGGGCAAGGGCACTGCGCCTGACAGTCCGTACCGCCATCTTGCTGTCTACACCGAAGTGTTGTCTCGAATCAAGAGCGAGTACGTGGAGGAACCGGATCTGAAGAGTGTGACGCTAGGCGCTTTGAACGGCTTGCTGGAATCGATCGACCCGTTCGCCAGCTATCTCAATGCCGATCAGTACAAGGAGTTTCTGAAGCACGGCGAAGCCAAAGGCGATGTGGGGCTGATTCTCTCCAAGCGCTTCGGGTATATCGGCGTGGTGAGCGCAGTTCCCGGCTCACCCGCGGCCAAGGCGGGCCTGACCACCGGCGACATCATCGAGACGATTAACGGCGTTGCGACCCGCGACATGCCTCTGGCCTACACCTACTTGCTGCTGCGCGGCAACCCCGGCACCACGGTCGACGTTACGGTGCTCCGGCGGCAGCCCGAGCCGCAGAAAATGACGTTGACCCGCTCCGTTCTGAATCCGCCGCCGGTTGTCGCGAAAATTATGCAGAATGAAGTCGCCTACGTCCGTCCGGAGACCCTGAGTGCGTCCCGGGTGCAAACCATCGCCGCGGATCTGCGCGATTTGCAAAACAAAGGCGCGAAGCAACTGGTGCTGGACTTGCGCCAATGTGCAGTGGGAGAACCCGAGGATGGGATCGCGCTGGCAGACCTGTTCCTCGACAAGGGTCTGGTCACCTATCTGCAAGGCCAGCGTGTGGCGCGGCAGGATTTCAATGCGGATGCCTCCAAGGTCGTCTGGAAGCTGCCGGTGGTGGTGCTGACCAACCGCGGAACGGCGGATGGCGCTGAGGTCGCCGCCGCGGCCCTGGAAGACAACGACCGGGCGAAGGTGGTGGGCGAGCGAACCTACGGTGATGCCTCTTTGCGTCGCGCGCTGACGATGGACGACGGAAGCGCGATTATTCTCTCGGTCGCAAAATATTACTCGCCGAGCGGCAAAGCTATTCAGGATACTGGGGTCACTCCCGGCGAACTAGTGCAGGAACCCGAGCCTCAGGCCGAGTCCGACGAGGACGAGGTGCATCCGGAAGCGCCGGAGCCCGAACACACCGCCGGGGAAGACGTAATCCTGAAACGGGCGATCGAACTCCTCAACAAGTAGCGTAAGACCTTGGCGGGTTAACCGAAGTCAGCAGCCGGTAGTTAACCTTCTGCCAAGCGGCGGGTGACAACCTGTCACAGGGCCCGCCGAGCGTTATTGCCCGTCCTCCGAAAGCCTCCTGTTTTCAGTCACCCGAATTTTCACTGAAGTGGACCGGGGATTGCCTACCAACAGCCTGAACATGCTCCGGCTCGTGCCACTCCACTTGGTTTCGCGTGCCGTTTCGTTTCCGCGGGCGCTCGTGATGTTGCTGCTTCAACTACCCGCGCCAGTTCCGAAGCTGCCCCAGGCAGCGGCTCTTCTCCCGGGGCCGTTCGCACTTCCATCCAGGGCACGGTGTCGCTGGTCACCCACGCTGCGATGGCCTGGGGCGCTTCGGTATTTTTCCGGAACTACCCGGAACTGGGAGCTAGTGCCGACCTGGTGCGGCCCGGAGGAGTATTAACTCATGCCGGCCAAAGCCAAACTCTTTATTGCGCTGGCCATTATTCCCGGCCTGGTCATGTTGTCGCTGGGAGTTTCGCACTGGGAATCGGCCGATCCTGCACGGTTTGCGATTTATCTCTTACTCGCCATGGTAGCTTCAACACTTAAAGTGCGGCTGCCGGGCGTCACGGGAAGCGTCTCGCTGAACTTTTTGTTTATCCTCATCGGTCTGTCACAACTGAGCTTCTCTGAGACCCTGGCGCTGGGAGCGATTGCCACGGTCATGCAGTGCGTTTGGAAAAACGGAGCGCGGCCCTGCATCCCTCAGGTGATGTTCAATGTCGCGGCGTTGACCATGGCGATCACCACCGCGCACTTCATGTACCATCTGCCACAAATTCAGCAGATGAACGGAAGAATTCCGGTCATGCTGGCGCTGGCGGCGTGTTTCTTTTTCCTCACCAACACGGTTCTGGTGGCCACGGTGCTGTCGCTGGTGGAAACCCGGCCATTCATGCGTGTCTGGCACCAGTGCTACTACTGGTCGTTTCCTTACTATCTCATCGGAGTGGGCGTCGCGAGTCTGATCAGCTATTCGAGCCAGTATGTGGGCTGGCGAACCTCGCTGCTGATTCTGCCCATCATGTATCTGATCCACCTGCACCACCAGCTCTCGGTAGAGCGCCACGTCGCGGAAGACCGTATTAAGGCGTAGGCGCACGCGCCTTGTTGGAACATCCGTCCGTTCTCTAACTTTCGGCGTGGCGAAAATCCGGGAAGTTAAAACGCGTGCTACAAAGCTGGCACCAGTACGGGTTCCGCCCTAGTATACGGAGGAACCAATCGAATAAACCGTGCGCCGGTTGAATGCGATTCGAGTGGCAATTTGGGCAGAGAAATGGCATCTGCGAACCCTCTTTCACCGAGAGCTGCCGCTGGCTGAATTACGATACAGTTGCGGGCGGGCTGCGTTCACGTTAATTGGCCTTCCGTTGAGTTCCATGCCGTTGAGAGAGGCGATTGCTTTTTCCGCGTCGGTATCATTTGTCATCTCCACAAACGCGAACCCTCTCGGCTGGCCGGTCTGCCGGTCCGTCATGATTCTCAACCGCTCAACCGTTCCGTGTTTTTCAAATACACGTCGAATGTCTTGCGCAGTGGCGTCACTACTGAGGTTTCCTACGAAAATATTGTTCATCTGTTATCTCCCTCTGCATTTTGTTGAGTCAGTTAGTTAGAACGTCCGTGTTTCAACGCCGACGTGATCTTAGCCATTCAACCGTGTGGGCTCGAATTGAGAAACAGTTCCTCACGCTTCTGAAATGTTTGTACTTTTTTTGGGTCTTGCAGGTTGGTCCATCCTTTCTGGCAAGAGCCATCCGGGACGGACGGTGAGAATTTGGCCGGAAAACAGCTAGGCCGCTCGGCTCATGGTGGGTAATGCCAACTTCAGCTTAGCAGATGGCGGGGATCGGCGTGCTCGGGGGTTCTTCGAAAAAGGGATAGTGGCCCCGATTTGGCGTCAAATCCAAATCGGGGCTATCGCAGTTAGATCCTACCAGCGTTTGCGACGAAAGCCACCACCGCCCGGACGTTCGGCCTTCGGACGGGCCTCGTTGACGTTTAGGTTCCGGCCATCAAGACTCGTGCCGTTCAAAGCGGCGATAGCTCTCTCGCCCTCTGCGTCGTTGTCCATCTCTACAAATCCAAAACCTCTCGGTTGCCCGGAGTCACGGTCTGTACAGATGTTCACTCGCCCAACGTTTCCATGAGGTGCGAATAGCGAACGAACCGTCTCTTCCGTCGCTCCAAAGCTGAGGTTCCCTACAAAAATGTTCTTCATTGTTTCGTTTTCCTTTTGTGACTTGAACAACGGCTAATTTGGAAGGTGGACGAATATAGCGAAAAGAGGCTAAACGAGTCGGCCTTGAATTGGCGGGATCAAATCAACGCTAGTGTAGCACAGATCGTCCTGTCTTGCACTGACTATATTTTGGTCGTCGGTGGTGAGAGTTCAGCAGTTACTCGCGCCGCGGGTGCCTGCATCCGGGGATAGCGCTTGGCGCGTCGCCTGCAGAATGTTGATCAGCGATTCCCTCGGGAGCTTCCGGATAATCGGCTCGATAATCCATGCCAGCCCTTTGGGTATGTCGCGCGTTAGAGAAATGGCGCGGCATTCTACATACACGCTGCCTTCCCTTTCCTGAAACCGCCAGTAAGAATACAGGCGCCACAAAAATCCATAACCTGTGTCGGCTGGAAGCACCTTCTCGGTCGACTTTCCCGCATCTTCCACTTCGGCGATGCGCGTCGTGTACGAACGGCAACACCACCGCGTGGGATTCACGGCGGAATAATGGACTTTATGATCCGTATCAAGCACGACCGTGATAATTTTCTTTTTCAGGAGTCGCAGGTAAATTTCGAAATCATTGCCGGTGTGGCTGATCAGCCTCGATTCGAGGACCTCGGTCTTATAGATATTCTTGTGGTTGTCGTAATTTTGTATGGTCGCGAAGGTCTGTTGGATGGTCGCATTGGGAATAGCTGTGGCCCCGATCCAGTCATGGATCAGGCCATCCGGCACATTGAGGGGTCGTTTGCCCGACCAGAGCTGCGCGACCACTTTTCCTTGGCTGACTTGCCGCGATCGGTCCTCGCTGGCATCCGACCACAAGAATGGGCCAGCCCCTTGCAGCGCGGACTCCATCTCGGCTTCGGTCCTGCGGATATACTCCAAGTAAGCGTCCAGCGTATCCGCCTTCAACCGCACCGTATCCGCCGCTTGCGTCATGAGAGTGCCATTCATGATTTTTCTGCCTCAAGTATGGAGTGTCAAGCGAGCTTTCAGTAGCCGGGCTTGACAAACGGTGCCAGATAGCCGATCATTCAAGGTGAGCCGAGCATTTTACTCCCTCTTCAGGTGGCCTGAGCTAAGTCCGGTCATTTGAGACCATTCTCTTAGCTCACCACAAGCTACTTCAGGCACGTAACCCTGCGAGTCTTTCGGGATAGTAACAGAGCGTGCCGTCAGGCTTGAAGAGGTAGTGTCCAATGCTTACAGGTTACTGGACCTCTGGGCTGATCGCGTTACGGACGCGGCCATTACTTTCTATTCCGTCGATAACAGATCGAACTCCGGGGAGTGAATCTCTCTAAGTCATGGCAACGAATGCAACCGTAACAAACGAGCCACGACTCGTCCGAGAAATGCGTGGCGCAGAAGCGGCGTCCACTTTGCGGTATTCCGGCTTCGACCAACGAGAGAACACCCGGCATTATGTCTTTCGATACAGCGTGCCCGGTGAGAAGGCCAAGCCGATTGTGGTTAGCGCGGAGATACCCCTTCTCGTCAAACATCATGTGCGCATACAGGACGGTCCGGATTTGTGCCTGCATACGCTGATGTTAGAAATACCAGGATTCGACTTTTCTCAGACCGTAGGACTACGGCGGGTGCTGACGGCCCAAGATCTACTCGCTTATCTCGCCAGCCAGCCGGCGCCGGCAATGAAAGGCAAACGCGGAAAGGCGGCGGATGGTGAGGCGCATGGACCGTCACAATAAAGTTCTGATCCTCGCCTTGCTGCTAGTAGCGGCCTGCTTTGTCTATTTTCTCAAATAGACTGTACGCTAATCCTACACCCCCACCAGCGTACACTTCTTCCGCAGCATATCCAGCGCCATCTGCGTGGCGAAAACGCGGATGCGGGCGCGGTCGCCGAGAAACTGGCGGTGCACCACCTGTGCGCCGGCGGCGTCGGCAAGACCCACGAACATGGCGCCCACGGGGACATTCTCGCTGGGATCGGGGCCGGCCTCGCCGGTGATGGAGAGCGCGAAGGTCGAGCCGGTGCGCCGCCGCGCGCCGATGGCCATGGCCTCCGCCGCTTCTTTGCTAACAGCCCCGTATTGCTCGAGGATCTCGTCGCTGACGCCCAGCAACTCGGCCTTCATCTTCTTGCTGTAGGTGATGAAGCCGCCCACAAAGTAATTCGAGCTGCCGGGAACCGACGTGATGCGCTGCGCGAGCAACCCGCCGGTCGCGCTTTCCGCAACGGAAAGCGTGGCGTGATGCTTCTTCAACAGCTCGCCCACGACCGCTTCCAGCGGCTCGCCGTTCCGCGAATAAATCCGATCACCCAGCAGCAACTCGATCGGCCCGGCGACCTCAGCCAGCAGGGCCGTAGCGTCGGCTTCATTGGAGCAGCGCGCCCGCAGATGGACCTGTATGTCACCCTCGCCCGCAAGAATTGTGGTCACCGGATTGGTGTACTTCTTGTAAACCGGCGAAATGGTTTGGTCCAGGTCCGATTCGGCCATGCCCGTCACACGGAACACGAGCATTCGGATCACTTGCTGGGGAACCACGCGCTCCAGACGCGGCAGGCACTGGCGAGTGAACATGGCCTTCAGCTCATGCGGCGGGCCTGGCAACATCATGATGGAGACGTGTGAGTCATCGATCCATTGCCCGGGCGCGGTGCCGCGATCATTGGGTAGGATCTCCGCCCCCTCGATGATGAATGCCTGCCTCCGGTTCACCTCGGCCATTTTGCGGCCCGCCTGACGGAAGCGCTGCTCGAGCTGGTCGGCGATTTCGGGATGAAAGATCATTTTGCGGTCCAGCGCCAGCGCGACCGCGTCCCGCGTGACGTCGTCTTCGGTGGGTCCAAGCCCGCCTGAGAGGATGACGATCCGGGAGCGCGCCATGGCGCGGTGCACGGTGTCCGCCAGCAAGTCACGGTCATCGCCCACGACGTACTTGGTGACCACTTCCACACCCAGCCCGTTCAACTGGTCCGTGAGGAAAAGGGAATTGGTGTCCACGCGCTGCGGTGTGAGAAGCTCGGAACCGACAGCGATGATCTCCGCGTTCATCGGCCCTTAAGCGAGTAGTCTCCCCTTGATCCGCACGTCCACCCGGTACAGCGCGTTCGTGGTAGCTACCACCATCGAGCGTGAGGGTGTGAACGCCATGCCGACGATGCCCGGACCGGAAAGGAACAGTTCCGGCTTGCGATCAGGACCGAATCGAACCACGCCTTTGCGGCCGCCATACGATGCCGCCACATAGAGGCGGTTTTCGGCATCGAATGCCAGTCCTTGCGGCCGGCCGAGGCCGCGGTAGAACACTTCCACCTCCCCGGTATGGGAAACGCGATAGACGGAATCAAAGCTCGATGTGGTAGGCCCGGTCACGTACAGATACTGGTCGGGTCCGAACGCCAGATGATAGGCCGCGATGGAAGGCTCGAGGGTGGCGAAGACAAAGATCTGGCGGTCGGGAGCGATTTTGAAGATGGTGCCGCTGCGGTCCCCCACGTAGAGATTGTGGTCCTCGTCGAACGCCAGGCCCGTGGCCACGCCCATCCCTTCGACGAAAACCGACATGTTGCCGTTGGGCGTTACCTGGTAAATCACGCCGTCAAAACGGCTGGAAATGTAAAGCAAACCTTGAGCATCGAAGGCCAGGCCGGTGGCGTTCATCAGATCGTTGATGAACGGCTTGACGTTATAATTCAGGTCGATTTTGTAAATCGCGACGGGCACCTTCTGGCCGCGCGAGCCGCTGAACGTGGTGAACACGTTGCCGAACGTATCCACCGCGGGATTGCCAACCGGGTGTAGATTGTCGGCTATGGGGATGCCGATATCACAGGTCCAGGCCTGGCTCGCCTGTTCCCCGGTTTGAATGACGAGTTCGCCGTCGGAAACGCCCTCCGGCACGCGCACAATCAGGAATGAGTCCGAACTGATGATGATGGGAGCCGCGACTTCTCCGATACTGACTCTGGGGCGGTCTGTTTTTGCGAAACCCCGGCCCTGAATCTGGAATTCGCCGCCCGCGATAGCAGCGGGCGGTGAGACCTGCGCGATCTGCGGCCGCCCATTATCTTTCCGAATACTCATGCTCAATAAAGATTGAAACACCCTGTCAGGAATAAGACAAGTGCCGCGTATAGGCCGGCCATCAGATCATCGGCCACGATGCCTGCGCCGCCGGGGATTTTTTCCAGATTTCGCACCGGTGCAGGCTTCCAGATGTCGAACAGGCGGAACAGTACGAAAGCGCCGAGCCAGGACTTCACATTTAGTTGCCTGGCTCCAGCCAGCGCGAGCCATTGGCCCACCACTTCATCCACGACCACGACGCCGGGATCCTTCTGGTTCAGCGCGCGTGCCGTTACGTCCGCGGCCCAGATGGCGGGCGCCGACGCCGCCAGAGCCAGAACCGCGAACCAGAGCGGCTGCCATCCGGCATAGCGCACCAGCAACCAGGCAATGGCCAGCGCCGCCAGCGATCCGGCCGTGCCCGGCCCGGCCGGTGCGTACCCGCATCCAAACCACGTAGCGATGAGCTTCGCGGCCTTAATCTTCATCTTCTTCGTTTCTGGTTTTTTCGGGCGCCGCCTCCGGCTGGCTGAGGGGCGTGGACACCACGTATTTGCCCGACGCCCAGTTGCCGAGATCCAGGATGCGGCAGCGCTCGCTGCAAAAAGGAAATTCGGGGTTGTCCCTGGCAACCTCCTTGCGGCAGATGGGACACTTCATAAAACGGGGCTTGGGATTTGGGTGTTGGGAGTTAGCGCGATCTGGACCAGCGGAAGAGGTACGGGTGCCTGCCGCGCAACGCCCTCGAGCAGCGTGCCGACTAAATCGTAATCGTGCGCCTCCGTGATGCGCAGGCGGCGGATCTCACCGGGT
>Ga0187819_10001540_pt1 | contig 11952 bp, 9 predicted proteins | sample NC_wetland_sal_i_15_FD_132411 | JGI IMG/M metagenome (GOLD analysis project Ga0187819, IMG submission 132411) | Wetland sediment microbial communities from Neuse River Estuary, North Carolina, USA - SO4_4 | ecosystem: Environmental > Aquatic > Freshwater > Wetlands > Sediment | place: USA: North... | reverse complement strand
GTTCTTCGCGAGCGCAGGTTTCAGAGCGCGCCACATCAGCCACAGCCAAAAAGTCAATCCGCCAAACAGCAGAATCTGCCAGAAGCGGCCGAGGTCTACGTACTCGTAACCCTGCGTTCCGAACCAGAACCACAGGTTGCCTAGCTTGTGTTGAATGCTCATCCACTCGCCCGCAAGTGAGCCGATGACCACAAAAATCAGTGCGCCAAACAGAACATTCACACCGAGCCTCTGGCCTTTTGGTTCCACTCCGCTCACCGCGGGAGCTACGTAGAGGCCGGTCGCTAGCCAGGAGGTTGCGATCCAGAAAAGACCGATCTGCAGATGCCAAGTGCGCGTCACGCTGTAGGGAAGCCAGTGATCCAATGGGATGCCGTAGAAGCCGGAGCCCTCGACGCCGTAGTGGGCCGTGAGCGCGCCCAGTCCGACCTGCACGACCCACAGCGCGGCCACCACAAAGAAATATTTCACCGTGGCGCGTTGCGAGGGAGTCGGTCGGAGCCCGAGCAGCGGATCGTTTCCCGGAAGGAGTTCTTCCGCAACCGTCCGGGGCTGCGAGGCAAAGTACCAGACCATGCCACCCACGGCAGCCAGCAGCAACACGAAGCTGATCACGCTCCACACGATGGCACCACCTGTCGGCTGATTCCCGATAAGCGGCTCATGCGGCCAGTTCTGGGTATAGGTCACGTCGCTGCCCGGGCGGTTCGTCGAGGCGGCCCACGAAGTCCACCAGAAGAACGCACTCATTTGACGAAGCTTGACGGGATCGCTGAGGGCATTGGGCTGGATGGCGTAGTCATCGCGCCCGCGGCTGAATATGTCCGAGTAATAACGATAGAGTTCGTCGAATGCCTGGGCGCGAACGGGATCGAGCGTGATCTGGCCAGTGGCGGGGTCATAGGTGTTGTGCCGCATGATTTGCTGGAGACGCGCTTGCAGTGCGGCGCGCTGCTCGAGACCCAAGGCTGCGTAATCGGTAGCGCCGGATTCTTTTGCCCAGTGGTCGAGGATGAATACACACTCGCGGTGCAACCAGTCGGCGCTCCAGTCGGGGGCAATATAGGCGCCGTGTCCCCAGACCGTGCCCACCTCCTGGCCGCCGATCGATTGCCAGGCTCCCTGGCCGTCGTGAATGGCGGCGCCGTCGAACAACACGCGGCCGTCAGTTGTGACCACTTGCGAGGGGATCGGCGGAGCACTCTTGAGAACCTTGATTCCAACCCCTCCCAGAACGGCGAAGGAAATCGTCATTACAAACCCTAAGGCAATCCACAGCTTTCTATAAGACATGAACAAGAACCTTTCTTAACAAATTATTGAAGTGTTTAATTATATCGCTTCACGATATGCTATACCGGCGCGGAGGGCGGGCGCTGCGCAAAGGTAGCGAATAAATTCACCGCAAAGAGCGTGACCGCCGTCATTTCGGTCAACGCGGACACAGGCAGCCACGACCACGCCCAATGAGCAAAGCCTTGATAGGCGAGAATCTCAGAATTGACGCGGAGCAGGCATCCGGCGGTGAGAGTCAGGAGCGCCAGAAACATCAGCTTGGTGCTGAAGAGCAATCTCATTCCGGAAAATGCCGGCAGAACTCTCTGGCCCACGCTGAACACCATCGTTGCCAGGAAGCCGACGGTCAACGCGTGGCGCGATGCACCCCAGATGCCGTGCGAGTCCTCGACCCAACTGGCCCAGATTCCCAGCGCGGCCGCGATGACGGCCCAAGCGTACGCCAGGCGGACAAATACCGGAAAGCTCGCGTGCACTCCCTTCACCTTTGCCGGCTGCTGGGTTGGCTCGACGAAGCGGAGGGCCCAGATTGCGACCATGATCCCGCCCAATAACAAAAATACAGCTGACCTCATCCATCCCATCATGGCGGCAATCACGCCGGCGGAATTCACTGCGACGGCCAGGAGCAGCACGCGCCCGCGCACCGGACGCAATCCGAGAAAGACGGGGAGCCATCTCGCGCTGAATCCCCAAACGAAGGGGACTAGGAACCCCCAGGTCTGGAGCACGAGGAAGCGCTGGTCGAAATCCGCCGGCAGTTCGGGGGAGGCGCCCCGTAGGGCAAGAAACAAGGAAGCTCCAAAGTTGATGACGAGTGTGAGCAGCAGACCGACCGATCCCGCGATCACCACCCACACCCACGCGTCCAACTTTTCTTTACCTTTGCCCGAGTCTTGAGGACGGTGGCCGGAAACGGTGCGAAAGAAAATCACAAAAGCAGCCAATTCGAGCACCGCCGAGAGCGGCAGCAGCACTCGCCAGTGCCACTGGTAGCCGCCGGTCAGCCAGCGCAGCGTGACGCCGGAGGTCCATAGCGCCCAGGACGACCACACTACCGATAGCGCAAACAAATTCATCCGGCGCAACTTGGGTATGGAATAGAAGCCGATGCCCAGGATGAAGGTGCCGATCCAGCCAAAGATCTGGGCGTGGCCGTGCGCCTGAATCCAGGCCGCCGACACGGATTCCGCCGAGCGGCGGCTGCTGATGGCGATCAGGTTCCAGACCCCCAGGAAGGTCCCTGGCAGCAGCATGAAAACGAGGCCGGTGCCAATGTAGAGCATCAGGAGGCGGGACAGGCTGGTCTCCCTGGCCCGGGTGATCTCGAAGATCTCCTCTGGCGTGAGCGCCCGGCCCGCGTTCGTCTCAATGCGTGTGGGCAGTGCAGACATGCACGCTTCCGTTCTTCGCCGTGGCGGGTTCCATGGCGATCGCACGCGGAAAGAGGATGTTGTTTTCCAGGTGGATATGCTGATGGAGATCGGCCTCAAAAACCGCCAAGGCTCGGTATAAAGTCTGGAAGCTGATGCAGGCATCGCCCGGGGCAGTATAGCCCGCGCTGGCTTCACGCATTGCGCGCAGCGCGTCGCCGGCGGAGTCGTGTTCTTGCATCATCATCGTCACCGGGTTTTGCACGCTGCCGAAAGGCGACGGCAACACCGGCTCCTTCTGGATCACGGACTCTTCCATCCTCACGATGTAGGGGAACAGAACCTTTTCTTCTTTCATCATGTGCAGGGTCAGTTCCTGGGCCAGGTCGTGAAAGGTGGCGCGCATTTGCGGCAGTTCGGGGTGGTTGTTGCCGTGCACGGAGCACACCTTGTCGAACAACGGTCCGAGGCGAACAATCTCCTCGCGGGTGTACTTGTGATGGGTGTTGGTGATGTGCGCGACCAGATCGGCCAGCGGCTCGGTTGGCCAATCGCGGTCTTTTTGGACGGCGCGCGCCGACTGCTCGGCTATGTCGAGCGAGTCCAGGACCTCGTCCATCGAGAGATTCGCGGTGCGGCAGGCTTCTTCCAGCGACTTGTGGCCGCCGCAGCAATAGTCGATGCCCAGCTTTTCGAAGACTCGGGTGGCGGCGGGGTTTTCCAGGACTAATTCCCTTACGGTTTTCTCGGCGGTTATACTCATTACATCCTCCTCGTGGCCTCTGTGCCTCATGCCACGGTTGATATTCCGAAGGTAGCGGAGCGGCGGAAGCGTGCCGATGACTTTTGTCACGGCAATCGCAAACTAAATTTTGAAAAGGTTATTCGGCGGATTGCAGTTCGGCTTCCAGGGCTTTCGAATCGCAGATCGTGACGCTGCGGCCATCGATCTTGATCATTCCTTCCGCTTGCAGGCGCGAGAGATTGCGGGAGACGAGCTCGCGCACCGTGCCGATTTGCGACGCCAATTCCTGGTTGCTGACGGGCACGGTGATTTCCACGCCTTCGGCGGTGCGCTTGCCTTCCTTCTGGGCAAGACGCACGAGAAAGGACGCCAGGCGATGGCGCACGGTGGTAAATGAGAGTTCTTCGATAATCCCGACTAGGCGGCGCAGGCGCGCGCCCACCACCCGCAGCACTTTAAGCGCAACCTGGGGATGCGCGAGACAGAGCGCTTGAAAATCCTGTTTGCTCACGAATAGAAGAGTGGCATCGCCGATCGCGGCGGCCGAAGCCGGGTAGCTCCCTCCATCGAAGACGGGTAACTCGGCGATGGAACTCCCCGGGCCATCAATGCTCAGTACCTGCTCGCGTCCGCTGGCGGAGCTCTTGAAAATGCGCACTTGGCCGCGCTCGACCACATAGAGTCCGGAACAGGGCTCGCCTTCTCCGAACACGGTTTCGCCTGCCGAGTAGTGGCGCGGGATGGCGCGTTGGGCGAGAAAACCCAGCTCGTTTTCCGTTAACACAGAGAAGATGGCAACCTTCGCCAGCGTCTGTCCAGGGGTGAATGTGGATTCGGGCACGATCGCTATTGTACCGGAGGGTCCCGGCGGAGAAAGGACTGCGTCCAGCGGTACACGACCTTCCCTGCCCTTCACGCTTTTGAAGCACCGGCCGTGACATTAGTCATAGGCGTCCTCGGATACGTCTGTCAGCCTGTAGTTGTCGTAATTGCCGCAGTCAGTATCGCGAACAGGGGACCGACTTGGAGCCGCGACTCGATTTTGATGAACGCCCATTCATTGTGATCTGGGAGACGACACAGGCGTGTGATCTCGCCTGCGTGCACTGCCGCGCATGCGCCCAGCCCATCCGCAGCCGTCTCGAACTTAGCACCGACGAGGCCAAGCGCCTGATCGACGAGGTCGCGGCCTTGGGAGCTCCCGTCTTTGTGCTTACTGGCGGCGATCCACTGAAGCGTCCTGACATCTTCGAGTTGGTTGAATACGCTTCAACGCACGGCGTGCGAATTTCCCTTACCCCGAGCGCCACGCCGCTGCTGACGCAGGAAGCCATTCGCCGGCTGAAACAGTGTAGTCTGGCGCGGCTGGCCGTTAGCCTGGACGGACCTACCGCCGAAATTCATGACGCCTTCCGGCGAGTCCCCGGTTCGTACGATTGGACCCTAAACGCCGTGCGCTGGGCGCGTGAGATCGGGCTTCCGGTCCAGATCAACACCACGATCACGCGGCACAACTTGCAGGATTTGGACGCAACCATCGCGCTGCTCGAGCAACTCGATATCGTCCTATGGAGTGTCTTCTTCCTGGTGCCGACCGGCCGCGGCTCCGCCATCGACCTGCTCTCGGCCGAGGAGTTCGAGGAGGTTTTTGAAAAACTCCACGCGACCTCGCGCCGGGTGAAATTTGATATCAAGAGCACGGAAGCACAACACTACCGCCGCTTCCTCCTTCAACGCAGAACGGAAGAAAAGCGTAAAAGCAATGGCCGGCCGCTGCCGCCGATGGCTGGCACGAGTACCGCGGACGGGATCGGACGCGCCCCGCGCGGGATCAACGACGGCAAGGGCTTCGTCTTCATCTCTCATCTTGGAGAAGTCTTTCCCAGCGGGTTCTTGCCGGTCTCGGCGGGAAACGTACGCCGGCAATCGTTGACGGAACTCTATCGACATTCGCCGCTGTTTGTTTCTTTGCGTGACAGCAAGAACTTGAAGGGCAAGTGCGGCATTTGTGAATTCCGCGAGGTCTGCGGCGGATCGCGGGCACGGGCTTACGCTCTGACAGGAGATGTGTTCGCCGAGGAACCGTGCTGCGTTTGGCAACCTCAAGAGACTGCGATTCCGTATGAGCGAAGGGCTTGAACCACGGGGTACGCTTCGGCCCCGCTCGGGGCAGGCTGTGAGGTGCACGCAGACTTAAACAGGATTTCCCTGCCAGGCTGCGGGAAAAGTCATTCCCGAGCTAGAGCCGTACCCTCAGCGGCTAAAGCCGGATTCAAAACAATGCACTTACCGCAGCGGTGAACCGCTGCGCCACCCAAAACCAAGTGCCGCGCCAACTTTTTCCGCAGCCTGCTAGGGTTCTTTAGCGGAACCGGGGAGATTCATCAGTCGAAGATCGTCGGAGCGAACAAAATCGGTCAGCTTCGACTTCGCCACGATGAAACGTCGGGCGTCGCGTTTCAGGACTCCCATGCGGGTGAACCGGTTGAGTTGTGTCGTGACCGTCTCCCGGCTGGTCCCAATCAGGTTGGCCAGATCTTCATGGGTCAGGCGGACGTTGATCAGCGTGCCGTTAGGAACTTCCTTTCCGTAATCTTCCGCCAACTGCAGGAGCACTCGCGCGAGGCGGTGGTAGGACCAGGTGTGACCAAATTCCGCCAGGCCTCGCTCTACCGAGGCCAGTCTTTTCGAGAGCAGCCGAATAAAGGTCAGGGCCACGCTGGGGACGGTCGACAGAAGTTCCACAAAGGACTCTTTGGAAATGATGGTGACCAGAGAATCTTCGAGGGCCACGGCGGTGAAGGGCCGCTGCTGCTCGGAGAGAAGAAGTTCGCCGAAAACTTCGTCGGGCTTGAGGATGTGCAGGATGGTTTCTCTGCCCTTGTCGGAAAGGGAAGAGAGCTTGACCATGCCTCTTCTCAGGACGTAAACCGCGTCGGCCGATTCGCCTTCACCGAAGATCCTGGTTCCCCTGGGAAACTGCTTATCGGTGGAGAGGCTGGAAATCTTCCGTGCGTCGCGCTGCGCGGTGCCCTGAAAGAGGTCCACGGCAGTGACGAAGGGCGGCAAAACGCTCTTGGCAAGGATAGGTGGTTGCACCGTGGAGCACGATAGCACCGGGGGATGGGGAGTTCAACGGCTGAAAGTAAACGTCAGGCAGGACTTCAGAAAGGTGCGGAGCCGGGCGACGCTTCCATGCTCGTATTCGGCCTTCAACCCCGACAACCATTTGAAGCGCTGCCGGCGGAGGACCAGGTCGAGAAGCGTGAGTGCGAAGAGGGCCACGCAGCCGTACAGATAGGCCCACGGGAGCAAATCGCGAGATAAGGGGAGTTGGGCGGAGGCGGGAGGCGGATCGGCAGCATAGAGGGAGCCTCCAAAGGCCAGGGGCGCGGCCCACGCTACCCATTCGGGATCGAGCGAGAATAGGATCGAGGCGCAGACGACGGCGTAGATCGTCCACAGCAACACCCCATTGACCGTGAACATCGGGTCGTCATCACGATCTTTCATGGCAGGCACCCACACCCCTTAACCGGAACTGTAGGGCAAATGTCAGGCCAATTTCCGTGAGAGTTTTCACAGCGCGCCGGTAAATTGCACCGGGGAGATAGGCGCGAAAAGGCACTTTTTCCGGAAAATTGTGAAAGGTTTCACAGATATTGTGGGAGGGTGCACCGACAATCTGCCCTTCTGCTCAACAAGGTACGGAACCGATCAAGGAGAACAACTATGGCAGAGGTAACCGACAGCGGATTGTTGAAGGAGTGGTGGGCGAATCCGGCCGTAGTAGGGCTCATGGGATTCGGCTTGACAACGATGGCGACAGGCTTGCACAACGTCGGATTCTGGAGCGCCGGGCCAACCCTGGCACTGGCCATCTGCTTCGGAGGCACGGCGCAATTCATCGCGGGAATCGTGGACCTCCGAAAAGGAAGCATCTTCGGCGGGTCCGCCTTTATGTCCTATGGCGCCTTTTGGTGGTCGCTGTTCGTGCTGCTGTATGTGCAGCCGAAGACGGGCATCCCGGCGGGTCATCCGGAGGAACTTGGATTCTTCCTCATGTGGACGCTGTTCACGCTTTCCTTTTGCATCGCGGTCCATGGCGTCGGAAAGTTTCTGGCGATCCTGTTCTGGCTGCTTTTGCTGGCCTTCATTTTGCTGGACTTCGTAGTCGTCGGCAAACTCGGGGCGCCAGTGGCCGGGTGGGAGATCTTTATCACGGGTTTGGTCGCCTGGTACATCGCAACCGCGACGTTGGCGAATACGGTTTACAAGAGGAAGGTGCTACCGCTTTCCTAGGGTCGCATGACCGCCTCAGGCAAGGCCGCCACCGTCGACAACGACGTGGGCGCCGGTGATCCAGGTTGACATCTCGCTGACGAGAAATAGCACGGCGTTGGCGACATCGCCGGGAGTGCCGACGCGGTGCAGCGGACGGCTGGCGGCCTCCTTCATAAACTGCTCGGGGTTCTCGCCCAGTTGACGGCACTCACTAGCCAGCATCGGAGTGTCGATATCGCCGGGACACACGCAGTTGACGCGAATGTTGTCTTTGCCATGGTCGATGGCCATGGCCCGGGTCAGGTTCAACAGCCCAGCTTTCGCGGCGCAGTAGGAAGCCGCCTTCGGTCCGCCCTTTAACGCCCATCCGGAACCAGTATTGACGATCGCGCCGCCGCCGTTGCGAATCATGTGTGGGATCACCTCGCGCGACAGCAGGTATGCGCTTTTCAAGGTCACGTCCAGGACTGTATCCCACTCTTCTTCTTCCAATGCCAGCACGTCTTTTCGGAGGGCGATGCCGGCATTGTTGCAAAGGATGTCAATTCGGCCATAGGCAGCGGCCGTGCGGTTCACCGCCTCTCGGCAATCGGAGCGCACACGAACGTCGCACGGGATCGCCATGGCCTTGCCTCCACTGCGCTCGATTTCGGCGACGGTCTCCATTCCGCCCTCGGCATTCTTGTCGACAACGGCAACCGCGCTTCCCATTTCCGCCAGGAGCACCGCGATCCCACGGCCGATTCCCGACGCGGCTCCCGTCACTATGGCGACCTTGCCTTCCAGCGACAGCAGTTGCCCGGCTCGATTGCGAATTTCGCTTATGTCCATAGGAGACACCTCGGTACTGAAAATGGCTCGGGGCGGCGCGGCTGAACAGCTTGCGGAAAAGTCGACGTCTGACGCCCAGCCCCAGAGAGTATGCGTGATAACTCGGTCGTCCCTCCGGGGCTTGAGCCATTTTTTCCACCTTTCCCAGCGCTGAAGCGCTGGGCTAAGTTCGGTCGCCCCTCCGGGGCTGCATTGTCCCTGAGATCGAAACCTGAGTTCTTCCGCAGCTTGTTGTTCCGGCGTTTACCCCAACGCCTCCAGAGCGCGCTCCATCGCGCTGAGGGTCAGCTTAACGTCTTCGGCGCTGTGGGCCGCGGTTACAATCGAGTGCAGCGTCGCCGCGGGACTTGTGTACACCCCATATTCAAACAACTTCAGAGACAACCGCTGATATCTTTTGCGGTCGACATGCTGACAGAATTCGCGATAGTCGCGGATACGCTTCCGCTCGGTGAACATGATTTGAAACATGGGGCCGACGCGCTGCACGATCGCAGGCGTCCCCTTGCGGCGAAAAAGTTCCGTCATGCCTGTCGCGAATTCATCGGCCAGTTCCCGAATCTGTTTGAACAAGGCGCCGCCGTTTCGAGTCAACTTGCCGAGACTGGCGCGCGCCGCATGCAGGCCGATGCGCGAGGCGTTGTGCGTGCCGTAATGCAAGACGCCTCCGCTGGCTAATGCGCTCATCACCTCGGCGCGTCCGGCAAAGGCGGCCACGGGGAGTCCGCAGCCCAGCGCTTTTCCGAACGTAACAATGTCAGGCGAGAGGCGATAGTATTCCTGGCAGCCGCCAGCCGCAATGCGGAACCCGGTCACGGTTTCGTCGAGGATGAAGAGAATGCCGTGATGGCGGGCCAGTTTCTGCAAACCCTCCAGGTAACCCTCATCCGGCGGAATCACTCCCATATTCGCCATCACCCCTTCGGTGATCACGGCCGCGATCTGTCCGGGGTTGTTCTGAATGGCACGCTCCAGGGAAGCAAGATCGTTCCAGGGAACGACAATCGTGTCATCGAGCGCGTGGCGATTCAGGCCCGAACTATCGGCGATCCTGACGGGATCGCTGCGCCACCCCACCGCCGAGGGCGGCAGTGGATTCGACGCGACCAGCACATCGTCGTACCAGCCGTGATAGTGCCCCTCGAACTTCAGGATCTTCGGTCTGCCAGTCGCGGCGCGCGCCAGCCGCAGCACCGCCATCACCGCTTCGGTTCCGGTGTTCGCGAAGCGGACCACCTCGGCATTGGGCACGATCTGCTGCAGCAACTCTGCGACTTCAAGCTCAATCGCGGTTGCGGTCGCGAAATGAGCGCCGGTGGCTGCGCCTTCCGCGATCGCCTGCGTTACCTCCGGGTCCGCATGACCCAGGGGCAGCGCGCCGAATCCCATCATCCAGTCGATGTATTCGTTTCCATCCACATCGTATAAACGGGACCCCTGCCCGCGCTGCATGAAGATCGGATACTCGCCATAATTCGCCGGTCCGCGGGAAGGAGAGCTTCCGCCCTCGACCAGGATGCGATTCGCGCGCTGATACAGTCGTTTCGATTGCTCCGTACAGAAGCTTGCCGTGCCTTTTGTCGCCAAGTTCCCTCCTCATACCCGCGTCCAACCGCCGAAACCGCCTAACCCTCGACGTTCCTGTTTAGTGTAGTGCGTCAGAAATAGTGAGCATTCAATATTGTGCCTCGATCCGCGTTGCTCGGCGAGGAGTTCAAAGGCATTAACCACAGAGGGCACAGAGGAACACAGAGGAAACCAGCGACCCATGAATGTCGATCTGTTTGACGCACTACACTATATCGGCTAGACACTCGCGCGCCGACGAGTTAAACCTTACTATAATCCAGTAAACAAGTGGAGGATCGGAATGCGGGAACGGAACCTGGGTCGTGTCTTTCTTGTAACGCTTGCCGTGTGTTGTTTTGCATCGGTTTCATGGGGCCAAGGCACCGACAAGACCGCACGCGTGCTGTTCAATGCCAAAGTATTCACGGGCGTACCCGATCATCCCTACGCCGAAGCGGTCGGTATTCGCGGCGACAGAATCATAGCGGTGGGCAGCCTGGCCGAGGTCTCTGCCATCGATCCGAGCGCCACGCGAGTCGACCTGCAAGGAAAGTTCCTGCTCCCCGGTTTCATCGACAGCCACGCACATCCCATCGAAGGCGGTCTCACCCTGATCTCCGCCGATGTGGACAACCAGATGCCCTCCATGGACGCCCTGATCACGTTTGCCGCCGATGCAAAGAAGAGCGGAAAGGGCATGCGCGGCGATCTCCTCATCATCAGCGGGATGCCTTTGGTCTACTGGTCGAAAACAGACGAACTGAATGCCCGTTTCAGCAGTGGAGCCTACGATGACGTGCCGGTATTTTTCCGCGGAATGGACGGCCACACCGGCTGGGCCAATCGGGCCTTGCTTCGCCGAGCGGGAGTTACGAGAGATTTTCTAAGTCATCTTTCGCAGTCGGAGCGGGCCTACTACGGGATTGACCCCGCCGGCGACCCGAATGGTTTTGCCGTCGATGCCGGCCTGGAAAAGGTCGAGGCTCTGATTTCGCCACCGACCACGGAGCAGTATCTCGAGGGCGGACGAGCCGCCGTCCATTACCTGCACAGCCTGGGAATCACGGCCTGGCTCGACGCCATGGCCGATCCGCCTTTCCTGTCCACTTACCGGAGCCTGGCTCAGCGCGGAGAGCTCACCGCGCACGTAGCCGCATTTCCGGAGGTCAATCCTCGGAATGATCCGGCCCAAGAGCTGGAGGCCGTGCAAAAGACCCGGCACAAGTATGCCAACCTTCCGAATCTGACTCTTCCCGGTATTAAGGTATTCGCCGACGGTGTGATGGAGTATCCCTCGCAGACGGCGGCGATGACCAAGCCTTATCGAACCACGGGCCAGCCCGGAGAGAAGTCTGGAGACTTGTTGTTCGATCCGGCGCGCTTTGCCGAGTTAGCCACGCTAGCCGATAAACAAGGTCTTATCGTGCATGTTCATGCCTTGGGCGATCGCGCCGTGAAGGAGGCGCTCAACGGAATCGAAGCGGCCAGGAAAGCCAACGGAAACAGCGGCCTTCCCCACACGCTGACGCATGTTCAGGTGGCCGATCCCGAGGATTTTCCGCGCTTCCGGCAGCTTGGCGTCATCGCGGCGTTGCAGCTGTTGTGGGCGAAGGCGGAACCGGACACGATTGAACTGCTCAAGCCGTACCTCGACCCGGAGTTGTATCGCTGGCAGTATCCGGCGCGCTCGATTCTTGATGCTGGCGGCATCATCTCGGGGGCAAGTGACTGGCCGGTTTCGAGTCCAAATGTGTTTGAGGCGATCTACCAGGCCGAAACCCGTAAGGGACCGGAAGGCGTGCTCGATGCCGCTCAAGACATGCCGCGCGAAGCGATGCTTTACGCCTACACCCG
>Ga0187819_10001539_pt1 | contig 11955 bp, 8 predicted proteins | sample NC_wetland_sal_i_15_FD_132411 | JGI IMG/M metagenome (GOLD analysis project Ga0187819, IMG submission 132411) | Wetland sediment microbial communities from Neuse River Estuary, North Carolina, USA - SO4_4 | ecosystem: Environmental > Aquatic > Freshwater > Wetlands > Sediment | place: USA: North... | reverse complement strand
CTCATCGACATCCTCCTCGTCCTGCTCATCATTTTCATGGTCATCAATCCGAACAAGGCCAAGGGGCTCGAAGCCCTGGTGCCCCAGCCCGCTCCTCCGAACCAGCAACAGAATAAGGACATCGAACAAAAACTCGTCGTCGTCCAGCTGCTCAACGACGGCTCCATCAAGATCAATCAGGAAGCCTCGAGCTGGGACACGCTGGAGGCACGGCTCACCGATATCTTCAAGACGCGCGCCGAGCGGGTGGCCTTCATCAAGGGCGATGATAATGTCCACTTTGAGAGCGTGGCCCGCGCGATTGACATCATGCACGAGGCCAACATTGACCACGTGGGGCTGATGACCACCAAGGTCGAAGCGGGCCAGTAGGCAGCCGCGACCTCCTTCCCGCCCGGTTGCCACCGGCGGGATGCGCAAGTGACGATGACTTTTCTGGGGGCAAAGAGAACCATGCTGAACCGCAATTCCGCGGTGCGTTCGCGCCGTCTGGGGACGGCGCTCGCAATCGCCGCCGCGTTTTCCCTCGCCGCCACCGGCTGCAACAAGCTCAAGGCGCGCGACATGCTCAACAAGGGCGTCCAGGCTTACAAGGCCAACCAGTACGATGCCGCCATTGAGAAGTTCAAGACCGCCACCGAACTGGATCCGGACCTGAAGACCGCGCGCCTCTATCTGGCCACGGCCTACGCCAACCTGTACGTTCCCGGCTCGCCCGACCCGGCCAACCTCGACCACGCCCACCAGGCCATCACCGTCTTCAAGGATGTGCTCGGCCGCGACCCCAACAATCTCTCCGCGATTGACGGCATCGGTTCCCTCCTGTTCAACATGGCCGCCGGCCCCCCGCCCAACGTCGAGATGCTGAAGGAATCGCGCTCCTACCATCAAAAGCATATCCAGATGAAGTCCGACGATCCGCTGCCCTATTATTGGGTGGGACTCATTGACTGGTCTCTGGCGTTCCACGCCAATGCGCAGGCGCGCCTGGACTACAACAAGGATCAAATCGCCCGCAAACAGATCAAGGACGGCGATCCGCTTCCCGAGAAGGTGCGCGAACAGTTTGCGGGCGCCTACGGCGCCGACGTGGACGACGGCATTGCCGCGCTCAAGAAGGCCATCCAGCTTCAACCGGACTACGACGAGGCCATGGCCTACCTGAACCTGCTCTACCGCCAGAAGGCCGACATGGTTGCCTCCCCCGACGAGCGCAAACAGCTCCAGGACGATGCCGACGCCCTGATCGAAAAAGTCAAAGAGATCAAGCAGAAGAAGGCCTCGCAGCCCGCCCCGCCCGCCTCCTGAGCGCGGTGACACAGACTTTAGTCTGTCAACTCCCTCGCCAGGCTCTGCCCCTCTCTGTGTCCTCCGTGTCTCTGCGTCCTCTGTGTTAATTCCCACTCCCCGTCTTTCTCCCATTTTCGCCCGTCTTGCTCGCCACTCGCCACTTCCCCCCTCTGCACCCTCCTTCGAATCCCCATGCCGTTCCTCCCCCTCCGGGATTAGAATGGTCGAATCCCTATGTCCTCTCCGGGCAAACCGTATCTCGTAGGACGCACCGCGGACCAGCGGCTGGCGGCCCGCTTCGAGGAACTGGTGGCGCGGGTCACCCAGCAGCGGCCCGGGAGCGACACGGAACTGCTCCGCCGCGCCTTCGAATTTGCCGCAGAGCAGCATCGCGGGCAGCTCCGCCAGTCCGGCGAACCTTTTCTGTCCCATCCCCTGGAGGTCGCCCATCTGCTCGCGGACATGCGCCTGGACGTGACCGCACTGTGCGCCGCCCTGCTGCACGACGTAGTGGAAGACACCAAAATCCCCATCGAGCAGATCCGCGAGCGCTTCGGCGAGGAAGTGGCCCGGCTGGTGGCCGGCGTCACGAAAATCAGCCGGCTCGACCTGCGCGCTCCGGAGACGCGCCAGGCGGAAAACGTCCGCAAAGTGCTGCTGGCCATGGTGGACGACGTGCGCGTGGTGCTCGTCAAGTTGGCCGACCGCCTCCACAACATGCGCACGCTCGAATATCTGCCCGCGGAGAAACAGCAGCGCATCGCCCGGGAAACGCTGGAGATTTACTCGCCCATCGCCCACCGCCTGGGCATGGGCCTGATCCGCCACGAGCTGGAAGACCGCGCCTTCCGCTTCCTCGAGCCCGAAGCCGCTGTGGACCTGGAAAAGCGCATCGCGCTGAAACACAAAACGCACGAAAAATTCCTGGCCAAGTCCAGCAGATGATCCGCGACACCATGCTGGAAAACGGCATCCCCGCCGAGGTGCAGGGCCGCGTGAAAGGGCTGTTCTCCCTGCACTCGAAAATCGAACGCCAGCAGCGGCCCCTCGACCAGATCTTCGACTTGCTGGCCGTGCGCGTGGTCACCGACACGGTGCGGAACTGCTATGCCGCACTCGGCGTCATTCACCAGATTTGGCGGCCCGTGCCCGGACGCTTCAAGGACTACATCGCCATGCCCCGGCCCAACCTCTACCAGTCGCTGCACACCACCGTGATCCACTCCGGCCAGCCCTTCGAAGTCCAGATCCGCACCCAGGAAATGCACCGCATCGCCGAGCAGGGCGTGGCCGCGCACTGGAAATACAAGGACGGACGCGCCGTGGCCGGCGGCGACGACCAGCGCATCGTGTGGATGCGCCAGCTCATCGAGTGGGTGCAGGAGATGCAGGAGCCCGCCGAATTCCTTTCCACCTTGCGCGTGGACCTGTATCCGGAAGAGGTCTATACGTTCACGCCGAAGGGCAAGGTGATCCCGCTGGCCCGCGGCGCCACGCCCGTGGATTTCGCCTACGCCGTGCACACTGAAGTGGGCAATCAGTGCGTGGGCGCGCGCGTCAATGGCCAGATGGTCCCGCTCCGCCATTCCCTGGTGAACGGCGACGTGGTCGAGATCATCACGCAAAAAGGCCACACGCCCAGCCGCGACTGGCTCACCTTTGTCCACAGCTCCCGCGCGCGCAGCAAAATCCGCCACTGGATCAACCTGCACGAACGCGAGCAGGCCACCGAACTCGGCCGCCGCCTGCTGGAAAAGGAAGCGCGCCACTTCGGCGTCAGCCTCAAGCGGCTGAACGACGAAGCCATCGCCAAGGTCGCCCCCGACTACGGCTGCTCGCGCCCCGAAGACCTCTACGCCGCCCTTGGCTACGGAAAATTCTCCGCGCGCCAGGCGATACAAAAAATACTCGGCGAAGAGCTTGTACCGGAAGCCAAAGAACAATCTCCGACGCTCGTCACCGCCGTCAAAAAAGCCCTGGGCATCACCGAGCCCACCATCCAGGTGCGCGGGCAGGACGATTTGCTCGTCTACCGCGCCAAGTGCTGCAACCCGATTCCCGGGGACGAGATTGTTGGATACATCACTCGCGGGCGCGGCGTGGCCGTCCACAACCGCAATTGCCCCAACGTGCAGAACCTGCTCTACGAATCCGAGCGCCGCATTGACGTGGAATGGACCGGGGCGGTGGAAGGCCAGTTTGTGGCCCGCCTCCTGGTGCTCACCGAGGACCGTCCCGGCATGCTCGCCGAGGTTACCGGCGCGATCGGCGAGGCCGGCTCCAACATCCGTACGCTGGAAACGCACCAGGACAATCTGCGCGCGCGCATTGAATTGGACCTGGAGATCAGGGACCGTCGCCAGCTCGACCGCATCCTCGCCGCCATCAAGCGCATTCCCGGCGTCTTCAGCGTCGAACGGGTCTATAAAGCGCAGTGACATAGTGGCTAGTCCCGACAGGGTCGGGATCTCCGCCCCGCGGCGGGGCTCCGATGGCTGGTGGCTAGTGGCAGGCGGGAGGGGCGAGGCGAAAACGCCTGCGGAGATCGAAACTCGAAATTCGTCATTCGAAACTCGGCAGGTGGGACAGGAACTTACCAGGAGCTTCGGGACAGCGTGTGCGCTTTTGTAGCGCCGGGATCTTGCCGGCTCTTTTCCTTCCATGATCGACTGCGTGTGTGTCATGCAGGTTTCGTGCGCTTCCCGCCAAAAAGCGCGGGACGCAAACGGCGCGAATCCATTGAAGACAGGCGCTTTAGCGGAGGGGGGTACCCCCTCCCCCTCTAAATTGCACAAAGCACTGAAAACAAGAGTCTTGGAGGGAGGGTACTTGCACAAACGCTTGATTCTAATCGGCTTATAAGGCTGGCCCTGAACCACTCGGATTGGTCTGGCGAGGTCCACGCAAAATCACCCCAAAATAGTATATCACACCGGTAATACATATGCAAGAGTAATATGGCACTGGGAGGAAAGTAAGTAGTCTAGGTGCTCGCGATACGCGTACGTTGTGGCGGAATGGATTGGTTTGCTACACTCCCGTCCGGTCTCCCTGGCTCCGGCTCAATGTTGGTCGTGGACTCCGACCGTGCTCTTCGATGGGGAAAGAATTCGAAGTGTTGCGGACCTTTTGCGGACGCTGGACTCGCGTCGCGAGAGGGCTAGGAGGGTCCCGGTATGGTATAGGGGTCTAACAAAGAGCGAATACAGGCTCGTGCCGTCTCTTGGCAGGCCACCGTTTAAGCTGGAGCATGAGCGCGGGCTCCTCAACATCTTCAAACAAAACGCGGTTCAGTTCGTCGAGCAGCGGCCGCAGTCTCAGTGGGAATGGTTGTTTTTGGCCCGCCACCACAATGTTCCAACAAGACTCCTGGATTGGACGGAGAGCCCGCTTATAGGACTTTATTTCGCCACTCGATCACTTGATAAGCCGGAGAAGAACGATAAGAAGGATGGAGCCCTTTGGCTGCTGCTGCCGACCAAGTTAAACGAGGAAGCGGGGATCAAGCCAGCTGACAAACTGGAGCTCCCAATCTTCGAGGACGACAGCGGGGACCTTCAGAACTATCTACCATCAAAACTCACCTCTGAGCAGACCAGCAGTCTCGTCCCCGCTGCTGGAATTGCTGTCCGGCACTCAAAGCGCATGCAGGCTCAGCATAGCGTCTTCACGGTGACACACAGGGATCAGACACCGATTGAGAGTGTGGGCGGTGGGCTACATATCGGTCGGTTTATTATTCCTTCGTCGTCAAAAGCGAGGATACGCCGGCAGCTTGAGGCTCTAAAGATCGATTCGCTGAGCGTGTTCCCGGAACTGGACAATGCGGCGAGTGTCGCAAGGAGGCGCTACAATGGATGAGTTTGCCCTTGGAAGGTACCCCCAGAGCTCGTTGCTGGTCGTCTACTCCGAGCGCCACGAGATTATGCTCGATCCAGAGTATCAGCGGATCAGCGGGATCTGGACCAAGGAGAAGCGGCAACTACTCATTGATTCGCTTGTGAACGGCTTCGACGTCCCGAAACTCTACTTCCATGAGTTCGTTCCCCATAAGCAGGAGGGTGGCAAAAAATATCGGTATGCCATAATCGATGGCAAGCAACGGCTGCAAACAATTTGGGATTTCATTGATGGCAACCTGCCACTTGCCGAAGACTTTAAGTATCTGAGAGACGAGACCGTCAAAGCGGAGGGCCTCGATTACCCGAGTCTCGCGAAGAAATATCCCCACATCAAGGCAAGGTTCGACGGCACTCCGATTGACATCGTCACGATCCGAACAAATGACATCGAACTGATCGAAGACATGTTCTCACGTCTGAATGAGGCGGTGCCGCTCAATGCACCGGAGAAGCGAGGGGCTCTTGGTGGTCCGATGCCTGCAGCGATACGAAGGGTCGCCACCCATTCATTTTTTTCAAGGCATGTTCCGTTTCCAGACGCCCGATACCGCCATCGCGATCTTGCGGCGAAGTGTCTCTATATAGAGTTCTCCGGTACTATCCCAAACACGAAGAAGTCCTACCTGGACGACTTCGTAAAGGATTTCCGAAGGTGGCAAAAGGAGGGCGACAAAAGAGCTGCGCAGTCTGCAATTTCCGCGCTTGTGAGCGAAGTCGAGGATACGCTCGCGCTGATGAACTCGGTGTTCGCTATCTCCGATAGTTTGCTGCGCCAAGTCGGGATGATCACTGTCTATTACCACTTATTTCGACAAGTGCGGTTGAAGAAGGTGGGATCTGTTGAGCGCGAGATGTTCGTGCGATTCGAGCGGGACCGTGAGCGGAACCGCGCACTCGTAGAGGAAACAGGAGAATCCAACAAGCAGGTTGACACAGAACTGCTTGAATTCGACAAACACTCGCAAACGCCTAATGATGCATATGCGATTCGAATTCGATTGGCAATTTTGCTTCGTTATTTGAAGAAAAAATTCAAGGTCGATTACGTCAAGTCGATTGTTGTGGCTCCCGAGTAGGACTGGCCCTGGTGGAATTGCGTGTCATGGTTATGAGTGGAACAGGAACTGGGATCCTGCGAGAGATGTCGGTCCTTACCGCGATGTGCGGCGAGTCAGGACACCGTCCGAATCTCGTCTAGGAAGCGCCGCAGAATTTCAGGAATCGACCGGATTGGGGGGTACTTCGTCAGGTGGGCGCGGATGCCCTGTAGGATTCCCCTCCTCGACCGCGCGTCCTTCATGTTGGGATCGCGGTGGGCCCAGTCGCGGCCGGGATGGAGGGTATCCCATGGTGATCTGAGGTTGGCCCGCGTTCCCGGGTCGTCTCCGTGCTTGCCGAATCCGTAGCAGATTCCGACCTCGTTGTTCCAAATCGGTTGAAAAAGATAGATCAGATAATCCTCGGCGGGTTTCTGCCAGCCGCTCTGCACCACGAGCGCCCGATATTCAAAATCCTCCACGCGCAGCGTACTGGTGGCCTTTGAAATGTTCTTACGATGGTCACGCAGTCGATTGGCGAGCCGGTCGCCCTGTTCGGTTGGGGTCTTGGCCGCAGGGTTGGCGGGGTCTACCTTGCCGACATAGATCGGGTGCTCACGCTTTGAAAGACGCGCGTAGGCTGGGAACTTCCCCTTGTAATAGATCGCATAGACGCCAGAGCCGTAGAACCGGTCGACCGCTTCCAGCGGCTTGCGGTCTTGGCCGATCATGGTAAGGGCTACGATTCGACCCACAACGTTCGGGTTCGAGGGATCGAAAACGAAGGAGGGGTTCTTAATGGGGTCCAGCCCCTCCAAGACGGTCGTGAGTTGCCCGAGAACCTGGTTAATTGCTTTTCGGACGTGCTTGGCGCGGCCGGCCGAAAGCGTTGACGCCTCCTCTGGGGAAAACAGCCCGGCGAGTTCCTTGAGCCGTGCAGCTATCTCCTCGGGTTTTTCTGGCGTCCTTGCCATCGCTAGCCGCAGCCTGCGGCGACAAGCGTCCGAGCCACCGAGCGCGCAACAACCTCGGCCAGGCGGACAGGCACTGCGTTCCCCAGTTGACGCATGGCCTCTGTCCACGCCCCGCGGAATGTGTAACTGTCGGGGAAGGTCTGGAGGCGAGCGGCCTCCCGGACCGTGAAATACCGAACGGATCCGTCTGGCCGGGCGAGCATGTTTTCGCCACCGGGAACGCCGTGGTCCCCAGCCTTTAGAGTCTTGGCCGGCTCATCAAAGGGACTGCCCGTATGCCCAGGGTAGGTTCGCGCTCCCGGGTTAAAAGTGTGATTTGGGACGCCGTTCTTGGGGCATTTCTCTGGGTCCGGCAAGTCGCCAATGGCCTGCCGTACAGTAATCCAAGGAAGCTTGCCATCGAAACAGTCGGCCTGGCGCTGTTTCTCGACTCGTGCCGCAAGGCGGCCGCTTGGTCGGGATCTCTCTCTTCTATGAACATTCCAGATTTCCCAATACTCCCCCGTGATCCACTTTGAGCGGAATAGTGCGTCCTCCGAAAAGCGGGGCTCGGGGAACGACCATTCAACGGCGAGATCAGACCGAAAACCGACCAAGAACACGCGCTCCCTACGTTGCGGAACCCCGTAGTCCGCAGCGTTAAGAAGGCGGTAGACAACATTGTAATCAGACCGCGTGTGTTTGGAGGTGTGGTGCTTTTCCAACCGCGCACGGTGCTCCCTCCAGCTCTCCGGGGTCCGCCGGCCGAGGAAAGGGTGGCTAAGTTGGAGGAAGATGTATTCGAAGTATGTGCTAAAGGTCTCGCGCATCAGTCCCTTAACGTTCTCGAAGATAAAGGCCTTAGGCTGAAGTTCTCGCACGGCCCGAACCGCTTCGGGGAACATGTCTCGCTCGTCCGTATACCCACGGTGCCTGCCCCCTAGCGAGAATGGCTGGCAAGGCGGACCTCCCGACACAACGACCGCGCCTCCCCTTAAGGTGTTGTAGTTGAACTTGCGCACATCTCCCTCGAAGACCGGCCATTCGAATCTCGTATGTCGTTCCTGGTTCTCGCGAAAGGTATCGCAAGCATCGTGATTCCATTCGATCACTGCGGCGTGCCGAAAACCGGCGTTTGACATTCCGATTGCCAGACCGCCGGCACCCGCGAAAAGTTCGACGCTACGCATGAGGACGCTCCAGGAAGCACTTTATTGCCTTTTGCAGGGCTTCTGGTTTCCTGAGCTGGCACTCCCAGACTACCTTGACGCTCCAGCGTGACCTTCGCAGACGGGCGATATTTCTGAGGTCGCGGGCGCGATTCTGGGTCAGTTTCGGAAGCCAGAACCGAAGCTTCGATTTCGGTAGCCTCGCAAGCGAGCAATTCGGATGCCTATGCCAGAAGCAACCGTGCACGAAAATGATCTTCCTCCGTCTTGGAAACACCAAGTCCGGCCTACCCGGTAGGCTAGTGACGTTGGGTCGGCCCCTGAATCCAGAGGCACTTACCAGCCTTCGCACCAGGAGTTCCGGCTTGGTGCTTTTGTTGCGGATCAGGGCCATCCGCTGGCTGCGTTGCTTTGCGCTAAGGGTGTCCATCCCGCTGAGAACGTGTACTCGTTTCAGCCAGATAGTACCTCATGCTCAAATTCGAGACAATTAGCCGCGGAAGCGCACCATCCTGAGAGTGAACGTGATGCGGCCTCGCCGTTTCGGCCCAGCTTTTCCCAATTCGGTCCGCCCGGTGGATTCCTAGGCGCGCTCTGTTCGGTTTGGCTGCCACAATAAAAAATGCGATACTCCGCTTGTGAGCGAGGTATATAAAGGCCGTGTGATTGACTCGCGCGCCTTCGAGCTGCGGGACGGTTCCGGCTGGACGGCGGAAGTATACGTCGCCGAGTACATTGGCGGCAACATCCTGGACACTCCTTTCTTTCTGACGGACGTCTTTCCGACTGCCGAAGCCGCTCTTGAGGCTGCAGTCGTCACGGGCAGGCGGGAGATAGACAAAGGCATTCGGCACTCTGAGATCCCCGCGATTATCGAAGCGGAAACTCGCCTTCCATCCACGCACCGACGCGGGTTCGGGCACGAGACCGACGACGTGGCTATGGGCCCGAACGAACAGCCCACAAAGGTCTGGGGCCCGGACAACCCCGAGGATTTATATAGCTAGCCCAACCCTGAACGACTGGGAGTCATTGCCGCACCTGCCTGGGGGCCGGCCGAACCCGCTGACCGGGGCGCCCACGGGGCCGCTCGGCATCAACACCCCGCAGGGTTACCCCTCCCTCGTGCGAAATAAAATGCCCGATTTTTTCGATTTTATACCGGGTTCCCAGGCGCCGTCCTCTGCGCTAGCCTCGGCGGATGCCTTGCGCACCGCATTCCGCCCGACCAAGTTCAAAGAGCACCCCGCACAGCGAGAGAGTTTCTCGATCTAACGCCATTAGAATCAAGCGATCACGCACTCCCGCGCAACCGCCCAAATTCGATGTTCAACCGTTTCAACGAGTTACAAACTCCCGCATTCCCCTCTGCGATCGATCTCCTTTGGTTTCTGGCGATTACAAACTCCGGGGGAGGGGGGATACCCCTGTTCAAAAACAAAGATCCCGCATTTCCATTCTCTCGGTTCCCACGTCGCTACCAATCAAGTGGAACATACCCTCGGTCAGAGAACCGCTGACCGTGGCTACTCCCGACAAGCCGTCGCAGGAAAAGCGGGCCGCCGCGGCGGCCTGCCGCACACCAATGTGGCCGTTGAGACGCCCACGCAACGCGATAGACTCGCTATCAAATCTGGAAATCCCAGGAGTTTGCTATGAAATTAGAAACCATTGCCGTGCACGCCGGAGCCGAGCCGGATCCCGCCACCGGGGCGATCGCCCCGCCCATCCATCTTTCCACCACGTTTGAGCACGGGCCGGCCACGGAGGTCCTGCACGGTTACACGTACGTGCGGGACGAGAATCCCACGCAGGACCGTCTGGAAGCTGCGCTGGCACAACTGGAATGCGCGCGCTATGGCAAGCCCGGACAGGCATTGGTCCAGCTTGAAGGCAGTGACGAGGGGCGAGTCCCGACCGGGTCGGGATCTTCGCCCCGCAGCGGGGCTCCGATGCCGAGTGGCGAGCAAAGAGCGGAGGGAACAGGGAAAGAGCAAGCAGATTCCCAGGGTCAGGACGCCGCCGGCCCGCCGCGGCGGGCCAGAGAAGCAACAACTGCCGCGCTCGTGTTTGCTTCGGGGATGGGCGCGGCCGCGGCGGTCTTCCAGTCGCTCGAGCCGGGGGCGCACGCGATTTTTCCGGAAGACGTTTACGTGCACGTGCGCGTGGCACACCGCGAATTCCTACCCAAGTGGAACATCCAGGCAACCGTGGTTGATATGAGTGGGACGAGCGCTCCGACGAGTCGGAGCGCCACAGGACCCGAAGCCGTGTCGCGCGCTATCCGCCCGGAAACAAAGCTCATCTGGATCGAAACGCCTTCCAACCCGCGGATGAACATTACCGATATCAAAGCAATCGTGCAGACAGTACGAGCGAGCAAGGCTCCGGGGGCATTCGTCCTGGTGGACAACACGTTTGCCACGCCCGTGTTTCAAAGGCCGCTGGAGCTGGGAGCGGATATCGTGCTGCATTCCACGACGAAATACTGCGGAGGGCACAGCGACGTGCAGGGAGGAGCGCTCTGCCTGCGCAAGCGAGATGCTTTGTATGACAAGCTGAATCGCACGCGCACGATTTTGGGCGCTGTGGGGTCGCCGTTCAATTCCTGGCTGGTGCTGCGCGGCCTGCGCACGCTGCCCTGCCGGATGGAACGGCACGCGGCGAACGCGATGGCGGTGGCGCGGGCGCTCGAGACGTCGAAGCACGTCGAAAAGGTCTTCTACCCCGGCCTGGCCTCGCACGCGGGGCACGAGATTGCCGCGCGGCAGATGAGCGGCTTCGGCGGGATGATGTCGATCTTGGTGAAGGGCGGATGGGAAGAGGCGGTACGGGTGGCTTCTCGAGTCAAGCTGTTCCGCAATGCCACCAGCCTGGGCGGCGTGGAAAGCCTGATCGAGCATCGCGCGTCGGCGGAAGGGCCGTCGTCCACTTCACCGAAGAATTTGCTGCGGCTGAGCGTGGGGCTGGAGAATGCCGAGGATTTGATTGAGGATCTGATTCAAGCGCTGGGTTCGTAGGTGTAGCGGCGGGTTTATCCCGCCACGGCCCGAAAAGATGGCGGCCCGCCGCGGCGGGTCACCTCTACAAACAAGGGATGGCGGCGTAAAGCCGCCTCTACAAGCGATATGACGCGCGGACGAAAATCGGGGGCGGCCAAGCGGCGACCAGCCAGCAGAGGGCGATCCGTCCGTCCAACCTCCAACATCCCGCCTCGAATCTCCAAGACTCCCGACGTCGCCGTGATCGGCGCCGGAGCCTTTGGCGGGTGGACGGCGTGGCATCTGGTCCGCCGCGGCGGACGGGGCGCGCGGGTGGCGCTCGTGGACGCCTGGGGGGCGGGGAACCCTCGGGGAACCTCGAGCGGGGAGACGCGCATCCTGCGCTTCTCCTACGGCGAGAAATCCATTTACAGCGAGTGGACGCATCGCGCCCGGGAAATATGGCGGTCGTGCGAAAAAGAGTGGGGCGTGCCGCTGTTCGTTCCCTGCGGGATGCTGTGGGTGTTTCGAGAAGAAAACCAATACTATCGCCTGAGTGCATCCTCTCTTACTTCCCTGAAAGAGCCCTGGGAACGCCTGACGGCGCGCGAGCTGGCGCGGCG
>Ga0187819_10001538_pt1 | contig 11957 bp, 10 predicted proteins | sample NC_wetland_sal_i_15_FD_132411 | JGI IMG/M metagenome (GOLD analysis project Ga0187819, IMG submission 132411) | Wetland sediment microbial communities from Neuse River Estuary, North Carolina, USA - SO4_4 | ecosystem: Environmental > Aquatic > Freshwater > Wetlands > Sediment | place: USA... | reverse complement strand
TAGATCTCGGGATGCTGCTCCAGCGCCGCCTCGATCTCGGCGGGGTAGATGTTCATGCCGCCGGAGATGATCATGTCGGTCTTGCGGTCGCAGATGTACAGGTAGCCCTCGTCGTCCCGGTACGCGATGTCGCCGACGGTATGGAAGTCGCCGCGGCTGTTCGCCTCGTAGCTGGCGTCGTTCTTGTGGTAGGTGTCGAACACCGCCTTGGACCGGACGAAAACCTCGCCGGGATGGTCCGGCCCGGTACCGGTGACCTCCTGGCCGTCGGCGTCAACGAGCATGATCTCGATGCCGGGCGCCGGCTTGCCGCAGGATCCCGGCTTGCGCATCTGGTCCGCGGGCAGCAGCACGGTGTCCACGCCGAGCTCGGTGGACCCGTAGACCTCGAATAGTGAGCCGGCCGGGAAGTCCGCCACGTACTGCTGCTTGAGGGCGTAGCTCCACGGGGCCGCGTTGGCCACCATGACCCGCATGGAGGAGCGGTCGTAGCGGTCCTTGATCTCCGCGGGCAGCGCGCAGATCATCCGGACCAGCGCGGGCGCGGAGAACGTCGAGCTCACCTTGTACTTGTCCACCAGCCGCAGCCAGTCCTCGGCGTCGAACTTGCGCTGCACGATGATCGTCTGGCCGAAGAGCAGGCCAAGGCTCATGAACGCGCTGGGGCCGCTGTGGTACAGCGGTCCTGAGGTGAGGTAGATGTCGTCGGGCCGGTAGCCGAACAGGTTCACCAGGGCGCCGAGGACTTCCGGATCGGGGGCGCCGGAGCGGACCGCGCCCTTCGGCTTGCCGGTCGTGCCTGAGGTGTAGATCATCGTCCCGCCCGTGCCGGCCGCGTCCCCGACGTCGGGCGCACCGGCCGGCGCGGCCGCGATGTCGGCGTCGGTCAGCATCCTGCCTGGCATCCCGTCCGGGCCCGGGCCGCCGACCGCGATGATGTGCCGCACCTTCTCCAGCCGGTCTCGCAGCGCGGCGAACATGGGCGCGTGCTCGTGGTCCACGTAGGCGACCTCGGCGTCGCTGTGGTTGATGACGTAGAGCGCCTCCTCCGGCGTCAGCCGGTAGTTCAGCGGCACGGCGACCGCGCCGGTCTTCCTCGCGGCGCTCATGACCGCCACCACCTCGGCCGAGTTCGGCCCGCACCACAGCACCTTCTGGCCCGGCCCGGCCCCCAGGGACAGCAGCAGGTTCGCCACCCGGTTCGACTGCGCCTCGAGCTTGGCGTAGGTCCACGTGACGACGGTCCCGTCCGGCTTGTCCTCGATGACACCCGGCTTGCCCGGCTGGAGCTGGGCATACATGGAAAGAATGTCGTCCGGCATCGCACCTGTCCCTCATCAACGCGGTCAGCGGGCACCGGCGGTCGAGCACCTACGCCGCCTAGGGTCAATGTACGGAACCGGCATCGATCGGTAAATCATGGAGTCCGGGCGCCGACGGAACCGGCGGGCCCGCTGCGGGCAATAACGTGTGGCCTGACACCACCCGGAGGGTCACGGATGACATCACAGAGCCGGGATGCTGACCGCCAAGCTGCTCGCCGACCGCGCCTCCGCCGCCGCCCTGGCCGGCCCGACGGTGCCGGCGGGCCACTGGGTTTACCAGCGGACCCTCACCTATCAGGCCAGCCCGCCCAGGGGCTTCCCCGCGAGGCTCACCCGCCGTCGCTGAACGCGGAGCTGTACCAGGCGCTCGGCGACATCCCCACCATCCAGGTGAAGAGCCACGTCACCGACATTGTCGGCCGGGCCGGCGTCGCGTTCGTGCTGCCGGAGACGTACCAGAGCGCGAACCTGGAGATCATCCTGGACGCGTCCGCACGCAAGCACGACGTAGGGCCGCACGCACACCGGCCCGTTCGGTCAAATGAAAGATCGCAGCCCTGGCCTGGCCGTTGGGTGTGGTCCTGGTCCCGGCGGCGGTCACGACCATCGGGCAGGATGGGCTCGTGCCAGGTTCTGGTGGTTCAGGCGCGCTGCCGGTCATCGATGTAGGCCCGCTGGTCGGTCACGCGTCGGCTGCGGCGCGGGCTGACGTGGCCGGGCAGATCCAGGCCGCCTGCCGCGAGCGCGGCTTTTTCTACGTAACCGGTCATGGCGTGCCGGCCGGGCTGCTGGACCAGCTGGCCGAGGCGAGCGCTGAGTTCTTCGCCCTGCCGTTGGCGGACAAGCTGGAGATTGCCATGGAGCGCGGCGGCCGGGCCTGGCGAGGGTTCTTCCCGGTTGGCGCTGAGCTCACCTCCGGACGGCCGGATCTCAAGGAGGGACTGTACTTCGGCGCCGAGCTGCCCGACGATGATCCGCGGGTGCTGGCCGGGGTCCCGCTGCACGGCGGCAACCTGTTCCCGCGGCAGGTCCCGCGGCTGCGCCCGCTGGTGCTGGCCTACCTGGACGCGCTGACCCGCCTGGGCCAGGCAGTACTGGCCGGGGTGGCGCTGAGCCTGGGCCTGGACGCCGGGTACTTTGCCACCGGGTACGCCGCGGACCCCACCATCTTGTTCCGGATCTTCCACTACCCGCCGTCGCCGCCGCAGACCCGGGACTGGGGGGTGGGTGAGCACACCGACTACGGCCTGGTGACCCTGCTCGCCCAAGATGACAGCGGCGGGCTGCAGATCGCGGCACCTGAGGGCTGGATCGAAGCGCAGCCCCTCCCCGGCACGCTGGTCTGCAACATCGGCGACATGCTCGACCGCCTGACGGGCGGCTGGTACCGGTCGACCCCGCACCGGGTCCGCAACCTCAGCGGCCACGGCCGGCTCTCCTTCCCGTTCTTCCTGGACCCGGGATTCGCCGCCGAGGTGCCCCCGCTGCCCGGCCGAGCCGCCGCCGGAGATGACGGTCGGCGGCGCTGGGACGGCCAGGACCTGCGAGCCTTCACCGGTACCTACGGGGACTACCTCCTCGGCAAGGTTTCCAAGGTCTTTCCCCAACTCCGCCGCGACGCCCTGGAATAGACGCCGGCCCAGGCCGCCGCGCGCCGGTGCCGGTTGCCGGCTGGTTATGGATGATGCGTGCGGATTCCACCCGCCGACGCGTCTGCGGCGGGCAACTGCGGTCGCGGCGTGAAAGACTACGCAAACCGGGTCGCGGCCGGGTTTCACGTCCAGGAGGTGCACCAGTGAGCCGGGTGGATGTCAACGGGGTCGGCATCGAGTACCAGGTGAGCGGGCACGGCCGCCCGGTCGTGCTGCTGCACGGCTTTCCCGACTCCGGGCGACTGTGGCGGCACCAGGTACCGGCGCTCGCCGGGGCCGGATTCCAGGTCATCGTCCCCGACCTGCGCGGCTACGGACGCTCCGACAAGCCCCAGGCGGTCGGGGCCTACTCGCTGTCCCAGGTGGCCGGGGACGTTACGGCCATCCTCGCCGACCTGGAGATCGGCAGGGCCCATATGGTCGGCCACGACTGGGGCGCCGCCCTGGCCTGGGCACTCGCATCCCTCGCGCCCGGCAGCGTCGACCACCTCGTCGTCCTGTCCGTCGGTCACCCGGCCACCTTCCGCCGCACACTGGAGCAGTGCCAGAAGTCGTGGTACATGCTGCTGTTCCAGTTCCCCGGCATTGCCGAACGCTGGCTGACCGACGACGACTGGTCCAACTTCCGCCGTTCGGGCCACCCCGACGCCGATCAGGTGATCGCCGAGCTGGAAGCGACTGGTTCGCTCACGCCCGGCCTGAACTGGTACCGAGCGAACGTCCCGCCCGAATCCTGGACAGCGCGACCGATTCAACTGCCGCCGGTGCAGGCACCAACCATGGGCATCTGGAGCACGGGGGACGGCGCGCTCACCGAAGTGCAGATGACCGACTCCGCCCAGAACGTGGCGGGCCCCTGGCGATACGAGCGCCTGGACGGCCCGGGTCACTGGCTGCAGCTGGATGCCCCGGACGAGGTCAGCGCTCTGCTGCTCGACTTCCTGCCCCGATAACTCCGTCTCGGGACACCCTCCTGGCCTGCCGCGTGGCGCCTAGGACGAGGTCGAACTGGCGGAGCTGCAGGGACAGCGGTATTGCTCGGGTCACGGTATTGCGTGCGCTGCTGGTGATGCGCCCTTCCCACTGGCCCATGGTGCCCATATTCCGGGCCATCAGCGTCGTGATGGCGGCGTTGCGCCACCGGCGCTGCTGGTACTCCCGCAGCGCCGCCCGGCTGTCGCGGGAGGCCGCGAGGCAGGTGGCCAGGGTAGTTGCGTCAACGATCGCCTGACATGCGCCCTGGGCCAGGTCGGGGGTCATCGGGTGGATGGCATCGCCGATCAGCGCCACCCGTCCCCGGCTCCACGTCCGGGTCGGCCAGCGGTCGTGGATGTCGTTCCGGATGAGAGCGGTCTCCGGAGTGGCGTCGATAATGGCGGGTATCGGATCGTGCCAGGCACCGAAGAGCTCGCGCAACCGGGCCGCGGTGTCGCCGTCGTCCTTCCCTCCGGCCGGCGCGTTCCAAGTCGCGTACCAGATGATCCGTTCGCCGCTGGTGGGGCCCAGGCCGAAGCGGGCACCCCGGCCCCAGGTCTCGGTACCGTCGGCGGGAAGCGGAACCGATCCTGCGGGCGTGATGCCCCGCACCGCGGTGTAGCCGCGGTACCGGAGGGAGACAGGCCCGAACAGTTCGGCCCGCACGGCCGAGTGCACGCCATCGGCCCCGACCAGGACATCAGCCTGCACCTCGCGCCCATCGGCGAAGCGCGCGGTCACGGCCCGGTTGCCGTCCTCCAAGCCGGTGCAGCGGGCACCGAGATGGATGGCCGAAGAGCCGAGCTCAGCAGCCAGCAGCTGCTGGAGCTCGGCTCGGTGAACCAGGACGAACCCGGCCCCCCACCGCTTTGTCATCAGCTCCCCCGGGAAGCACATCAGCCACGTGCCGTCGGACCGCCTGAGGCCTTGCCGGGTTACCTTCACCGCCAGCCGCGCCACCGTGCCGGACAGCCCGATCGACTCCAACGCCGTCATTGCGTTCGGCCACAGGCCCACCCCCGCCCCGACCTCTTCCAGGACTGGTGCCTGCTCATAGACCTCGGCGGCCAGGCCCGTGCGGGCCAGGGCGACGGCCGCCGTCAGTCCTCCGATCCCGCCGCCGATAATGGCAATCTTCGGTCCCATGCTCTTGGCCCTTCCCTCAGTGAACCGTCCTGGCCGCACCCGTCTCCGGCCGGGTGTGACCGGCCGGGAATGCCACGGTCATTCCGCCAAGACCCGGGACGATCCAGGTTTCCCAGCATCGTAGGAACTCAGCGGTACGAGATCGTTACGGAAGAGCGCCAAACCGCGCGGGCGGGCGCCGCGGTAGCTGGCCGGAGGTTGTCTAATGGCCGGTAGTGAGGCTGATGACGGCTTTTCCGGTCATGATGGCCCTCCTTCCAGTTGAGCGTCCCGGCCGACCGTGGCGGCGGCCCGGGTATGGGCGGCAGGGACGAAGCCGGAGCACAGCACGCGCAGCCAGGTGATCTTGCCGTCGACCAGATCGAGGAACGCCTGCTGCTCCACGGTGAAGGTCCCGCCGGAGCGGTACATGCTCGCTCACCGGGCCGTCGAGGCAGGGGAACGGCTCGCCGAGGTGCCGGTCTGGCTGGCCGAGTGCGAGTCGTACGCGGCCAGCCACGGCTACCGGCACGAGCTTGCCCACATCCACCAGGTCCGCGCCGTATAGCTCCAGCAGCGTCCTGGCGACGCAGCGGAAATCACCGGCCTCGCGGAACACCGTCAGCACGCCGTCGAGAAGCTCACGTGCGGCGTCCAGCCGACCCTGCGTCCGGTCGTGCAGGCCACGCGCGCCAGGGGCCAGCCGACGGCGAGCTAGGGGGGCGCAAGCCGCCTGGCCACCTCACGCATGAGCGGCGAGCAGATCGACTCCTGCACGGCCCTGGCGAACAACCACTGCCGTACCCTGGCGGCGTCAACCCCGGCCAGGCCGGCCATCCTGGCTGCCAGGCCGGCTGGGTCGGCAGCCAGCCTGTCCTCGCAGTTCAGCATGTGCTGAAGCAGGTCGTAGGCCGGGTCGCCAAGATACGGCTTGGGGTCGATGACCAGCCATGGCTCCCGCCGGGCGGCGAGAACGTTGTCGCCATGCAGATCGGTACACAACAGCACCCGGCTATCCGCGGTCGCGGGCAGCTCTCGGAACAACGCGATCCCAGCCCGGGCGAGCCCAGGATCGACCTGGCCAGCGGCACCAGCGGTCGCGTACTCTGCCTCGAACGCATTCGCCCACGCCTGGCACATCTGCGCCAGCGGCCGGAACGCATAGCCCGCGTGCGGTTGCGCCCATAGCCGGCGCAGCAGCCCGGCCACCACCCGGTCCTGCTCGGACTCGGGCAGCACCTGGCCCAGCGGCGTGCCCGGCACGCACCGCTCGAGCAGCAGCGCATACCCGGACTCGCTCTCCCATGCGGCCTGCAGCCGGACGGCGCCGTTCCCGTTCCAGATCCGCAGCCCAGCCGCCTCGTCCCGCTCCTCCTCGCCCGGGAACCGGAACCCGACCTTCAAAACCAGCTCCGCGCCGTCCGGCCCGGTCGCAGGCGCCGTCCACGAGCACTGCCCGCCCGGCTGGAACGGCTCCCCCACCGACAGCGACCACCGGCCGACCAGGCCAGCCACCATCCCCGGCAGTCCGGCAATCCATTCACGCAGCCCATCCTCACGGGACGCGGTCTCGGCCAGGTACCGGGGCACCGGGAACACGGCCATGACCGAACCCTGCCGGGAGCCAGGCACCGACGTCAAACCCAAGACGGCCCGAACTGGCAGGCAGCCGCCCGGGTGTGCCGTCCGGCCCGTATTCCTATCCGCTCGTGGGGTGACCCGCTCACTCATGCGGACAGGTCGAGTGCCGATAGGTCCGGGCATGAGACGCTGTCCAGGCTGGGTGATCACCGTTGTTGCCGACGGATTCCCGGAACCCTGGCCAGGCGTTGTGCTGCGGCCGCCAGGCGGGCGGTCAAGGTCCGTCGGAAAGGGCCGCCAGTCGCACGGGCCTCGCGGCAGGCGCTGCTCATCGGTCAGCCGGACGCAGCCGTAGGTATGCGTGACCTGCGTGCGGGACGCTCCGGCCGACCAGGGGTTCTCGCCGCCCCAGGGGCCCGGGCGGCCCCGGCCCGGCTCGGCGGGCATCTCGACAACCCTGCCGCTCTCCTCGAACTCGACCACATGGCTTTCCCGGATGCCGCCGCGGGTGAGCGTGATCGTGAACACATCGCCCTTGCGGGGGACGTGCTGCCCGGCCGGTGCCGGGGCCCGGTTGTCGTTGCGGTCCCGGCGCGGTTGCTGAGCCGGACCCCGGACAGTGCTCCTCCAGCGTGAGCAGCGCGGCGGTCTCCCGCTGCCGACGGCGAAGTCGTGGCGCTGCGTACGGTGGGCTTGGCCAGGCAGGACCGATGGCTGTTCTCGCCGGCCAGGTGGCAGCTATGGCTGAGGACCGCGGCGGCTGCGATGACCACGGCCAGCGCCAGCGCCTCGCCGGCCAGGTCGGCGGCTCCGGCCCGGATGTGCTCGCCGAACAGGAACACCCCGAGCAGGCTGGCCGACAGCGGATCGAGGATGGTGAACCCGGGCTGGGATGCGGCCAACGGCCCGGCCGCCAGGGCATGCGAGGCCAGCAGCATGGTCGCCGCCCCGGCGGCGATGAGCAGGTACAGCGACCAGCTGGAGAAGATGGCGCCGATGCCGTCATCCAGGTGTGAGCTGAGCTCCTTGATGACCGCGGCCATGAACCCCCACGAGATCCCGGTGGCCGCACCCAGCACGGCGGCCCGGCGCGTGCCCGATGCGCCCGGACGGCGACCCAGCCCGAAGGCCACAGCCAGGGCCAGCAGCACGACGGCGACGGTGGCCAGGCCGGCCACCAGCCAGGAGGAGCCGGGCGCGTGCAGCCGCCCGCCCGATGGCGATGCCACCCGGACGAATACGCCGATTCCGACGGACATGGCGGCCGCCGCCAGCCAGTCCCGGCACTTGACCCGCCCCGAGCCTGCCACGGCCAGATAGCCGAACACGAACACCAGCTCGGCCGCCAAGATGGGCTGGACCAGGGCCAGCGCGCCGAAGTGCAGCGCGGTCAACTGGAGGACGAACCCCCCGATCATGCTGGCGATGCCGAGCAGCCAGACCGGCCGGCGGGCCAGGCGGAACACCAGCCCGGCGTCGAAGCGCGACGTCGGGCTGCTCTTGGCCCCCATGCGCTGGCACACCGAGGACATGGCCGTGCACAAGCTTGCCGCCACGGCCAGCAAGATCGCCGTCTCCATCAGCCTTCCCCTTCGGCAGCGTTCCGGCGGATGCCGTCACCTAGACCCATGACCTGCGAATCTCAGAGTCCTCACGTGATCACGGAGGCACTGACCAGGCACGGGATACACGCCAGAACTCATTAGCCAAAATCGTAGAAAGGCACCGGTACGGAATCGTTACGGCAAAAGCGCTGAACCACCGTGCCGGCGGCCAGGCCGCGTTACCGGGCTACACGGCGCCGGGACGTTACGACCAAGCCCGGTTCGCCCTGGCCATAAGCCGGTCACGGCCAGGCAGATCCTCGCCGAGTGGTTCGCCCGCGGCGAGTCCGGCGACGACGAGTCCGCGGCGGATGACGACGCTGCGGGCTGGCCGGAACCCGGGCGAGCTGACGTGCGGGGTTCCCCGCGGCGATCCCCGCTGAGATGCAGGTTGGCCTGGCGCTGCGGCGCTCAAGGTTCGCGGCCGGTGGAGTCCTCGCCGCATGAGCCGGTACCTGGCGAGCGGAGCGATGAGGCGGGGCGGTTGGCGGAGTCTGAACTGCTGGTTACGTCCATCAACGAGCGGAGGTCAATGTGTCTAAGCTTCGGGTGCACAACCTGGTCGTGTCGCTGGACGGGTTCGCAACCGGCGCGGGGCAGTCGCTCGACGCGGCCTTCGGGCACGCGCAGCAGGCGTTCATGGAGTGGTTCGGGAAGATCCGGATCTGGCGCGGACTGCAACCCGATGGGCAGCTCGGGCCGGACGAGGCGATCGCGTCGGCTTGGGGGACGGCGATCGGTGCGGAGATCATGGGCCGGAACAAGTTCCGGCCCACGACGGGCCCCTGGCCCGAGGACGGCTGGCGCGGCTGGTGGGGAGAGGACCCGCCGTTCCACACGCCCTGCTTCGTCATGACGCACTACGAGCGGGAACCGCTCACGGTCAGCGACACCACCTTCCACTTCGTCAGCGGCACCCCGGCCGAGGTCCTGCATCAAGCACAGAAGGCGGCCGGCGACCTGGACATAAGGCTCGGCGGCGGGCCTACCTCGATCAACGAGTTCCTGCAGGCTGACCTGGTCGACTACCTGCACATCGTGCTGGCCCCGATCGTGCTCGGCCGCGGCGTCCGGCTCTGGGACGGCCTCGAGGGGCTGCACGAGCGCTACACCGTGGAAACGGTCACCGTCCCCAGCGGGGCCACCCACGTGTTCTTCACGCGCTGATTTCGATTTACAGGAAGCCCGCTGAATACCCCTGACCTCTTGCATGCCAATAAGCGACTGGCTGAGCGGCATTTCAGCATCTGAGACAACCGCAAGGCGCCATCTTCGGCGAGTGATGACAAGCTCATTGACAATCACTTCCTCTTGCTACGTGGGTTCGTTCCGGTGCGCCTGGAACGAGGACCGCGTTCGTCGTAACGTATGCGTTATGCCAGAGCCCAGCGAGGAACCTCGGCCGAAACCAAGCCCAGGAGCCTTCTTTTCCAACTGGACCACCTACGACGCTCCCTTCGCGACCAAGTTGCGGATGACCGTGTCCAACACCCTCATCAAGCTGCGCAAGCAGCAAGCGTGCTGCGGCAACAACGGCCAGCCCGGCTGTTGAATGCCGGCCGCCCCGCCCCGTGAGGGCGGACCCGCCATAAAGGACCATCCGCATCATCACGGGCACAACCACGATTAACCCGGCTAAAGACACTGCAACGGCCAGCTCAACCCGGCGAAACGCCCGGACGCAGCCCGCATAGGCGCGCTCTTCTGCCGCGTCGCGGACTTGGACTGGCAGTTGGGAACTCGTTCCGGACGTCCAGGCACGACCTGCAAGCCCGGTCGGTCTACCACCACAAGCGCGACTCAATCGAGGCCCACCTGACCATCGTGTTGGCCGCTCCGGCCGTCAGCCGCTGGATCGAACAGGCCCCGGGCTGGACGATCAGGCGCACCGCCCGCCCTGTCGGATCATGGTGACCCGGCGCGATGTCAATGGACGTCCCTGTTCTCGTGGTCGCTTGGAGATCGGGTCGGCGATGGACCCGGGCATGGCCGGCGCTCCGGGCCATCGTGATCGCCGGCCATGACCGCCAGTATCGACGCCAGCGCGAGGACCCCCGCTTGGTGTCGCTGCTAATGCCTGTCAGCGGGAGGATCGTGGCGGCGATCACCGGCCCCAGCGCAGCGTGCTGCGCATGATCCGGGCCGCGACATCTCAGGCCAGCCGCTCGCGGCGTCGGGCGATGTCGCCCGCAGCCCGGGCGCCCGGCGTGTCATTGCAGGGCGAGCAGGTGGTATTGCCACGGTCCCAGGTCCACGAACAATCCGGGGCTGGCCAGCTCAGCGCCGTCCCGCTCGAACACGGCCTGGCTCAAGATGTCAGTGAGCTGCCAGCTGCGGCCGGGCAGGTCCGGCCAGTCCAGCCCGATCCGCGCCTGCGCAGGCTGCCCGGAGAGGTTGACCACCACCACATGCCGATTGCCGCCTGGGTCTGCGGCCCAGGACCAGGCGGCCAGGTTGCGGCAAGACTCGTTATCCGGCCAACCGACGGCCTCCAGCAGACGCCACTGGCCTGCCCGGACCCGGTGACCGGCCACCGCCGCCAGCAAGGCACGGTACCAGTTGGCCAGGTCAAGGTCGGGCGTCTCGTCCGGGCGGCGCGACAAGAACACCGGCGGCCGCACCCGCCGGCCCTCGAACTGTCCTTCGTGCCACAAGGTCGCGCCGGGCAGCGTCGCGATCGTCAACGCCGCGGCCTGTTCGGCATCTGCGGGTAGGTGGCTGGCGATGCGCGGCTCATCATGGTTTTCCAGGAAACGCACCAGCCGGGACTGGTAGCTCAGGTCGGCACGCAGGTGATCGCGGACGGCAGCCGCGTCCTGGCCGATGATCCGGTCATAAAGCCGCTTGTCATAGCAGAAGTTGAAGCCTTGCTGCTGCAGCGTCCACTCCATGTCCCAGTAGGCTTCGGCGATCAGCACCGTCTCTGGCTGCCGAGCGTGCAGCTGGCCGACCACTTCTGGCCAGAACTCGGCGGCCGGCTCGGGGCCGACGCGGCTTCCCCAGGTCCGGGCGAAGACCTGGTTGGTCAACAGCATGGCCATGTCGCAGCGAATCCCGTCGCACTGGCCTGCAATGTCCGCGAGCGTGTCGGCCGTGGCGGCGCGCAGGGCAGGGGAGAACGCGTCGAGCTGCACGACATCGGGCCACGGCGGGAAGTACGGGTCACGGCCGTGGGCCAGTACGCTCCCGGCGACCGCCAGCCAGCCCCCCGGATCGGCCTTGATGTCGTCTTCGTCGCCCCGCACGAACAGCTCCGGGCGGCTGGTCACCCACGGGTGATCCGGGGCCACATGGTTGGGCACGTAATCCAGGATCAGCCGCACACCGCGCCCGGCCAGCGCGGCGCGTGCCACAGCGAGCCCATCCGGGCCGCCGAAGGCCGCGTCGACCACGTACCGGCGCACGCAGTACGGCGACCCGACGACGTCCGCGCGCTCCAGGTCCGGGAGCGCATCCCGGAATGACCTCTGCAGTTCGGCATTCTCGTTCGCCAGGGCCAGCCCCGCTGGACTTCGTTCCCAGACGCCCATCAGCCAGACCGCATCGACGCCAGCCGGCGTGACCGCGTCCCAGTCGGCGGCCGCCACATCGGCCAGGGTGACCCGCCGCCCACCCGCCCGGGCCAGCTCGTTCAGCCACACCGCGGTATTGATCTCGTAAATCACCGGCTGGCCCGGCCACCCAGTCATGGCGCC
>Ga0187819_10001537_pt1 | contig 11957 bp, 9 predicted proteins | sample NC_wetland_sal_i_15_FD_132411 | JGI IMG/M metagenome (GOLD analysis project Ga0187819, IMG submission 132411) | Wetland sediment microbial communities from Neuse River Estuary, North Carolina, USA - SO4_4 | ecosystem: Environmental > Aquatic > Freshwater > Wetlands > Sediment | place: USA: North... | reverse complement strand
CATGCATCGGCTCTCCTAGCCAGAGCAGCGCGACCTCTTGAAGCAACTCCGAGAACGTCGGATGCGGGTGGATCGTCAATGCAAGGTCCCGAACGGTGGCGCCCATCTCGATGGCAAACGCGACCTCGCCCACGAGCTCGCCGACGCCCATTCCGGCCCCCTGGAAACCCAGCACCGCCCCGGACTTGTCGTCCCCCACGAGCTTGACCCAACCGTCAGTGGCGTGCGATGCGTGGGCGCGTCCAAGAGCCGCGTATGGAAATCGCACGTCGCGCGCGGAGAAGCCCGCCGCCTGAGCCTCCGCAGTGGTGAATCCCACCGTAGCAAGTTCGGGGACCGTGAACACGACGGAGGGCATCGCTTGGAACTGAAACCGGGTAGAGAGTCCCGCGATCGATTCGGCGGCGACGGCGCCCTCGCGGTACGCCTTGTGGGCGAGCATCGGGGGCCGGCAACAGTCTCCCACGGCGTAGATATGGGCCAGGTTCGTCGCTTGACGGTCATTGACCGGGATGAACCCGGTCTTGGCGTCCCGCTCCACGCCGGCCTCTTCGAGGCCGAGGTCTTGGGTGGCGGGCTTCTTTCCCACGGTCACGAACAGCCGCTCGGCTGAGAGATCTTCCCTCGTCCCGTCCTCCTCGACGGTGAGGCGAACGCCGTCCCCGGTGCGGTCGAGGGAGACCGCTTTCGTCGCAGTGTGAATCTTGACCCCCCGAGCCTCCAGCCGCCGCGTCAGCTCCCGGGCGAGGTCCGGGTCCATTCCCGGCAGCAGTTGCGGCATCAACTCCACGATCGTGACCTGACATCCCGCGACCGCGGCGAACTCTCCGAGCTCACAGCCGCTGACGCCGCCCCCGAGGACGAGCAATGACTTCGGGAGCGAGGTCCAGTTCAACACGTCGTAGGCGGTGTCGACCTTCGCACCGTCCGTTTCGAACCCGCGGAGCGACACCTGCACGGCACCCGTGGCGATGATGGCCTGTTCGAAATCGATCCTTTCTTTGCCGCCGTCCGGCGCGGTCAGTTCCGCCGAGCGCGGGCCGGTAAATCGAACCGTTCCCGGCAGCACCGTAACGCCCGCACTCTTGAGCAGGGAGGCGACGCCCTGCCGTTCCTTCCCCACCACCGCGTCCTTCCACCGTTGCGTCACGGCAAGATCGAGTTGGAAGTCGCCCGTCGTACGGAGCCCCACCTCGGGGCCTTCCGTTCGCATCGCATCGTAGAGGGACGCGACGTGGATCAGCGCCTTCGAGGGAATGCAGCCGCGGTTGAGGCATTCCCCGCCGAGCTGGTCCTTCTCGACGAGCAAGCTCGGCCGACCCAGTTGGCCGAGCCGGATCGCCGCGATGTATCCGCCCGGTCCCCCGCCGATTACGAGCGCCCCCGTGGTTCGGGAGTACGTCCCGGCCATCGTTACGTCCCCGCGGAGGGCGGGGCGGCGGCCGGCGCGAACACATCGCGCTCCAACGTGTCGGGGCCGGGGGGCGCCGTCCGCTCTGCGGCCGCAATCGCCTCGCGGAGCGTGGCGTCGATCTGCCGGTCCATCTCCCGGACCAGGTCCTGTGAGAGGAGCCCGAGCGCGCCGAGCAGGTGCTCCATCCGAAGCACCGGGTCGTGCTCCGCCGCCCGCTCCTTCCAGTCCGCCGGCTGGTAACGGCCCGGATCGTCGGACGTCGAGTGGGCGCTCATCCGGTACACGACGAATTCGAGCAGGGTAGGCCCGTCGCCCCGGCGCGCGGCCTCGAGCGCCTCTGACAGCTGCAGGTAAGTCTCGATGAAATCGGAGCCGTCCACACGGTGTCCGGGCATTCCGTAAGCGGCGCCCTTCTGCGCAAGCTCGGCGACCCGGCTCTGTTTCTCCACCGGGAGCGAGATCGCCCACTGATTGTTGGTGCAACAGAATACGACCGGCAGATGGAATACCCCGGCAAAGTTCATCCCGGCGTGGAAATCGTTGACCGAGGTTGCTCCGTCCCCGAAGAAGCCCAGGGAGACCGCGTCGTCCTTCCGGAACCGGAACCCGTACGCGCACCCGACGGCCTGGCTGATCTGCGTGCCGACGCAGCTCGACATGGAGACGTACCGCACCTCCCGGGCCGTGGGATGGCAGGGCATTTGGTGGCCGAGGGCCGGGTCGAGGCTGTCGGCGAACAAGTGATGGACGTAGGTTCCGAGCGGATGGCCGCGGACGAGGGCGACGAGTTGCTCCCGAAGTCCGGGGAAGACCCAGTCGTTCTCCCGCGTCGCGAGACCGGCCGCGATGCTCACCGCTTCCTGGCCGGTCGCGGGTCCGTAGAACCCCACGCGGCCCTGCCGTTGGAGGGCGACCATCCGGTCGTCGAGGGCCCGGGCCGTTCGCATCCAACGGTATGCGGTCCAAAGGAGGCTTGACCAGTCGGACCCGAGCCGACGCTCGAGGTCGGGCGCCGAATAGGGGAGAGGAAGCGGAGCAGGTCCCGCGCTCATTTGAGTTCCGCGAACAACTGGTGGGGGTCCTCCAGGTAGGACTTGACCACCGCGATGAACTGGGCCCCGATGATCCCGTCCAGCACCCGATGGTCGAGCGAGAGGGAGAGGTTCATCAGGTCGGCGGGGCCAATCGTTCCATCGGCCCGATACACTGGGCGACGGGTGATCCGGTGGACACCGAGGATGGCCACCTCCGGGTAGTTTAGGATGGGGGTCGCCAGCACGCCCCCCAGGGCGCCGAGGCTTGTGATCGTGAAGGTGCCTCCGCTCATCTCCTCTCGAGTGAGCTTCCCCTCGCGCCCCTTGTCGGCGAGCTCCTGGATCTCCCGAGCGATGTCGGTGACGCTTTTCTGGTCGGCGTGGTGGATCACCGGGACCAGGAGTCCTTCCGGCGCAGCGGTCGCGATGCCGATATTGTACGACTTGTGGACCTCGAGCTCCTGTCGCTCGTCGTCGAAGCGGGCATTCACCCGCGGGTAGGCCCGAAGGCCCGCGACCACGCCCTTCACGACGAACGGCAGGTAGCTCAGCCGGACGCCCTTCTTCTCGACGTGCTTGGCCATCCGGTCGCGCAGTTGGATGAGTTCCGACACGTCCACCTCCTCGACGTACGTGTAGTGGGCGGCCTTGTGCGTCGACTCCGTCATGTGTTCGGCGATGACGCGTCGGATCCCTCGAAGAGGAATGCGTTCGAGAATGTCTGCGTCGGGCGGAGGGGGCCCGGCGCGGGGCTTCTCCGCCGGCGGAGCCACCGCGGTCGCGGCGGGCACAGGCGTCACGGCCGCGGGCCCAAGAGCCGGAGCTCGAGTCAGGTCGCTCTCGAGGATCCTACCGCTCGGCCCAGAACCGGAGACCGTCGCGAGGTCGATTCCCCGCTCAGCGGCCATCCGACGCACGTAGGGGGCAGCCAGGTATCGCGCCGAGCCCGATGGCCCGACCGAGGTGGCGGGAGCAGATGCGCTGGGAGAAGGAGGCAGGGGAGGGGGGGTGGTAAGGGCGGCGGGGGGAGTCGCGGACACCGCGCCGCTCGCGGCCGCCGTCGCGTCTCCCGCCACCTCGAGGGTCACGAGCACGCCCCCGACTTTGACCTTCTCGCCCTCCTGAGCGTAGATTCGCACGACCTTGCCGGTCTTGGGCGAAGGAATCTCAACGTTCGCCTTGTCGGTGAGGACGGAGACGAGAGGGGCGTCCTCCTGGACAGTGTCCCCCTCGTGCACGAACCAACGGACGACCTCGCCTTCGGCGACTCCTTCCCCGACGTCCGGCAACCGGAACTCGTACTGCATCGTGCGTTCTCCTCCTACCCGGCCTTCACGGTCTCCAGGATTCCCTGACGGATGCGCGCGGCGTTCGGGAGGTACAGGTTCTCCAAGGCGTACGGGAACGGGGTGTCGAACCCTGTCACGCGCGCGATAGGAGCCTTGAGTGAGAAGAACGCCTTCTCCGAGAGGATCGCGGAAAGCTCGGCGCCGTACCCGCAGAACCGGGCCGCTTCGTGGGCGATCACTGCTCGGCCGGTCTTTTCCACCGAGGCCAGCACGGCCGCGGCGTCGAGCGGAACCAGGGTTCGGAGGTCCACGAGCTCGGCGGAGATTCCCTCCGCCTCGAGCGACTGACAGGCCTCCGTCGCCGGCGGGATCATCGCACCATACGCGAAGACGCTGACGTCGGTGCCCTCGCGGACCGTTCGAGCCTTGCCGAGCGGCACCCGGACGTCTCCGTCCGGCACTTCTCCCGTGACGGACCGATAGAGCCGCTTCGGCTCGAGGAACATGACCGGATCGGGGTCGAAGATCGCCGACAACAGGAGTCCGTAGGCGTCCGCCGGAGTGGAGGGAACGACCACCTTGAGACCCGCGGTATGGGCGAAGTAGGCCTCGGTGCTCTGGGAGTGATACATCCCTCCCTTGATCCCACCGCCGTACGGGGTTCGGATCACGACGTGGCACGGGTACTGGCCGCCGGACCGGTAGCGGAACTTCGCGAGCTCACTCACGATCTGGTCGAATCCCGGGTAGATGAAATCCAAGAACTGGATCTCCGCGACCGGCTTCAGGCCATACAGCGCCATCCCGACGGCCGCGCCGATGATCCCGGTCTCCGACAATGGCGTGTCGATCACCCGGTCCGTGCCGAAGTCCTTCAGAAGACCTTCGGTGGCCCGGAACACGCCCCCGTTGACGCCGATGTCCTCGCCCAGCAGGAGGACCTCCGGGTCGGCGGTCATCGCCGTCCGGAGCGCCCGGTTGACGGCTTGGACGAGCGTCATGTCCGTCATGGCTTCACCACCCCCGTCCGAATCATCTCCTCCAATTGATGGCGCTGCTCGTCCAGCGCGGGGGTACGGCTCGCGAACACGTCATCCAGGAACGACAAAGGATCCGCGGGCCCGATCGACTCCGTGTGGGTCACGGCGGCCGCGATCTCCGCGCGGACCTCCTCGGTCAGCCTGGCGTCCTGCTCTTCCGACCATGTCCCCGCGTCGATCATCTCGTGCTTGAGTCGCCCGATCGGGTCGCGCTTCTTCCACTCGGCCAGCTCCGCGTCGGTGCGGTAGCGCCGTGGGTCGTCAGAGGTCGAGTGCGGGCCGAGACGATAGACCAAGACCTCGATGAGCGTCGGGCCGCCCCCGGACACCGCTCGGGCGCGGGCTTCTCGTACCGCCCGGAAGACCTGGTGAACGTCGTTTCCGTCCACGACGACGCCGGGAACTCCGTAGGCGGCTCCCTTCTCGGCCAGGGTCTTGGACGCGGTCTGACGGCTTCGAGGGAGCGAGATCGCCCACTCGTTGTTTTGGCAGAAGAAGATCGTCGAGGTCTGGAACACGCCACCGAAATTGAGGCCGGCGTGGAAGTCGTTCGAGCTCGTCGCTCCATCCCCGAAGAACGGGATGGTGACGATCGGGTCACTACGACGACGCGCCGCCATGGCCGCCCCGACCGCTTGGATGATCTGTGTCCCGATTGGGCTCGACGCGACGACAAAGTTCCGGTCTCGGTATCCGTAGTGGTTGGGCATCTGCCGGCCCCTCAAGCGGTCCGCCGAGTTGCCGAAGAACTGATCGAGGAGCTCCTCCGGGGTGACGCCCCGGGTCAAGGCCACGCCGAGCTCCCGGTACGCTGGAAAGACCCAGTCCTTGGGGTCCAGAGCCCACGCGCATGCGACCTGGGCGCCTTCCTGGCCCATGACCGGGACATAGAATCCGATGCGGCCCTGCCGTTGCATCGTGAGACACCGCTCGTCGAGGGTCCGGGCGAGGAGCATCATGCGGTAGATGGGCTCGAGATCTTCCGGCGCGAGTTCGGTCGCCGAGGCGGCCGTCACCGCCTGTCCAGGAACCGATTGCGGCACGAACGAGAGCGCCCGACAGTCCGGAGCGGGGGGGCGATTATAGCTTTGCCCGGAACGACCAACTGGCCAGACCTTGTCTCGACCGAATCGCTGACCCCGCGCACCGAGGGCGGGCCCAACTCAACTCGCGAGGCTTCGGGACATCCAGGGACCGACTCGGTCGTACCCAAGCTTCCGGTAGTACTCGCGGGTTCCCACAGCGCTCATGACGAACAGCGATCGATACCCCGCGCTCCGGGTCCGTTCCTCCGCGGCCTCAAGCAACCCGCGGCCCAGTCCGCGATGCTGGTACTCCCCGTTTCGATGCGCGCCCACGTCTACGGGGACCTCGACCCCCAAGACCTTGAGCTCTCGCACGACGGGCTCCGTGAGGCCGCCCAAAGTGTTCGGTCCCGGGAACCGGAGACGCAGGAAGCCTGCCACGGTGTCCGTCGCGGGGTCCTCCCAGCTCAAGAAGTGCTCCTGCCCGCCGGAGGCCGCGTACGCCTGTGTCCGAAACTCGAGTGTCGATGGAGGGGGAGTGGCCGCTCGCCCCGGCTCTCGGCAGCGAAGGCACCGGCACCGGAGACCCTGCGCGTGGAGTCGCGCCCGGGCAATTTGACGAAGGTTCCCGTGGCGCACGCCTGCCGCGATCAAGCGCGCCGGAATGTCCCGCTGGATCCGTTGAATCCTAACGTACGGTGGGAGCTCGGCCTTCTCGCGCGCCAGCAGCTCCGCCGCGGTCTCCGTCTCGTAGGGAGCGTATCGCCCGGCTTTCCATTCATCGTACAGCGCGGTGCCGGGCACGACGAGCGTCGGATAGATCTTCAACATGTCCGGCCGGAAATCCGGATCCTCGAACAGTTTGCGGAAGTCGGCCAAATCCCGATCCGGATCCATGCCCGGAAGGCCCAGCATCCAATGATAGCAAACCTTCAGGCCGCGGTCCCGTGATTCTCGTGTCGCGCGCCGGATCTCTTCGGTGCCGTGCGCCCGTCCGGTCGCCCACAGGACGGGGTCCGTGAGGCATTCGACCCCGATCTCGACCCGGGTGACCCCGGCGTCGAGGAGTTCGGGCAGGATCTTTCCGTCGCACCAGTCGGGTCGCGTCTCCACGGTAAGGCTCACGCACCGCCGGGCAGCCGTCTCATTGAGCCGCTGGGCCTCTGCGAGGGACGGGGCCGGAGAGTCGTTGAGGCCTTCGAAGACACCTCGGAAAACATCCCGACGGTAGCTCGACGGCCGCGCCGGGAAAGTGCCTCCCATTAGGATCACTTCCACCTTCGAGGTGGAGTGACCCACGGACTCCAGTGACGACAGCCGATGCGTGGTGATCGCCCGTGCGTCGTAGTGGAGCTGAGCTCCCCGCAGGGCCGAGGGCTCTTCCCCGGTGTAACTCTGGGGGGACCGGTTGTCGAGGCCCCCCGGACAGTACGTACACTTCCCATGGGGACAGGCGGCGGGTGCCGTCATTACGGCCACGACCGCGACGCCGGACAGCGTCCGCGAGGGTTTTCGTCGCAGCACCGCGGCCGCCCGGTCCCTGTCCGGAGCCGAGGTTCGGGCCAAGAGCTCCGCGTTGGACAGCATGTGGTCTTCGATCCCCTCCCGGATCCAGCGCAGTTTCTCCCGCTCTAGCTCCGTGCGGTCAGCGGGCACAGTGACAGGGACCAACCCCGTCGGGCCGGTCGTCATCGCTCGAGCCACTGTTGCGTCTCGCCGGTGATCGTGTATCGGGCCCGGCGTAGCTCGTCCAGGTTTCGGCTGCCCGTCAGGAACATCGCGACCTTGAGCTCGTAGATGATCTGCTCGAGTTCCAGGCGCGTCTCCTTGTAGCCTGTCGCCGCGGCCCGCAGCACACCGCCCGCAATACCGGCCGCTGTCGCGCCGAGGGCGACGGCGCGTGCGATGTCCAGACCGGAACGGATGCCTCCGCTGGCCACGATGGGCAGCTCGAGCGGAACTAGCTCCCGGACCGAGACCGGCGAGGGAATTCCCCAGTTCCAGAATATCTTCCCCACCCGGGCTTCCCGCTCGGCCCCCTGCGCGACCGCCCGGTGATGTTCCACCGCCGCGAAGCTCGTGCCACCGGTGCCGCTGACGTCGAAGGCGCGGACCCCCGCGACCCGGAGTCGCTCGCCGACGTACCGGGAGAGGCCGGCCCCAGTCTCCTTCGCTAGGACCGGCAGCTCTCGAGCGAGCGTCTGAATCTGGTCCAAGCAGCCGCGGGCCTTCCGGTCTCCCTCGGGCTGGACCATCTCTTGGAGGAAGTTGAGGTGGATCGCGAGCGCTTCGGCGCCGATGAGTTCCATTGCGGCGCGGGCCTCGGGGAGGCCAATCACTCGGTCGCCCGGGGATTGAGGGATGATTTGCGGGGCGCCAACATTAGCGAACTTTAGCGGAACCGCGAACTTGGCGACGCAGGAGTAGCTCTCCGGATAGTTTCCCTTGAGGATCGCCGCGCGCTCGCTCCCCACGCCCATCGCGATGCCGACATCAGCGGCGGCCCGGGCGAGGTTGCTATTGATAGTGACCGCCCCCGGGTAGCCGCCCGTCATCCCGGTGATCATGAGGGGCGCTGCTAGGCGCTTCCCGAAGAACTCGACGGACGGGTCCACCTCGTTGAAGTCGATCTCCGGCAACGCGTTGTGGAAGAGTTGCACGTCGTCCCAGTACCGGTACCTACCCTCGACGTTCTGGCCCAGCACTACCTTGACGTGTTCCGCCTTGCGGTGGCTCAGGAGACGGGCCGCGCCGGCCGGAGGCGCACGTCGGGCCCTATGAGACTTGGGGGCCGCACCAGGTGCCGTAGACCGATTCCCCCCGAAGAGCTCGAGAAAGCGCGCCATGCCGAAGTCCGCTAATAAGCCCTGCGTCAGCGCCGGCGCCGGCGGCGGCGAGCATCGCCTCTGCTTTCGCCCGGATGCCGCCGGTCACGTCGGCGACACCGTCGGCGGGCCGCAGCGACTCGAGCACGTCGGCGGTGAGGCGAGGGATCGGCCGTCGACGCTGCCCCGGCGAGGCCGGCGCGAGGACGCCTTCGACGTCGCTCACGAAGAGGACTCGCCGCGACGGTAGGCCGCGGACCAGTTCGACGGCGATTGTATCCGCGGAGAGGATCGAGAATTCCCACTCCTCGTCCAGAACGACATCGCCGAACGAGACCGGGACGCCCCCGCGTGCGAGCGCGCGACGGAACGGCTCCAGATCGAGATGGTTGAGCTTGCCACCCCGGTTGAGCGAGATCGGCTGCGGGGGCACCGAGAACGGGGAGAGCCCTGCGTCGACGAGCGCCTGGAGAACCGCGCCGTGCAACCGCCGTACCTCGGTGCTAACGATGGCCGCTCCGCGAAGACGATGGGCTCGTTGGGACGAATCCGTTAGGGGCCGAGCGAGGTTCCAGCGGACCGCTCCGGGATGTCCAAACGACCCCGCGCCGTGGAGCAGGACGACGGGCGGGCCGCCGGGAACGGCCAGCTCTTCCGCGAGACGATGGAGAATCTTGGGACGGAGGCGTGCGGCCTCCTTCTTGCGAGTCAGGACGCTGCCGCCCAACTTTACAACGACCGGCTCACCCTCCGGCATGGTCCCGTCCATCTCGCCCTTAGTCCATAGGCCTTGGGGCCCGGGGAGACGTAGCGCTCAGTGGGGGCCCTGGGATCCGGCCCGCGGACTCGCGAGCATAAAGAACCCGAGCGCCGCGGGGACTACCCCGATCCACCAGCTCCAGTCGTTGAGACCCCCCGCGAACCGGATCAAGGCGCCGGTGAGCAGAAACACGCCCACACCGCAGAGGATCGCGGCACAAATCACCCAGGGAATCGAGAGGGTGTTCCTTTCTTCTCGAGAGGCACCCTCCGCCTTGGCGAATTCACTCACGATGGGGCCACGGGGCTGGGTTCTCAAATGGGTTCCGTCCCAACCGCCGTGACTCCTGGGCAACAATCCCCCGACACCTTCAGCTACTGAGAACCCCATATCGGGAGTGGAATGCGGCGATTGGCGCGCCTCAGGAAGGGAACCTCATCGGTCAGTGGCCCGCTGCTCGCGCTCGTAACGGGGGTAGCGTTTGCCCTTGTGCTTCTCGGCTACGTGTCCTATGAAACTGAAGCGTCGTTCGACCCGTGTAGCCCCCACTCCTATGGACCGCCGTATATCAGCCCCGCAATCCCGATCTGTTGGTCTCTCAATCAGCTACCCCAGTATCAGGACGGTTCCGACTGGGCCTACCCGTTCCAGGTCGCGTCTGTGTACACGGGGTTTCCCCTCTTCATCAACAACCTAAGTTTCGACGTTCGCTCGAACGCGGGTCTCACTGCGCCTTTCCAAGCGGTGACGATTCTCAGCCAGGCAGGCCACCTGCTAGCCGAATACAACTACACGCGCGCGCAATGGGATCTTGGGTCCGCTGACAAGGTCACGGTCGGGATGGAGGTGACCCTCCAAGCCGTTACGTCGTTGGCCGGAGACATCGTCTTGATGAACGGCGAGAGTCCAAATGGGGACAGCGAGGACTGGGGTTTCACCCTGACTTGACGGCGTTCTGAGGCTTTCTCCAATCGTGCAGTTTAGCCGCGCTTGAGATGGTGAGTGGTGTGGCGAGTCTGCCCCCCCGAACATTTCCCGAGCGGCGGTTGGGTTAAATAGGGCAGACAGGGTTGGCCCTTTCTGCTGACATCTGTCAGACAAACGGCACGTAGGCCGAAGACAAATGGGGCGTTTCTGCGGATAGGGTGACCTCTCGATGCACCTCAAACGGATCCGCACTCGGAACTTCAAGTCGTTCTCCGGCGTCACCGAAATACCATTCACTCCGGGATTCACCGGCATCGCCGGACCCAACGGGATGGGCAAGTCGAACATCGCCGACGCGGTCCTCTTCGTTCTCGGACCTACGAGCTCGAAGGCGCTCCGTGCGGACCGATTGACCCACCTCCTGTTCAACGGAGGCTCGTCCAAGAAAGCCGCGACCGAGTGCGAGGTCGCTCTTCAGTTCGATAATCGCGACCGGCTGCTGCCGGTCGACGCCGACGAGGTCGAGCTCTCGCGGTACGTCAAGATCGCTCCATCCGACCCCGACGGCTACTACTCCTACTTCTACGTGAACGGACGACGGTCCACCCAAGGAGAGCTCGATAACGTCCTCGCGCACGCTCGACTCTCGGGCGATGGGTACAACATCGTCCAGCAAGGCGACGTCAACCGGATTGTGAGCATGGGGCCGATCCCCCGTCGCGGCCTCGTGGAGCGACTCGCGGGAATTGCCCAGTACGACGACGAGCTCGAACGGGCGGCAGCTCGCCGGACCGAGCTCGAGCAGAACCTCGATCGGATCAACACGCTCCTCACGGAAATTCGCAGTCGCATCGAGGCGCTGGAGGGACAGCGTGTTCAGGCGATCCAGTACAAGCAGCTCCAAGACGAGAAGCGGCACTCCGAGGCGCGCCTAGCCCGCGCCGGCGCGTTGCTGGCTCGCCAGGAGGTGGAGACCTGCGAGGGACAGGTCAAGAAGATCACCGAGCAGATCACCAAGTTCCGGGCCGAGGTGGCTCGTCTTGAGGGCCAGCGCGACCAGCTCGCGACGAAGATCTCAGACATCGAGTCGGAGATCGCGCGCCGCTCGGGCGAGGACGCCCAGAAGTTCAAAACCGAACTCGATGGACGCCGGATGGCCTTCGCCACCCTCGAAGAGCGATACCGGTCCACCGAGGAGGACCTGGTACAGCTCAAGCAGAAAGCGACCGCTCTCGCTCCCGAGGTTCAGCGGGCGGAGAAGGAAGCAAGTCAGCTCGTCAGCAAGGAGAAGGCACTCCAGGGCGAGCTCACCGGCGTCGAAGAAAGCCTAGGAACGACCCGGAAGTCGCTGGACGCCGTGACGGGCCAGACCGAGAGTTCCCGCGGGAAGCTGCTCGAGATTCGCAAACAGACGCTTGTCGGCCAGAAGAAGCTCGAGGAGCAGGATGCCACCTGGCAGGCGGCGATCCGTCTCCGAGAGGCGGCGCGGGGCACCCTTACGACCGCCGAGCAAGAAAAAGCCCGGGCCGAAGACGATCTGGAGAACCGGGGCGTCGAGGTTCGTGACCTGGAGCTCCGGCTGAAGCAATCCCGCCCCGGCGGCGTCGGTGGAGGCCCCACCGCGTCCGAGCTGCAGCAGCAAT
>Ga0187819_10001536_pt1 | contig 11957 bp, 8 predicted proteins | sample NC_wetland_sal_i_15_FD_132411 | JGI IMG/M metagenome (GOLD analysis project Ga0187819, IMG submission 132411) | Wetland sediment microbial communities from Neuse River Estuary, North Carolina, USA - SO4_4 | ecosystem: Environmental > Aquatic > Freshwater > Wetlands > Sediment | place: USA: North... | reverse complement strand
CTTGGCGAAGGCCTGCTCGCGCTTTTCGTTGCCCTTGAAATACTTGTCGAATTCTTCGCGGCTGGTGATCTTGTTCATGCCCACGTCAATCACGGTAGCGCCGGGCTTGATAAAGTCGCGGGTGACAAAGCCGGTGCGGCCCATGGCCGCCACCAGGATGTCGCCGTGGCGGCAGACCCCGGGCAGATCGCGGGTCTTCGAGTGGCAGATGGTCACCGTAGCGTTGGCATTGGTGAGCAGCATGGCCATGGGCTTGCCCACGATGTCGCTGCGGCCGACCACCACCGCGTCCGCGCCCTGGATGGGGACGTTGCTGCGGCGGAGCATCTCCATGATGCCAACCGGCGTGCAGGGCGCGAGGCCGGGGCGCTGCGTGGAAAGAAAGCCGACATTCATGGGATGAAAGCCGTCCACGTCCTTTTCCGGCGCCACCGCCAGCAGCACCTTCTTGGAATCCACGTGCGCCGGCAGCGGCAGTTGCACCAGGATGCCGTCGATCTCGTCGCGCGAATTCAGATCATGCACCAGTTCCAGCAGCTCTTCCGTGCTGGCCGCTTCTGAGGGCGTGATCTTCTCGCTGTAGAGCCCCAGCGCCTCGCAGGTCTGCACCTTGCTACGGACGTAAATCTCCGACGCCGGGTTGCTGCCCACCAGCACCGCGGCCAGTCCCGGGCGCAGCCCGGTCTCGCGCAGCCGGCGCACTTCCTCCGTCACTTCGCTTTTGATTTCGTTTCCGATTTTGACGCCGTCGAGCAGTGTTGCCGCCATGAATCCCTCGTAATAATGGAGTAAGACCCAGCAGTTATCTTAATCGCAGGCTCGGCAGGATGTCAGGGATTTGTTGCCGTCCGCTGGACGCGAAAATTCCCGCCGCGACGGTGCATGGCCTACAATGCTCATGCCGCTCAGAGGTGGCTCGCCATGATCGCCAAGGAAATCCTCGAGATTCTGGTCTGCCCGGTGTGCAAGAAGCCGGTGGTGCCGAGCGCGGCGCAGGACTCGCTCACGTGCCCGCAGTGCCGGCGCGTCTATCCGGTGCGCGACGACATTCCCATCATGCTGGTGGACGAGGCGCGGGTGGATGAGCCTTGAAAGCAGTGGTAAGTGGGAAGTTGCCTAGACTCGCGGCTTACCGCTAGCCACTCTTCACTAACCACTTCCCACTGCGTCTAGGGCTTCAGACTCGCCAAGCGCGTCGTGGCAGCCTGCGCCGCTGGGCTGCCAGGATCGTCCTTCTGGATCTGCGTGTAGAGCTTGGCGGCTTCCTCGGGCTGCTTCTGCTGGTAGAGTCCCGCCAGCTCCAGTTGCGCCGTGCTCTTGGGCACGGTGGAAGCGGGATGCGCGGCCAGTTCCTGGTAGAGCCTGATGGCCTCCGCCTCTTTGTTCTCGGCGCGGTACACCGAGGCCAGCGCAAACTTGCCCAGCGCCGCCAGATCCAGGTGGCCGTAGCCGGCCACCTGCTGCAGGACTTTTTCCGCGGTCGCGGTATCGCCCAGGTCGAGCGAGGTCACTCCTACAAAGTAACGGGCGATCTCGGCGGCGCGGGTGTGCGGGTACTTGTCCTGGACCTGCTGGAAAGCTTTGCGCGCGGCCGCGGCCCGCTCTTTGGCCGAGGTGAAGGTCGTATAGTCCGGCTTGGGAGCATTGGGAAGTCTCAGGGGTGCGCCGTAAATGCGCAGCGCCGCGCCGATCTCGGTGCCCGCCGCCTGATCCCTCTGGTTGTAGTAGATCCAGCCGCCGGCCACGATGACCAACGCAACCAGAGCCGCGATTGAGGCGGTGGCTAATTTCCTCTGGTGTTCGACCGCCCAGGAAACGGTGTCTTTGGCGGTTTCGGCGAACTTGTCCTGCTTGAGTTGCTGTCGAGTGTAGGCCACGCAAACCCTTGCTGAAGTTGAGAAAGGGACGACAAGAGGAGTCTAACAGCGGCAATTCGGAAGCGTCAAACGTGGGCCGCAAAATCGATGGCGCTAGGTGCTGCTCTCTTCCAGCAGCCCCTGCTCGACTTTCTCCTGGCAGTTGATGCAGTAGCGGGTCCAGGGGACAGCTTCGAGGCGCTTGGCGTTGAGTTCATTGCCGCAGTTGACGCACTCGCCGTAGGCGCCTTCGCGGATACGGTTCAGCGCTTCCTCCACCAACTGGAGAAGCTGGCGGTCGTTGTTGCTCTGGTGGAACAGGAACTCTTTGGTGTAGGAGTTGGCGGCCTTGTCAGCGATGTCCTGCGCTGCCTGTTCGTCGGCCGCGCGGCCGTCCTGTACGTTGCGCACGACTAGCCGCCGCAGCTCGTGCTGCCGCGTCTCCAGCCGTTTCTTAAATTGATCCAACCGCTTCTTGTCCATGCGATACCCGGTCGAGCGCCCTGCTACTGCCCCTTAAGCTACCAGCTAAACTAGAAATGATATGCGTGGGTTGGAAGTATCGTCAACTGCCCCCACCTTGAAGCAGCCGGGACGGGCACCCGCGAGGTTGAACCGCGAAGAAAAAAAATCCCCAGGCCGGATTGCCTGGGGAGGATGCGAATCGGAAGCGCGGCTCAGGCGCTGCGCAGTTTTCCGGGCATGAAGTGATAGGGCGGCCAGGGCCCGCTGATGGCCAACTCGACGTCCTTCAACTGCCGGGCTGCGGTGCTATAGCGGCTCTGGTACTTCTGCACCGAATTGCCGTCGATCAGGTGAGCGATGTCGATAAGCATGCCGCCGGAATCCACCTTCTTGCAGCAGACATCCGCTTCCAAGGGATTGAACAGCTTGTGGACCTGGACGGAGAGCGCCCGGGCGCGGGTCTGCCGCTCGCGCTGCTTGGAGGCTTTCTCCCGCAGTTTGGTCAGGTATTCGCTGCCCGCCGTGAGCGGCAGCTCGACCTCGAGCAGCGCCTCGCGCAGGGACCCGTCCTTGACCAGCAACTTGAGGTGCATCTCCGCCTTGCCCCGCAGCCGCGACACGGTGGCCAGGAAGGCCCGGCGGTTGGCGCGGACGGCCCGGCGCAGCGCCTCATCGTTGTCGAACACGGTGCCGAAGCGGAACGGCAGCACGGTGGTGTTGCGGAAGCATTCGCTCACCACCCGCGCGTGGTCGAGAATGGCCCGCTGGTCAAGCGGTCCGCCCCGGTCGTATTCGCTGACGATGACGGCGAAATCCCCGCTGGGATACCCGAACACCTGCTGTCCGTTGATGCCGTTGAGATTCTCGACGGGAAACGGCCGGCGCGCGCGCGTCCCGTTTTGGAAGGCCTGCTGCTCGGTGATGCAGTATGCGTACCACGCCATGTCAGTAGCTCCGAATGGGGACCAGCGCGTAACGACACCGCGCCGGGCATCTTAAAGTACACGGGCCTTTTTAGAAGAGACGGGCTAGCTGGTACGAAGAGAAACCCGGGCCTGGGTCTTTCCGGGTCCCGTTATTATCTTAGCCCAACTTGCCGGAAGATAGCAACTGTTTTGGGGCAGGGGCCTGAATCTTTCTCGATAACACCCAAAAACCTGGGCCGCAGCCGGCAGGGAAGCGGCCAAACCGGGCGCCGTTCCGCAGTTTTTCTCACGCCCGCTACACGGGCTAGATGTCCAATTCAACCTTTGTCCCACGGCTTGCGCCTTGGGTTACGTTATGTCGCGCGCCTCCGGGCGCTGTTGTTGTACGGTCGTTCTCCTTTGTAATCCGCGTTTATCCGCGCTAATCCGCGGCGAAACAATGCGTCAGTCTCCGAACCGGTTAGGAAGCCACCAGCTCCGAGGTGCCCTGGCTCTTATTGTTGCCGTTGGCGGCGCGTGCTTGCAGGGCTGCCGTCACCACTCGCTGCATGTCGTCGGCCGGCGCCGGCTTGCCAGTCCAGATCTCAAACTGCCGCGCTCCCTGCTGGACGAACATCTCCACCCCGGTGATCACCTGCAGGCCCTTGGCGCGGGCCATCTTGACCAGCTTGGTTTCCGCCGGGGTGTAGACCATCTCGAACAGGATGCGCGCCTTCAGTTCCTTGTCGCTGAGCGGCGACACCTTGGCGCCACCCATGCCGACGGGCGTGGCATTGACGATCACGTCGAACTCGAGGCCGCGCATTTGGGTGCGGTTGAGGAACTTGGCGCCCGCCTGCCGGGCCAGTTTCTGTCCAACAGACGTGGTGCGGTTGACTATGAAGACTTCGGCTCCGCGCTCCTTCAGTCCGAAGACGGCGGCGCGCGCCGAACCTCCCGCGCCCACCACCAACACCTTGGCCCCAGCCAGGTGCAGGCGCTGCTCCAGCGGACGCACCACGCCGGAGACGTCCGTGTTGTAGCCGTAGAGCTTTCCGTCCTGCGCCCGGATCACGGTGTTGCAGGCGCCGATCTTTTCGGTGACCGCGTCGGTGTTGTCCAGGTGCTGGATGACCTCCTGCTTGTAAGGCATGGTGACGCTGAGCCCGTGCAGGGGAATGTCGCGGACGCAGGCCAGCAGGTCGGTGAGCTTGGTGGCGTGCAGGGCAAGATACACGGCGTTCACGTTCTCGCGGCGGAAGGCGGTGTTCAGCATGAGCGGCGAGAGCGAGTGCGCCACCGGATCGCCGGCCACGCCATACACCTTGGTGGCGGCATCCACCTGGTCGATGCGATAGGTGTCGCGCAGAGTGTGGGCGGTGATCTGTCCCGGCGCGGTTTCCTCTCCGGCCGCTGCCGAGGCGAAGGTGAAGACGCTGCCGGCGCGCACGCACAGCACCCGGCTGATGATCCCCTGCTCGCCCATGCAAAGTCCAATCATCGAGTGCTTCTCGCTCTGGCGCTCCAGGAACTTCATCATCACCACATTGTCATAGAGCGACTTGGCGGTGCTGACCACCTTGTAGTAGTCCGCCGGAAAAGCGGCCATGCTCTGGAAGGTCTCGTCGAGCTTGTGGGTGGCGCGGAAGTCGTGGAAGGAGAGAATGACGGCGGCGGCGGCGCGCAAACGGTCCAGGTCTTTCGATTTCAAGGCGGCGGCGCTTTCCAGCTCCAGGTCAACGAATTGACTGCCGTTGGCGGCGGCCTTTACCAGAACGTCAACCTGGGCCGCCACCGATCCCCGGAACTTGCCTCCGCTGACGGCGCGGCGGCAGGTGGCGATCACCAGGGCTTCGGGGTGGAAATCGGCGAAGCGCCGCAGCTTCTGGAGCGCCAGCGCCGGCTGCCGAACATAGTCTAACCTCAACTCTATGAATGGGTTATCCTTAACCACGGCCTCGGCTTTTTCGAACATTTCAGCCGGGGTGACACCCACGATGGCTACGCACACCCGGGGAAGGCGCAGCGGAAGCAGGCGCGGCATGTAATTCGAGTTACCGGGCATAGCTTGGGAACGCGCGCATATTACAGGCGCACAACAAATGATGCAACAACCGATTCTGCCACTATCTAAAGGTCATGCTCGAAAAACGTGCCTTTCTGGTAACAGTGGTTACCTTGACCCTCTCCGGTAACCATTGCTAGTTTCGCTGCAGACAGTCAGGATTGGTGCGTGGTCTTGCGCCTTCCGGATCATCGCGTTAGCCGGATTCAACGATGGCGGCCAGGGCCCTGTCTGAGGTTGGGGAATCCGGGGAGGAATCCATGAAACGTAGCCTAGTTTTGCTGCTGCTGGCGGTAGCCACCGCGGCCACAGCGCAGGTCAAGCTCACCAACATCGTCACGCGGCAGCAAGCCCCAACCTACTCGGACGTGTACTGCTCCGGGTTCGTCAGCAACCAGGGATTGCAGAAGGCCGGATTTGTGGTCGGCGGGCGGGAGACGCCCCACCAAACCCGCTTCGTGGACCGCGGCTACGTTTACCTGGAGGGGAGCGGGTTCGCGCTGGGAACCCAGTACTGGCTGGTCCGCCAAGTGCGGGACCCCAACCACTATGAGGCCTTCCGCGGGCAAAATACCCTGCTGCGGCAGCTGGGCCACCCCTACGCCGATATTGGCCGGGTGCGCGTGGTCGCCATCCACAACAACATCGCCGTCACGCAGGTGGAGTTCACCTGCGAGGACATCATGCCGGGCGACGCCGCGATCCCGTTTGTCGAAAGATCGACGCCCGCGCTGCGCGGCAAAATCAATTTCGACCCTTTCGCACCGGCCAATGGAAAGCTCACCGGCAAGATCGCGATGGCGAAAGACTTCGACACCATGGCGGGGATGGGGCGGAAAGTTTACCTGAATGTCGGGGCCAACCAGGGAGTAAAGGCCGGCGACTATTTCCGCGCTGTGCGCACCTATGACACCTACAAGAACGATGAGGTGGATAACCTGTCGTTCAAAGCCAGCTACTACGACGACAGCCAAGTCGCCGCGGGCACGTTCCCGCATAGCCGGCTCCGCGAGTTTCCCCGCATCAGCCTGGGGGAGATGATCGTGTTGAGTGTGACCCCGACCAGCTCGACCGCTATGGTCACGCTGGCGCTGGAAGACATCCATCTCGGCGATGGCGTGGAACTGGAGGAGGCTATGCCGGAGACGGGCGAGGCCGAACCGCAGGCGTCGCCTCCGCCGCAGGACATCGCGCAGCAAGCCGCGCCGGAAGCCGCCCAGACCGCCGCAGTGCAGGCCCCGGCGGCAGCTCCCCAGCCGCCCGTCATCGCCTGCGCGGCGGAACCCCCCGCAGTGCATGCCGGCGATACCTCAACCATCGCTTGTGAAGCTTCCAGCGCCGACCATCGTCCGCTGTCCTTCTCCTTCAGCGCCGCCAATGCGCGGCTGGTGCAACGGGAGAACACCGCTGTGCTCGACACCCGCGACCTTCCCGCTGGTCCGGTGCAGGTTGTGGCCACGGTGAGCGATGACCGCGATCTCACCGCCACTGCCAGGACCACGGTCAACGTGGACGCGCCCCGGGCCGCGCTGGTGCCCACCAAGCTGAACTACGTTTCCTTCCATCGCAACAGCGCCCGCGTCGACAACAGCGGCAAAGCCGTGCTGGATGGCGTGGCGTTGCGCCTGGAGCGCGATACCGACAGCTCGCTGGTGGTGCTCGGGCTGATTGAATCGGGTGAGAACCGGGAGCTCGCCCAGCAGCGGGCGGCCAGCGCCGCGCAGTACCTCACCAAGGAAAAAGGCATCGATGAGAAGCGCCTGCAACTCCGCGATGGCGGCGAATACGGCGACCAGGCCGAACTCTGGATGGTCCCGCCCGGCGCCAAGCTGCAGGAGGCGGACCTGAAGCACTGAAGAGATTTGTGGTTAGTGGTCCGGCCAGCGGAGCTTTCCGCTGGCTTCTTTATTTGGAAACAACGCTGGTCAGAACTCCAGCCGAAGCTGCACCGCAATCATTCGTGGACTGCTGTCACCACCCAATCCCACGCCTAGCAGGCCGGTTGGCGGCGCGGTCGTGTAAGTGAGCGCTCCAAATCCTGTCTGCGTAGAAGGCTTTCCAGGAATGCCGGCGTACACATCGCTGGGAAGTCCGAAATTGGGATGATTGAAGACATTAAAGAATTGCGCATCCAGTCGAACTTTTACCTGCTCGTGAATTGGGAACCATTTTGTCAGGTAGAAGTCACTCCAGAAGAAATTCGGGCCACGCAGGGCATTGCGGCCAAGTGTCCCGAACTGGCAGTTCTCAGGATTATCGCCACCGTAGCAGGCCCCAGTGCTGGGATCGACTGCCGACACAAAAGCATCGGGATTGAGCCACTGAATCGTACCGGGCTGAGTGACGCCGGGAATGTTGCAGTGGCGGCAGTAAGGATCCACCCCAGGTACAAGGCTGGCGAACTGAGGCCCGGCGCCCTGCAGGATGCCGTTTCCATTCGCCGAATAGGGCGTGCTCAGCACCGAAAATGGCAGCCCGCTGTGCCAGAACACGGTGCCGGAAACCTGCCAGCCGTTCAGCGCGTACCCCAACGACCGGTTGCGCACCTTGATGGGCAGCTCATACAAGTATTGCCCGGTAAGGTTGTGGCGGATGTCGTAGTCGCAGGGACCGTAATTGCGCTTAAGTTCATTCGGCAGCGGCGAGAGGACTGCTCCCGCCGAGAATTGCAGCAATCCGCCATTGGAAACCTCATCGAAGCAATGACTCCACGTGTAGTTCACTTGGCCTTGCAGGCCATGCCCGAGGCGCTTCTTGGCCGTGAGTTGAAGCCCGTTATAGTTGCTGCCAGCGCCGGTGGAAAGCTGGGTCACCGCCCCGAACCTTGGATCGGTCGGTTGCATGTAGGGGAACGGAGCAAAGCATCCTTGGCAAACGGTCTGGTATCCGTTGACCTGCGTTAGATAGGGCTGATTCACGGCGCGAGTGCCCACATACTGCGCCTGGACGCTGCTGGTGGTTCCAAATTGATGCTCGATTCCCAAACTCCATTGCATGAAATACGGTGCGTGCAGCTTGCCATCCGGAACCGCTGTAATCGCGACCGGTGGAAGGCAGGTGGCGGGGTTCGCCAGTGGCGATGCGCAGGAGAGTTGTCCCTGCGCGAATCCCGAAGCAAAGCTCTGATTCGCGGCAACGGTGGCATCGACAGCGCTGTTGGGCACGCCCGGAGCGATGGCCGTGCCACCTGCCGTGCCCAGCAAGCCGCCCTGGAATGTCCGGACGTACGGCGGATTGCTCCCAATCAGATCGGCAATGCTTCCCGGCAGCAGGTCACTGAAGACGCCGAAGCCGGCCCGGAGCACGGTATCCGACTGGAACTGCAAGGCAATCGCGGTTCTCGGCTGAAGGATCGCGGCCGGGGTGGAGGCAAATAAGTTGCCAAGACCGGTCTGGATGACAGCGCTCAGCGGTTGGTCGACGTTGTGGGAGATGGAGTCGAAAGTGCCGGACAGGCGCGCAACCTGCAGGTGCGGATTCAGCGGGTTGGAGTTGAAGGTGTCACGCAGGCCAATCGTCCAGGTGAGCTTCGGGGTCAGCCTCCATGTGTCCTGCGCGTAGAGGTCAAGGTTAAGAAAGTTGAAGGGCTCGTTGGCTGATTGCGGAAACGTTTCGGTCGCGGTAGAGGCGATCCCGTTTATAAACTGCGACAAGGTCGTGTAGGTCACCGTGGGAACGGTGCCTTCGCCAAAGTCGTAGTCATTCAGGCGAAAGACGCGCGTGTTGGTGCCAAACCTGAACTCGTGATTGCCATGGCTCCAGGCCAGATTGTCATTGATGAAGAACCGGGTCGCGCGCCGTCCTTGAAGCCACGTGTTGTCGAGTCCTCCCAGAGTAGTGAAGGGCGCATTGGCGCCGACACCCTGTAAAACGATAGGAAACGCCGCCAGGGTCTGTTGGAAATTGCTCGGCGCGAACAGGCTCTCGTACCAGGAAAACGCGGGATTGAAATAGTTCACCAGCTTCTGCGAAAAAACGTGCGTATATCCCGCGGCAAACGAGTAGAGCGGCTGCGTCGAAACAGAATTGAAAAGCGGGTTAATCGGATCTGTGTAGGCAGCCTGAACACCAGTATCGGCCTGGAAACGGAACCATGCAGTATTGTCCGGATTGATGTTGTAGTCGATGCGGGCGGTCTGGACCTGCTCATGGTCATCGCTGGAATGCGAGACCCCGCGCCGGTTCGCGCAACCATTTCCGTTCGGCGGATCGCCTGATGCTGGAGCGCCGTCGGAGTTGAAGGGGCATCCCAGCACGGCCAGCGCCGTTCCCCCGGTGTTTCCATACAGCGAAAACATGTTTTGATAGAAACACGCCAGTTGTTGCGCCGAGGGACAATTCGCCGTGCCGCCCAGTTGCTGCAGGACGTGCGTCTGAAATGCCGGGCTGGGAACCGTTATGTTCGAAAAGATCGGCAGGGCAATCCGCACCCATTCGCTGTCAAAAAAGAAAAACAGCCTGTCATGCGCAATCGGCCCGCCCAGGCTGCCGCCAAAATGGTTCACGTTGGAGCGCGGCTTATGGGTGCCCGACGTGGCATTCAAAAAATAATCCGCTGCATTCAGAATGGAGCCATTCCAAAGCTCGTATAGATTTCCATGAAAGCGATTGGTTCCGGACTTGGTGACGTAGTTGATCTGCGATGCCCCATATCGCCCCTGGTCGACCGAGTAGGAAAGAGTGTTGACGGTCACCTCGGCGATCGAATTCAGGCCCAGCACAAGATTGGTCGACAGGCCGCTGTTGAGATTCGTGAGCGGGTCATTGGTTTCGAGGCCGTCAACGATATAACCGTTGGCAAGCGCGGGCAGGCCATTGAATTCCACGTTGCCGTAGCCGTTGGTGCCGCCAACGAAATCGTTGCCGCTGCCTGCGGTATTGATGAGCGCGCCCGCCGCAAACTGCAAGGGGTAAGTCAGATCGCCGCCAGGATTCGGCAGATTCTCCAGCGCCGGCGCATTGAGAGTAGTGGATGTATTCGCATTGGCGGGGTTGATCAGGGGAGCTACCCCGCTCACCTCCACCGTCTGGCTAGAACGAGCCACGCGAAGCGTGAAATTGACGGTTTGCTTCTGACCTAGACTTGCCACGACGCTATCGTTCTGCTGTGGAGCAAAGCCCGGCGCTTCTACCCTGACCGAATAGTTCCCAGGCTTGAGCTGGGGCAGGCTGAACCGGCCGGCAGCGTCGGTGCTGGCGGTCCGTCTGAGCCCCGTGTCACGGTTCGTGATCCTTATCGTGGCATTGGGAACAACTGCTCCCGTCTCATCGCTCACCTGCCCAATAATCGCGCTTGTCGTTTCACCCTGCGCAAACGCCAACGGCGGAAACAGGAAAACCCCCATCACAACCAAAAGACCGAAACAGGGCGAGGAGGCCAGAACATATTTGGCAGGCGATCTCATGGTTTTGTCGGCACCCACGGTCGGCCATGAACTGTAATACATCACCATTACTTAATGCCAGTTAATATATTTGCTGCAATGGAGTATAATCCGGTTACGCCAGGGAGGTTCGCCGAAGGCGCTTCGCATGATTACCATCTCCAAGGAAGACTATTTGAAGGCGGTGCTGGAAGCCGAGAGCGAGGGAGAGCACGTCATCTCGGCAACGCTGGCGCACCGGCTGGCGGTTTCCGCGCCAGCCGTCACCATGGCGTTGCGGCGGCTGAAACGCGACGGACTAGTCGCGGTGCGCGCCGACGGCCGGGTCGAGTTGACTGCGGCCGGCCGGAAGGTGGCCCTCCGGACGATGGTCCGGCACCACCTGATCGAGCGCATGCTGGCGGAAGTTTTCGGCATGGAGTGGTACCGGGTGCACGACGAAGCCGAGCGGCTGGAGCACGCCGTGTCGGCGGAATTCGAGGCTAAACTGGCGCAGAAACTGGGGCCGGCAGGGACCTGCCCGCACGGGAATCCGGTGGTTCCGGAGCGCAGTGAAACCCGCCGCCGCCGCGGGCTGCGCCTGCTGGCGGAAGCCGAACCCGGCAAGAGCTACCAGGTAAGCAGCATGTACGAGCGGGACAGCGCGCTACTGCACTTTCTCGACGAGCGCGGCATCCGTCCCGGAGCAAAGCTGCAGGTACTGGAGCGCAACTACGACCAGACCATGACCCTGATCACCGACAAGCACAAAGTTTCGGTGGGCGGCCCTGCGGCAGAAAAGGTGTGGGTGGCGCCGGCGGGAGCGGGCAAGTTGTGGAAACGTTAACCGGTATTCATTCATATATCTATACCGTCGCTAACCAAGACCGCGCTGCGAAATGTCGATAACACAAAACGATGCCGCAGGGGACAAGGCAACGCCCCCTCACGTGAATCACCTCTCTCTTGAAGGGATGCATAGCACCGTCGAGGTGCCGCATCACGCCGAGGGATTCTGGCGGCAGTGGCGAGCCTACGTGGGACCGGCCCTGCTGGTGAGCGTCGGTTACATGGACCCCGGCAACTGGGGGACCGATCTGGCCGGGGGGGCGCAATTCCGGTATGCCCTGCTGTGGGTGGTGGCCGTGGCCAGCCTCATGGCCATCTTCATGCAGGTGATTTCGGCGCGCCTGGGCGTGGTCACGGGAAAAGATCTGGCGCAGTGCTGCCGCGACTGGTATCCCAAGTGGACGCGCTGGCCGAACTGGCTGCTCTCCGAGGTCGCGATCGGCGCCTGCGATCT
>Ga0187819_10001535_pt1 | contig 11960 bp, 8 predicted proteins | sample NC_wetland_sal_i_15_FD_132411 | JGI IMG/M metagenome (GOLD analysis project Ga0187819, IMG submission 132411) | Wetland sediment microbial communities from Neuse River Estuary, North Carolina, USA - SO4_4 | ecosystem: Environmental > Aquatic > Freshwater > Wetlands > Sediment | place: USA: North... | reverse complement strand
GCTCGACGACATCCAGCACGCCTACCTTCATTTCATGCTCGACACTCTGCCCTTGCGCTACCGAAAGAATGTCGAACCGAAAAGCGCCCTCCTCGATATTGCTGCCCGCGCGCCTCGCTTGCCCCCCGACTATCGCGATGATTTTCTTGGTTTCACTGACGAGTGCCTGATCAAGGCCGTCGAATTGCGCCTGCGCCGCCTTTCCCCCGACCAACTCGAAGCCGCGCTGAAGAGCGCCGACGAATCAGGCTTCATCCTTGCCCGCCCCTTCGTTCAGCAACTGATGAAATTTGAAAAATCGGAACCCGCTATGCAGTACTATTACCCCGACTTGATCGCCGGCATCGACGTCGATGCCGAGCAGAAACGCCTGCAGAGCGTCGCTTTCGCGGCGGCGCAGGCTACGCCTCCTCAGGAGCACGACTTCGCTGAGGCCGGGGCCACCGAATACGATGAGGGCCGGCTGCTTCGTGACGGCGATCGAGCCATTGCCCTTAAACAGACGGCAAATGCCAAGGCCGCATTCGAAAAAGTCCTCGAGAAGAATCCGAACCAGCCGCGCGCCATTTACGGCATGGCCATTGTCTCCATCCTCGATCGCAATGCCGATGACGCCATGAAATTCTTCGAGCGGCTTATCACGCTGTCGGCGTCGAACGGCGGATCGCTGCAATCGCCAAACGCGGTTGATCCGGCGCTTCTCGCTTGGGCCCATGTATATCTTGGCCGGATCTTTGACGTTGAGGACGAGCGCGAGTCTGCGATTCGCGAGTATCAAGCTGCTCTCGCTGTCGTCGGGGCCCCCGAAGCAGCGCGCGTTGCGGCCCAGCGTGGGGTAGAATCAGCTTATCAGCCCCCAGCGCAGGGAAGCGGCAGCGCGCCACAACCTTGAACCCGCGGCCGGTTAGATCGGACGCTGGGTATCGAAATGGAGAGATGCAAAATGAATAATCGTCTTAATGACACGACGCTCGCCATCTTTGGCGTCGCGCTGATGGCCTTGGCCGTTCTTTCACCGGCGGGCCGGGCTCAGCAGCAAAGCGCACCGCAGCAGGGGCAACAGCAACAACAGCAGCAACAGTCGCAACAGCAGCAGCCCGCCAAGCCCGGGCAGCAGGGCCAAACGCCCCCTAATGGTCAGGCCCAAGGCCCCGCCGAAGCTCCTAAAGTCGATCCCGAAGAGGAGAAGGCTTACAAAGCGTTCGCCGACCTCAAGCCCGATGATTACGATCAGCAAATCCAACTCGGCGAGGATTTCGTCAAGAAGTATCCCGACAGCAAATACAACGAACTCGTCTATTCTCGTTTGACCAACTCCTTCTACAGCAAGCAGCAGTTCGACAAAATGTACGCTGCCGCAGATAAAGCATTGGCCCTCAACGGCAATGACGTCACAGTCCTCATCCTCGTCGGCTGGGTGATTCCCCACAATTACGACCCGAACGATATCGAGGCGGACCGTCGGCTAAACAAAGCCGAAGGTTACGAAAAGCATGCCCTCGAGGTTCTGCCCACCTTGCCCAAGCCCACCAGTTTGACCGACGAGCAGTTTGCCGCTGCCAAAGCCAAGGAGGAGTCCACTGCCCATAGCGGCCTTGGTCTGATCTACTTCCGTCAGCAGAAAGCGGAAGATTCCTTGAAGGAACTGCAGCAAGCTACCGCCGGCGACCAGTCTGATCCCGTGGATTTCTTCATCATGGGCATCGACCTGAAGAGCCTCAAGCGTTTTACCGACGCCGCTGACGCTTTTCAGAAATGCGCTCAGATCCCTGGCGCGATGCAGGACCGTTGCAAGCAGCAAGCCGATCAGGCCAAGGCCCAAGCCCAGAACTCGAGCCCAAAGTAAGTCGCGAGGTCGTGCATGACGGATGTGGAGCGCGACGAACTTGAAGCCAAGCTGGGCTATCGTTTCGATCGGGTCGAACGCCTCGAACGCGCCTTGACCCACCGCTCCCATCGTCCCAATTCAGGCGGCGTGGATAACGAGCGCCTGGAATTCTTGGGGGACCGCGTCCTCGGCCTCGTCGCTAGCGAGCGCCTTTGTCGCGCCTTTCCCGAGTGGGACGCGGGCAAGCTCTCCAAGGGCCTGGCCCGCATCGTCAGCGAATCGTCCATCCATGCGGCGGCCTGCACCCTCGATCTTGGCCTGCACTTGCGTATTGGTCTTGGTGAAGAAAAGACCGGCGGGCGCGAGAAGAAACGCCTTCTCGCCGATACCTACGAGGCCATCCTCGGCGCCATTTATCTCGATGGCGGGCTCAACGCAGCTGGCGCATTCCTGGATCGCACCTTGTTGGAACCAGCTCTCGCCGGTCACATTGACGGCCTGGATCGCTCCGACTGCAAGTCAGCCCTCCAGGAATGGCTCCAGCAGCGCGCCCTCGGTATCGCCGAGTACCGCGTTCGCAACGAATCCGGTCCCGAGCATCAGAAAACTTTCGAGGTGGAAGTGTGGCATGCCGGGCGCTTGCTCGCGTCCTCCCATGGCCGCAGCAAGAAAGAAGCAGAGCAATCCGCCGCCATGCAAGCGCTGATTGAACTTGAGGCTATTCATGGCGTCTCCTGAAACGCAAACCGCGGAAACGCAAAACGCGATTCCCGAGCCTTCGCAGGCTCCTGCGCCAAACTCCGTTGTGACTCCGTCCCACCGCCCCTCTCGTCGGCCCGGCAGTTTCGCCGATTATTTCGAATCCCTGCTTATTACTGTCCTCATCGCTCTTTTCGGTACCACCTTCGTTGTCCAGGCTTTCAAGATTCCCTCGCAATCCATGGAGCCAACCCTGCTGGTAGGTGATCACCTGCTCGTGAACAAATTCATTTTTGGCGGGCGCGGAGCCTGGTACGAAAACGTTTTGCCCTATCGCCCGATCGCGCACGGCGACATCATCGTCTTCAAGTTTCCGTTCGACGATCACCCGCATTATGTGAAGCGGGTTATCGCCACACCCGGCGATCGCATTCGCATTGTCAACCAGCGCGTCTATATCAATGGCTTTCCCCAGTCTGAACCGTACGTCGTCCACGATCCGTCTGCCGGTGATCCTTTCGGCGACAATTTCCCGCCCGCCGATCCCTATGTCATCGCCGGCGGCGCCCTCCGGCCCGAATGGGCCGTCAGCCTCATCAACTACGTCCACAATCACGAATTAGTCGTTCCCCCGAAACATTATTTTGTGATGGGCGACAACCGCGATCATAGCTGGGACAGCCGCTATTGGGGCTTCGTCGATGTCGACGCGGTCATGGGCCGCCCCATGGTCATCTACTGGTCCGTCCAGGCCAATTCAGAGGACTACACGAATGAGGGGGTCACCGGCACCCTCCAGGGCATCGCCCAAACCTTGCTCCACCTTCCCACCCGGACTCGCTGGCACCGCATGCTCCGAGAAGTCCACTAACGCCGGCACGCCGCCAACGCTTCAAGCCGCAGAGCGGCGATTGTACTTCGCGCATTTTCCGTCTGCCGCTCTCGGGCGGAAGCCGGCACGTAGCGAAGCGAAGTGCCGGGACAGAGATCACCCAAGTAATCTGTGAGTTCTGGAGGCACGATTGACAACTCCAACATCTCACCAGTGCAACTTCCAATTTTTAACTTTCAACTGTCCTCTTTTCACTTTTGTCAGATGTGTTTAGGGGCCGGGTCTCAGACCCGCCCAGCCGTCAGTTGGCTTGCGTCCGCCTTTGCGTCTGCTCTTTTGTGGCGGACGATTGACCGGGCTTGCATCTGGTCACTTCCGTTTCATATTGCAAGATGCCCCTATCCCGCATACGCTGATACTTCGATCTCACGTTTCTGAGCGCCTGAGCCGTTTTCGTCGTGTCCATTACATCTACATCCGCAGAACCTGTTCTCGTCACGCCGCCTGTAGAGCCTCCGCGCCGGCCTGTCCCGCGCTGGCGTGCGTCCTTGAAATGGATTGCGCTCGCGCTCGTCTCCCTTTGGATCGCCGATATCGCTATCTCGCTCCTGATTCAGCACTCCCGGCTCAACCGCATCGTCACCTCGCGCCTTGAAGCCGCTTTCGGGCGCCCCGTCGGAGTCAGACGTTACTCCTTCAGCCTCTGGACTGGGCCTATCCTCGAAGCTCACTCCGTTACCGTCGCCGACGACCCGCGCTTCGGCCAGGAGTATTTCCTGCGCGCCGACTCGCTGGCCATGCGTGTCCGCTGGCTCAGCATTCTTACCGGCTATCTTGAACTCGGCACAATTTCACTCTCGCATCCCAGTCTTAATCTCGTGCGCGATAATAACGGCGATTGGAACCTCGCCGAATGGCTGCCGCGGCCTGCAAACTCTTCAGCCGCTTCCCCGGGCGGTGCCTCAACTCGCTCTGCCTATCCTCTTCGTTTCCGCAGAATCGATGTCGACAACGGCCGCATCAATTTCAAACGCGGCGACGAAAAACTGCCATTCGCCTTTGTCGACGTGGGCGGTAGCGTGGAAACCGAAAGCCCCGGCCGCTGGCGCCTCGATCTGCTTGCTGTTCCTTCACGCGCCGCTGTCATCGTTCAACAACCGGGCGTGCTGCATCTTGTCGGTCATTTGGGCGGAACTTCCTCTCGCCTGCGGCCTGCAGAGTTTGGAATTGCCTGGGATGGCGCCTCTATCACCGACGCCCTGCGCCTCGCGCGCAATCGTGATTACGGCTTGCGGGGCAATTTCGGAATGTCCGTCGCTGCGCGTGCGGAGGGCGATTCCTGGCTTTTGCAGGGCAAGGCCTTCTTTACGCAACTCCATCGCTGGGACCTTGCCCTTCGCTCCGACAATCCTGCCCTCAACATCATCGCCGATGCCACGCTCGATCCAAGCGGCTCCCGTCTCGAGTTGAACCGCGCCAGCATCGAATTGCCTCATTCCCATGCGCGCATTGTTGGCGCATTGGACTGGACACTCGCCGGCCCGGCCACTGAGAATCCTCAGTCGCCGCCTGTTGCCACAAGAAATTCTCGAGTCGCGCGTGCGCAGAACAACCGTTCGAACCCTGCACCAGGCACACGGTTGCGCGTCGCCACCGATGCACTGGATCTCTCTGAGGTTCTCGCTTGGGCCCGCGCTTTTCATCCCGGCATCGCCGCCGCAGCCTCGCTCCGCGGCTCTGCCCAACTCGATTTGACCCTTGCCGGTTGGCCCCCGCGACTCCAGAACGCAAATCTCGATCTTCCTCGCGGCGAACTCCGTGGCGCTCCCGTGCGCCTGCCGCTTCGTTTCGGACCTCTTCTCGCTCGCTTCGATCAGAAAAAGGGAATCGAATTATTCCCGACAACGGTTGCTCTCGGCGGCGTATCGAATTCGTTTCGCGTCGATGGCGCCGCGACACCGGACGCCGGTTCTTTTGCCGTTCACATTCAGGGCGCAACTTCGCAATTGCGCGACGCTGTCGCAGCCGCCAATCTGCTCGGCTGGAATCTCGCTCGCGGCTGGGACATCGCTGGCCCCGCGCGTTGCGATCTGCATTGGCAAGGCGCGCCGCGCCCCTGGCACACGTCTCTTTCGGGCAGTATCGAATGGGGAACTCCCGCCGCCGGTATTTCACTCCATCCACAATTTCTGAATTTGCCCGTCGAGCAAATTCGCGCTCGCTCGGAATTCAAGCCCGGCTCAACGCTCACGACCCTCTCCTCTGCTCAGGCCTTCGGCGCGCTCTGGACCGGAACCCTCGACCACGATTTGTCCGACGGTTGGCAGTTTGCCGTTTCCGGGGATTCCGTGTCGGCCGCTGATCTCGACCGTTGGCTGAATCCTCGCTGGCGCGAAAGCTTTCTCGATCGGTTGCTCCCGTTCTTGAATTCGCATCCTTCGCAAACGGCCGCCGCCGAACCAATTCGCGCGCGCGGCCGCCTGTCGCTCGACGAATTCGCGTTCTCCCGTGTGGTGCTCCATCGCCTGCGCAGCGATGTGACTCTCGACGCCCGCCATCTCGATTTTTCGAATCTCGATGCCCAATTTTATCGAGGTCAACTCTCCGCGTCTCTGCAGGCGGATTTGCATCCCTCTCCCAAATACGAAGCGTCCATCGATTTCTCGGGACTCGATCTGCATGCGCTCTCCGCCGAGTTTCCTTCCCTCGCGAACGTCTTCGCCGGTTCTGCCTCTGCAAACATCGCGTTTAAGATGCATGGCGCAACTCGCGCCGATCTTCTCGACTCTTTCGAGTGCCACGGAACAACTCGTGTGAACGACGCCGCCATCGGAGGCTTGAATCTGGCCCTGTCGATTCGCGCAGGAGAAGCTCAGCCGGGCACGAGTTCGTTCCCCGACGCTTCCGCCGCCTTCGCCTGCGCCGCCGGCAAAATCCAGTTTGAGGATCTGCGCTTGTCCTCACCCAATTCGGAATGGGAAGGGACGGGAACCGTCACCTACGCTCGCGCCTTGGACCTTCTTCTTCACCCCGTTCCCGTCGGCCTTGCCGGTCCTCGCCCCGCGAAATTGGCCGGCCAAACGCTCGACGGATATCGCATTACTGGCACGCTCGCCACTCCTCAACTCTTCCGCGTTCCCGCCGCCCCCGCCGCGAACGCCAAGCCTTGAAGCATTGCCCCGCCGTATGCCGTGTGCTAGCGTCGCTCTTTCATGCAACTCTCGTCATCCTTCCGCTTCTTTTCGCTGATCGCTCTCGTCCTCCTCGCGTTTTCCTCTCCCCGCCCGGCTGACAAACACGTCCATCTCCTTCCGCACTTCACGCACGGCTCTACCCTCCGTTACACCATTGAGACTCGCACCTCCTCCACCGAACACACCACGACTCCCATCCTCAATCCCGAGGGTGCCTCGCAGTACAAGCAATCGACCAGCCTGATCATCCGCCTCGACGTTCTCGATGTGCAGCCCTCTTCTCCGCAATCGCCCAATTCTTCGGTTCGCTTCCGCGTCACCTTCGAGCAAGCGCGAGCCGACTCCCAAGCCGACGCCTACGCCCCGGAAGCAGGCGCCCTCGACGATGACGTCGAAAATCTCGAAACCCGCACCTTCGAATTCTCCATCGATTCCGCAAACAGCCTCACCGCAGTAACCGGCCTCGACCAGATCGCACCCAATCGCGAAGTGGCCGCGCGCGTCCTTTCTTGGATCCGCATTCTCTGCAGTTCCGTCGATCTTCCTCGCGACGGCATCGAAATCGGCCAGAAGTGGAACTCAGAACGCCCGCTCGCCGGCATGCCGCTTTCCGGCCTTATCTGGCGCAATGAATCCACCTACTTGCGCAACGAGCCCTGTGCCGCCTCTTCGGGCGGAAAAACCTCTGCCGCAATTGCTGCCGCTGGAAATAACGCCGCAGCACCGAACGCAGCCTCATCACCTTCGGCCCCCGACGACTGCGCCATCCTTCTCACCCGCTTCAACATTCTCCGCCACGGCTCCGAACATTCCGATGCGACGCCCGAAGACTACGTCCGCAATGGCCTGCGCACTTCCGGCAAGTGGACCGGCTCAGGCGAAAGCCTCACAGCCATTTCCCTCGGCAGCGGCTTCTTGGTCAGTTCCACGCAGAGCGCCACCCAAGACATGGACTACATCATCGCCAGCGCCAGCAGTGGCTCGCGTATCCATCATGTCGGCCGCACCACAACCCAGACCGACATCACCGCGCTTCCGATTCCTTCGCGCCCCGCCTCGTGAACCCACCGCCAGCCGTTCTTGGCCCCTGCTGTATAATGGTTGTTTCTGCGTCAGCCGTTTGGCGCACTGAAACGCCTTTGGCATGAATTTCAAGCTAGCCAGCGATTACGAACCCCGTGGCGATCAGCCTCAGGCCATCGACCAGCTCGTTCATGGTGTCAACGACGGCGACCGCCATCAGGTCCTGCTCGGCGTCACCGGCTCCGGCAAGACCTTCACCATGGCCAAAGTGATCGAGCAGATCAATCGCCCGACCATCGTCCTCGCCCACAACAAAACTCTTGCCGCCCAGCTCTACCACGAATTTCGCGGTTTCTTCCCGCACAATGCCGTCGAGTATTTCGTCAGCTATTACGATTATTACCAGCCCGAGGCCTACGTCCCGGCCAGCGACACTTACATCGAAAAAGAAGCCACCATCAACGACGAGCTCGACAAGCTGCGCATGAGCGCCACTCGCTCGCTTTTCGAACGCCGCGACGTCGTCGTCGTCGCCTCCGTCTCCTGCATTTACGGCCTCGGCTCGCCCGAAGCATATTACGACATGCTGCTCATGCTCGAGCCGCGCCAGTCGGTCGCTCGCGAAGCCATTCTGCGCAAGCTCGTCGAGATTCAGTACATTCGTTCCGAGGATCTTCGACGCGGCACCTTCCGCGTTCGCGGCGACATCATCGAAATTTTTCCTCCTTACGACGATCTCGCCGTGCGCGTCGAGCTTTGGGGCTCGCAGATCGACGCCATCCGCAAAATCGATCCCCTGACTGGCGAGATTCGTTCGCGCGACGGAGAAGTCGGCCGCATCCCCATCTATCCCAAATCGCATTACGTCATGCCCGCGGAACAGCGCGAACGCGCCATTCAAACCATCTACGAAGAACTCGATTGGTGGAAACCCGAACTCGAACGTCAGGGAAAAATCGTCGAGGCCCAGCGCGTCACTCAGCGCACTTTATTCGACATCGAAATGATGCGCACCATCGGCTATTGCCACGGCATCGAGAATTATTCGCGTCATCTCTCCGGCCGCTTGCCCGGCGAAGCTCCGCCAACTCTTTTTGACTACACGCCCTCCGATTTCCTTCTCTTCATCGACGAATCGCACCAAACCGTCCCGCAGCTTCACGCCATGTATCATGGCGATCGCTCGCGCAAGGAAACTCTCGTCGAATACGGCTTTCGCATGCCCTCGGCCCTCGATAATCGTCCGCTCACTTTCGAGGAATTCGAGCATCGCACCAATCAGGTCATCTACGTCTCGGCTACGCCCGGACCGTACGAACTTACGAAATCCGGTGGTGTCGTCGTCGAACAGGTCATTCGTCCCACTGGCTTGATCGATCCTCCAGTCGAAGTTCGCCCCGTGAAAGGCCAGGTCGACGACTTGCTCGAGCAAATTCGCATTCGTGCCGAGCGCAACGAGCGCGTCCTCGTCACCACCCTCACCAAGCGCATGGCCGAGGATCTTTCCGAATATTTCGCCGAGGTCGGCGTGCGCTGCCGCTATCTTCACTCTGAGATCGAAACTCTCGAGCGCATTCGCATTCTGCGCGATTTGCGCCGAGGCGAATTCGATGTCCTGATCGGCATCAACCTTTTGCGCGAAGGCCTCGACTTGCCCGAAGTTTCTCTCGTCGCCATTCTCGACGCCGACAAGGAAGGCTATCTCCGCAGCGCCACTTCCCTGATTCAGACCATGGGCCGCTGCGCGCGTCATCTTGAAGGCAAAGCCATTCTTTACGCCGATACCATGACCGACTCCATGCGCCAGGCCATTGCCGAGACGAATCGCCGCCGCGCCAAGCAGGAAGCCTACAACCTCGAAAACAACATCACGCCGCAATCCATCGTCAAGGCCGTTGACATGCAGCTTGCCGCGATTGTTGAAGCCGACTACGTCACTGTGCCCATCGAAGAGCCGGCTGGCGAAATCTCCACCGAAGAGCAGCTTGCGAAAACGATCGCGCAACTCGAAACGCAAATGCGCGAAGCCGCCAAGAATTTCGAGTTCGAACGCGCCGCCGCGCTCCGCGATCGCATCCGCGATCTCAAGCAGCGCGATCTCGGCCTTACCGGCATGACCCCCATTCCTGCGGCTGTCGCAGCGGTAACTTCGCCGGCCACAGCAGGAACCTCCGGCGATGGCCCGAAGCCTCTTCCCGCCGCAACCGGAAATTCCTCCGCAGTGTCCGCGGCTTCCGCCGCTGTTGCAGAAGCGAACTCAGACGCAACGCCTGAAGCTTCTGCTGCTGCCGCATCTGAATCCGCCGCGACACCGGCCCCCGCAGCCGGCCCGACTCGCGTCGCCCGCCGCCGTCCGCGTTCTCGTTTTCCGTGAGTGCGCCGAGCTTGCGTACCTTGCCTTATCTCATTCTGTTCGCAATCGTGACGCTTTCCCCCGCCGCCCATTGCCAGGATTCAACCGCCGCCCAGCCCCCCAATGAATTCGGCATCCTCGGCTCTGCCTCCGTCAATTCCCCCGATCTTTACGGCAGCCGCGCTCATGGCGATTTCGGAGCGCTCGCCTTTCGTTACGGCAGGGTTTTGTCCGCTTCGCGTCATCGCGTCATCGAATACACGGTGGACGTTCTTCCCGCCGAAGTTATGCACCAGCTTTCCTACACTCCGTGCACGATCGACTCAGGTGGAAAAATCGCGATGACTCATTGCGCGAACGGCTACGAAACCGTCTACGGCGGCGGAATAACTCCCTTCGGCTGGAAATTCAATTTTCGCCCGCGGCACCGCCTTCAGCCGTTTGCCGCGCTTGCCGGCGGCCTCGTTTTCTCCACCGCTCGCATTCCCACCGACATACCAGGAGGCACTCTCGTCAATTTCACCGCCGAATGGCAACTGGGCTTCCAGCGTTTCAACCCCTCGCGCACTCGCGCCTGGATCTTCGGCTACAAGATGCAGCACATCTCCAACGCCTTCCGCACCACCGTCAATCCCGGCATCGACTTGAACGTCCTCTTCCTCGGCTATTCCTTCTTCAGATAAACAACTTCCTGTCGACACAGTGAGAGGTTTTTAAGGGCACAGGTTCCTCCGAGGCGGAGCGCCATCGACCGTCATACCATTCCTTTTCTCAACTCCTCCAGAGGATAAAACGTCCCGCGCCACACGATTCCGCCCTGCCACAGTGTCACGATCATCGACCGCACCAGCATCCACACAAAAATCAGCGCGCCAATCGGCACCGAAATTCCCCACAGCGGGCTCTCGCCAAATTCCATCGCCGCCCCCGCCTCTGCTATCACTGGCAGGGCCATTGCGATCACATCCAACGCAAGGGTCCGTCCGCGCGCGAATGCCAGCGCGCAAAATGGGAAGACGAACATCAACAACAGGCCGAATATCTGCAGCATGGTGTGGCCCACGCTGAATCCGCATGTCGCAAAGAAGTTCTTCGTCGTTCCTCGTATCGTGTTTCGCACCCCGTCGTGCCAGTGCACGCTCACCGACTCGCCCGCCCTCGCCACCCCTGACGCAAATCCTGCCTCCTTCATCAGCTTTCCCAATTTCATGTCGTCGACCACTTCCATGCGCAGCCGCCGGTGCGTTCCCCTCGTTTCGTAGCTGCTTCGTCGGACCAACTGGAACGCGCCCACGCCGATGTACGCGCGCGATGTCCTGTTGCGCGCTTGCCACGGCCTTGTGCCCATGACGAACCCAAACCCGAAAAACAGCATCGCGATCTTCTCGAAGAATCCATACATTTCGATGCGGCCCAGAAGGGTCAAATGATCCCAACTACTTCGCAGCGCCAGCGCAAGCGCCCGTCGCAACACGTCAGGCGCGAAGTACACATCCGCATCCGTGAACACCAGCCACTCGCTAGTCGCCCGCTCGTATGCCTGCTGCAGCCCGTGAGGCTTGCCCAGCCATCCTTCAGGCAGCGCATCCACGCGAACGCATTTCAGCTTCGCGTTCGCGCGTGCCGCGTCCGCAAGAATTCTCTCTGTGCCATCCAACGACCGGTCATCCACCGCAATCACTTCGTAGTTCGGATAGTCGAGCGCGAGAAATGATTCCAGCGCTTCAGGCAGTTTCCTGGCTTCATCGCGCGCCGCAAACAGGATCGAAACGCTCGGCGCATTCGCATCTTCAAGTGGAGTAATTTCACTCAGCCAGGGCAGGGAAGCGACGCCTCGCGCAATTACGGTGATCTGAAATATCCAGGCGAGAACAATGAGCGCGAGCAATCCAGTCCAGAAAAGGTGCAACTCGGTTTTCCTCCGGCCCCTGGCGAGAATCACGTTATGCTATCACGCGCCATGAAGCGAACCATCTCGCTGGTCGGCGCTGGCCGCGTCGGCAAAACTCTCGGCAAGTGTCTTCATCGCCT
>Ga0187819_10001534_pt1 | contig 11960 bp, 7 predicted proteins | sample NC_wetland_sal_i_15_FD_132411 | JGI IMG/M metagenome (GOLD analysis project Ga0187819, IMG submission 132411) | Wetland sediment microbial communities from Neuse River Estuary, North Carolina, USA - SO4_4 | ecosystem: Environmental > Aquatic > Freshwater > Wetlands > Sediment | place: USA: North... | reverse complement strand
GCCATAGGAGGCGCCGGCGGAGGTCCAAAAGCGCGACCAGGGCTGGTAACGGAGCTGTCCGTGCAAGGTGTGGCGCTGGTCCTGGGAAACCCAGATACGGGAATTGGAGTTGAGCAGGCCGGAAGCGTCCTCGCCCAGAAATAATCCGCCGACGACGGGAAGACGCGCGGAAGCCGCCATATAGGAGTAGTTCAACCAAGCGGACCACGGGCCCCACTGCGGGAGCGCGAGTTGGCTTTCGGCGCCATAGACGTGGGCAGAACTGAGCGCAACGGGAAAACTGACTCCGGTATCGAGAAGGACGTCATCGTCGGCGAAATTGCGGGTGTCGCGCTGGAAGAGGTTGGCGGAGAGGTGAGCTTTGCGGAAAAGTTCCTTGGTAGCGCCGAGTTCGTAGTAGTTGGCGCGCGACGGGCGCAGCGTAAGCTGAGCAACGTTGGCGTCGAGGGTGCGCACTTTGGCGGAAGTGCTGAGGAGCAGGTTCTCGATGGCAGGAGTGCCGAAGGCGCGATCGTAGGATCCGCGGAACACGATGCCGAGTTTGGGAACGTACCAGGCGAAACCGAAGCGCGGGCTCCAGGCGGACTCGGTGACGCGCACGCTGTAGTGGTCGAAGCGAATTCCGCTGCTTAGGCTCAGGTTGCCGAAATGCGCGTTGTCCTGAACGAAGAACGCCTGCTCGCGGTCGTCCCCGGATTGCTGGAAGAAGAAATCGGGCGGCGTGGAAGGATCGAAGATGGGCTGGCCGTTAATCTCGGTGGCGGTCATGTGGTAGGAAAATTGTTCGTGAACGAAGCTGTAGATGGAGTCGGCTCCTACTTTGATTTCGTGGTGATTGAAGTTGGCGGCGACGGTGGCGCTCACATAGCCTTCGCGGAAACCACGGTCTTGCATCGGCCGAATGGGCCAGGAAGATGCATCGGCCGTGAGGCCCGCTTCGTCGTCGCGCACGCGGCCCTGCACGGTGCCTAGGACGCTGGAAGAAAAGGTGTGCTGATACGAGACCTGGCCTGAGACTTCCTGATTGCTGCGATCCTCTCGTTGCAAGTTCTGCTGCTGGATCAGTTCGTTCGGAACCAAAAAACCAGCGCGATCGAAACTGAGCGAAAGGCGGAGGCGGTCTTTCTGCGTGAGGTCGCGTTCGAAGCTGCCTTTGACCCCAGCGAGGGTGGCACGATTGGTGAAGTTTTCGAGCACCGGGGGATCGAGAAAGCGGCCGGTGCGAACCGCGTCCATGGAGAGGCCGAAAACGTTGCGGCCGTCGAAATAACTGGTGCCGAGGTAAGCGTTGCCGGTATCGAAACTGCCTCCGCCGAGGATGGCGGTGCCGTGCACGCCGCGGGCCGGATTGCGGTCGGTCACAGTTTCGACCACGCCTCCAACCTTGCGGCCGAATTCCGGGGGGATGCCGGACGTGTAAGTCTTGACCGACTGCACATCGTCGAGATCGTCGGAGGGAGAGAAGGAGGGTGAGCGGTTGTTGAGGATGGGGAGTCCGTCGACGATGTACTGTGTGTCGTACTCGGAGCCGCGGGGATGGACAACCCCGTTGGCCTCCAGCACCCAGCCCGGTTGCGACTGGACGACGTCAATCGCCTGGCGTCCGGGAATGGTGGCGGCCCAATCGCGCAGCGTGGCCGCGCCAAGTTGGTACGTGTTGCCGGGGTTCGTGGTGTCGAGAAGCGTGTCGGAATCCTTCACTTCGACGGTTTGGGCCACGGTAGCGACGGAGAGGACAACCGAAATTCTTTGCGGCAACTCGGAGCGGATCTCGACCAGCGAATTGTAAGCGGCGAATCCGGCGTGCTCGAGCGTCAAATGGTAGGTGCCCAGAGGCAACTTCCTGGCGACGTATTCACCGCTTAGCGCGGTGTCAAAGGTGAGTTCGAAATGGCTGGCCTGGCTGACGAGAAGTCCGTGCGCGGGCAAGACGGCGCCGTCGGAATCGGTGACGGAGAGGCGGAGTTCGCCGGAGCGGTTCTGCGCGCGCGCCGGCGGGGAGCACAGCAGGATCAACAGTGCGGCGTTGATCAGGGCGGCCTTGGCCGGGATGAAGCGCAGATGGATTCTCCGAGTACGACGGCGGGGGATGCCTTCGCGATATTTTACCTTGATCACGGGCGCGGGCCGTTGGACGGGAGCGCTACTACTTTCGGGCCAGAGGCGGCTGCCTTGGATGAGCGGGGTACTAGAACGCCGACCGGGTGGACTTCCGGCCACCTCTTCCCACCCCCGCCAACCCAAGCTACTGCGCGGTAAACGTTACCGTCTGAGAAGTTGTCACCCCTGCGCTGTTTCCGCTGGCAGCCGCAGTTGCGGTGATCTTCACCTGATAGGTTTGGGGTGTCTTTGAAGACGAGCCGCCGCCGCCGCATCCCAGCATGGTCAGCGCGACCAGAGCGAGTGTCGCTGTCAGCAGGAAGAGGCGACTGGCTCCCCACTCCCTCTTCTTTCCGCGGCCAAGCAGGAGAAGTCCGGCTAGGCCGTAGGGCGCCAGTAGACAGTATATTTTCAGTCTGCTGTCAGCTGCGCGCACCCCTGCCGAGGTTGCTCCTTGAATGGTCAGGGTGGTGGTGTCGACGCTGCTGCCTGGAGTTAGTTGGACTGGATTAAAAGTAACCTGCGCGTACGAGGCGGGAGTTACAAACGCGCTAAAAGTTATTGTACTGTTGTAGTCGCCTTGTGGGGTTATGGTGACGGTTATGGTTGCGGTCCCGCCACTGGAGATGGTCTGGGCCGATGGCGAAGCGCTGATGGTGAAGGTGGCGCTGGGCGTCCAGTTGGCGAGTAGGTTTGCGCCGTCGATAGAACCGAGGCCGGTGACTTCGTCATACCCATCCGTCAACAGATACCCGGAGAGTCCGCCCGTCAGCCCGCTTGGCGAGGGCGTGCTGTTATTGCACATGTTGGGCGTGGTCACCGCACATGTGCTGACTCCGCTTGTGGCTACCGTGGCGTCGTGAAAGACCGCGTTGGCAGGGGTGGCAGCGAGATCATAGAGGCGCGGGTTGAGTTCTCCCTGGGGCCATCCAAATTTCTGGTTGAGCAGCGCGGTGATGCCGGCCATGTCGGGGGCGGCGGCAGAGGTTCCGAAAAAGTATTCAAAGGAGAACCGGCCGCTCTGCAAGACGCAACTGCCTCCACCCGCAGCCAGACACCCGAAATATCCGTCATGTGCGGATGCGCTGAACGCAATATCGGGGGTGTAGCGGCCCTGCGTTCCGGGAACCCCCGTCCCGATTTGCCACGCCGGCGTTGGGATATAGGAACTGACTCCGCCTCCCGACGATGCGGCTTGGGTGGTCCCATGGCTGTTGAAGGGCTCATTCCATGCGCCCTCGGGAATGTACCCGAATGCCGACTCATACGGAGGAGCGGAGTTGTTGGTCTGGCTCCAGTAAGCGGCGGGATTCGCGGTATCGGCGAACTCGGTTCCGCCTACGCAGGTGGAGTAACTCGAAGCGCAAATGTAATTCGGGCTCTCGATCTGGTTCTGGGGCGGATTCTGAAAGTAGGGATCGCAACCCGCGGCGCCCGAGTCTCCGGAAGCGACGAAGGTCGAGATGCCTTCCGCCGCTCCCTGGCTGAATAAGGTATCCCAGTACTGCACGTCCGCCTGGGTGCGCACCGCTTCGCACGCTCCGAAGCTGATATTCATGATCTGGGCGGGGATGGGATTGGTATCGACGACATAAGCAGCGGCGATGCGGAGCCCGCTGGTTCCGTTATTGTCTTTACTGACAACCAGGTCAATGGTGGCGCCGGGCGCGACGCCGGTAGCGCGCATCACATCGAGCGTGGCCTCAAGCTGATCGCCGGAGGCGTTGCCCCCGGTTCCCGCGGGTTGTCCCGGGTCCAATCCGCCCGATGGCACGATGACCGTCGGATCCTTCTTCGCAAGCCCCGACAGACTCTCGAAGTTCTCGATGTCGGGATTGTAGACTCGCGCGCGGCCAATGATGGCAATCGTCTGTCCCGTGCCGTTGATGCCCTGGCTGTACAGGGAATTCAGACCGTAAATGGTCGCGAAATCGGCGGGAGTGATGAAATAGGTACAACTGCCGCCGCTGCAATCTGAAAACGCGGGCGAATCCGAGCCTGCCCCCGCGGCCGGCACCTGCGCCGGTTCCGCGCCGTGGTAGGGACGGTCGTCGATGGTGTAGAGACCGCTGACGGAGTGGATAATTCCGGCCAACGCCGCCGGAATTTGAGGATCGCCAGCGGTTGCCATGCGCTGCTCGCCAGCGACTCGGTAGTAACGCATCTCGGTGGCAAAGGCGGCGCCGACCAGCGAAGCCGTGCCGCTGAAATCGATCATCATGCGGCTGTTGGCTACGGAGTCGACGCGCAAGCCCTGGGCTCGGAGCCACTCCGAGACGGCGTCGATATCGTGCTGCGAAGCGCCGAACCTCTTTCCGACTTGGACAGGCGTGAGCCAGCGATGGTAATTGGGAGAAGCGGGATCCTGCTGCTGTTGCAGAAACTGTTCGAAGACTTTCTGCTGTTGGGCCGAGCGCTTTAGAAGCAAGGTCAAGTGCTCAAGCACGGTGTCGCCCGGAACCATGCCCTGCCTATTTTGCGGCAGCGCCCAGGGCGCGCGCTGGCCGCGCAACACGATGCGGCTGGCGGAATCGACGGGCGCATTTACTAAGTCCGCCGTCTGGGCCCTGGCGGACGTTGGGCAGGTACTTAGTGTGATTAGAAACGCCAGAGTGCAAAGCGCCGTTCTGCCCCGACCCGTTGCTGTGCCGCGTGCCGTCATGAGTAACCTCGCTTGCCAGCAAGCTACGGAACCTTGTTATGGACTTGTAACAGTCTTACCCGTAACTTGAGCCCTGCAGTATACACGCGACCAAGCCGTCTCGTCAGTGTTCGCCATGACGCGTAGCGGGTCAGTTTGAATTTGCTTTGAAAGGGCACGGCTTTACAGGCTGCGGAAAAACTTAGGTTTGTATCAGGGCATCGCTTTAGCGATGCCGCAAGTCCTTCAAAATAGATGCCCCTTTAGGGGCTGAGTAATGCCGATCTCAAGTTCGGCCCAGTGACAGCAGTCACTCGATCTTGTGAGATTCGAATTCCCATTCCTGGCCCCGGAAGACACCGCGATGCCGAAGGAGAGGCTTTCAGGCTGAAAAGACTGGTAAAGTAGGAATCGGCACGCCGACGAGCCGGGGTGCAAATGGAAATTCTCAGGGAGAAGGCCCGCTATGCGCATCTCGGTGGTTGGGTCCGGGTATGTGGGGTTGGTGACGGGAGCGTGCTTTGCGGATCTGGGGCACGAGGTTGTACTCGTCGATAACGACGAAAAAAAGATCGCGGCGCTCCGGAACGGCGAGGTGCCGATTCACGAAGGATTTCTGCCCGAGCTGCTGGCGCGGCATCGGGGAGAGCGCATCAAGTTTTCTTGCGACCTGCAGGCCGCCACGCGCGAGAGCGAAGTAGTGTTTATCGCTGTAGGGACACCGGCGACCGAAAGCGGCGACGCCGATATGTCGTACGTGGAATCGGTGGCGCGGGAAATCGCCGGCGGAGTGAACGGATACAAGGTCGTGGTGGAGAAGAGCACGGTTCCGGTGTATACGAGCCAGTGGATCCGGACCATCATCACGAGGAACGGGGCCGATCCGGCGCATTTCGATGTGGCTTCGAATCCGGAATTTCTGCGCGAAGGGACGGCGGTCACGGATTTTCTTTATCCCGACCGCATCGTGGTGGGAGTGGAGAGCGAGCGGGCGGCGGAGGCCATGCGCCAGCTTTACGGGCCGCTGACCAGCGGATGGTATTACGGGCGAGGGGAAGCGATTCCGCGTCCGGATGCGGCTGCGGGCAAAGCGCCGCCGCGGCTGATCGTCACCAGCTCTAAAAGCGCGGAACTGATCAAGCACGCTTCCAACGCATTTCTGGCGATGAAGATTTCCTTTATCAATGCCGTGGCATCGATCTGCGAGTCGGTGGGGGCGAATGTGCAGCAGGTATGCGACGGGATCGGGACGGATTCGCGGATCGGACCGCGCTTCATGAATCCGGGAATCGGCTACGGAGGCTCGTGCTTTCCCAAAGACCTGATGGCGTTCCGGGCGGTCGCCAAGGAAAGCGGATACGACTTCCGCCTGCTGGAAGAAGTCATCCGCATCAATGAAGAGCAGCGCCACAGGTTCTTGCGCAAGGTACGGGGCGTGCTCTGGACTTTCCGCGGCAAGCGGCTGGGCGTGCTCGGCCTCGCCTTCAAGGGCGGAACCGACGATATACGGGAGTCTCCGGCGATGTTGCTGGTGCAGGAACTGCTGCGCGAGGGCTGCTGCGTTTGCGCGTACGATCCGGCGGCGATGGAGCGGGCGAAAGAAGTGCTGAAATCGGGTGTCGAGTGGGCCTCGGATGCGTATGAGGCCGCGAAGGGCGCCGATGCGCTGCTCATCCTGACGGAGTGGGAAGAGTTCGCGGCGCTGGATCTGGAGCGACTGCGCGCGCTGGTGAAATATCCGATCGTGCTGGATGGGCGAAATCTGTATGATCCAGCGGTGATGCTGGAGCACGGATTTTCTTACTATAGCGTGGGGCGTCCGGCGGCGCTGGCCGAGGAGTTGCCGGCGAGCACGCGTCCGAAGAAAAAGGAGAGTGCCTGACCATCGTGAATGCGCAACCCATGAACACCCGGCCCACGATCTCGCGAGCCGCGAACCCACCCCGTGCGCTGGTGACGGGAGGAGCGGGATTTCTGGGATCGCATCTGTGCGATGCGCTGCTGGGCGAGGGCTATCGGGTGGTGGCGGCGGACAATCTGTTGACCGGGCGCCTCGCCAATATCGAGCAGCTGCGGAATGATTCGCGCTTTGAGTTTGTAGAGAAAGATGTTTGCGAGCCCGGCGAGTGGGGCGCGCTCGATTATGTGTTTCACTTCGCCAGTCCGGCAAGCCCAGTGGACTATGCCGCGCACGGAATCGAAACGCTGCGCGTGGGATCGTACGGCACGTTTGAAGCGCTGGAGACGGCGCGGCGGTGCGGCGCGAAGTTCATGATGGCCTCGACGTCCGAGTGCTACGGGGATCCGATGGTGCATCCGCAGCCTGAGACGTATTGGGGAAATGTGAATCCGGTCGGGCCGCGGTCCGTATACGACGAGGCCAAGCGGTTCTCAGAAGCGGTGACCATGGCCTATCGCCGCTATCACCAGGTTGACACCCGCGTTCTCCGCATCTTCAATACTTATGGCCCGCGCATGCAGATCAACGATGGGCGGGTGATTCCGAATTTCATGTGGCAGGCGCTGCGGGGAGAAGATCTTACGGTGTATGGCGACGGCAGCCAGACGCGCAGCTTCTGCTATGTGAGCGATGAAGTGGATGGAATTCTGCGCCTGGCGCGATCCGCGGAACACGAACCCGTGAATGTCGGCAATCCCACCGAGTTCACGATTCTGGAGTGCGCGCGGCAAGTGATTGCGACGACGGAGTCGAAGAGCCAGATCAAATTCGAAGCGCTGCCGCAGGACGATCCAAAGCAGCGGCGTCCGGATATTTCGAAAGCGAAGCGGCTGTTGGGATGGGAACCGAAAGTCGAGCTGGAAAGCGGGCTGCGACTATCGCTGGAATATTTTCGCCGGGCCGTGGCGGAGAAGGCGCAGTTGGCCTAGCGGTGTTGTTCGTCGAGCGACGGACCGGTGGCAAGAACCGCAAGCAGGCGCATCACTTCTTCGCGCTCGACGGAATCGCGGAACATGAAACGCACGCCCATGCCGAAACCAGGATGGGTCGCCAGCACCTGCCCCCGGATTCTCAATTTCACGTCGGCGGTGCGGACCAGAATCTCCACGCCCGACTGTGCGGAAAGCGGGGAGGGCATTTCGACGTAGCAGCCGCCCTCGCTGATATCGGACAGGGTGCAGCGATTGGGGACGCGGTCGCCGAGACGATAGACTTCGGCTCCGAGTTTGCAGGCGAAGCGCAGCTCTCCGCGTCGGTTGCCGGCGTTGCCGACAAGGGATGCATCTTTCACCTCGGCCGTTTTCTCGCGCGGAGGGAGCGAGTTTGCTGGTGGCTGGGCGGGCAATCCGCTAGCCGCGAGGGCATCACCGTGCTGCAGCCAGGTCTGGATGAGGCGGCGCGAAGACTGCGGCACGTCGAGAAAACGAATGCCGGTGCGTCCGCTGGCATCCTGCCAGGCCACCTCCCCCGACAAGCGGACCAGTTGCTTCTGGCCGGGAAGAGCGAACTCGAAATAAACCTTGCATGCGGGTGGAATGCGGCTGGCGGTGACGAGAGCGGTTCCGCCGTCGCTAAGGTCGGTCAGAGCGGCGTTCAGTTCGGGTGCTCCCGGATAGGCGACGTTGGCGGTTGAGCTGACAGGCTTGCGAGGAGAGCGACGGCGTTCGCGGCGCATCAGGCCGCGGGCGGCACGCAGGCTCATGCGGGTACGCTCGGACGAGAGCGGGCGATAGAGAACAAAGTTGGCGCCAAGCCCGAACACGGGGCGGGCATTGAACGTGCCATCGACAATCGCAATCAACATGCTGGAGCGGTTTTTCGAGGACTGACGCAGGCGCCCCAGAAATTCCTCGGAACTCCGGTCGGCACGATAGTCGAGGACGATGGCGTCAAAGTGCCGGCTGTCGAGCAGTTCCAGCCCGCACGAGATCGAGGTCGTGTGCTCGGCCGCCATTCCCAACTCGGACTGCATGAGCGCAAGCAGGCTGGCCGAGTCCTGATCCGGACACACCACAAGGGCGCATAGATCCATAATTGTCGATGGTAAGAGAGGCGGGTACCAACGACAAGTTACCGCTGTCACTCCGGTGGTGGAGTTTGGAGCCTGTTTTTGGCCATTGGAGTTTTCTTGGCAACCTGCTAAGTGTCGTGTACCACAAGTTTCTGCCATAAGGTCCAAGCAGGTTTTGGGAAGGGCAGGAGTTTGCTGGTGCTGTTAAACCCTTCTCCGCAGAGCTTAGGGTTGTGACCCCTCCTAGTGCGGTCTTTTGGAATCAAATACTTAGCGTTGTTTTCGGCCAGGTCTTTGAAGAATAAGGACTTATTGGCAAAGTATTTATAAATCAATAAGTTAGCTCGGATTTTCGGGCGATTTTGCGGCCGTATCTCGCCAAGTCTTTGAGAAATAAATACTTTAGTGGTCATGAAAGGGAGCCAAAAGTCAGAAGTCAAGTTGAAGAAATTGAAGAAGTAGTTCCCAGTTTCCGGCTGAAGAGGCAGAGAATCTGCGAGGTCTGCGCGGCCAATAGTGTCGGCGCTACACCGCCAGGTCTTTGAGAAATAAATACTTTAGGGTCATGACGATGGAAAGAGCGAAGGAGGCTGCGAGGGGTTGTTTGCAGCATCCAACGCTTACACGCTGTATAGAATATGCCTGGGGCCTATGCTGCACATTTCCGAAACACGAGACCTAAGGTAAGGAAATGACTTCAATGGATAGTCGATCTGAAAACCGTAAGCTATGGCTGCTGCTGGGGCTGCTGGCGGCGCTTTCCCTGAGCCTGTTTCTGATTCCGGCGTTCATCATACGGCCATTCCGCTACCAGTCGGAAAGCGCGCTAGCCCTGGCGATCGCGGTGAAGCGGATTGCTCCCGCGCTCTCGCTGGCCGCCCTGGCGGGCGTGCTGGCGTTGGGCTTACGTCTGTGGCGGAGTTCGTCGAAATTGTTGCGCTCAGGCTTCGTGGTAACGCTGGTGCTCGGCGCGGCGTCGGCGGTGATGGTACGGCAGAACTACTTTGAATGGATGTTCCATCCCATCACAGCCGCGGGGTTTGTCTCGGCCGGCGATGCCCGCCTCAGCGACAAGGAAATGGTGATGGCGGTGCAGGTCGGCCCCGAAGCGCGCGCTTACCCGATCGTGCAGATGGCCTACCATCACATCCTGAACGACACGGTGGTCGGGGTGCCGATCGCCGTCACTTATTGAACGCTCTGTCACACCGGTCTGGTGTGGAAGCGAACGGCGCGGGGACGCGAGCTCCATTTCTATCTGGCGGGAATCAATAACCAGAATTTTCTGATGCGCGATCGCGAGACGGGCTCGTGGTGGCAGCAGGTCACGGGACGCGCGATCGCAGGCGAACTGGCAGGCAGCGCGCTGGAATTGATGCCGAATGACGAGCTCACATTCGGCTTGTGGAAGTCGGAGACACCGCAAGGACGGGCGCTGGTGCTGGCGCCGGTCTCCGGACACGAAAAAGATTACGACAAAGAGTGGGAAAAAGAGGTCGCGAAGTATCCGGTGCCGCTGACGTTTCCCGGGCAGGGGCTGAAAGATCGCGACGTGGTTCTAGGAATCGTGATTGGCGGGCAGGCGCGGGCTTTTCCTCTGGAAAAGGTGCGTGGGGCGAGCCCGGTTGATGACAAGATTGGCGGCGTGCCGGTGGCGCTGGTGACCGGGCCCGACGGCGAGTCGGTGCGCATATTCCGTTCGCAGTGGAACGGATTGGACATCGAGCTCTATCGCGATGCACAGAATCCAGAGTGGCGGCTCGTCGATTCGCAAGGCAACACCTGGAACTTTACCGGATGTGCAACCAGCGGGCCGGCGGCCGGCCAGTGTCTGGAGAAGATCAATTTCTTGAAGGACTACTGGTTCGACTGGAAGAACTACAACCCGCAGACCACGGTATACAGCCACTAGCGTAGCGCGACGGAATACTGAGCATTAAATATTGTGCCTCGCTCTGAGTGATCCGTGGTGCTCGGCGAGGAGTTCAAAGGCCGTAACCACAACAGAGGGCACAGAGGATCACAGAGGAAAGCAATTCAGGCTGTGCCCATCCCTATTTAGTGGTGACTTCGCCGAGTTTTTTGAGCATCCCGCCGATTTCCGGGTTCGACATAAAGTTCTTCCACACCAAACCGGTCCGGTAGTTCTCAATCATGACCACGATCGGCGCTTGATTCAGCCCCATATAGATGGGTGCGACCCAGTTCGCACTCGGGTTCAACGCATCGCGCGGCCCGTAGATACCCCACATCTGATCGCCGAGGTCACGGTAGAAGTGCTTGAAGGCGGCCATTGATGCGTCCGGCGTATAGGGGAAAGAAGCCAGTGCTCCGGTAGGCGTGAGCGTTCCACGGTCGTCGAGGTCGTCGGGAGCGTGCGGCACATATCCATCGGGACCGTCACTGGCGGTCAGTCCCCAGGCATTGGCGCCGTAACCGGCGAAGTGCTTAGGGTTTGCGATCGAATACGCGCGATTGATCAAAGCGATATTGCGATTGTTTTCGAAATAAGATTTTGTGAAGCGATCGTGAAGGCTGTGGGGATCGAAACCCATGAACGAATAGTGTGTGAAAAACAGCGGGCCTCCGGTGCCGACCCCGACGTCGAGCTTGATCCCAAAATAAGTGTGCCCGTTGCCGTAGTGGTTACCCTCCTTGCTTCCCGACCAACCTTCGCGATAGGCGATGGCGGGCTGCGATTGTCCGACCCATCCCGAGTAATAAAGCGTTGCCGGCACAGGGTGGGTGGGCGAGGCGATGCCCAGCAGGTAGGCGATCATTACCTCGTTGAACCCGATCAGAGGGTGGTGAATCTGCCACGCCCACTGCGGGGACCAATGCCAGTACAAGAATTCGCTGGCCGGCGTTTCACGATACCAGTCCCACTCGACTGTTTCCCAGAGTTGAGTGATCCGGCGATAGAGAGACTGTTCATTTTCGCTGGGTCCGTGGAAATACTGCCGTGCTGCCAGCAAGCCTTCCATGAGAAACGAAGTCTCGACCAAATCTCCGCCGTTTTCGAACATGCCAAACACGGCCATCGTCTCGCCGGTATTGCCGTTCATGAAGTGCGACCATGCGCCGTGATATCGCGGGGCGTGCTCGAGGAAGTCAACGATCCTGGTCAGCCGCTCGACGCCCTGCTCGCGCGTGATGAAACCGCGATCGACGCCGACCATGAGGGCCATGATGCCGAAGCCGCTTGCTCCCGTGGCGACGATGCGATCGTCTCCCGGAATATTTTCGCG
>Ga0187819_10001533_pt1 | contig 11961 bp, 7 predicted proteins | sample NC_wetland_sal_i_15_FD_132411 | JGI IMG/M metagenome (GOLD analysis project Ga0187819, IMG submission 132411) | Wetland sediment microbial communities from Neuse River Estuary, North Carolina, USA - SO4_4 | ecosystem: Environmental > Aquatic > Freshwater > Wetlands > Sediment | place: USA: North... | reverse complement strand
AGGTCCGGCCGCATGTTGACCACCGCTCCCATCAGCAAGCCGCCGGCGCTCCCGCCTTCAATGACCAGCCGCTCCTTCGAAGTCCACTTCTCCTTCACCAGGTACTCGGCGCTGTCGATGAAGTCCCAGAAGGTATTCTTCTTCTTCATGAGCATGCCGTCCTCACGCCACTGCTCGCCCATCTCATCGCCACCGCGGATATGGGCGATCGCATAAGCCATTCCGCGGTCGAGCAGGCTGAGACGTGCACTGTTGAAGGTCACCGGCGTTCCGAATCCATACGAGCCGTAGCCGTACAGAAACAGCGGGCGCTGGCCGTCACGCTCGAAGCCCTTCTTGTAAATGATGGACAGCGGCACCTTCACGCCGTCGCGCGCCGTGGCCCACAGTCGTTCCGATACATATTGCGCCGGATCGTATTCGCCGAGAACCTCCTGGCGTTTCAGAAGCGTGGATTTCCCGGTCTCAGTGTCGTAATCGAAAACGCTGGGCGGGGTGGTGAAACTCTGATAGTTGTAGCGGTACGTCTTCGACTCGTAATCCGGCGTCTCGCCGGGAAAGACCGAATACACCGGCTCCGGAAACGCCATCGCCTTCCACTCCCCTGTCCGGAAGTTGTGAATGCGCAGATGATTCACCGCCTCTGATTTCTCCACCGCCACAGCAAAATCCTTGAAGAGGTCGACCTCCTGAATCCGCACGCCCGCACGGTGCGGAATAAAGGGCTTCCAGTTGTTGGGGCTCGGATCGCTCTCCGGCGCGGTCACTACTTGAAAGTCCTTCGCGTTTTTGTCCGTACGGATGTAAAAGAGACCCTCGCGGTGATCCACATAATAGCGATGTTTCTTTTCGCGTGGCAGAAAGACCGCGAAGTTGTTCTGCGGACCATCGGCTCGCAGGTATCGAAACTCCGTCGTATCTTTAGCGTGGATCCCCAGAAACAAGTATTTCTTGTCGCGCGATTTCGCGAGACCAATGTCGTAAAGCTCGTCCTTCTCCTCATAGAGTGGCTCGAAGGCGGCGGAGCCCAAAACATGCCGCCAGAGCTTGTCGGGGCGCTTGGTAACCGCGTCCTCGGTCGTCAGAAACAGCGTCTTGTTGTCGGCCGCCCATTCGAGCGACGTGACCCGCTCGGTCGAGTCCGGAAGCGTCTGCCCGGTGCGAACATCTTTCACCCGCAGGCTGTACTGCCGGAATCCCGTGTAGTCCAGCGTGTAGGCCAGAAGATTGTTGTCATCGCTGACCTCAAACGCGCCCAGCCCGACAAACTTGTGCTCCTTCGCCAACTCGTTCAAATCAAGCAGGACTTCTTCCGATGCATCCATGCTGCCCTGCTTCCGGCAGTAGATCGGATATTGCTTTCCTTCCTCCGTGCGCGAATAGTAAAGATAATTTCCCCGGCGTACCGGAACGCTCAAATCCGTCTGCTTGATGCGGCCCAGCATCTCTTTGTAGAGAGCATCCTCGAAGGGCTTCAGATGCCTGGTCATCGCCTCCGTGTAAGCATTCTCCGCTTCGAGGTACTTGACCAGTTCCGGATTCGACTTCTCGCGGAACCAGTAGTAATTGTCGACGACGGTCGCGCCGTGGCGAAACTCGCGATGCTCCATCTTCGGCGCAACCGGCGGCTCCGGCGCCTTCTCTGTTTCTGCCAGCAAACCCGACATGATGAGCCCTATCGTGCAGAACCTGCTCCGCGACATAGGTTCGTCCTCTCTTCGGTGTAGAACAAATTATCTTAGAACACGCGGGGTGCGTTTTCCGAGCCGCGATCGTGAGGGAGCGGTTTTGGGGTGCGTGCTGGAGGCTACGCCAGAATCCGCCGGACCAGCTCAGTGTTCTCTTTCACCTGATCACTGAATTTCGGATACATGCCCATGATGATGGCGTCCGTGGGTTTGATGTTGGCGAACGCAAAACGGACGGCCTTCTCGATCTCTTCGGGCGAATCGATGCTGCGGCCCGCGCCGAAGACCTTGAACGCAAGGCAGGGCTTCTCCGTGGCGCGGATCATCTTGCACATCCGCTCGGGATCCTTTTCCATGTAGGTTTCACCAACGGGCGCCTCGCCAAACTCCGCGCGCGCCTCTTCTACCGTGCGGGAAACGCGATACAAGCAGGTCTGGAAGTAATCGACGTCCCAGTTCTCGCTCTCGATGGTGTCGAAAACGGCCGGATTGTGCGCCGATACGCCCACCATCACGCCCGAGTCGCGAACCATCTTGCAGAACTCCTTGATCTTTTCTTTTTCGCCGGCACGGAAGCGCCTGTCCGTCCAGCCGCCGTGGTGTCCTACCCCGAGCGGCTTCATCTTCGCCACCACTTCCGGCATGATCCTCGGGTTTTTCATCAACTCGAAGTCCGCCAGCAGGACGATGTTCATCTTGCCGCCTTCTTCGCGGTAGCGGAGGTAATCGGCCAGCGGCTGGTCGTTGTAGTGCAATTGCCAGGTACCGATGCCGTGTCGCTCCGCGCTCTTCAACACCTCCATCTTCTTGTCCTGCGTGTAAAACTCGCGCATCTGCGCGTCGAAGATACGATTGAAGTGCGAGTAGCCGTAGAACGGGTTCGATCCGATGATCAGCCGCGTGATCTCGGTCTTCCCGAACTTCACCACCGGCAGCCGCGGGAGGGGCGCTTCGCCTGCGGCTCCCGTTTGGAGCGCGAGCGCCCCGCTCAATCCCGCGGCCGATTGCAAAAACTCCCGTCGTGAACCCGTCCCCGTTTCATTGCACATAAGCCTTCTCCGCTTCCAGATATTCTGGTCTGATTCTATGCTGACCGGCCCTCCGGAGTCAAACCCGCCGCCTCCGTTTGCCGGGTGATATGTTGAGCAGACTGTGAGCACCTCCGCCCCCAGCCCAGTCTCCGTTGAGAACGGCTCCGCTGCATCCCGCCGCTGGCTCATCATCGGCCTGCTGACGCTGGGTACGGTGATTGCCTACGTTGACCGGTCGAACATTTCGGTGGCGCTGGCTGCCCCGGATTTCAAACAGTTCTTCCACCTGACCGATCCGCAGCGCGGCACATTGAACTCCGCCTTCTTCTGGTCGTACGCGTTTCTACAAATCCCCGCCGGTTGGCTGGTGGACCGATATGGAGTGAAAATTCCATACGCCATCGCGTTTCTGGTCTGGAACCTGATCTCCGCCGCCACAGGCCTGGCCGGTTCGGTGTCGCAGCTTCTGGCGCTTCGCGTGATGCTGGGTGTGAGCCAATCGGTGGCCGTCCCGGCCAGCATGCGCTGGATCCGCTTCCACTTTGCCGAGAAGCAGCGCGGGCTAGCCGTTGGCGTATTCATGTCCGGCACTAAGTTCGGCCCGGCGATCGCTGCACCAGTTGCCGCCTGGCTCATCGCCGCGTACGGTTGGCGCGCGATGTTCGTGGTGCTCGGTCTCGGATGCCTGGTGTGGCTCGTCCCATGGCTGCTGCTGGCCCGCAACAACGGCCGGCAGATGGAACAGAACGAAGCCGCGCGGAACGCCCAAGCGGCAAACGTGCCCTTCACTCGTGTCATGGCCAGCCCCGTGATCTGGGGCACCATCGTTGGGACCTTCTGTTACATGTACTTTGTTTATTTCTGCATGACGTGGATGCCCGCTTATTTCGTCGAGCGGCGCCATCTTTCTCTGACCTCGATGGGCCTGTACACGTTTTTCAGTTTCGCCGGAATGGCTGTCATGGCTGCTCTGGCGGGATGGGCCGCGGACCGCCTGATCGCGCGCGGCGGCGATCCCGTTCGCGTGCGCAAGGCGTTCACCATCGCCGGCTTCCTGATGGCTTCTACCGAGGTGGTCGGCGGGCTCTCGAATTCGGCTGGCACTGCGCTGTTCTTCGCCGTCTTCTCGCTGACGGGCCTCGGCCTGGCGACAGCCAATTATTGGGCGCTGACGCAGACATTAATCCCGGGCGGGGCGATCGGCCGGATCGTGGGCGTTCAAAATTGCGCCGCCAATCTTCCCGGCATCGTGGCCCCAATCCTCACGGGCTGGCTCAAAGAGACTACCGGTAGCTATGATGCTCCCATGCAAGCCATCTGGTTCTTTTTGATTCTCGGAATTCTGGCGTATGTTTTTCTGGTGCGAGAGAAGTACGCACCAAGGGAGGTGTCTCTATGAAGAAATCGCTATGTCTGACTGCTGCGCTCTCATCCGCACTGACGCTCGCGGCCGTGTGGGCCTCCGGTTTCGCGTCAGTGCCTTCAACGGTGAAACTCGAAAACGCCAGAGTCCGAATTTCCGAAGTGCTCTACGCGCCGGGAGTGCCGCGCCAACGCTACATCCGTCCCACCGACCAGGTCATCGTGTTCCTGGATGATTGCCGCTACCAGCGCACGGACTCCGAAACGAAGGAGAAAACCATCCGGGAACGCAAATCGGGCGAAGTGATCTTTCATCACAAGGGCGAAGATGCTCCGGTGCTGATTAATCAGGGCTCCAAGCCCTACCGGACGCTTGTCATCGAGCTGAAATAACCGGCCCATGCCGCGGATCGTGATTCCCGACGACGCGCCGCCGGTCATGGCTCCAAGCGCCGCTTACCGCAAGCTGCTTGAGCGCGCGCCGGTGGATTATTACGGCACGTTGCCGGCAAACGAGGACCAATTGATCGGCCGCATCGCCCAAGCCGACATCGTGCTGAATATCCGGTCCTCGACGCAGTTCGGTGAAAGCGTATTCGCCCGCTCTCCCCATCTTCGGCTGTTGTCGCTATGGGGCACCGGTACCGACAACGTGGATCTTGGAGCGGCCGCCCGCCACGGCGTTACCGTCACCAACACGCCCGGCGTTTCCGCCTTGTCCATTGCGGAACATTCGCTCGCGCTCATGCTGGCCGTCGCGCGCCGCATACCGCGCCTGGACGCGGAAGTGCGCCACGGCGGCTGGCCCCGCGGCCAGGCGTCACAGATGTACGGCAAGACGCTGGGCATCCTCGGGCTTGGCGCCGTAGGCCGCCGGTTCGCGCGGCTCGGCGAGGGCATCGGCATGCGCGTCATCGCCTGGACCATGCATCCGAATCCGGCGCTCGCCGTCGAACTGGTCTCGCTGGACGATCTGTTGCGCTCGAGCGATGTGGTGAGCCTGCATCTGCGGCTCTCCGCGGAAACCCGCGGCTTCATCGGCAAACCCGAGATCGAAAAAATGAAGCCATCGGCCATCTTGATTAACACCGCGCGTGGCGCCATCGTCGACGAATCCGCGCTGTGCGAAGCGCTCGCCAGCAGCCGCATAGCCGGCGCCGGCCTGGATGTTTTTGAAGCCGAACCGCTACCCAATGGACATCCGCTCACGCGAGTGGAAAACGTTGTACTCACCCCGCACTCAGCCGGCGTTACTCCGGAGGCGCTGGAAGCGGGTCTCCAACTCTCCATTGAAAACATCTGGAATTTCCTCAACGGCCGGCCTACCAATGTCGTCGTGAGAGGAAATGGAGTGCGTTAGATGCCCAACGGCGCCGAATTGTTCGTCAGGACTCTCGCGCAGTTCGGCATCCGGCACATCTTTACGCTGGTCGGCGACCATCTGAACGAAGTGCTGGCGGTGGCTGCACGCGAAGGCATTCGCATTATCGACATGCGCCACGAATCCGGCGTGACTCACGCGGCCGATGCCTGGGCGCGGTTGACGCGGCGGCCCGCAATCTCGCTGGTCACCGGAGGGCCAGGGCACACCAATTCGCTGACCGGGATCGCCACGGCCAATCTGGCCGGCAGCCCGCTCATCGCCGTCAGCGGAAGCCGGGCCACCACCGTTGCAGATCGCGGCGGCTTTCAGGATATCGATCAGGTCTCGCTGGCCCGGCCGGTGGTGAAATGGGCCGCGCAGCCCCCTAATGCCGCGCAGATCCCGTTTTATCTCACGCGCGCCTATGCCGAAGCGAACAGCGGGCGGAGAGGCGCCGTGCACTTGACCATCCCGGTAGACCTGTTCACGGCAAAAACCGAAGATATACCGGCGGTGCACGTCCCGCCGGAAAAGCCCGCGCCTGCCCCGGACACGGCTGACGTTGACAAGGTGATCGCGATGTTGCGCGCCGCCGAGCGCCCCGTCGTGATTGCCGGCAGTGGAATCTGGTGGTCCGGCGCAGAAGCCGATTTGCAGAATTTCATTGAAACGGCTTCTCTTCCCCTTTACACCATCACCATGGCACGCGGCGTGGTTCCCGACAGCCATCCGCTGTGCATGGGGTACGCGGACCCGGCGCTCAACCGCGCGGCGCTCGAAGCCTACCGCGAAGCCGATCTCTTTCTGGTCATTGGAAAGCGGCTCGACTACCGTCTCGCGCTCGGCGGTCCTCGCGTCTTTCCCGCCAGTACCCGCTTCATCCAGGTCGACATCTACGCGCAGGAGCTGGGCATGAACCGCAAGCTCGACGTGCCCCTGTGCGCGGATGCCGCGCAAGCCTTGCGCGCTCTCGCCGAAGCCTGGTCAGGCGGCGTCGATCGGTCGGATTGGCTCGCGCATTTGCGGGCCCTGCGCGAACAGCACGAAAAGGACCTGGAGCATGTCGCTAAGGACGGCTCTCTGCCTTTGCATCCCGCCGCTTTCTTCCGCGAGCTGCGCCGCGCGCTCCCCCCGGACATTCTCTATGCCTGGGACGGCGGCGATTTTGCGCACTGGGGTCGCGTATCCCTTCCGGCTCTCCACGCTGGCGGCTGGCTCAGACTTGGACCGCTGGGCACCATCGGATCCTCTCTGCCGAACGGGATCGCGCTCCAGTTAGCCAATCCGGATAAGCCCGTCGCCGTGATCACCGGAGATGGCGCGCTGGGCTTTTATCTCGCCGAGATGGATACAGCGGTTCGGCACAAGCTTCCCATCGTGGTTATCGTCGGAAACGACGCCGGCTGGGGTCTGGAGCGGGAATTACAGAAAGAAACCACCTCTGTCCGCGCGCCGGTCGCAACTGAATTAACAGCGGCACGCTACGACAGCATCATGGAGGCGTTCGGCGGCGCCGGAGCAACCATCGAGCGGCTAGGCCAGGTCCGCCCCGCCATCAAACGCGCTTTCGCTTCGGGCAAACCATATTGTCTGAATGTCAAAATTCGCGGCGCCCGCTCACCGTTCACCGATTGGCAGATCAGCGGCAAAAAGAAATAGCGTGTAGTGGCCGGGCACGCGCCCGGCCATCACTCAAGAAAGCTGCCCCTCAAACACTAACTTCAGTTTATGCACCTTTGGCATTATTGCCTTCAGTCTGTTGATGCCCAACAATTGACCTGTTGAGTCAAAGTCTCGATGATGAAAGCCTTCTGACTGTCAACTCATGTTTCGGCTGACCTGCCGCAAGTCAAAGTGAACGAGGACGTCCGATGATTTCGAGAACGAATGAAATCCGTACCATGAAAGATTGCGATGGGAATGGAGCACCTCCCGTCGTTCAGCGTGGCTCTCTGCACTCCGCCGCTCGTGTTCTAGCACTGGCCGCGGTGGTTTCGGGCTTCATCGGAGTCGCCGGCGCGGCTACCTTCGGCACCGTCGTGCCTATTCGCGGCCAGGTTTCCGACATCGCGTTGGACCAGACGCGGGGCCTCCTTTATGCCGCAAATTTCACAGCGAACCGCATCGAGGTCGTCTCCACGGCCAACCTCTCGCTGCAGACTCCCTTCCTCGTTGCCAACCAGCCCTCTACCCTCGCCCTTTCACCTGACGGGCAGTTCCTGGTTGTGGGTCACTACGCGAACCCATCCGCCCCATCGCCCGCTTTGACCATCATCAATCTGAATGCCAATACGATACAGACCTCCAACCTGGATGGTTCGTCGGTCCTGGCCGTGGCTTTTGGTGCCGGCTCGCAGGCCTTGGTGGTCACCAATAACGGCGTTCTGCTCGTAGATCCTAGCACCGCAACTTCGCAATCCTTGCAACTCAATCCATTCGACACCCAGGGACTTCCGGTGGCATGGGCCACATTTCCTCCCCAGATCGTGCGCGCCTCCGCGGGAGTTTCCGGAGACGGCCAAATGATCTACGTGTTGTGGGATTCGTACTCTTCGGCCCAGACGTCCGCTGTGGTGCAATATAGTGTCGCCACGGGCACGCTGACGCTCGTCGGCATCACATCCACTCCGTCGCTGGGACCCACAGCAGTGAGCGTGGACGGCACAGGCGCCACCTTCATCACCGGCTGGATTCTTTTCAACACTCAATTTGTGAGTCTGGCCGAGTTCCCGTACCCCACCGGGGCCTACAACGTCGGCAGCCATGCGATCGACTGGCAGCGTGGCCTGGTCTACGCCAACGTGCCCACGGGAGCAGCGGGAGAGACTCCGACGCTGCACATTATGGATTCGGACAACCTGACCGTTAGCGATCGTCTGCAATTGCGAGAAAACCTCGCGGGAAAATCCCTGTTGAGCAGTGACGATCAAGTCATGTACTCGGTCTCGGCGAGCGGCATTACGATGTTCCCAATCGGCTCGCTCTCAAAGACCCACCGTGTTCTCGGCGGGCTGGAGGATATCGTCTTCGGGGGCAGTGGCTGCGACAACAAGCCCATGACGAATGGCCTCAACATTGTGGATCCGGGTGGCAACCACACCGACTTCACTTTGAGCACGGTTCCGGCAAACGCTCCCGGCGTCACCATCTCTTCCATGAGTGGCACCACTCCGGCGCGCGTTCTCATCACGGTGGATCCCACCCAGTTCCAGGCCCAGAAAGGCACCACCGTGGTCCAGTTGCAGATCAGTTCCCAATCGGCCGTGAACCTTCCGCCGCCCGTGCGCCTTCTGATTAATACTCGCGATCCCGATCAGAAGGGTAAGTTGCTGGACATCCCCGGCAAAATTGTGGACGTTTTGGCTGACCCGGCCCGCGACCGGTTTTACGTGATTCGTCAGGATAAGAATCTGGTGCAGGTGTTCGACGGCACCACTCTCAACCGGATCACCTCTCTGAGGACCGGGAACACGCCCGTTCAGATGGCCATGACACGGGACTCCCGTTACCTGATCGTCGGCAACGATAATTCGCAGATCGCCAGCGTCTTCGATCTGGATACCCTGCAACCGTCGCAATTCATCGTGATGCCGCCCGGCTATTATCCGCGCACGATTGCCGTCTCCAACACCGCGATTCTCGCCACCTGCAGGGTGTCCGGACCTTTGCAGCAAGTGGTTCGCATCGACTTCGCCAACCGTGTGGCCACTGCGCCCGCATCTCTCGGCATTTTTAAAAACACCATCGACAACAATGCGGTTCTGATGGCATCGCCCTCGGGCGGAGTCGTTGCTATGGCCATGCCGGATGGAACCGTCGCGCTTTATGAAGCCGCGTCGGACACCTTCGTGGCGTCGCGCAAAGACCTGAGCGGACTGAGCGGCGCTTACACCGCCCTGTCGGACAACCAGTTCGTGGTGGATGTGAATGTGCTGGACGAAACGCTGGTTCCCATCGGACAGCTCGACTCGACCGCCGGAAGTTCCTCGGGTCTCGCTCCCATCAATGGCTATGGCCTGCGCAGCGTAACGCCATCGGCAGGCATCAACGGCACGCTCGAGCGTTTCCGAACCGACACCCTCGCCCCGATCCGCCCCGTCCGGACTTCCGAAGCACCGGCGTTGACCACGAGTCTAACTACTGCCCCCGTGGGTCAGATTGGCGAAACCATTCTCCCCTTCACTCGTACACTCACGCCGCTGGCTAACCGGCAATCCCTGGTTCAGGTCTCCACCTCCGGCGTGATGGTTGTGCCGTGGGATTTCGACACGCTCTCCGGCGTTCCGTCCCTCCACGCGGTCAACAATGCCGCCGACCTGACACCCGCGGTGGCGCCGGGAGGAATGATCTCCATTTCCGGAAAGAACCTCAGCAGCTCCATGGATTCCAATACCAGCGCTCCCTTGTCCACCGCGCTCGGCGATGTGTGCCTTTACGTAAACTCGGAGGCGTTGCCGCTAGCCATGGTTTCTCCCGGCCAGATCACCGCACAGTTGCCGTTCGACGTGGCAGCCAGCGCCAATATGGTTCTCACCACTTCCGGCGGAATGACGGCGCCCTTCAGCTTTGCGCCGCTGGCGACTGCGCCGGCTATCTTCCGGAACAATGGTCTTCCCATGATCATCCGAAACTCGGATGGCAAAACCATTACGGATTCGACGCCCATTCATCTGAATGCCAAATTGACCATCTACCTGACGGGCATGGGTGCCACCAATCCTACGGTCAACACCGGCGATCCTGGTCCGTCCGATCCGCCCGCGGTCGTCGCCGCCACCCCCACGATCACCCTCGGCGGCTCAAACATTTGGGTCCTTTCGGCAGGAATGATGCCCAAACAAGTCGGTGTCTACCAGATCGAAGCCCAAGTCCCGTTCCATCACATTCCGACCGGCCACAACATTCCTTTCACCATCACGCAGGGCGCTTACTCGACAACGGTGCCTGTGCGAGTGGAGGAGTAGGCACGACCTGTCTGTCCTGTCCGCTCGCTTAACGATCTAATCCAACCGGTGTGGCACGGCTACCGCAGGCGTGCGCTATAATCGAGGTCCATTTTACTTCGATTGGAGGCGGGGCCATTCATGCCAGGACGACGAAGAGGATTGGCGGTTGACAAATCGCTGCTCGAAGCTGCGTTGACAGGATTCGAGCAGATGATGAAGAACATCGACGAAAAAATAGCCGGTATCCGCCGGCAGTTGGCAGCCGGAGGCAGTCGAGCGGCTGCACCGAACCAGCAGCCGCGGCGAACCTTAAGTGCAGCCGCGCGACAGCGCATTGCCGCGGCGCAGCGCAAGCGATGGGCCGCTGCCAAGGCCCAGGCAAAGCCCGCACCGGCGAAACGCACCATGAGCGCGGCGGCGCGCAACAAGATTGCCGCAGCTCAGCGCAAGAGGTGGGCCGTACTCAAGAAGGCGGAGGCGAAAAAGAATAACGCCGTCGCATCGGGGAAGAAGCCCGCGGCCGACAAAGCGCCTAAAGCAGCGACGGCAGCCACCTAGCAGGATGCTGAAAGTCTGGGCGCTCTCCGCTTCCTTCGGTCGCGGCTCGGTAAGGTGGCGTTTCTGAACCGCGACCACAGGGAGCGGTTTCTTGAGCCTTTTTCAGCAAGCGAATCATTCAAATAGAGGCCAGACACCTTGAAGATTGTCGCCGGAGTAGATCTTGGCGGAAACGCCATTAACTATACCTTCCTCAACGCCAAAGAACAGTTTCTCATTCAGCGGATGTGCGAGCATCCTGCGCGTTCGAAAGAGGGTCCCGGCATCTGCCTCCAGCAGATCGCCGATGGACTCGAGATCGCTGCCAAACAGGCGGGCATTGCGCTTGCCGATACGGTAGTTGTGGGTCTCGATACGCCCGGCCCTGCGAGTGCCACCGGCGTGCTCAGCGCGGAGGGTTCCACGAACTTCGTTCATCCGGATTGGTCCGGTTACGATATCCGCGAGAATCTTGAAAAGAAGCTCGGCAAACCCGTCACCTATCTCAACGATGGGAACGCTGGGGCGCTTTGGGGGCACTTCGTGCTCTTCGGCGCCAGCGGTCAGGCTACGTCCATTTCGGCCATCATCGGCACCGGCTTGGGCGGCGGTGTCATCATCGATGGCAACGTGGTTAAGGGGCGAAAAGGATTTGGCGGCGAGCTGGGCCATGTCCTGATTCCTTACCAGAGCATTCCCGGAGTCAATGACGTAAAGCCCAAATGCAACTGCGGCCGCACCGGAGACCTGGAGTCGCTGTGTTCCCTAACCGCGATTGAGAACTCGTTGCTTCCGCTCTTCCTGCCGCGCTATCCCGGTCACGAGCTGGGCAGAACCGGTAACCTGCATCAGGCGGCGAAGCTGGTGCGCGGCCTGGCCGAGCACGGTGACCCCATGTCCAAGGAAGTCTTCCGGGTTCAGGCCAATGCGCTTGGCTTGTTCTTCGATGAAATGGTGAACACCTTCGACCCCGACGCTTTGATCGTCGGCGGAGGGGCTCTCGAGACCAAAGAAGAGTTCCAGCACTGGTTCCT
>Ga0187819_10001531_pt1 | contig 11970 bp, 10 predicted proteins | sample NC_wetland_sal_i_15_FD_132411 | JGI IMG/M metagenome (GOLD analysis project Ga0187819, IMG submission 132411) | Wetland sediment microbial communities from Neuse River Estuary, North Carolina, USA - SO4_4 | ecosystem: Environmental > Aquatic > Freshwater > Wetlands > Sediment | place: USA... | reverse complement strand
CCTTCAATGCCTTGCGGGTCGGCGATGGTGCGCCCAAGCATCTGATAGCCGCCGCAAAGTCCGAGCACATGTCCGCCGCGCCGCACATGCGCGGCGATGTCGATATCCCAACCCTCGGCGCGGAGCGAGGCAAGGTCGGCGATGGTCGCCTTCGATCCCGGCAGCACTATGAGGTCGCAGACGGGCAGGGGGCTTCCAGGCTTCACCATGACCACATCCACATCCGGCTCCGCCCCCAGAGGATCGAAATCATCGAAATTGGCAATGCGGGGAAGAAGTGGCACCGCGATCCTGATCTTGCCATTGCTGTGCCGGTGCCGCCGCTCACCGAGTTCATAGGCATCTTCCGCGGGCAGCTGCCGCGCGCCCTCGAAGTAGGGGACGAGGCCAAGGGCCGGCCAACCGGTGCGTCGCGCGATCTCCTCCATGCCGTCGCCAAACAGCGAAACGTCTCCGCGCATGCGATTGACAATGAAGCCAGCGACGAGCCTCGCGTCTTCTGGCTCAAGCACGGCCTTGGTGCCGACAAGGCTTGCGATTACGCCACCACGGTCGATGTCGCCGATCACCACCACCGGAACGTCCGCCGCCTGCGCAAAGCCCATATTGGCGATGTCGTTCTTACGCAAATTGATCTCAGACGCACTACCGGCGCCTTCGACGAGAACGATGTCCGCGTCGCGCTTGAGCTTACCGAAACTTTCAAGCACGGCGGGCAAGAGCTTCGGTTTTATGTCCTGAAAGGCTCTGGCGTTGGCCGTGTCGAAGACTTTGCCCTGCACGATCATTTGCGCGCCGATCTCGCTCTGCGGCTTCAGCAGTACCGGGTTCATATGCACCGAGGGCTCGACGAAGGCCGCCAGCGCCTGCAGCGCCTGTGCCCGGCCGATCTCGCCGCCATCCGGCGTCCCGGCAGCGTTGTTCGACATGTTCTGTGGCTTGAAGGGTCTGACCGAGAGTCCCCGTCTTACCAGCGCCCGGGCGAGACCCGCGACGAGCAGCGACTTCCCCACATTGGACGCTGTTCCTTGAAACATGATGGCGTGAGCGGCCATCAGTACTCGATGCCGGCTTGCGCCTTCACCCCATCGGCGAAGTGGTGCTTCACGAGCGTCATCTCGGTGACGAGATCGGCGGCCTCGATCAGCTCGCGCTTGGCGTTCCGCCCGGTGACGACGACGTGCAGATTGGGCCTGCGGCTCTTCAGCGTCTCGACCACCTCGGCAAGCGGCAGATAGTCATAGCGGAGCGCGATGTTCAACTCATCGAGCACGATGAGCTTGAGGTCGGGATCCTGCATCAGTGCCTTCGCCGTTTCCCAAGCCTTTGCCGACGCGGCCATGTCGCGGGCTTTGTCTTGCGTTTCCCAGGTGAAGCCTTCGCCGAGCGTATGCCAGCGCACCATGTCGCCGAAACTTTCGAGCATGGTTCGCTCACCAGTGTTCCAGGCACCTTTTATGAACTGCACCACGGCGCATCGCCCGCCATTGCCGACCATGCGCAGAACGAGGCCGAAGGCGGCGGTCGATTTGCCCTTGCCGGTACCGGTATGGACGATGAGCAGCCCCTTTTCCTCGATGGTCTTGGACGCGACCTCGGCATCTTGCGCGGCCTTACGGTTCGCCATCTTGCTGCGATGGCGCTCCTGCTCGTCCTGCTTCAGGCCACTGCTCATGGCAGCACCTTCAGCGGCATGGGGAGGCCCGCCACCATGAACACGACATGGTGGGCAGTCACCGCGAGGTGTTGATTGATCAGCCCGGCCTGGTCGCGGAAGTCGCGGCCAAGCGCGGTCTCAGGCACGAGGCCTGCGCCTACCTCGCTCGAGACCACAATGGTTGGCGCTCTACGCCCATTGAGCGTCTTGGTGAACCGCGCGATCGCTGCACTGACATCGTGGGCCCCGAGCATCAAATTGGAGAGCCAGAGCGTAATGCAGTCGATGACGACCGGCGCGCCAGCGGGTGCCTGTGCCACCGCTTGGGGCAGCTCGATCGGTGCTTCGATCGTGGACCAGCCATCGCTGCGCGATGCCTTATGCTTGGCGATGCGCTCCCGCATCTCGTCGTCGAGCGGCTCGGCGGTCGCGACATAGACCCAGGGCGGTGGCGTCGCCATGGCGAGGACCTGTGCGTGACGGCTCTTGCCGGAGCGAGCACCGCCAAGCACGAGCGTCAAACGCCCATGTTCGGTCGTGTTTAGTTGAGCTGACACGGCTTAGCGTTCCCGTCTTCCGGCCCACCGTCAACTGCGGGAACCGACGACGGCGGAAACTACAGACTAGCCTTGGGGTGCCGCAAGCCCGATCCGCAATACGATGGCGTCTCCGTTGACAAGGCTTCCCGCCCCGTCCTTTAGTGGGGGCGAAAATGACGGTCTCTTCGAAGATGAGGAGTGAAAAGGGAATGCGGTGACGGGCGTCTTGCCCGAATTCCGCAGCTGCCCCCGCAACTGTAGGCGGAAAGCTTGCCGTATTTGGCCACTGGGGCGTGCACCTGGGAAGGCGGCAGCAAGCGAAGGATCCGCGAGCCAGGAGACCTGCCGTCGCATGTTCGACCCTCGATGCCGGGCGGGGTGCCCTGGCAGCGCGGTAGCCGTCGGGCCAGGTGCGGGGTATCGGCCTCGTGCCACTGTTGATGGCGCTTGCACCCGAGGATGCGAGTTACAGTGTCTGCCGGGGTCGATGTGCCGCTCGACAATCGTCCACACCTTTATATTTGCATGTCTTGCAAGTGCCGCGGTGCGGAAGCCGTGCCTAAGGGCGAACCAACCGACGGGCGCCGCCTCTACGAGGCCGTGAAGGCACTGGTCGTTGACCTGGGCAATAGCGCGCCGGTCCGGGTCCTTCCTACGCTCTGCTTTGCCAATTGCGAGCGAGGCTGCACCATCGGAATTGCCGCGCCTGGAAAATGGTCATACCTCGTTGGCGAGCTTAGCCCCGAGCACGCCGCCGATCTTCTGACCTATGCCACTGCCTACGCCAAGGCGAAGGCCGGTGTGGTGCTACCCTCCGGACGCCCAGCCTCCCTGCAAACGAATGTGATCGCGCGCTTTCCCGCCACCTTCGAGCCAGCCAAGGACGCCGCCGAATGACCACTGCCGAACGCATCCCTGCGACCATCATCACCGGCTTTCTCGGCGCGGGAAAAACGACTCTCGTTCGCCACCTCCTGGAGACAGCGAGGGGCAGGCGCCTTGCCATCATCGTCAATGAGTTCGGTAGTGTCGGCGTCGACGGCGAAGTTTTGCGCAGCTGCGGCATCGAAAGTTGCCCGGAGGAAAATATCGTCGAGCTCGCCAATGGCTGCATCTGCTGCACCGTGGCCGAAGATTTCATTCCCACCATGCAAGCGCTCATTGACCGCGCCGCGCCGCCCGAGCACATCCTGATCGAGACTTCTGGTCTTGCGCTGCCGAAGCCGCTGGTGAAGGCCTTCGACTGGCCTTCCATCCGCTCCCGCTTGACGGTGGACGGGGTGATCGCCGTAGTCGATTCGCCGGCCGTGGTTGAAGGGCGCTTCGCCGACAATCCTGAGGCGATCGCCCGGCAACGCGCTGAGGATCCGTCCGTCGATCACGACAACCCGCTCGCCGAGGTCTATGAGGACCAGCTCATGGCCGCCGACCTGATCGTGCTGAACAAGACCGATCTGATCGGCGCTGAGGCCGGCGAGCAGCTGAAGCGCGAGGTCGCGGCCATCGTCCCGCGGGCCGTGAAGGTAATATGGGCGCAAGAGGGTAGGGTCGATGCGCAAGTGCTGCTCGGGCTTGGCGCGGCCGCCGAGGATGATCTCGCGGCGCGCCCCTCCCATCACGACGCGCTCGACGGCGCCCACGAGCATGACGACTTCGAGAGCTTCGTGATGACTGTGCCTGAAGCCGGCGATCCGGCGGAGCTGTTGGCGCGACTGAAGGCCGTCGCCGAGGCTCACGACGTGCTCCGCATCAAGGGCTTCGTGGCGGTGACCGGCAAACCCTTGCGCCTCGCGGTGCAAGGGGTGGGTGCGCGCTTCCGCTCGAGCTTCGACCGGCCTTGGCCGAGCGGTCTCGCGCGACAGGGCCACATCGTGGTGATCGGCGAGCGTGGTCTCGACCGCGCCGCCATCGAAGCTGACATTCTGGGTTAGGCCATGCATCTGTCGGTTCGCGAGACGAGGGGGCTGGACGAGGCTGATGCCGCCATCGATCTCGGCCAATCGCGGGCCGACTTAGTCTTTCTTTCCTTCTCCGACAGCGACCTTGGTGCCGCGTCTGCCGCCTGGGCTACGAATAGCGGCGACCTTCCCTCATTGCGCCTCGCCAATCTCGCCAGGCTCCGCCATCCCATGTCGGTCGATCTTTATGTGGAGCAAGTGATCGCGCAGGCTCGCTCGGTCGTCGTGCGCCTGCTCGGTGGCCTCGACTATTGGCGCTATGGCGCCGAAGAAGTGGCCCACGCCGCACGCACGCACGGCATTCCTCTGGCACTCCTTCCGGGCGACGGCCGCGACGACGCGCGGCTCGCCAAGCTTTCGACCGTCAATGACACGGCGCGCTCACGCCTCGACGGATTTTTCGCCGCGGGCGGTCCGGGAAACATGCGCCACGCGTTCGAGTTGATGGTGCATCTCGCGGGGCTCGCTCCCGACCATGGTCTTGCCGCGGAGCCGGTCCCCATGCACGGCGTGCATCGGCTCGACGTGCCGGAGGCGTCCGGCCACCCGCTCGCGGTGATCGTGTTCTATCGCGCCTATCTTCTCGCCGCCGATCTCGCCCCCATCGAGGCCCTGGCGTGCACGCTCGACCGCGAGGGGCTCAACGTTCGTGCGCTCTATGTCGGCAGCCTGAAGGATCGCGAGACCGCCCAATTCGTCGCCGCGACCTTGCGCGATTGGGCGCCTCATGTGGTGCTCAACGCCACGGCTTTCTCCGCGCGCGTCGACGACGCGCCGTCGCCCTTGGAGGCCGCCGGCGCCCCGATCCTGCAAGTCGTGTTTGCCGGATCGAGCTATGAAGCTTGGCAAGACTCCTTGCGCGGTCTGTCGCAATCGGACCTCGCCATGCAGGTCGTGCTGCCAGAGCTCGACGGGCGCCTGCTTACTACGGCGATCTCCTTCAAGGCGGAGCAGAGCGAGATTGCGGGCCTTGAATTTGCCCGCGTCGTCCATCAGCCGTCGCCGGACGGCATCGCCGCCGTGGCGCGAAATGCGGCATTATGGGCGCAGCTCGCCTCCACGCCTCGCGCGGAGCGAAAGCTTGCGCTGGTGCTGTCCGACTATCCGGGCGCGGCGGGGCAGGCGGCGCATGCCGTCGGGCTCGATGCCATCGCCAGCACCGCGGAGATCTTGCAACTCCTCAACGGCGAAGGCTTCGATGTCGGCGACTTACTTCCCCAAGACAGTGACTTGGTCGCGGAACTTTGCGATGCGGAACCAGCTCCATTTATATCGGTCGCCGAGTATAAGCGTCTGCTTGCGACACTCGACGTGCAGGCCCGCGCTAAGATCATTGCGGCTTGGGGTACGCCGGAAGATGACCCCGCTGTACGTAACGACCAATTCACCATGCGCTTCGCGCGGCACGGCAATCTCGTAGCGGCGATTCAGCCTGACCGGGGCAATGCGCTCGACCGCAAGGGGGGCTATCACGACCCTGACCTACCGCCGCGCCATGCCTACGCCGCCTTCTATCTTTGGCTGCGGGAGGTGGAGCGCATCCATGCGCTGATTCATCTCGGCACGCACGGCACGCTGGAATGGCTGCCGGGCAAGGCGATGGCGCTGTCGGCATCGTGCCTGCCGGCGGCGCTGCTCGGCGGGCTCCCTGTGGTCTATCCCTTCATCGTCAACAATCCGGGAGAGGCCGCTGCAGCCAAACGGAGACTCGGCGCCGTGACCATCGGCCATCTGACGCCACCGCTGAAGTACGCCGGACACAGCAACAATATGCTCGAGCTCGAGCGCCTGATCGATGAGTACGCCGCCGCCGATGGCCTCGATCGCCGCCGCGCGGCACTTCTCCGCGAGCAGATTCTCGATCGCGCTTCTGCTGCGGGACTGCTCGCCGAGAGCGGCGCCCATCAAGCCCTCTCAAAAGAGGATCAGCTGGCCCGGCTCGACGCTTATCTCTGTGATGTCAAGGAGCTGCAGATCAGGGACGGCCTTCACGTCTTCAGCCGCCCCCCCGATGTTGATCGCCGCGGGGAATTTCTGGCGTCGCTCGCGCAGTCCAATCCCGAGACACCCGCGGAAGAATTGGCCGCGCGTTTCGATGTAGCCGCGTCCCGCGAGCGTGACGCGTTGCTCACCGCGCTTGATGGTAAGTTCGTGCCCCCTGGTCCCTCCGGCGCGCCGACCCGGGGCCGCGCCGATGTTCTGCCCACGGGGCGCAATCTCTACGCCATCGATCCACGCGCGGTGCCGACCCGCTCCGCCGTGGTGCTCGCCGAGAAGGCCGCGCAAGAGCTTCTCCGCCGTCATTTGCAGGATCACGGCGAATGGCCGCGCGCTTTGGTAATGGATGTGTGGGGCAGCGCCACCATGCGCACCGGCGGCGAAGACCTAGCGCTTGCACTCCTGCTCATGGGCGCTCGTCCCGTGTGGGATCAGGGTTCGGCCCGCGTCAGCGGCATCGAGATCCTGAACCAGGCGGAGCTCGAGCACCCGCGCGTTGATGTGACGCTGCGCATCTCTGGCTTGTTCCGTGATGCCTTCGAGGCGCAGATCGTGCTGTTTGACGAAGCTGTGCGCGCCATCGCCGCCCGCGATGAGCCCGCGGACTGGAACCCGCTTGCTGCTTCCGTGCACGGGCTCAAGGGCGAAGAATGGCGGCGCGCCACCGCGCGTATCTATGGCGCCGCGCCCGGAGACTACGGGGCAGGGGTGGTGACGCGGGTCGAGCGTGGCGCCTGGGAGGCGCGCGCCGATCTCGGGCTCGACTACCTTGCTGCGTCGGCGACCGCCTACGGCAAGGGGCTCGACGGTGTGACCGACAAAGACGGCTTCGCCGCACGCGTGAAAGATGCCGACGCCTTCCTCCATCAGCAGGATCACGCCGAGATCGATCTCCTCGATAGTCTGGACTACGCCGCCTATGAGGGCGGGTTCGCCGCCGCCGCCGACCGTCTCGGCAGCACGCCCGCACTTTACCACACCGACACCTCGCGCCCCGAAACGCCGAGGGTGCGGAGCCTCGTCGAGGAGATCGCTCGCATCGTTCGCGGGCGCGCGGCGAACCCAGTTTGGATCGAAGGCATGATGCGTCACGGCTATCGCGGCGCCGCCGAGGTGACGCGGAGCGTCGAGGGCCTGTTCGCCTTCGCCGCCACGCTGCCAGCGCGTCTCGACCGGCAGTTCGACGTGCTGTTCGACGCCACGCTCGGTAATGAGAGCGTCGACAACTTCCTGCGCAAGGAGAATCCGTCGGCGCGCGAAGCCATGGCCGCGCGCTTCGATGAGGCCATCCGCCGCGATCTCTGGCGGCCGCGCCGGAACAGCGTCGCGCGCATGCATGGGGACGCGTCATGACCACGGCGCCCGCCATCAAGGGCTGGTGCCCGACGCTGCTCTCGCCGATGCAATCCGGCGATGGCTGGCTCGCCCGCGTCAAGCCAAGTGCGGGGAAGGTGAGCGCCGCCGCGGCGCACGTCGTTGCTGATGCCGCGCGCCGTCACGGCAACGGACATATCGACCTCACCTCCCGCGCCAACTTTCAGATACGAGGGTTGACGCCGCAGGGTGCGGAGCTGCTGGCGGAGACGATCATTGGCCATGGGCTCGCCAACGCGAACCCGTCCATGGAGGCAATCCGCAATGTCATGGCGAGCCCGCTCGGGTCCGACGATCCCTCTGCGGCATTCGATTCCCACGCACTTGCGCGCGACATCGAAGCCATGCTTGCCGGCGAGCCAGCCCTTTGGGCGCTCCCGTCCAAATTCGGCATCCTTTTGGATGGCGGTGGTGTGCTGCCGCTTCACGACGTGAATGCCGACATCATGGTCCGGCCCTATGAAGGTGCACTCGCCTTACACCTCGATTTGGGGACGCTGGCGACGCTTTGCGATCCGGCTTCGCTCGCCGAGACGATCGAGGCTTTGGCGCTTGTCTTCCTTCGCATGTCGGCGGAACGGAGCGAGCCGCCGCGGCGCATTCGCGCGCTCGTTATGGCGGTCGGCGAAGAGGCAATTTTCGCTGCCGCAGGTTTGAGCACCACCTCTTTACCGCCTTTGCCAAAGTCAGAACCTCAATCCCCCATCGGATTGATTTCGCTGAGAGATCAGGCACGAGGCGCGTTCGGCGTAGGCCTACCCTTCGGCCGCATCGATGGTGAAGCCCTCGCGACCCTGGCCGATCTGTCCGAGCGCTATGGCGACGCGAGCTTACGGACCACGCCCTGGCGCGCACTGCTGCTCATCGGCATTGCTTCTGTCGACGAAAAGATCCTGCGTGACGAAGTCACCGCGCTCGGGCTGATTGCCGACAGCTCCGACCCACGCCTCACCATCTTTGCCTGTGTCGGCGCGCCCTCCTGCCAAAGCGCGAGCGTTGATGCGCGTGGCGATGCCAGCTACCTTGCCACTGCTATCCGGGCAACGCCCGACGACACCATGCACGTCTCGGGCTGCGTCAAGGCTTGCGCCCATCGCAGTCCCGCCGCGCTCACCCTCGTCGGTCGCGACGGCCGCTACGATCTGGTCCGCAACGGCACCACCGCCGACCGGACGAGCGTGACCGGACTCGGCATCGACCAGATCGTGGCACTGCTTCAGTCCGCGAAAGGACCGCGTCCATGAGCGCGGAATACCACTACGCTCGGGACGGCGCCGAGATCTATCGGCGCTCCTTCGCCATCATCCGCGAAGAGGCGGACCTCGCCCGTTTCACACGAGACGAGGCGCGCGTCGCGGTGCGCGTCATTCATGCCTGCGGCATGGTGGAGGTCGCCCGTGACCTCCTCTTCTCATCGGGCTTCGTTGCCGCGGCCCGCGGCGCGCTGCTCGAAGGCAAGCCCATCTTTTGCGACTCCAAGATGGTGGCCAATGGCATCACGCGTGCGCGTCTTCCTGCCAAGAACGAGGTGATTTGTACGCTCGACTCACCCGGTATCGCCGAACGCGCCGCGCGTCTCGCCAACACGCGCTCGGCCGCTGCGCTCGATCTTTGGCTCGACAGGCTCGGTAGCGCGCTCGTCGCAATCGGCAATGCGCCGACGGCGCTTTTCCGCCTCTTGGAGTTGATCGATCAAGGCGCGCCGAAGCCCGCCGCGGTGATCGGCATGCCAGTCGGCTTTGTCGGCGCGGCGGAGTCCAAGGAGGCTCTTGCCCGCCACAGCGGCGTGCCTTTCCTCATCGTGAAGGGGCGCAAGGGTGGCAGCGCCATGGCAGTCGCAGCCGTCAACGCCCTGGCCAGCGAGGCCGAGTGATGACGACGCGTGGAACCCTTTATGGCGTCGGTGTGGGACCCGGGGATCCGGAGCTTATTTCAATCAAGGCCGCGCGCATCCTGAAATCAGCGCAGGTGATCGCCTATTTCGCCAAGAAGGGGAGCGTCGGCAATGCGCGCGGCATCGTGGACGGGCAGCTCAATCCGGATGCCGAGCTCATCCGCCTCGACTATCCTTTCACCACCGAGCTGCCGGAGACTGATTCCTGCTATCGCGACGCACTCGTGGCCTTTTACAACGCGAGCGCCGCGACGCTCGCCGACAAGCTCGATAGAGGCCAGGACGTGGCCGTGCTCTGCGCCGGCGATCCCTTCTTCTACGGCTCCTATGCGCATCTGCATGAGCGGCTCGCCGAGACCCACCGTTGTGAGGTGATCCCCGGCATCACCGCCATGAGCGGATGCTGGACCAGCGCCTCCGTGCCCATGACCTGTGGCGATGAGATGCTCGCCGTACTATCCGGTACCATGGATGCCGACGCCCTCGCCGAGCGCCTCGCGGTCTGCGACGCGGTGGTGATCATGAAGGTCGGCCGCAACCTCGCCAAGATTAGAGAGGCGCTGGCCCGCACCGGCAAGCTCGATCGCGCCATCTATGTGGAGCGCGGCACCATGCCCGGGGAGCGCATCATCCACTTTGCCGACAAGACGGACGACGAGGCGGCCTATTTCGCGGTTGTGCTCGTGCCGGGGTTGAGGAAGCCGCTATGACCGGGCGTCTCGCCATCGTCGGCCTTGGGCCGGGCGCGCCGGAGCTGATCACGCCGCTCGCCTCCAACATACTTGCCGCCGCCACCGACCTCGTTGGCTATGCGCCTTACCTGGCCCGCGTGCCGGAGCGCCCCGGCCAGAGGCGGCACGCGTCCGACAATCGCGAGGAGTTGGCGCGTGCCCGCCAAGCGCTCGAGCTTGCAACGGCGGGGAAGTCCGTCGCGGTCGTTTCCTCCGGCGACCCGGGCGTGTTCGCCATGGCAGGCGCCGTGTTTGAGGCAATCGAGGACGGCAAGTTCGGGTGGAAAGACATCGAAGTGACGGTGGTGCCGGGCATCTCCGCCATGCTCGCGGCCGCGGCTCGCGTCGGCGCCCCACTTGGGCACGATTTCTGCGTGATCTCGCCATCCGACAATCTGAAGCCCTGGGATTTGGTGCTGAAGCGTCTGGAGGCTGCGGCGGCCGGCGACTTTGTTATTGTGCTCTACAACCCGGCCTCGAAAGCGCGGCCCTGGCAGCTCGGCGAAGCCTTCCGCCTCATCGCGCGGCATCGAGCGGGTTCGACGCCCGTGATCTTCGCCCATGCCATAAGCCAGGCGGGCGAGCGCATTGAGATCACGACGCTCGGGCAGGCCGATCCCGCCAACGCCGACATGCACACGCTCATTATTATAGGGTCGAGCGCGACTAGACTGATCGCCAAGGGCGGCCGACCGGTCTTCGTCTACACCCCCCGTCACGCGGAGCTCGTCGAGCCATGAGCGCGCTCAAGCCAGGCAAGCGCGTCTGCCACCGTCTCGACCGAGAGAGCCTCCGGCAGATCTGGACGCTCGACCATGATCACGGGGAGGGAAAGCGCCCGCGCGGCCTCAAGCTTGGCAGAGGTCGCCGTACCGCCGGAGTTCTTGGTAACGACCACGTCGATCGCATGGGCCTCGAGCAGGGTCCTCTCGTCGTCGACTTTGAATGGCCCACGCGCGGTGATCAGCTCGACGCGCGGCGGCAGCTCCTCGGGCGAGGGCGCCTCGACGCTGCGCACGACATAGAAATGCTGCGGCGCCTTCCGGAAGGGCGCGAGCTCCATGCGTCCGGTGGTGAGAAAGGCGCGGCGGGGCGTGTCCCCGAGCGCGGCCGGCGCGTCTTCGATGCTGTCCACCATGATCCATCGGTCGCCTTCGCTGGGAATCCAAGCCGGGCGGCGAATGGCGAGCAGAGGCGCGCCTGCCGCACGTGCGGCCTCGATGGCGTTCGCCTTCATCTGCACGGCGAAGGGATGGGTAGCGTCGATGAGAAGGTCGAAGCGCTCCTCGGTGAGGGTGTGCGCAAGACCCTCTGCGCCACCGAAGCCTCCCTTGCGCAGCTTGCCCGGAACCAGCATTGGCTCCGCGGTTCTGCCCGCGAGAGACAGGGTGACGTCATAGCGCGCGTCGACAGCAAGCGCGCGGGCAAAGTCTGCGGCCTCGCCGCTGCCGCCGAGAATGAGAAGCTTCAACGGTTTCATCCCGTTGACGAGGTCGCATTGTGAGCGCGGGCGGTCAACAGGGAGTGCGGTGGCTTGCCATCGTGGGCATCGGCGAGGACGGCGCCGAGGGACTCACGCCCGTGGCACGCGCGCTTATCGCCAACGCCAGGCTCGTCATCGGCGGCAAGCGCCACCTCGCCCTCGCCGACGGCCTGCCAAGCGGAGAACGCATGGCCTGGCCGAGCCCCATCGCCAATTCGATTCCCGCCATTCTCGCCCATCGCGGCGAGCCGGTCGCGGTGCTCGCTTCCGGCGATCCGTATTGCTTCGGCGTAGGGTCGATGCTCTTGGCCCATGTGCCGCCCGAGGAGACAATTT
>Ga0187819_10001530_pt1 | contig 11983 bp, 13 predicted proteins | sample NC_wetland_sal_i_15_FD_132411 | JGI IMG/M metagenome (GOLD analysis project Ga0187819, IMG submission 132411) | Wetland sediment microbial communities from Neuse River Estuary, North Carolina, USA - SO4_4 | ecosystem: Environmental > Aquatic > Freshwater > Wetlands > Sediment | place: USA... | reverse complement strand
GTGTTCCTGCGCCGCGAAAGCAAGATCCTTCGCAGCTTTGGGGTCCCCTCGACGGGCAGCTAGAATCAGAGAAAGGTACCCTTTCGCCTTCTCAGTGTCATCGTCGGACAGGAAAGGAATATCGATTTCGCTTACAACGACGCTGCTCGTTGGACCGCCGTGAAATTCGAACTCCACCACAGGCGGAGAATATCCAGGACCGCTTGGAAGTACGTTTTCTTTCTTCGAAGAATGCAGGTCTCTTCGGGACAGGAGGCTACGCTGGTTAATATAGTTGCCGCGAATCCTGAAGTCGCGGATCCCCGTTCCCGTAACGAGTTCCATAACAGGTCATTCTAACGCCCAGCAGTTCCGCAGGTTTTCACAGGGTCGATACTTCGTATCGATGCGCCTGTTGCCCTAGTCTAGGTTTCACGCCTTCTTTGGAAGTTAGGGTCCAAGGATCACTAGAGCTCTTTTTACTTGGCTTCGGCTGATTTCTGGGTCTCTCCCGCCCGTTTGGAGGTATTGCCAAAATCTGGCGGACTTCCCATCTGATCCGTAATGCGGCGGCTGGCTACAAACTGCATCTTGCCCTGCTTGACGTCCACCACTACACGGTCGCCCCGCTGCACCTCGTCATGCAGAATCTTCACAGCCAGTGGGTCCGGCGTCTACGGGGTATTGGAGATCGAGCCGAAGTTCGTGGTGAAGCAGATTGAAGCCTGCGTAAGCGACATCGGCTGCGATGCGGTAAAGACGGGAATGCTCTCGAGCGACGCAATCATCGACGCGGTTGCGTCCACGATTCTCGCCTACAAGTTAAAACCTCTGGTCGTGGACCCGGTGATGATCGCCAAGAGTGGGGCACCCCTGCTAAAACCTGAAGCCGTAGAGGCTCTCAAGAGCAAATTGCTGCCGCTGGCCACCGTGGTAACACCCAACCTGCATGAAGCCGGGGCACTCATGGGGCGCGAAATCAAGACTCTGGGGCAAATGAAAGAGGTGGCGCGGATGATCCGCGACCTTGGACCAGAAAATGTCGTCGTCAAGGGTGGTCATCTGGAAAACATAGCCGCCGACCTGCTCTACGATGGCCGTGAACTGACAGAGTTTCGCGCTGAGCGTATCGACACCAAAAACACGCACGGTACCGGTTGCATCTTTGCTTCGGCTATCGCGGCCAATCTGGCCCACAAGAAAACAGTCCGAGAAAGTGTGACTGCCGCTAAGGAGTTCATCACCGCAGCCATACGTGCCGGCCTCGAGATCGGGAAGGGTTACGGGCCTGCCGATCCGATGGCTACGCTGTGCCATGGGGTTTGATCGGGCGCGCGTCAATCAGGTTTGCAGAGAGCGGCGAGTTCGTGAAAGACCTCGCTGCAGGAAAGAAAAAGGCCGGACTCTGGAGTCCGGCCAAATGCGATGGGGGTTGTGTTCAGAGGTTACGGGTTGCGCCGTCCAAAATGACGGCTGGCGTTACTGCTTCGATGGTGCTTGTACGGTTCCTCCGATCACTGGCCGCAGGTTTCGCTGACCATCTTCAGGTCTGTAATTTTCAGGTGGCCGTGCTCGGAATTGTCTTTCTTCATGCCGCTGTCTTTGGCCATGTCTTTGGTATCTTCTTTCATGTTATGCATGGCGGAGTTGGAGACGACTCCGGTCGCAGTCACGGTGTGCCCGACGTGCGAGGCGAGGTCCACGGCACTGCTGCGGACCTCCCAAGTGCTGCCATCATTTGCCGTGAGGTTGAACTCCTTGGCACTGTCCCCTTTCGTCAAACAGCCGGTGATCGTTCTCACGTCGGACTTTGACTTTTCCTGCGCGTGTCCCCAAGAAACAGCGAAAGCAACGAGAATGAGGCACAAAACTGTGAGGCTGATTTTGGTTTTCATCTCTTCTCCTCCTTCTAAAAGTCGAATGCCAGCCCGGTTCACGCGAACCTTCCTGAAAAAGTAGCGCACGCTTCGGGTACGGACAATACGGTGTGTACTGTATCGACGAAAGGGGCAACTGTAGGAGGGGCCCGGCTCCGCCCACGGCGCGGCTCCCCAGATGGACGAAATGACCTCCCTCAAGACACTTGACCCCAGTCTAGTTGGCGATAGGCGGGATATGCCTTAGGGCACTTCGGCTGGGCAGGCATCTGCTTGCGCCGCAGTTGCGGCCGGTTTTCAGGTGCGATCTTGAGACAATCTCTTGACTATTTCAACGTTTTGACAAAGGCGGCGACGGCCTTGGCATCATCGGCGGAAAGGCCACTCAGCGCTTTCTTGTGTGGTGGTTTCTTGGACTCGTCACCCTTACTGAGCAGGTTCGCGATTTGGTCGGCGCTCAAGCTCGTACCTTTCAGTGCCGGACCAACCTTCCCCTGGCCCTCAGCGCCGTGACACGCGGCACATTTAGCTTTGTAGGTGGCTGCTCCATCCTGCGCCAGAACGGGTTGGGTCACGACGAGGGAAAGACTTATTGCGATTGCCAGAATCAAAATCAGGCATCGTATGAATCTCATGGTTAAGAGCTCCTTTGCGGTGGTTCCATTTTTCACTGCGAACACAGGGAGAATTGTACGCCGGTTCTGAGCGGTAGTATTGATTGAGTGCTGGCGGAGTCGACCGCGGTAGGAACAAGCAGCGAGAGAGGTTTGTCAGGGGGCGATGACGGCCGCGCCGTCCACCGAATCACTTTTTAGTGCGGCTAGAGCTTCGTTCGCCTGATCCAGTGGGAAGACTGTGATCTTGGGACGAAGGTTGATCGAGGCGGCGATTTGCAGGAAGTCCCGCGCATCGGAACGAGTCATATTGGCGACACTGCGAAGCTGGCGCTCGCCCCAGAGCAGCCGATCATAGTTGAACTCGGGAATGCGATCCAGGTGAATCGCGTTGATGGCGACAACGCCGCCCTTGCGCAGGCTGGCCAGAGCGGCAACCACGACATCGCCGCTCGGGGCAAACGTGATTGCGCGGTCGAGTTCGGCGGGCGGTTTGTCCAGTTCGCTGCCGACCCAGGTAGCTCCCAGCGAAATTGCCAATTGCCGATGAGAAGCCCCTCGGGTGGAGACATAGACCTCGCATTTCCAGGCTCGCAACACTGCGATTGCCAGATGCGCGGAGGCCCCGAAACCAAATAGCCCCACTCGATCTCCGGGTTCTACGCCGGCCACGCGGAGGCTGCGAAAGCCGATGATGCCAGCGCACAGAAGCGGGGCGGCTTGCAGATCATCGAGGGCGGAGGGAAGGGAGAATACGAAATCAGAGCGCGCGAGTGCGTACTCGGCGTAGCCGCCGTCGACTGAGTATCCGGTGAAGGTGGGAGCGTCGCAAAGATTCTCCAGATTCTTTCGGCAATACCAGCAGGTTCCATCGATGCCGCCGATCCAGGAGACGCCCACGCGGGTGCCCATCGGGAACTCGGTCGTCGCGCCATCGATGATCTCGCCCACGATTTGATGGCCTGGAATGAGCTTTTCGCGACGCGGCGGTAATTCGCCTTCGACGATGTGCAAGTCGGTCCGGCAAACCCCGCAGGCGCGAACCCGCAGCAGAACGTATCCCGGCGCGACTTCAGGAGGTGGAACATCAGCGATCCGAAGAGGGTGCTTCGAAACGTCTTGCGGGGAAGTTAGGACAGCTGCCTTCATGCGAGCGCTCAAGCTAATTATTACAGTTGAGGGCATTGGCGGGAAGACGTCCGCCAGTATTTTGACTCGGGGACGCCCAGCGCTGCCTCCCACCCTTTCGCAAAGAACGCGAAAGAGTGGGGCACCCAACAGTTTATTTTTGTTTCTCTCTCATAAAGGGTGGGCCACCCAATAACAATATCAGTGAGTTATTTTTGGTCCAGGTTCTCGGGAAGCAGGCACTCTTCCGGTTTCTTGTCATCGCGAAGGCCTAAGAAAACTGGCTGGCGCAGCTTTCTGTCGGCCGTCCATTCCTGAAAGGCGATCTGTGCGACCAGCCGGGGAGCGAGATAGGTTATGCCACGTTCTCGAGGTGGATTGATTACGGTGGGTTTCTTTCTGGTCAGGGATTGGACACGCTGAAAGAGCGAAGCCAGGGTTTTCGTTGAAAAACCAGTCCCCACCTTGCCTACGAAATATAACTTTCCGTGTTGATAACCGCCCAGCAGCAACGCTCCAAAATGAGGGCGTGAACCGCGCGGAGCGGTGTATCCCACGATGACGAACTCTTCCTCCTGGTGCACTTTCACCTTCAGCCACTTGGTCGATCGTCCTTCGACGTAAGGGGAGGAGAGGTCCTTCGCGACTACTCCCTCGTAGCCTTTTCGTTTTGCTTGTTGATACGCCTGAAGGCCGTTGTCTGCGAGCCGCCGGGAAATAAAAATCCTCGCCGTCTTCCCGATGGTTGCCTCTAGAGCCGCGCGCCGGATCGAGAGAGGCTTCTTGCGCAAGTCACGCCCATTTTCGTAAAGGCAATCGAAGACCGCGTATGAAGGAGTGAGATGTCCTTCTTGCAGGAGTTGAAATCGGGAGATCCCCTGGCGGTCGAAGGCCACGACTTCACCGTCGAGGAGCAGCGTGCGCGCCGGAAGCTTGGCTACGGCATCGGCAACCGCAGAAAAGACCTGTGTCCGATCCTTCCCATTCCTTGAGAGAAGGGAAATGCGCTCACCCTGCTTGTAGGAAATGATCCGGTAGCCGTCGTATTTTTCCTCGTAAATCCAGCCGGGTTTGTGGAAGGGCCGCCGCACCAGAGTCGCCAGCATAGGACGCACACGAAATGGGATGCGGTTTTTCAACTGTTCTCCGAACTAACGAGCACTTCGTCGCTCCTGACCTGGGTTAAGTGTTGTTTCGGAAACTGTATTCCTTTCGTCGGGCGGAAGGAAACATCAGGGGAGAGCTTTCAACCATCAAAAGCGGCGTCGGTCGGACCACCTATGCACCCGAGTCTCACTGCACCACCACTTGGCCGGTCATCTTCGGATGGACCGAGCAGTAGTAGGAATAGGTTCCTGCCTTGGTAAAGGTGTAGGAGAAGGTTTCGTCCGTATCCCGCACCTTGGACTTGAAGACGCCATCTGTGCTGACTACGGTATGCGGAATATCATCGCGATTGGTCCAGGTAACTGTTGCTCCGACGGGGACCGTAATCGTCTGCGGACCAAAACTGAAGTTGTCGATTTTGACCTCCGCGGTGGCCGCCGAGGGCTGGTCATTCGCCACGACGCTCGGTGATCCCCCTAACATCAGCAGCAGGGCGATCATTACGGGTGCCGTCAAAGTTGCCAACCACACATTTGTTTTCGTCATGTTGTGTTTCCCTTCCACGTGCGATGTTCTGGGTTGATGTTTTCGTTCGACCGTTTATTGGCGGCTAAAGGACTGTTCAAACTCCGCCGACGCCATCTCCATTGCTTGGAGCCGCGGAACTAGCGGACCCGAGTGCCGAATCGACGATTGCGAGGCTGCTGCCACTCACCACATAGTTCACATCCGTGATGCCCAACACCTGCTGTAACTGCTCAGCGGGGACCTTCATCGGTCCGGCGGACGGAGCGGTTCCCGGCGCGGGTTGCGGGAATGCGGTGGACATCGCGGTGTGAAAGGAAACCTTGCCTTCGACCTTCTGCATGATCTGATGAATGTGTCCGTTCAACACGGTCACGGAGCCGAAACGCTTGACGTAAGACAAGGCTTGCTCGCTGTCGTCGGTTCCCCAACCCCAATCGGCATAGACGGTCCACAGCGGAATGTGCGCATAGAGCACAATTGGAGTGCTGGCGGAGCGGCCTTTGAGATCGTCTTCGAGCCACTCCAGTTGTTCATGACCGAGCGATCCCATGCCTCCCGCTTTCAAGTTGGCGACATTCACCAGGCCGACGAAATGCACGCCCTTGTGATCGAAGGTGGACCAACCCGCGCCCTTGGTGCCTTTCCCGTAGCGCTGGAGATATTGCTCGCCATTGTCACTGAGCATGTCATGCTCACCGGGCACGAAGTAGATTTGTTTGGCAGACGCTCTTTTCAATACCTGGTCGAGCGTATCGAATTCGCTCGGCTTCGAAAGTTGAGTCAGATCGCCGGTGTGAATAATGAAGTCCGGCTTTTGGGGCAGGACATTGATTTTGTTGATCGCCGTTTGCAGAGTTGCGGTGACGTCTGGATTCGCTGGCTTGTTAAAGCCGATGTGGCTGTCGCTGATCTGGACAAAGCTGAAGTCCGCGCCTTTGGCGGCATCTTTGCCAGAACCTTTGCTAGCGCTTTTGGCGAATGCTCTTGATATCGGAATGCCTCCGCTCATAGTCCAGACAAGGCCGGTGCCCGCCCATGCCATGCACTTTAAGAAACCGCGACGGTCGACGCCGTCGTTGTTCAGGTCTTGCAATTTCTGATCGATAAAATCCTGCTTCTTGTCCGGCATTGCGCCTCCGTGGTGTGTAGCGTCTCAGTGGATAACTTGGCGGATTCGGTTTTATTCCCGGTTGAAAGATTGGTCGCTGAATCGGGCTCCTGGGCAATCGGAGTGTTAGCCGGTTCTGTTCACGCCGCTTAGGAAGCCGCCTAAATGCCCGGTCAGGGCGACGAGAATGACGCCCAGAAGTTCAGCGGCGAAGCGGTAGTTCGGCAGGACTTGTGCCCGGCGTCGCGCGCGGAAATGGATCCACCACACCAGCCAGATCACTGCACTTGAGACGCAGGCAAGTGTCAGGTGCAGCATTAGGACGCCCTTCAATTTCTGGCCCTCGAGTTGAAACTGCCAAGCGAGTATTCCAGTTGCGAGAACCGGCAGAGTTGAAATCGCCGCCACCAGCAGGTTGTAGTAGGCGCCGTCCGCCAAGCCAGGCCGCTTCGTCCATTGGGCGATCAGGTCGAACGCCACTGCCGCGAGGAACAGCGCAATCGGGAAATGGATCAGCACGACATGTTGTGCGTGCTTTGCCAAAATTACCGCCTTGAGATCGAAAGGATTTACCATCACCGGCCCCTGCCAAGATTTGCGGGTCGCTATTCACAATCCAGCTCTTGCAAAAAAGTCTCACCGTAGATAACCGGTCGCCTGACCTTTTATTCCGCTGCAAACGTGGGCTCGAGCCTGAGAAGTTTGACGGAAGGCGTGCCGTGAGTGGCTTAAAGGTGGAGACGCGCGGCTGGAAGAGGTTGCGGAAAAATTCCTGAACTGGCGTCTAGGTTTGAAGGGGTGGCGGCATCCAGCCGCGCCGTCACCAATTTCTAAACGTCTTACGTCATGGCTGGAAGCTTGCCCTTTCAAAACTACAGCGCCCAGGAAGTTTTTTCCCAACCCGTTCAATCCGTGCCGGAGGCCCCTTTGGAAGTATTGACGGCGCGGCGAAGGGGGAAGCTCCTGAGGCGTAATCGCTGTGCAATTGGTCCCCAGCGGGCGGACAAAATTACACGCAGGCTATCGCCAGCCGCCGTTATTACAAACACTTAGCATTTTGGCAAATGACATGCTACTTACAACCAGCAAACCTACCATTGGAGGTACAAAATGGCCGGATGCAAACAGAGGGACTGGCGCGAACTGTGCGCTGCGGTAGCGAACGAGACCGACTCAAACAAACTCAACGCCCTGGTTCCGGAATTGATTAGGGCGTTGGATGAGGGCGAAAGAAGCTGGCGTCAACCTCTTTGCTGGCATGACCCAATCGCGGCGAATCGGGAAGCCGCCAAGGAGGTTTTGTATGGCTGAGGCCCCGCGCATCACAGTCGAAGAACTGAAAAGGCGAATGGACGCAGGAGAAGATTTCACGGTAATCGACGTACGCAATCCCAAGGTTTGGGCGGAAACGGACACGGTGATCCCAGAAGCCATTCGAGTGCCGCTGGATAAACTGGAAGAGAACCTGCCTAGAATTCCGAAGAACAGGCCCGTCGTCGCGTACTGCACGTGACCAAACGAGGGCTCAAGCGCCAGTTTGGCGCAGAAACTTCAGGAACGTGGATACAAGAACGTGTGGGCGCTTCAGGGTGGGTTCCAGGCATGGCAGAATGCCGGATTGCCGGTTGACTCGAAACGAAAGGCTGCCTAACCGACGTTCACCCTTTCGTTTTACCTTGCGACGAAATGGAAAGGCGCTTGAACGATCCCCATGGGCGAAGACAGGAACGCCCCAGACTTTCCCATAATTTAAGACATTTCGTAGAACAGCACCCCTGAATGCCGCGGTTGAATGTTGACGTGACCGAGGTAATGAGGTTATTGGGCGCAGTGTTGTATAATCCCCGAAAGCATAGTTTTCCGACTGAAAGATGGGATTGCTGACACATCGTCCGAGTCGTGAGCGCCGCTGGCAGGCTGTTCTCATCACGATTGCCATTTGTTCGTTGACCGTTAGTGTCGCGACTCGTTTTTGGGCGCCGTTAACTTCTCAAGCGCACATCGTAAAATCAGTGGACCGCCGAGCCGGCGAACCCAAGCGGCAGCACTTGGACCGGGATGCTACGCGCTGGGTCGCGCCTAGCACGAATTTCAGCATTCTCGTGCCCGCCGTAATCGAAAGCCGTCTGGCTCCTGCTGGGCCGATTCTTCCTAAGCACGTTTTTGGTGAAAGTCTGTACAACCGGCCTCCTCCTTCATCCGTATTCTTCCTTTAATTTTTTCCATCTATTTACTGTAGGGGTTTCAGTCTGACTGTCGGGGATGGGCCGACTTTTGGCTGCGCTGACGGCACTTGTGGCGTTCAACCCGGATCGGACTGGGGAAATTCACAATTCGTGGAGAGGATTCGTATGGGGCTTGAGCCTATACCCGTCGAGAAACTCGATGCGCTCCGCCGTTTGGATACATGCACAGTCTCGAATGCCATTGAGACTTTTGAGGTCAGGCTGCGGAACGCGGGTTTTGCCGACGCCCGCATACGGTGCATGTTCGAAGACTTTCCACCCATGGTCGGGTACGCGGCCACTGCTCAACTGCGCAGCGGCGAGCCGCCAATTGCGGGAAGAATTTATGTGGATCGGACGGATTGGTGGAACAGCATTCTGGACGTGCCGGCACCGCGCATTGTGGTGTTGGAGGATTTGGACAAGCCGCCGGGAGTCGGGGCCTTTCTCGGGGATATGCACGCCGCGATCCTGAAGGCGCTGGGTTGCGTGGGGTATGTGACGGATGGTGCGGTGAGAGAACTGCCGCGGGTAAAGGAGTTGGGATTGCAATTGTTTGCTGGAAATGTGGCGGTATCGCATGCCTATGCCCATATTTTTGATTTCGGTTCGAAGGTGAAGGTGGGCGGGTTGGAAGTACGCCCAGGCGACCTGTTGCACGGAGACCGGCACGGAGTGTTGAGCGTTCCCAAGGAAATCGCGGCAGAAATTCCGGAGGCTGCAGCGAGATTGCAGCAGGCAGAGCGGAGGGTCATCGATTTCTGCCGCTCGAAGGAATTTTCAGTGGACAAGTTACGGCACGTACTCAAGGGATTGATCTAGGGGGACTCGGATTGAGTATGAACTTCAACTGGGCGGGAACAGGGGCTAGGACGCGTGCTTCTACGTTTGCGACGATCGGGCTTGCGGTAATGCTGGCACTGGCACTGTCATTCTGCAGCAGCGCGCGCAACGATAACGTAGAGGCGAGTGCGCAGCAGGGAGTCACAGTGGGAGTGACCCATGTAGTGAAAAAAACGCTGAGCCGGCAAATTACTTTGTCGTCGGAGTTGGTGCCTTTCCAGGAGATTGATGTTTATGCGAAGGAATCGGGGTACGTGCGCAAATTGGACGTTGACTATGGCAGCCATGTGAAGGCGGGCCAGGTGATGGCCACTTTGGAGATTCCGGAGCTGGAAGCGCAGCTTCAGGAAGATCAAGCCGAGATCAAGAATGCCATGAACCAGGTGATGCGTGCTGATCACGAACTGAAACGCTACGATGCGCAGTATAACGCGCTGCATCTGCAATACACGCGACTCAACCAGGTCTTTCAGACCCAGCCGGGGATAGTGGCGCAGCAGGAAGTGGACGATGCGCAGGGCAAGGATCTAGCTGCAGCCTCGCAAGTGGACGCGGGGAAAGCGGCGTTGGACGCGGCGGAGAGCCAACTGGTGGCGGCCAGGGCGAAGCTGGCCCACGATCAGACACTCTACGACTATTCCAAAATCACTGCGCCATTCCCTGGGGTGGTGACGGAACGCTACGCGAATCTGGGCACTCTGGTGCAGGCTGGAACCAGTTCGAGCACGCAGGCGCTGCCGATTGTCCGGTTGTCCGAGGACGATCTGTTTCGGCTGGTCATTCCAATTCCCGAGTCGTACGTTCGTTACATTCGTGTGGGAGATCCGGTGAATGTTCACGTGCCCTCCCTGAACCGGACTTTTCCGGGAAAAGTTGCGCGTTTCTCGGTGGATGTCCGGGCGGACACTCGCACTATGCACACCGAAGTGGATGTTCCCAATCCCCAGCGAGTGTTGATGCCGGGCCTTTACGCCGAAGCGGAAGTTGCGCTTGAACACCGCGATGACATCCCCGCAGTTCCCTTGCAAGCGATTAACCATGAGGGGGACAACACCACCGTGTTTGTGGTGAATCGTGAAAACGAGATTGAGGACCGGCCGATCATGATGGGGATCCAGACGGCGACGGATGCGGAGGTGGTTTCCGGATTGAGCGAGGGCGAAGAAGTGATCGTCAGCGACCGCAGCGGGCTGAAGCCAGGCGAGAAGGTTCATCCGCAGGTGGTGCAGATTATGCAGTACAAGGAAGCGAAGGCCGAGTAGAGACCGCCGTTGTCCAGGGCGGAACTCCAAAGTGAGAGACAATGTCAGGTTTTTCCATACGTAATCCGTACTTCATCGTGGTGATCTGTTTGGCGCTGGTTGTGATTGGCGTTACCAGCCTGGCGCGAATGCCGGTGGACTTATTCCCCCCCATCAATCTGCCGGAAGTAGTGGTGGCTACTTTCTATTCCGGTATGCCACCGCAGGACATTGAAACCGACATTACCGATCCCCTCGAACGTTTTTTTACTCTGGCCAGCGGCATTGATCACATGGAATCACGCTCGTTGCTGGGAGTGAGCATTATTCGGGTCTACTTCCAGCCGGGAACCAGCGCGGACGCGGACGTAACGGAGCTTTCTAATCTCGCGCTAGCCGATTTGAAGCGCCTCCCGCCAGGTACGCTGCCGCCGGTCGTTTTGAAATTCGATGCATCCAGTTTGCCTGTCTGCCTGGTGACGTTGAAAGGACAAGGTCTAAACCAAACTCAGCTCCATGACATAGGCCAGTTCGCCATCCGCAATCAGATCGCGGTGGTAAAGGGCGCGGAAATTCCGCCTCCCTTTGGCGGAAAATACCGGCAGATTATGGTGTACGTCGATCCCTACAAGCTGGCTTCTCGACAGTTAAGTCCGATGGATGTAGTGAACGCGGTGAACACCTTCAACCTGATCCTGCCTGCTGGTGACGTGAAAATGGGCCCCTTCGATTACTACGTGTATTCGAACAGCCTGGTCAGCGATATGGATCAACTGGGAAAGATTCCGGTCAAGACCGTGGGGACTTCCTGGGTCTCGGTCACTGACATAGGGAAGGCGGAAGATGCTAATCAAATTCAATACAACATCGTTCGCGTAGACGGTCAGCGATCGGTGTATCTGCCCATCATGAAGCAGGGGGGCGATACCAACACCATCGAGGTGGTGAATGGCATCCGCGACATGATCGGTCACCTCTTCGATATTCCCAAGCAATTGGTAGCTTCAGTGGTGTTTGATCAGTCGGCTTTCGTGAAGGAAGCGATTCGTACCTTGCTGCACGAAGGATTGATCGGGCTGTTTCTCACCAGCCTGATGATTCTGATCTTCCTTGGCAGTGTCCGTGCCACGACGGCGGTGTTTCTCTCCATCCCGCTTTCCGCCCTGGCCACGTTCGTAATTCTGAACATGACGGGGAGCACCATTAACACCATGATCCTGGGCGGGCTGGCACTAGCGTTCTCCCGCATTATCGACAATTCCGTCATTTCGCTCGAAAACATCTATCGACATCTCGAAATGGGCACGGCGCCTGCGGCGGCAGCGGAGGTCGG
>Ga0187819_10001528_pt1 | contig 11994 bp, 11 predicted proteins | sample NC_wetland_sal_i_15_FD_132411 | JGI IMG/M metagenome (GOLD analysis project Ga0187819, IMG submission 132411) | Wetland sediment microbial communities from Neuse River Estuary, North Carolina, USA - SO4_4 | ecosystem: Environmental > Aquatic > Freshwater > Wetlands > Sediment | place: USA... | reverse complement strand
TGGCAGCTCTGTGGTTCTTTATGATTCGTCAAATGAGACAAAGGCCGAGCCAGGCACAAACCAACGGCAACTATCCCCGCTGAAAAAAAACGCGGCTTGCGCCGCGCCTCACTTCCAATCCAAGTTTCGGTAAACCGCCCATCGTGGGGCGGGCGAGGACGCCCGTCCCTCAATCGATGGCAGACAGTTACGACTTCTTCTCAACCTCCAGGTTGTTCTGCACGCTGAAAGCGCCGAACACCTGGTTCGCCCGTATCCCGGCAACTTGCTTGTCCATCGCGGTGGCGACTGTGCCGTACAAGGTCACGTGTCCATTGTCGACCACGATGCGAATCGGCCGCGCCGGATCAATCGCATACCGGCTGAGTACCGAGTCCCGATAGATCGCCTGCATCTCCCGGACTCTGATCTGGTCATCGAAAATCGAAGCCGGCGCCACTTTGACATTGTTTACGACATCTTTGACGCCAGGTGTGCTGTCGACCAGCGCTAAAGCTGAGTCGCAGTCGAACTGATCTCGGGTCTCGCCATTCAGCGTGACCACTCCATCGTTCACGGTCGCGGTGACAAAGTTAAACGCAATGTCGTATCCCATGCGGTCGTAGTAAAGCTTGTGGTCCAATTGCGCGGTCAGTTGGGCATCAGGCACGTTCTGTCCATCTACCGCAATCAGGTTCCGTACGCCCTGCACGTTTTGGAGCTTGCGAACTTTCTTGGCCGCATCCAGCTTCTGCCGGTAGAGATCGACATCACCGGTCAAGGTGACAATCCCGTCATCGACAGCCGCCTGCACCTTTTGAAACTCCTTCTTGGCCGCAAGTTGCTGCGCCACTCTGGATGCAATGGCGGAGTCGTAGCGGCTCGCACTCGTTGTCTGCGCAGCCAGTCCGGTGCTAAGGACCCCAGTCGCAAGCAACAACCCCACAGCTCGAAGAATAGTTTTCATAATCAGCCTCCCATCCTCGCTTTACTAACTGGTTAGTTAAATGCAGAAACGCCAGGAAAGTTGCGGCGCCGTTTGTAAAGAATTGTATCCGCGGCTTGAAGATAGTCGTTGCAACGACTAGATTGAATGAGTGGCCAAAGGGATTCAAGCGGAGATCAAGCAAAACAAACCCTTCCCCAGCTTGGAGGAGGAAGCCTTCATTGCGCTGTTGCGCACCGCCGACCAGCTGCAATGGCGCGCCGCCGAAATGCTGAAGCCACACGGGCTGTCTCCTACGCAGTACAGTGCCTTGCGAATCCTGCGTGGCGCCGGAGCTGAAGGGCTGGGGTGCAGCGAGATGGCGGAGCGAATGATTCATCGCGATCCGGACATCACTCGCCTGCTCGATCGCTTGCAGCGCCGGCGACTGATCATGCGCGGGCGCGGGCAGAAGGACCGGCGCGTGATCAAGACGCGGATTACGCCTGCCGGACTCGATCTGCTGAAGAGAATGGACGGTGAGGTTGAGGAGTTCCACCGCGGCTTGCTCGGCCATTTGGGCCAGCAGCGGCTGCAATTATTGATCGGGCACCTGGAAGCGGCGCGGGAAAAATCCGAAGTAGAAGGTGCGCTGGAGCAAACACGCTAAGGAGAATCTATGAGCAACGGCTCAAGTCTAAACTCGTGGGGGACCGCTGTGCTGCGCGTCGTTATCGGCGTCGTATTTCTGATGCACGGCGGGCAGAAGTTCTTCATGGGCTTCCACAATGTGGGCGGATTCCTGGGCTCAGTGGGAATTCCCGTGCCCCAAATCGCGGCAATCGTGCTGACACTGCTTGAGTTTTTCGGCGGCATTGCGCTCGTGTTTGGGCTTTTCACCCGCTGGATCGCTCTGTTGCTGGCCATCGACATGGCAGTCGCGATTGTTACCGTGCATATGAAGAACGGATTTTTCGTGCCTCGTGGCTTCGAGTTTCCGTTGACCCTGCTTGCGGCTAACCTTTGCTTGACACTCTCAGGGGCAGGTGCGGCCTCCGTGGATCGCGTCATCGCCAGAAAGAAAGCAGTCTAAGCGCCGTCCGGGTTACTGCCCGTGGCGGTGAGCGCCTTTCGCGGATTTAGCGTTTCCGTCTGCGGCCAGGTTTGGTGGGCGTGCGACCGCCGTTGAACACTCGCGCGAAGATCTGGTCGATGTTGCGCAACTGCCGCTTCAGATCAAACGCAAGCTCGATTTGTGGGCGCGGAACCCGGCGGGTGATCTGTTTATCTTTCATTACCAGATCGTGGAAATTCAGGCCTTTCTTCCAGGCGCGCATGGCGTGGCTTTGCACCAGCCGGTAGGCGTCTTCGCGTGAAACTCCGTGCTCCACCAGGTCGAGAAGAAGTTGTCCACTGAATACCAAGCCACCCGTGCTCTCGAGGTTAGTTTTCATGCGATTCGGGTAGACGAGCATTGCGTCGATAAGATTGGCCGTTTTCTGCAGCATATAGTCCACCAGGGTGGTGGAATCGGGAATGATGACGCGTTCCACGGAAGAATGAGAAATGTCACGCTCGTGCCACAGGGCGACGTTCTCAAACGCAGCCTGCGCGTTCGAACGCACAACCCGCGCCAGGCCGCTGATCTGTTCGCAGGTCACGGGATTGCGCTTATGCGGCATCGCGGACGAGCCTTTCTGCTTTTCGCTGAAAAACTCCTCGGCTTCCCGGACCTCGGTCCGCTGCAGATGCCGAATTTCTGTGGCGATCTTGTCCAGCGTGCTGGCGATGACGGCGAGCGTCGCCATGTACTGGGCGTGCCGGTCCCGTTGGATCACCTGCGATGAAATCGCCGCCGCTTTGATGCCCAGCCGGGCGCAGATTTTTTCCTCCAGTTCCGGACTCAGGTGAGCAAAAGTGCCAACCGCGCCGGAAAACTTGCCCACGCGCAGATCCTCAGCGGCCCGCTCAAAGCGCGCGATGTTGCGTTGCGTTTCGGAATACCAGTTGGCCAGCTTGAATCCGAACGTGATGGGCTCGGCATGCACGCCATGGGTTCGGCCAACCATTGGCGTGTCCTTAAACTCCCACGCGCGCCGTTTCAGGATCTCGGAAAGCCGCTGCAAATCAGCCGCAATGATGGAAGAAGCCTGCCCGATCAACAACGCTTGCGCCGTGTCCACAACGTCGTTGGAAGTTAGTCCATAGTGAAACCAGCGGGCGTGCGGGCCGACGATCTCGGCCACGGCCGTGGTGAAGGCGATCACGTCATGGCGTACTTCCTCTTCAATCTCCTGAATACGCTGCAGGTCAAAATCGGCGCGCTCCCGGATGGCCTTGGCGGCGTCCTTGGGAACCAAGCCGGCTTCGGCTAAGGTCTGCGTGGCGGCTACTTCCACCGTCAGCCAGGTGCGGAAGCGGTTCTCGTCGCTCCAGATGCGGCCCATTTCAGGGCGGGTGTAACGTGGGATCACAGGATGCCACCTCTTGTTGAATGGAGGCCGGGGGTTTGCCGGCGGGACGGGCGAGACGCCCGTCCTCCATCGTTCATAGACTTAAGGACTAGCGATTCTATATGTTACCGCGCTTCATCTGCCAGCCCTCGGCGGGAAAAAGACGGGGCCAGGAAGCCGGCAGATCGCACCGGTCTACCCCAGAGCATATATATCGTGGTACGATCAAAAATACAGAAAGAATGATCTTGATACGATATACTTCGCTCTCCATGAAAAGTTCACTCACTTCGGGCGATTATGAATCCCTGGCGGAAGTCCGATACCAGATCCGCCGTTATCTTCGCTTCAGTGAGCAGGCTTCCCGTGCCGCGGGACTGGAACCGCAGCAGTACCAATTGATGCTGGCCATAAAGGGGCTGCCCAAAGGCACGCGGCCACGGATCGGGGAACTGGCGGAGCGCCTGCAGACGCAGCACCACAGCACGGTCGAGTTGGTCAACCGCTTGTCGGCGGGCGGCTACGTCCGCCGGCATCGGGCGGGCGAGGACCGGCGGGAGGTGCTGGTTGCTTTGACTCCGAAAGGCGAACGAGAACTACAGAAGCTTTTCCTGACTCACCGGGCCGAGCTTCGCATGCGCGGACCCGCCCTCATCACCGCCTTGAAACGCGCCGTACAAATGGCCATGAGGCCCAGCAGAGCCGCCGCAAGGGTTATCAGCACTGAGCCAAGGCATGTCGGAAAGTAAGAGCAGCAAGGGCAATTCCCGCCCTGTCACCATTGGTGCCACGGGAGCGCAAGTCGGAGACGTCAGAATCGCCGAGCCGGCGCAATTCCGCCTGGTTCTAGTGTCGTTCCTGGCGAGCGGCATCGGGCTGCTCGCGGGCCTGATCGCATTTGTGCTCTACCGACTGATCGGTCTGTTCACCAACATCGCTTTCTATGGCCGGTTCGTCGCCGACTTTACCAGCGCGCGCCATAATCATCTTGGCTTGTGGGTGATCCCGATCCCGGTGATCGGCGGAATTATCGTCGGTTTCATGGCGAAATACGGAACGCCCAAAATCAAGGGGCATGGCATCCCTGAAGCCATGGAAGCGGTGTCGGTGAACCGCAGCCGCATCCAACCCCGAGTTGCGATTCTGAAGCCCATTTCCGCCGCTATCGCCATCGGTACCGGCGGCCCGTTCGGGGCAGAAGGGCCAATCATCCAGACCGGGGGCGCCGTCGGCTCTTTGGTTGGACAGATATTTCACACCACCGCCTCGGAACGCAAAGCGCTGCTGGCGTGTGGCGCGGCCGCGGGCATGTCGGCGACTTTTAACACGCCCATTGCCGGCGTGATCCTCGCCATCGAACTGCTCTTGTTCGAATTCAAGGCGCGGTCGTTCATCCCGTTGGTGATTGCGAGCACGCTGGCCACGGCCGTGCATATGCAGTTGTTGGGCGCCGGGCCTATGTTCAAAGTCACAGCCATGGATTTCGGCATTCCGCACGCTCTGACTTTTTACTTGATTTTGGGCGTGATCTGCGGACTGGCTGCAGTCGGGTTCAGCAAACTGCTGTACTGGACGGAAGACCAATTTGAAAAGCTTCCCGTCGACGAGTTGTGGTGGCCGGCGATCGGAGCTCTCGGGCTCGGCATTATTGGCTATTTCGTGCCGCGCGTGCTGGGCGTGGGATACGACACCATCGGCGATATTCTCAACGCGAACCTGGCTTGGAAGCTGCTGCTGGTGGTCATGGTCGCCAAGGCGGTGGCCCTGGTGGTCTCGCTAGGTTCGGGGACATCGGGAGGACTGCTAGCTCCCATGTTCATGTCGAGCGCGGCGCTGGGCGGAGTGTTCGCCTTGGGCATGGACCGAATTTTTCCCGCGGCGAATCTCTCCGCAGGAGCCTTTGCCCTGGTCGCAATGGGCGCGGTGTTCGGCGCGGCCTCGCGCGCGACCTTCACCTTCATCATCTTCGCATTTGAGATCACCCGCGACTACAACTCGGTCTTGCCGCTTATGCTGGTCAGCGTGATCGCCGATGGCATCGCTATGCTGCTCATGCCCAGGGCCTCCATCATGACGGAGAAGCTAGCCCGACGCGGCCTGCGGATTCATCAGGAGTACGAAACCGACGTGCTGCAGCAGGTCGCAGTGTCCGAGACGATGGACCAGAACGTGCCCCGATTGCCCGCGAGCATGAAAGTGAGCGAATTGTCGGATCGCATCGCGCGGCGAGATCCTGAGGTGTGCCGCCATCAGGGAATGATGGTGCTGGATGCGGACGGCAAACTCGCCGGAGTCATCACGCGCGGCGATGTGATGCGGGCGCTGGACAAGGATCCTTCCGGGGCCGTGAGCGTGCTCGAAGCGGGCTCTCGGGATTTGATCGTCACCTATCCCGATGAACTGCTCCACGACGCCTCCGCCAAGATGCTGCGCAACAACATTGGCCGCCTGCCGGTGGTAGACCGCAAGGATCCTGGCCGCGTGGTCGGTTATCTGGGCAGGCCGGGGATCATGGCAGCACGGCTGCGGCGTTTGCAGGAAGAACATGTGCGCGAGCCCGGGTGGATCAAGGGATTCTAAGCTCAGTAAAGACTCACGACCCGGATTCTGAGTGTAAGGGCCCTGATTGCGACAGTCACACCGCGTATCTGCCTACGGGGTGAGTTCGAAGGCGACGCCATAACCGAAGGCGCCGCCTGCGCTGGCGGTGCCGTACAAATTCCCTTTGTCGTCCAGGATCAGGTTGGCATCCGGCAGTGCTCCGTCGGAACCGACGAAGCGGTGGAGGACGGTGTAGGTCCACTTATCGTTCGCGGCGGGTGAGAGCTCGTAGACCACACCGCAGTTGCAGTTTGGGTCGCCGCCGACACTGGTAGTGCCAAAGAGATCGCCGGCCTTATCCATGACCACGCCCGCGCTGGGGTCGGCGCCGCTGGGCCCGCCGGGGATGTCATACAGGACGGTTTCCTTCCAGCGGCCGCTCGAGCTGCGCGAGAGCTTGAATATGACCCCGTGGCCACTGCTGCCACCCTGTGCTGTACCATAGAGATTTCCCGAGTCGTCGAGAACCAAGGCTCCCACACCGGGAAATGCGCCGTCCCAGGACGCTTGGAAGCGGTGCAAAATGGTCTCCTTCCATTTGCCGTCCGGCTGCGGGGAAAGCTCGTACACCGTGCCGCAGCCTCCACCACATCTGTAGTTGCCGCCGCCCTCCGTTGTGCCGTATAGGTTGCCAGACGCATCCAGAATTGGAACAGCATAGGGACCCGACCCGTCACCGCGGTTGCCAGTGAAGTTGTGAAGCACGGTGGCTTTCCACCCTTTCGAACCACGGGCGAGCCTGTAGGCCGAGTAGGTAACCCCAAAGAGGTTCCCAGAATTGTCCCGAACCACCCCTGCGTACGGACAGCAGCCGCCACCGGGAAGCGGGAAATTGTAGAGTACGGTCTCCTGCCAGCCTCCGGTGCCAGGGCTGAGCTCAAACACGTTCCCGTAGTGTTCTCCCCCTCCTTCCGTAGTTCCATAGAGGATGCCCCGCGCATCAAGAAGTAAACCGCCGAAGGCCATGGCACCATCCTTGCCGTTGAAGCTGTGCAGGATGGTTTCAGTCCATCGGCCGTCGGCTCTAGGACTCAGCCGGAAAACGCCGCCGCCACCGTAAGCGCCGCCGCCGGTAGCGGTGCCATACAGCCTGCCGTGACCGTCCAGGACGAGGCTGCTCCATAGTCCGCCGAGGTCGCTCCCTGTGCCGAACGCATGTAAGACTTTGTACTTCGGGGACGCCCACGTGCGCGCCGCCAGGGGGGACGCAAGGAGGACGGCCAGCAACATACAGAAAGGAAGGCAAAGGGACGGTCTTGAGCGCATGGTACAACTCCTTGGCCGAAGCGCCCCCTTTGGGGCGGACTCTGGGCCCGCTCAAGGTGAGCATAGCACGGCCCTCAACAAATGTCTCAGCCGAAGCGGGTTTTCCGCTGCCGCCCCGGCCGGGTCAATACGAACTCAGTTCTGTTGCTCGATATCGTCGTCATCGGGATCATGGGGTTGCTCGCCCTTGACCCCGTAGTTCTCAAAATATTCTGCGTTGTAGCAAATTTGACTGTTGCAAAGCAGCTCCGGCAGACCAACTTGGGTAAACGGAGATGGCTGCGGCGGGGGGCTGAGCGTAACAAAGAAGTCTGCCAGGCCGAAAGGGCAGGTCGTCTTATCGCAGTTTTCTGACGTGAAGACGTCCGGTGCCCACCAGTCCGCGTAGGGGTACTGGCACGACCCGATGCCGGAGCAGTTCTGCGTCGGAAATTTCAAGAACATCTGCTGGCTGTTGCCAAAGGCGTACTCGATGAAGTTGAGGATACTGCCGAAATCGTGGACGTAGGGTGGCTTTTCATTCGGGCAGTTTCCCGGCGCCGTGCAGGCCCCGGAGATATATCCCGTCGATCCAGCTGGACGGTGGTTGTAGGCGGAAACAACGAGCAGCGGCACGCGAAAACCGTACACATAGTTGCCGCTGCCGTTGCCGTTCGGGTACCCTTGGCAAATTCCGTTGGGGCCTGGGGAGCATCGATAAGGTAGCACGTGGTCATACCAGCCGCCCCAGTCGTCCCAGGTAACCAGGATGGCAGTAGGTTCGGTGTGGTTAGCCGTGCCGTAGCCGCCCCAGTAGTCGCACTGTTGGTTGCTGTTCGTCCAGCTATTCCCGACCGCGTTGACGATGGCCGCCACCCAGGCCGGCCCCAAAAAGTGACCTGTGTCGCCCGCGTGGTCGGACCACAACCCGTCGGGAATCACCCAGCTCATGTTAGGGAGATTGCAGTTTTCGATGTCCTCCAAGACGGGCGCCATGGCGTCCAGGACGGCAGGATTGGGAGGAATACTCACGTTGTTCAAAAACTCCTGCCCAGAGCAGTTTTGCCCTGGGTTGGGCCCGCCACAGAGCCTACTAATGGCATTGGGAGCCGTCCACAGTCTCTGGCCGCCGTGGAAGCGGTCCTCCACATAATAGCGCCATGTCAGCCCGTTGGCTTCCAGCAAGTCGGGAAGAGTGTTGTGGCTGTAACAGGGGTATCCAGGGCTGAAACCGGAAGGGGCATATCCGGGAGATTCACCCCCACCCGCGTTATTGACCTCCTGCACCACCCCGTCCGACGGAGAGACACAGCCCGTTAAACTGTTGGGGTTGTCAGTGGTCGGGTCTTGGTTCTCGGCGGCAAACCAGTCGTAATACTGTTGGTCGTATGAGATGGGCGCCGAGGTTCCGGAAAGCAGGAACTGATGCGCTAGGAAGCTGGGACCTTGGTTGGTCTGGAACATGTAATTGGCAAAACCGTAGTTCTTGGCGATGTCGAAGTACGGCTGAATGGCCAGCGTGGTTGGAGGGTTTTGCACCACGTAGGCGTAAGGGCAGGTATTGGCGCCGACGCACGACGGCTTTCCTGAGGCGCAGCCGCTCCCCTTACCGTTCGACTGCCAGTGGATGTAGACATTGCAGGCGCCATCCATCGACCCGTTGTCGTAGGTGAGCGTCCATGCGTTATTGTGCGGGAGCTCAGCATGCCCATGGTTGGGATCGAAGCAGCTGTCGATGGGGAATGGTTGCAGGGCAACGGCGTTCTGTATCCCCTGGTACCCCGGGCAGCCGCATGTCGCTTCGCAGTTGCCATATTTCACCAAGTCGGCACCAGGCAGTTGAGGGCTGGCGGCAAAGGCGTCGCTTCCGAACAGGTTGTCCGGGGTACGATTCTCTTGCACCACGATAATGACGTGTTTGAAAGGAGTATTGGGTGTTTGGGCGACAGCGAGCGTTGCGAACAACACGAATGCGATTAGGGATAAATTGCGGAAGTTCTTCATACCGATCCTCCGTGAGTTCGTCCCCATGTTGGGGGAGTTGGTTAGGCGGACCGTTGTTGGCTCAGAACCGCGAGAAAGGGGCGCCGACTTACGTGGCTGACGTTAGCAGCGTTCGGGGAATGCTGTCAGTGGGCGGGGTCACAGTTCCGTGTGATCGCGCCGTTGTTGTTCTTGTGCCGCTCGGAACGTAACCGTTGATAAATCGTTATTGCAGCAACTGCCACGGTGCCGCCTACGGGCAGGACTTCTACCGAGACGCCGAGTTTGCCTCAGCTCGTGACGTGGTCTTTGCGGCCGCAATCAGCGGCTTCAGCGCGCGCACGGAAACTCCCAGCGTGCCGCCTGAGAATCCGTCTAGGTACGCGGCATTGACGCCTATGACTTCACCCTGCGAATTGAAGACTGGCCCGCCGCTGCCCCCGTGGGCCGTGGGCGCGTCGTAGATGAGTTTATCGCCGACTACGTCTCCCAGGTGCCCGCAAGTAGCCGAGGGTCGGATCAGCGACAACGCCGCCAATTCATTGGCTGCGCCCTGGTCGTCGCCGCGAAACGCCAGCCGTTCGTAGACCGCGGGCGGTGACTTCGCCACCATGCCCAGCACGCCCATGGGATAACCGACGACGGCCACAAGTTCACCGGGGTCCGGCGTGGCTTCTGCCAAGGGCAAAGGCCGAAGCCGATGGACGGCCTGAGAGTCTTCGATTCGCAGTACTGCTACATCGCCTTGCGCCGACAGCACCGCCGGCGTGATGTTTACTGGCGTCGACAATCCGGGAAAGAATGCCAGTAGCTTTTCAAGCTGCGGGGTCGCGCCCCTGCGGATGAGAATTGTAGACTCTGGGTCGCCGTACCACGGCTCGGCAACATGCCGATTGGTGGCGAGCAGACCACCTTCCACCACAAAGCCGGTGCCAGAGATTCGCGCGCGCAACGATGGCGGCCGGCCGGCAAACCCGACCCGATACACGCCGAAAACGTAGCAAATGGAATTGCGATAGCGATTCAGCACCAGTGCCGGCATCGCCTGCTCTTGCTTGAGTTGCTGCACCTCGTGCGAAAGCTGCTGGACGTTCTGCTCCAGATCGTGTGCCTGTGCTGTCGGATAGTAGTGAGCAATCAGGCCGACGCCGATGAGCACAAAGACTCCGAGCGCTGCTTCAATCGTGCGCTGCCAGGCGCTGCAAACCGGCTCGTCGTGGATTTGTGGGTGGCTGTCGGTCATGAGGTCGCACGGCTGCGCTGGCTCGGGGGGAAGGAAATTCTGTGCCGGCGACAGGTCCGTGATCCCTCCATGCTCTCGCTAGGGCGGGCAGTTTCCTAGGGTACGGAAGATGATGGCCGAGTGAGCGGCTGGGTATCCCTGTAAGTGGCTCTCTATATTTAAGTTATCAGTTGCTGGCTTAAGGTTCGGAGAAGGCGTTATAAACGATGAGTTCCATTCTAGTTCAGGCTGGCTACTATACGCGCTCCAGTTCACGCAGCGTCCGCTCGTTGACGACGTTTCCGGTATTGAGCGTCGATGCGGGCTCAAACAGCAGGATCCAGCACTCTTCGTCGGCCACCGGCCGGTGCTCCACACCGCGTGGCACGACGATGAATTCGCCTCCCTCCAGCCATACATGCCGGTCGCGGAACTCCATGCGGAAACGCCCTTTCACCACCAGAAACATCTCGTCTTCGTTCTCGTGATGATGGAAGACGAATTCGCCTTTCAGTTTGTCGAGTTTCACCTGTTGGCCATTGAGTTCAGCGGCGATATAGGGCTTCCAGTATTCGTGGATTTGCGCGAATTTCTCAGCGATGTTGACTTTGTCCATAGTGGCCACTCGGATGTTCTTTGGATTACTTGGCAAGAGCAAAGGTCGCAAGATGTAGGCGCCCGTGCCAGCAATCCCAACCGCTTCGGTCCGGACGGGTTACTTTTCCGTCAGGACGATGGAGTCGTTCTCCCCGCTGCAGTTCTTCGCCGGATCATAGATGGCCAATCCTTCCCGCTTGCCCTGCGATGCGTGGAAGGTCAGCGTGCCTCCTTTCACCTTGTCGGGCAGTCCTTTGAATTGCGTCTTGCCGTCGACGTTGGTCGCCGCTTCGAGATCAAGCCGCCGGACACCCATGAATCCGTATGCCATATGGACACGGATGCGAGCATCGTAAACTGGCGCGCCTTTGTCGTCGGTGACGGTGAATGCGACTGAGCAAGGGCCCGCTTCCCCGTCCATCACCGGAACTTGATGCGGGTCGGGAGTCTGCTGGGCGTGAATCGGCATAAGACAACCCGCCAGAGCGAGGAGTCCCACGCCGGACAAGGTGTATCTTAGAAACCGCGGTAATGGGGTCATGAATTGTTCTCTTTCTACAATTACACCACAGTAGATGCAGGGGCAGACGGAGATTCCTCGCGGGCCGGTGCCCGCTCGGCTAATTCAGGAAAAGTGGACTCATCGGCACGGCTGAAGCCATGCCCTTCCCGCCAAACAAAAGCCGCCAGCGCTTGGCTGACGGCCGATTAGAGATCTCTGTAGAGACGTAGCTAGCTACGCATCTACGGCAGCGCTACTTCAATTCTCGTACAACAGCACGCCTTCGGTCTTCTCCGAGTCCACCGGACGGTAGTACAGCTTGTTGCCTTCGAGGAAAACCTCGATGAACGCCGGCCTTGTGGTGATCGTGCCCTGAATCAGCGCCTCCGACAATGGGTCTTCAATGTATTTCTGCAATGCTCTGCGCAGCGGGCGCGCGCCGTAGCTGCGGTCGGTGAGGGTCTGGCTGAGAATCCACTTTTTGGCT
>Ga0187819_10001526_pt1 | contig 12005 bp, 13 predicted proteins | sample NC_wetland_sal_i_15_FD_132411 | JGI IMG/M metagenome (GOLD analysis project Ga0187819, IMG submission 132411) | Wetland sediment microbial communities from Neuse River Estuary, North Carolina, USA - SO4_4 | ecosystem: Environmental > Aquatic > Freshwater > Wetlands > Sediment | place: USA... | reverse complement strand
GGGCTTGAGTTTGGCGATTTCCCGCCGATAATCGGCCATCGAATTGATGGGTGTGTGATTGACTTCCGTGATGACGTCGCGCCGCTCGAAGCCTAGATCCTCCGCGAAACTGGCGGGATCGACTTCGGTGACGATCACGCCCGAGATCTTGGGCATGCCCAATTTGCGCGAGATTTCAGGCGTGAATTCCTCGACATGCGCGCCAAGCTGGCCAGCTTCATCACCGGTCTCGGGCTGTTCGTCGGCATTTTGCGTGGACTGCGGGAAAAGCTTGGAGCGGTCGGCAACAGACAGGGTTGCCTGCTTGGCCTGTCTGTCGCGGACGTAAGCGATGCGCACTGATTGCCCAATAGGCGTATCAGCAATCGGATTCACCAGATCCGAGCCACTATGCACCGGCTGCCCGTTCACTTGCGTGATGACGTCTCCGGGTTTCAAGCCAGCTTTGTCTGCCGGACTGCCGGGAGTGATGTCCTCGATGACGATCCCGTAGGGAGCGCCAAGCTCCTTCATCAGCACGGGATTGTTGCTGTTCTCTTCCTGAAAAGTGACGCCGATCGAGCCGCGGACCACTTTGCCATTGGTGATGAGCTGGTTGTACACGCCAATCGCGGTATTGGACGGCAGGGCGAAGCCAACGCCCTCGAATCCGCGGCTGCCCGTGTAAATGGCCGTATTAATGCCAATCACTTCACCGGCAAGGTTCACAAGCGGACCGCCGGAATTGCCGGTATTGATCGCGGCGTCGGTCTGAATGAAACGCTGAAACTGATGAGCCGCTCCCCCGAGATTCGCGCGGTCTCTCGCGCTCACAATGCCGGCCGTGACCGTCGAATTCAAACCGAACGGGCTGCCGAACGCGAGCACCCAATCGCCTACCTGCACGCCGTCGGAATTACCCAGCTTGGCGACGGGCAATTCGCGGTTCGCATCAATCTTGATAACCGCGAGGTCCGTATCCTTGTCCGAACCAACAACTTTGCCGTTGTAGTGCGTGGGATCGCCGTCGAACTGGACCTGTATCTTGGTGGCCTGATCGATTACGTGCTCATTCGTCAGGATGAAGCCCTTCTTGTCTACGATCACGCCCGAACCCAGGCTGCGCTCCGCATTCGAGTTTTCGTCAGGCGAATCGAAGAAGCGATCGAAGAAATCGCCAAAGGGATCGTTCGGAGAGCGCCGATTCTTGCCTCCTTTGGGCTTTTCGAGAACTTGCGTCGTGGATATGTTGACGACAGCCGGCTCGAGCCTCTTGGTGACGTTCGAGAAGCCGTTCGACAGCGTGACGGGATCCGGTATCGCCAGAAGAGTCGCGCCGGTCGGACTGGATTGATCGTGAATGGCCAGCGCACGTCCGGAGATGACTGTGCCGATGATGATCCCGACTCCGAGGGTGCACGCTACGAGGAGGGATGCAAATAACTTACGTCGCTTCGCCCAGTTCATGATTTCTTTAAATTCCATGCCCATCCTCGTGCTCCCTTTAGACTAGGAATCGCCCTGCACCCGGCAACAACGTAAGTGCCGGAATCTGGCGTGCGCCAACCCTGAGACGGCAAAGCTCAGGTTTGCCTGGCAAAGGCCCCAAAACCAGCAATGTTTCTACGGCTCAGTATAACACCCTCTCCAAGCCCGCGATGGATTAAGGAGATTCGCTTTGCCCATGTAGGCAAGCTGTAGGCTTAGATGAGGTGAGCAGCGCCGGAGATGCCGCGGGGTTACGGAAGCGCCAGGCTTTCAATCGAAGAGCCAAATCACGGGCGAGAAACGGCAATCGCTCCGACACGCGCGTTTCATTACACAAAGAAAAAAGGGCCTGGATTCCGTCGCGGGAGTCCAGGCCCGTTAAAGGTCACTATGCTAGAACGAAATGCGGAGGCCCAGCTCGATCCAGCGGGAACCGGCTTCACGGTTGGCTGGAACGAGTTGGTTCGTGATCACGCCAAAGTTCTTGGCGCTCTGAAGGCTCAGAGTATCCGGCGAACCCGGCAAACCTGGCGTGATGAAGTTGACGTGGTTGAAGATGTTGAGAAATTGCGCCGAAAGTCGAAAGTGACACTCTCGTGAATGGTGGTGGTCTTGTGCACAGCCATGTCGTAGTTCCACTGGCCGAGCGCACGCAGAGGGTTGCCACCGCCGTCACGCGTGTCGGTGCTGAGGTTAATGTCGCGGAAGGAGGCGAACGCCTTTGCGGGGTCCGCAAAGATGTTAATGTTGCCGGTTGTGCCGATCCCGTTTGAGCCAGTCACGCCGCGGTTGACGGAGGCGTTCAGGCTATGCGGATCGACGGTTGGAATTGCCGCGACCGTGCCACCGAGGACGCTCGACACTCCCCACCGAGCGGCAGCCCACTGTAAGCAGTGAAAACGCCGGATCAATCCCAGCCACTGATGAGCCTGTCGGCGAACTTATTTTCGAAGTGGAACTTGTGGCCTTGGCCGGCGGGAAGCTGGTAGACGTACAAACCGGTGAAGGTGTGCGTGCGGTCGTACAGCGAAGGTCCATAGCTGGCGTTGGGGTAAAAGCTATTGTTGAAGTAGCCGGCATTGTTTTGGTTGATGAGCCCCTGATCGAGCGACTTGGACAGGGTGTAGTTTGCCTGGAAGGTCAGTCCGCGAGACGTCTTCTTCTGCAGGCTGACGATCATTCCATTGTACGTTGAGGTGCCGAGGTAGGTTCTCTGTTCGGACAAGAGAGCCTCCAGATTGTCGTAGGGAGCAAGGCCGGCACCAAGGCGGTAAAGATCCATATCCTGGAGATCCCACCCGGGGCACTCTATTGGCACATCACTTCCTAGTCGAGGCCTGAGCACGTTGTGAGCCAGGATTCTGGACTTTTATTCTGGCGTGGAATCAAGCTCTTACGTAGATTAGCGAGGCACATCTCCGATTTGTCATATATGGAAAATTCAACGTGTCCGACTTCTAGTGCCGAGTTGGCGGCCATGATGCAGCTGTGGGCGGCAGAAACCTAGGTGGCGAGGGAGGCGACGCCGAAGCGCATGCCGACGGCTCGCAGGACCAAGTCCGCTAGTGCGCGGATCAGGAGGGGCGAGTCGTTCAGAGCGGGCATCACGTAGAAATCGGTAACGCCGGCAGATTCCGCATGCTTGCGAGCTTCGATGTCGATTTCGTGAAGAGTCTCGATATGGTCGGTGACGAAGGAAACCGGAATGACCAGCAGCCTCTTGGCACCCGTGCCGGCTAGATGGTCAATCGTGTCGAGAAGAGACGGCTGGAGCCACTTCTGCGGTCCCACGCGGCTTTGATAGCAGAGGGTGTACGAGTTCGGCCAAGCGCCAAGCTGGCGAACGAGTTGAACGGTTGTCTCGATCTGGTTGGGGTAAGGATCGCCCTTGGCGACGAGCGAAAGAGGCAGGCCGTGGGCGCTGAACAGAAGGTGCACCTGCTCGCTGTCCGGCAATGTGGTCAAGACTTCGTTGATGCGTTCGACGATGGCCGCAATGTAATCCGGATGCTCGAAGAAGTGATCGATCATGTGGACTGGGACTTCCTCGTCGCGGCCCGCCGAACCGGTCGCGCCTCGTCCGCTTAGAGCGCGGCCTGACCGAAACAGGCGGTTCCATTCTTTCAGGCTGCTTCGAGTTGTCGCGAAGGAATAATGCGGATATAGCGGCAGAAGTACCAATTCATCGAACGGCTCGCGGTCGAGCACGCGGATGGCTTCGTGCGTGTCCGGCTGCCAATAGCGCATGGCGATGATCGCGCGCGCTGAAATATGCGGCCGCAGCGCCGTCTCGAGCGCGGCGGCCTGTTGCTGAGTCAGGCGGCGAATCGGCGAGCCGCCGCCGATTTCCGCATAATGCTCGCGAACAGGCTTGGCACGGGTTCGCGAAATCCAGCGGGCAAGAGTTTTGCGCGCCAGGAACGAGCCCGGAAAATTGATAATGTCGGGATCGCAAAAAAGATTGTAGAGAAAAGGTTCGACAGCCTCTTGTGAATCGGGGCCGCCCAACTGGAACAGAACGACGGCAATTCGCTTCGGACGAGACATCAGTTTTCAGGGGTGCGAAGCGCGACTTCCGGGCTCAAAGCACGCTCGCGATTTCTAAGGTTAACCCGTTGGGGCGAAGAAACCAACTCCAAAAATCCTCGATCAGAATCTCACAGTTCACGAAAGAAGCCGAGGCCGACGTGAAGCGACGGAGAAGAAGCAATCGCGCGGGCTACGCAAAGCCGAGTTTACGAGCTACTTTCCGCGAAGTTGCTGCTTCAGATCGTCGAGCTCTTTTCGCAGCCCCGCCATTCGCCGCGCGATGGACACTTCGTAGACGAAAAATACGACCCACACGAACATCCACGCCGCGAACAGATTATCGAAATTCTTCATTCGACTCCTTCCTTCAACTTCAGCCAGTTCCTACGCGCGAGCAAGACGTAGTCGCCACCGTATTCCGATGGCGCTATCACGTGGTGATTGGACTGCGATGCGCAGCAACAGGTTGTGATTCGACGCTGCGCGTTTCGATTTCCTGCCGAACTTCGTCCAATTCGTGCCGGAGCGATTCGAGGCGGTAGCGGTCCACGAGCACAAGGACCATCAGGCACAAAACCGACACGATGCAGAAACCCAGAACCCTGCCCATGGTCGGGTCAAGGCCCGAACCTGCTCCCCCCAAAATGACCGGCGCCGGATGCTGTGTCCGCCAGAGGCGATTCGACATGTAGACCAAAGGCACGTCGAGAAACGCAAAAACTCCAAAAACGGCCGACAGAGTGGCGCGCCGCCCAGGCTCCTCAATCAGACCCCGCAGCAAAAGATAAGAAATGTAGAGCAGCCATAAAACAAAGGTTGTAGTCAAGCGCGCGTCCCAGGTCCACCAGACGCCCCACGCGGGCTTGGCCCATAAAGGCCCCGTGACCAGCCCGAGAGTGCAAGCTGCTACGCCGATCTCCGCGGCAGAAACGGCTAGCCAGTCCCACTGCTCGCGGCGCGTGGCCAGGAACGCGACGCTGCCAACAAATGCGATGAAAAACGCGCTGAACGAGGCGCTCCAGCTCGGCACATGAAAATAAAAAATGCGCTGGATCAGGTGCATCGTGGCTTCGTCGGGCGCGATGAAAAGGGCGGCATATCCCGCGCAGAACATCAGGATGGCGACAACAACCGTTGCAGTGAGACGCAGCTTCATTGGAACCTATTCCTCTACCAGAAAGTCGGAGACAAGCCAAGACGCGGTCATAAAAACAATATCGAACGCAGCGAGAAACGTGACCCAGGTGCGGTCGAGGGCCGGGTTATCCGCAAACAGGGATGCCGTGGCCTCGACGGCGGCGACAAGCAGCGGCGCCAGAATCGGCAAAAGCAAAAGCGGCAGCATCAACTCCCGCATGCGAGAATGCGCCGAAATCCCCGCAAAAACCGTGCCCGCGATCACGAGCCCGAGAGTGCCGAGCACAAGCACCAGCATCAAGCGTCCGACAATACCGCTGAGCGAAATGTTGTACAGAACGCTGAATACGGGCACTAGGATCAGCTCAGCCACCGCCAGAAAAATGAAATTCGCGCACATCTTGCCGAGCAGAATCGCGAAATTCGAAATGGGCGCGAGCCGCAGTGCGTCCAGGGTTTCGTTCGACTGCTCGCGGGCAAAGGACGGATGCAGCATCAGCGATCCGGCAAAGAGAAAAGCGATCCACAACAATCCCGGCCCGTAGCGGCGGGATTCCGCATTCGTGGGATCGAATGCATAACTGAACAGGACGACAACGATCAGTGCGAAAACGATGGTTCCGGTCAGCAATTCACGTGTGCGCAGTTCGAGGCGAAGCTCTTTCGTGAGGATGATGGATGCTGCTTGCGCTGTGGTCATGCTATTTCCATTCACATCTCGCCGCGCAGGCGCGCGAGTAGGACGCCCGGATCACCGCCCGCGCCCGTATCATTTTCGATCCGTCCGCCGCCGAGCAGCACGGCGCGAGTGGCAAGTTCGAGCGATTCGTTGCGGGCGTGCGTACTCATGATCACGGTGCAACCTTCGGAGCGAAGGCGCGCGAGCGTTTCGCTGAACCAGTCGAGGGCCTGGCGGTCGAGTCCGGCCGCGGGTTCGTCGAGCAACAAGAGCGATGGGCTATGAAGCAGGGCGCGCGCGATGGCCAAGCGCTGGCGCATTCCGCGGGAGAATGTGCGCACAATTCCGTTCGCGCGCGAAGCAAGGCCGCACGAATCGAGAGCTTTCGCCACGCGTCCGGCAGAATCGCCGAGTTCGTACAATTGCGCGAACAGTTTGAGGTTTTCGGCCGCGGTCAGGTCGTCGTACAACAATGTGCTATGTCCAACCATGCCGATCAAGGGCTTCGCCGACTCGGCGGGAATGCTATCGCCGGAAGCCTGAGCATCCATTGAGCGAGCCCCAGCCGCAGAAAAACGAACTCGCCCGCGCGTCGGGTTGGCAAGAAGCGCGGCGATTCGAAGCAGAGTCGTCTTCCCCGCCCCGTTTGGCCCGAGCAAAGCGACAAATTCACCCGGTAGAATGTTCAGCGTGATTCCGCGCAGCGCGAAGAGCGTTCCGAAACGTTTCTCGACGCGCTCGAATGAAATACTAAGAGAACGCTGCGTGGCACGTTGCGGCGCACTATTCGTGACGGAAACCGGTGCGCTGCTGGAAGCTGTCATGCAAGTCCCGGTCAGCCGCGCACCAACTCGCGAAGAAGCTGTTCGATGCGCGAACGTTCGCGCGTGTAATCGGCTTCGGCGATGGTGCCGGCCTGGCGGCGGAGTTCGAGGCGAAACAGCTTGTCCTTCAGTTCGTCGAGGCTGCCGGTTACTTGCCGGTTCGCCTCCTCGATTACGCCTGCGCTTGAGTTTGGTGCCGGTGCTGCGACAGAAGATGCAACCGCAGGCGAAGCAACGACTGCGGCCGACTTGGCCGCTCGCGAGCGGGCTGGCGCGTCAGGCACGGAAGAAGCAGGCCCGGCCGGGGCCAGGACTTGCGGACGCCGCCATAGGTAAACAAATCCCAAGGCGAAAACCGCAGCGAACCCGGCGACGAGCACCCATTTGAGGCTGTCCAGCCGCGCCGGCAGTGTGGTTGCAGCAGTAGTGGGCGCTTCCGCTCCCGATTGATCGAGACGCGAGTTCAAGGACGGATTCTGCGAATCATCACCGCCAGCGGCGCCACCCTGGCCTGGATTCGGCGCGGCAGCAGTGCCGGAAATCGCCACGTTCACGAGCGAATTGGCGGCGACGGATTCACGCATGTAGACGTTGAATCCCTGATCCTGGCCCGCCGGCGACAGTCCATCTCCAGAGACTTGAACTCCCGGCGGCGCGAAAATCGCCACGCGGTCGGCTGCATACGGCGAGACAAAGCGAAGCTTTGCATCACCCTTGTAAGGCAACTTGTACGAAATGCGCACACCGCTCTCGCCCGGGCGGAACGGATAAGCGATGGCTTCCTGATTCTTGCCCTTGTCGATCGTGCCTTCCGTCACAGGCATGCCTGACGACCCTTGCGCGGAGACATCACCAAGCTGTGCGCCGTCGGGAATCGAAAACACGAATGACCCGTCCTGGCGAAAATAGGCCATGGGCGGCTGCGTCTTATTCTGGATGCTGTAGATCTCGCCGACAGTGAGATCCGAGCCGCTGGGCTGTACGACAATGGCGTGGGCCGTGACGGAGAATGCGCCGGGCTTGTCCGTCGGTTCAAAGACTTCAATGTCCGCAGTAGTCTTTCCCGGTGGAAGCGGCTCGTGGTAATTCACGCCGCGATAGATGGCTCGAAGGAGCATCGGCGCTTGGCCGAGCCCGGGATCGTCGAGACGGTAATGGCCCTGCGCGTCGGTCTTCGTGTTCTGAGCTACCTGCATTCCACCTTCGAGCTTGAACAGAACCACATCAACTCCGCGCGCAGGCTGATTGGTTGTGCCGTTGCGAATCGTGCCGGAAACGGTACCGGCGAAAAGTGCAGGAGGCAAGAAGCAAAGAAGCAAGGAGGCAAGGACAAAACGCATCCGCGCAAGGTTCGCAGTGCCTCGCGAAATCGACAGCTTCACGTCTGCAATCATGCGTGGCGAGCCTTTTCGGCGGCGGCCTGGCGCGCGGCCGGCGTCGGAGCGCCGCCCGTAAGGCGGTCCATCTCGACGAGAACGCGGGCAGCTTCGACCTCGAGAGACTGCTTGATCTCGTCGTAATCCCTTTCGGAGAATTTGCCCGCGCGAAATTCGAAGCGCAGGTCGCGGAGGTTGTCGTAAATGGCGTCGCGGCGATCCATAAGCTGATCGAGCTTGGTCCGGTGCGGAGCGGAGTCGGAGTCATCCGGCTGCACGCCAAAAATGAAAACGATCGCTGCCGCAGCCAGAAGCACGCAGGCGATGACAATATCAACGTTGCTCACAGTTCGCTTTTCTCCACATCATGCTGAACCCGGGCGAGCAGGTCCCGCGTTACGCTCGCATCTGTCTGCGCCGAAAGGTCGGGAGCCTCTTGTCGCCAACGGCGCACAATCATCCAGCCGCCGAATATTGCGATGATCGGCACCACAATAGGAACGATCCATGCGGTCCAATCGAAACCGGCTGCCGGAGGGTCGACCAGCACTGTCGGCCCATACTCTTGCACGAACTCCTTCAGAATCCGGTCATCCGATTTGCCATGCGCGATGCGGTCGTCGATTTTCTTCAGCATGACTTTTGCGGTTGCGCACGGCCCGGAGAATTCGCCACCGGAATGAAAACAGGCCCCCGCAGGATCGTTGCAACCTCCGCACATGCACTTCACGCGCATGCCCAGAGCCTTGGCGCGCTCGGTTTGCTGCGCGAATGCAGGTGATACTGCGAACATCGCGAGGACAATCACAAGCGCAAAAAAGATTAGACATCCGCGCCCAAAGATGCTTCGGTAAGCACGCGCAGCGTACAACTTTCCTTTGGGCGAAAGCCTAATCATGAGCATCCGCCCCGCGCTGGATTGCGCCAACCGCAGGCGCCGCAGCGCTCCGCGGCACCGTTTCGCCCCATACGCGATCTGTTACAGGCGAGAGCACGATTGCCGGGCGCCGGTTCGGCACCAGCGCCAGTCCCGTGCCGAGAACGACGACAAGCCCGCCGAACCAAATGCACTTAACCAGCGGATTCAGGTACGCATGTATGACTGGGTTGCCATCCTCAGGGCTGCGTCCGGCATAAACGACGTACAGGTCCCGCAGCGCCGAACTGCGCGTCGCAACAATCGTTTCTGTTTCGCCGCTCGCGGGGAAGAATCGCCGCTCGGGGTACAGCATCATTTCAGATTTGCCGTTCGAGAAAACTTCCAGGGTGGCCCGCGCCGACTGGTAGTTATCGTTGGCGGTCGAGTCGAAGTTCTGGCAAAGGATTGTGTACGGGCCGATGCGGAGGCTCTGGCCCACATTGAGCTCCGCCTGCGTGTCTTTGTTGAATGCTGATCCGGCGATGCCGATGAAGATGAGAACGATGCCGAAGTGCACAACGTAACCGCCATAGCGTCGGGTATTGCGCATGGTCAAGCTGCCGACGGCAGTCAACAGGTTAGTATTCTCGCGAGCGGCCAGCACGCGCGCGCCGCGGAAGAACTCGGCGAAGATCGTCAGTACAACAAACACCGAGAGGATCAGGCAAACAAGCGCGTAGAATTCGTGGAACCCGAAGATGAACGCGACGACGCCCGAAAGCAGCCCGCCCGCAAGCGGCCAGGCAAAATTGCGCTTGAGAGCATCAAGCGATGTTTTGCGCCACGCCAGCAATGGCCCGACGCCAGTCAGAAACAAAAGAAACATCGCAATCGGCACATTGACTTTGTTGAAGAATGGCGCGCCGACGCTTACCTTGCTTCCCACCACCCATTCCGAGAGGATCGGGAATAATGTGCCCCAGAGCACGGCAAAGCAGCCGGCCAGCAGCACGAGGTTGTTGAAAAGGAAGCTCGATTCGCGCGAGACGAGCGAGTCGAGTTGATTGTCGCTGCGCAGATAATCCCGGTTCTTCCAGTACGCGAGGAAGCAAATCATCAGAACGATGGCCAGAAAGCTGACGAACCAACCCCCAATCGACGATTGCGCGAAGGCGTGCACTGAGTTGACCATCCCCGACCGCGTCAGCAACGTCCCCAAAATGCACAGCATGAACGTGGTGAATACCAGCCACACGTTCCACACCTTCATCATGCCGCGTTTCTCCTGCATCATCACGGAATGCAGGAAGGCCGTGCCGGTGATCCAGGGCAGGAGCGAGGCGTTCTCTACGGGATCCCATTCCCAATAGCCGCCCCAGCCCAACATGGCGTAGGCCCAGTGCATGCCGAGCAGAATGCCGACGGTCTGAAAGCACCAGGCGATCATGGTCCAGCGGCGCGTGATGTGAATCCACTTCTCGCCGGGATAACGTCCGAGGAGCGCCGCGAGCGCAAAAGCGAAGGGGATCGTGAATCCCGTATAGCCGAGGTAGAGCATCGGCGGGTGGATGACCATTTCGGGATACTGCAGGAGAGGCGTCAGTCCGCGTCCATCGGACAGAGACGCCACGCGTAGCACGCCATTCGCATCCGGCGCGCCCAGTACGTTAAACGCGTTCGAGACGAAATTGTTCAGTGTAAGGAAGAAAATCTGCACACCGGCCACGACCACGCCGACGTACGGCATCAGTTCGGGATGCTTCTTGCGATTGATGAACAAAACTAAAAACGCGAAAGTCGAAAGCAGCCACGACCACCATAGCAGCGAGCCTTCTTGCCCCGCCCAAAGGGCGGCAAATTTGTAGAAGAGGGGCAGCGCGCGATTGCTGTGTTCGGCCACGTAGGCGAGCGAGAAGTCATCCGTGAAGAAAAAATATTCGAGAGCGCCAACCGCAAAGGTGACCAGGAAGAAGACAGCCATGCCGGCGTTCAGCGCGGATTTCGTCAACAGAGTGCGGCGGGTGATGATTCCGGCGATTCCGGCACAGAAGGCGTAGGCGGCTACGATTAGTGCGAGGAGTAACGCAAACGATCCAGCAATGTCCAAAGTGTTTCCCTAGCTCCCGTTTCCGTAAGAGGCGCTCGAACCAGTTGAGGTTTGCCCCGGCTGAGGCTGATTGGCGGGTGCGGGTGGCACCGGGCTGGCCTGGTATTTCGACGCGCATTTAGCCTGGACCTGTTCGGCGACGAAATGGCCGTCAGGCGCCACGTTGCCTTCGACCAGCGCCTGGGCGCCGTCCTTGAAGGTGTCCGGCAGCGGATCGTGGCCGATATAGCTCACCGGCAAAGTCTTGCCCTGCTCTTCCAAGACAAAGTCCAGGTGGCCCGGTAGGTGCTGGATGGTCCCGTTGCGAACATACCCAGAAACTCGCATGCGCTGGTGCAAGGCAGAGGGCTGAAGGGTGGCAAGTTCTGCAATCGTGTGGTAGTACGTCTTGCTCTGGGTATAGCCGACATACGCCAGCGAAATCAGGGTGGCAATGATGATCGCCGAACCCACAATGAACTTCCTGCGAGCTTTCATGAGTCCACTCTAGAGGCCCTGTCTCTGGAACCCCGAAATTCTAACACATTGGCGTCGCGCCGCTGAGGTGATCTAAATCACACCCTCTGGCGAACAGTTTCGGCAGGCGGCTCGGGTACCTGCAAAGCCGCGCCGGAATTTGGCACGGCGAGGCTGGGCGCGCGAGTGACCTATGCCAAGTGGGAAGTTGCCGCTGCCAAGCGAGCACCGAACGACTCCGCCGGTTCGACGTGAGCCTGCTGACGATCCGCGGGGCAGCCGAACGGCATACCTTTGTCCAGGATGAGGCGGTCGGCCCAACCGGCAGCGCGGAGTGGCTCGATCAACCCGGCAGTCGGCTCGGAGATAAGCGCGACGTACTTTGGTTTGTAAGAGCTTTGCACGCGACGCAGGACAGTCGCAGCAAGGCGCCGGATGGCAACGGACAAGTCGTCCGGGTTGGGCATGGGACACTCGACGGCGGAAGTCACGAAGAAGCCACGGCGTTGAAATTCCGCCAAAACGGATTCGGGCGGCAAATCCTTCCCTGGCGCCGCTGGCGCAGCCAGTT
>Ga0187819_10001524_pt1 | contig 12011 bp, 9 predicted proteins | sample NC_wetland_sal_i_15_FD_132411 | JGI IMG/M metagenome (GOLD analysis project Ga0187819, IMG submission 132411) | Wetland sediment microbial communities from Neuse River Estuary, North Carolina, USA - SO4_4 | ecosystem: Environmental > Aquatic > Freshwater > Wetlands > Sediment | place: USA: North... | reverse complement strand
GATCCATCCTGCCCGAAGACGACTTCGCGCAGCAGGAAGTAGCGCAGGGCGTCGGTCCCGAGCACATCGACGATGGTTTCGGCGCGCACGATGTTTCCGCGCGACTTCGACATTTTGTTTTCTTCAAACAGCAGCCAGCCGTGCGCCGTGATGCCCTTAGGCAGCGGCAATCCGGCGGCGAGCAGAAACGCAGGCCAGTAGACGCAATGGAAACGCACAATCTCTTTGCCGATCATGTGCACGTCAGCGGGCCAGTACCATTCGAACTTGCTGGCGTTGCTTGATCCATAGCCGAGCGCGGTAATGTAGTTGGCCAGCGCGTCGAGCCACACATAGACCACGTGTTTCGGGTCGTCGGGTACGGGGATGCCCCAGGCGAACGTTGACCGGCTGATGGAAAGATCGCGCAGCCCGCCGCGCACGAACGACAACACTTCGTTGCGTCGGGTCTCGGGACGAATGAAGTCCGGCTGCTCGGTGTAAAGTCGGACCAACTGATCCTGGAAGGACGACAGTTTGAAGTAATAGTTCTCTTCGTGCACGGTTTCCGTGGGCCGGCCACAATCCGGGCAGGGAGCTCCGGGTTCCGCATCGACGTAAAGCTCATCGGAAACGCAGTATTGGCCGGTGTAAGTTCCCTTGTAGATGTAGCCATTGTCGCGAATCTTGCGCCACAACGCCTGCACGCCCTGTTTGTGGCGATCGGAGGTCGTGCGGATGAAATCGTCGTATGTCAGACCCATGCGGTCCCAGAGGGAACGGAACTCCGCCGAAATTTCATCGGTAAACTGCTGCGGCGTCTTGCCCGCAGCCTGGGCTGCGCGTTCGATCTTTTGCCCGTGTTCGTCGGTGCCGGTCAAGAACCAGGTGTCATCCCCCAACATGCGGTGGCGGCGCGCGATCGTGTCGCAGGCAATCGTGGTGTAGGCGTGTCCTATGTGCGGACGCGCATTGACGTAGTAAATCGGGGTCGTGATGTAAAACTTCTTGCTCATTCGAATTCCGTTGGTTTCGGCGGCCTAATTTTTACCACAGGTTACACAGAGGAACACGGGGTAAACCTTCTCTCCCCCTGTGGACCTCTGTGCCCCCTGTGGTTCAAGCTTTTCGCTCGCTTCGAAGATACTGCTGAATAGCTTCCTGCATCACGGTTCGGAGCGGGACATGCTGTGCTTCCGCCAAGCTTCGGCAGTCTTCGTATTCCGGCGCATAGTTCGAGACCGTGCCATTCATATTGGCGATCTTGATGCGTACCGGGCCCCATGTTGTGTCCACCGTTTCCCATCGTCGAGAGAGCGTCTGCCGCTGTTCCTCGCGGCGACGCACGCCGAGCGTTGTGGTCTCGGTGAAGATCAACTTGGACAAGCGATCCGCGTCCTCCATTTTCGCTAGCACGGTGAGCAAGGCGCCGGGTCGGCTCTTCTTCATTTGCACCGGGACACTGAACACATCCAGCGCTCCCTCGGCCAGCAAGCGCTCCATGGCGTAGGCCAGCACCTGCGGACTCAAGTCGTCGAGATTCGCCTCGAGCACTGCGATCCTGTCGCCCGATGTACTCGGCGATGTCGTTACTTCATCCGTCGGCGCAGCCTCTCCAATGGTTAGCCGGACCAGGTTCGGATGTTCTGGAAAATCTCGAGTGCCCGCACCGTATCCCGCCTTCTCGATCTTCATCGCCGGAAACGGCGCGAACCGGCTGCACAGCGTCTTCACGATCGCTGCGCCCGTCGGCGTCACCAGTTCGACCTGTGGTCCCGACGAATATACCGGCGCATTTTGCAGCAACTTAAGCGTCGCCGGCGCCGGGACGGGGAGGGTTCCGTGGGCGCACCGGACGGTTCCTCCGCCCACATTCAGCGGCGAGCACACCCATTCTTCCACCGCGAGAGACTCCGCGCCCACGGCAGCGCACACAATATCCACCATGGCATCGACAGAGCCGACTTCGTGAAAGTGGACTTGATCGACGGAGGTATCGTGAATTTCGGCTTCAGCCTCGGCCAGGGCTTCGAAAATGCGAATGGCGGTTGCCTTCGCGGTGCTGTTGATCGCGGCTCTCTCGATGATCGCCCGAATTTCCGGCAAGCCGCGACCGTGTCGTGTAGTGACGGGGCTTGGCCCCGTCTTGGACGGGGCGTAGCCCCGCCGCCACACACGCTCGTGCTCGTGTTCGTGAGCGTGTTCTTGCTGCTCCCAGAACACCTCTCGTGGCAGATCTTTTTCGCCATTCGCATAAACATCGACCTTGGTCGCTGAAATTCCGCCGCGCGTCACTCGCGAAATCTCCAGCCGCGCACCGACATCAAGTGCGGCGACCGTGTTTTCCAGAAGTTTGGGAGACACCCCGGCATCCACCAGCGCACCCAGAAACATGTCGCCGCTGATGCCGGAAAAACAGTCGAGGTAGGCTATACGCATAAAGTCAAAAGCTTGAACCACAGAGGACACAGAGGTTCACAGAGGAAACATTGAAAGGGTGCCCCTGTGTACCTCTGTGTCCTCTGTGGTTAGGGCTTTCGTCGGCACCGCATGAAACTTTCATCATAGGGAAGGCTTTCTCCTCCGTCAAACCCGCCGCCGCCCCCGAGTTTGTTAGAATCACTGTTTCTTCAACAAGTTAGAGGGCATCCTTGTATCGATATCTGGAACGCCGACTGGTCGAGCATTTGCGCGAGTTCTTGCGTCGTGCTTACGCCTTGGAAATAGCGAACATCGTTGTCGAGCAGCCGCCGAAGATCGAGTTTGGCGAGTATGCGTTGCCGATCGCTTTCGAACTGGCTCGGAAACTGCGAAAGCCTCCACGCAAGATTGCCGAGGAGATCGTTGCCGGGATCGGCGCGATTCCCTGCTTTGAGAAATTCGAGGTGGCTGGGGCCGGCTACATCAACGTTCGTGTGAGCCGCGCCGAGTTGGCCACAGAACTTGCGGCGGATCGTTCTCCGGCCGCAGATGTTCCTGCCGGCAAAGTGCTGGTCGAGCACTCGAGCATCAACCCCAACAAAGCCGCGCATATCGGGCACCTGCGCAACGCCATTCTCGGCGATACGTTCGTTCGCCTGCTGCGCTTTGCGGGCAGGGAAGTGGACGTCCAAAACTACATCGACAACACCGGAGTGCAGGTTGCCGACGTAGTAGTTGGATTCATGCACATTGAGAAGAAGTCGCGTGCGCAGATTGAAGCGCTCGCCGCCTCACCCCGTTTCGATTACCTCTGCTGGGATCTCTATGCCCGCGTCTCCCATTGGTATGAAGAGGACCAGGCGCATCTGCAGGCGCGCGTCGCGACCCTGCACGCGATTGAAGAAGGAAACAATGAGACGGCCGCTGTTGCGGACCTGATTTCGACCGCCGTTCTGAAGCGCCATCTCGAAACCATGGACCGGCTCGACATTGAGTACGACTTCCTGCCGCGCGAGAGCGAAATCCTTCACCTTCACTTCTGGGATGCGGCGTTTACCAAGCTGAAAGAATCCGGGGTTCTCACTTACGAGATGGAGGGCAAGAACAAAGGTTGCTGGGTGATGCGGCGCGCGGGAACGTCAAATTCTGAAACCGGCGAAAGCACGGAGAACATAGAGATAAAAGAGGAAGATCAGAAAGTCATCGTCCGCTCCAACGGCACGGTCGGCTACGTCGGCAAAGACATCGCCTATCACATGTGGAAGTTCGGCCTGCTCGGGCGCGATTTCGGCTACCGAAAATTCTATCGCTATCCAAACAGCCACGATTGCTGGATCTCGACCGCCGAGGGCGAGCGCGATCATCCCCACTTCGGCGATGTGGCCGAGATTTACAACGTCATTGATGCGCGCCAGTCCGAGGCGCAGAGCACGGTGATCGAAGCTCTACGAGGGTTGGGCCACAGCGAAGCCGCCGATCGCTACACGCACTTCTCCTACGAGATGGTCGCGCTCACACCGCGCTGCGCTGCCGAACTTGGCTATGCCCTAAGCGAAGAAGACAAGGCGAGGCCGTGGATCGAGGTCTCCGGCCGCAAGGGTTTTGGCGTGAAGGCGGACGACCTCCTGGACGCTCTCATCGCGTCGGCAGGCAAGGAAGTGGATGCGCGTCACCCTGAGTTGAACGACGCTGAGCGCGTCAGCATTGCTGAGCAGGTCGCCATCGGGGCCCTGCGCTACTTCATGCTGAAGTTCACCAAGTCCTCGGTGATCGCCTTCGATTTCAAGGAGGCGCTCAGTTTCGAGGGCGACACCGGTCCCTACGCTCAATATGCCGTCGTGCGGGCTTCCAACATTTTTCGTAAGGGTGGATTCGATCCAGCTGCGTTCTGCCGAGACGCTGCACGCCGCGTCTCTACCGAAGATTTTGTTAAATACCTCACCGGCGAATCCGGCAACGAGATCTGGGAGCTCTGGCTGGCGGCTGCGAAAACCTCTTACATCGTGGGCCAGTGCATCGCGACCACCGAGCCCGCTTATCTGGCCAAGCATGCTTTCCAACTGGCGCAGCTCTTCAGCACCTTCTACCACCGCTATCCCATCCTGAGCGAAGCGGACGAGGGACGGAAAAGATTTCTGCTGACCACCACGGCCGTAGTTCGCCGCGAGCTGATTCGCGTTCTCGCGGCAATGGGGATCAGCGTTCCGCCGGTAATGTGAAGCGTCCAGATTGGCAGCCCCGGAAAGCGAACAGTATAAAATTTCTACTGGTTATATCGCGATTGCCTAGGTCCGGGAGTAGCGGGGTTCCCACACCCAGTTTTCAAGACATTGATATACAATGATTTAGTCGATTATTTTGCGATTTCGGAATGGCATCCGCCGTGCTTTATCGGAGAGCGGGTCCAGTTCCCAGGCCCTTATCAGGATCCAAAACAGATTTTCGCACAGAGCAATACTTGGGCAAGGAGCCCTCACTTTATGAACCGCGCATCGTTGACCCTAATGCTGGCGGCGACACTCGTCGCCTCCCTCGGATGTACAACCAAGAATTACGTGCGGCAGCAAACCACGCCGCTGATCAACAAGACCAATGAACTCGACGACCTGACCGCGAAGAATTCGCGAGATATTAAAGACGTCGACCAACGCGCCCAGGCGGGAATCCAGGCCGTCCAGGCTCGCGCCGCTGAGGTAGACCAGAAAGCTATGGCCGCGGGAAGCCAAGCCGATAAGGCCCAACTTTCAGCGAACAGCGCGACCCAGCGTGTCGATGTCCTGACCAACGCGGTCGTCAACCTCGACAACTATCGCCCGGTAGTCGAGACGGCGGTGCATTTTGGATTCAACAAGGACAATCTGACGAAAGAGGCCAGGGAGGCCATTGACCAGCTCGCCGCCAGCGTTGCCAATACCAAGGGATACATCATCACGATAGAAGGCGGGACCGACTCGGTCGGCAGCGAAGAGTACAACTACGATCTGAGCCAGCGCCGCGCCAATGCCGTGATTCAGTACCTGGCCTCGGAGAAGAGCGTACCGGGTTACAAGATTTATCAGATCGGCCTGGGTAAGGATAAGCCGGTCGAGTCGAATAAAACTCGCGACGGTCGCGCCAAGAACCGCCGCGTCGACATCCGCCTGATGACGAATACCGGGGCTGGAACCACCCCGGCGCAGGCGCCTGCCAGCAACCCGACTCCGACGGCGACCGCAACCCCGCCGTCATCCTAAAGTTTTCCCCTCCTCCCCGGAGGACTATGCCAAACCAGGCCGTCCCATAAGTGGACGGCCTGATTTTTTTTCGGGCCCTTGTTCCAGTTCCCACCGCGGCGAGCCGACCCCACCATCTCACATTGAAACGGATCCTCAAGAAAAAACAGTTATCCACAGCTCTTGCCAAGCCCGAAGCATCGACTGGGCATATACTTCGCCACACGCGTAGAAGTATGCGCAAAGGAGACTCCCAGGATGAATAGGGTAGTGGAAGTCATGCTGACCGTGGTGGCGTTGGCCGGGTTGTACAGCGCAATCGCGACAAGCGTCTCGCCGCCTGGCAATGCTGCCATTCGAGCAGACCACGCTGTCGTAGTTGCGGATGGCACCGATCCGATGCCCTTGTGCCGCCCCGGACGCTGCACGCTATAAGTACTCATAGAATCGACGCCGGGCCGCCCCCAAAATAGATGTTGCAGAGCGGTCGAGGGCTAGGTATGCTTTCGAGCATTACGTATCCGTAATGCGATGACCTGGCTAATCTATGGGAGCTGGCTTGCTGGTCCGCTATTGCAGATCACCCTTCTGATCTTCATGGTCCGGCACAAGTACCACGCGGCATTTCCCCGATTCTTTTCCTACATCCTGTTTCAGACGCTGAAGTCGGCACTTTTGTTTGTCGTGTACAGGTATTTCCCCGGGAACTACTTCGACGCGTACTGGACCGGCAACGCCGTCAGTGTGATCTTTGCAGTAGCAGTGATGGATGAAATATTGCGCAGCCTGTTTAAGGAGTATGGAGGTATTCAGACTTTAGGCATCACCATATTCCGATGGTCGTGCGGGCTGCTCTTGCTGCTGGCCATCGCCGGTGCAGTGTCAAGCGGTGAAGTGGGTGGCGACAGGATAGTGGCTGCTGTGTTTGCCTTCGACCGTAGCATGCGCCTCATGCAGGTTGGGCTCTTCCTGCTCTTGATGCTTCTTTGCCGTTTGCTGAAGAATTGCTGGCGGCAACCGGTATTCGGTATAGCCCTCGGATTCGGAGTCTTTGCCAGCGTTGAACTGATCCTGGTGAGTTTTGTCATGTGGTATGGCAACGGTCACGCCGAGATCGTCAGTCTGCTGAAGAGCACGGCGTACCTAGCCGTCACTCTTGTCTGGATCGGCTATTTGAAACAGCAGCCACAACTGGTGCCCAGGGTGGTGGCGGCTACCAGCGCGAATACTCTCGCTATGGCATTGGCCACCTCAGCCGCTGTGTCGGATCCTGACGCAGGCTTTATGCTGAGGATCGAGCAGGCCGTGGACCGGGTCTTGTCGCGCAGCGATTGGCCGAGACCGGTGGCAGAGGGATCTCGGATCGTCAGCCGCAAACCCAGCCCGGAAGAGGGCAACTAACCTGCTTCCCACCGGTGTCCGAACCATGAAGTCCACGGCAAAGCGACTAGGTAGGCAAGCCAACTGGCCTCCGCAAGAGGGCGAGATCATTTCGGTCCGATCTTCCACCGGGCTCGAAACCGCGATTCTCAAGGAAGTGTGTTGGGGTTTGGTCTGGCGAGATTTTATTCTTGAGGACGGACGAGTGATACCGGAACACAGGGTTTCGGGCTGTCCTCAGCCGCACCTGTGGCGCAAAGTCGAGGAGGTCACTGACCGGGAGCGGGAGGAGTGTGAGGAACGGCTCCTTTCGATGGCCGGCGCCGGGATGGATCCTCGCAAGCGAGACCAGTTTTTCTGGGCGGAACTGAACCAGTATCTGGCGTACACCTACCTCAAGTTCAAGCAGGCAGGAAGCGAAGGGCAAGATAGCGAGCGATCACAAACCGGCCTGGAGTCGAGGTCTAGCTCGTGTGAATCGAACGAGGTTTGAAGCTGTGAGCCGATCCGACGAAGAGACCGAAGAGCAGCGTGCTTGGAGAGTGCTCTCCGAAGCTGGACTGGTAGAAATACGACTCGACGAATTTGCGGAAAGAATCAGAGACGTCAAGCGTACCGTCATGATACGTCTCCGTGAATTGATGGATTTCGACACCGGCATGAAGGAACGTGAATCTGCGGCCTACTCGCTGGGTACGCTCAAGGGACTAGAGTTGAAGGTGCTGGCGAATGCTCCGAAGCCGCCCGACCCATCGAAGCTGTGAGTTGCAGCAGCTAAAAGGCCGCAGTGATCCGGAGCGCCATGCCGCTCCAGAGACTGATCCTCCCCTTTCTGAATAGCGAGGTCACGATGCTCAGCGATGGTCCGATGCGACCGAAGAAAACTTGGGAAGAACTCGCCGCCGCAGCTTCCCTGGAAACCGACCCCGAAAAACTCGGAACGATCATGGAAGAGATCTTTGCGGCTCTCGAAGAGCGAGAGCGAACCCTGTCCCCACCCCAAAGTCCACCTGCCTCCTGAGAGCATCCCACGGATGGTTGACGACGCAACCCAAATCAATTTAGCGATAACACTTACCATCCAGTCAAGGAGTGAAATTGAGATTTTTCATCAATTTACGGTGGTCTCTGGGTCGCCGACAAACCATCCGGAATCGCCGTGTACGCTCAGAACTCCACCCGCGCCTGGAAGGCGATCATGCGTGAACTGCTATCGCCACCCAGCCCGACGCCTAGCAAGCCGGTCGGCGGAGAAGTGGTGGACGTGAGCGCTCCAAATCCAGCTTGGGTGGAAGGGCTTCCTGGAATGCCAGCCTGCACCACGCTTGGGAGCGCAAAATTCGGATGGTTGAAGACATTAAAAAACTGAACCTCAAACCGCAGATTCACATGCTCGGTCAAAGGAAACCATTTTGTCAGGTAGAAGTCGCTCCAGAGGAAATCGGGACCGCGCAGGGCGTTACGTCCGAGATTTCCGAACTGGCAGGTCTGCGGGCTGTCGCCGCCATTGCACTGTCCTGTGCGTGGATCAACCGCCGAGACAAATGCGGCCGGATTGAGCCACTGAACTGTACCCGTTGCGGTAACGCCAGGAATGTTGCAACGGCGGCAATAGGGGTTGACTCCTGGCACAAGACTGGCGAACTGGGGCCCGCTGCCCTGCACAATTCCCTCTTCCTGCATGGTGATTGGATTGATCGCTGAATAGGGCGTGCTCAGCACCGAGAACGGAACTCCACTGTGCCAAAATGCTGTCCCCGAAATCTGCCATCCGTTCAACGCGTAGCCCAGAGAATGATTCCGCGCTCGAAACGGCAACTGATACACATACTGCCCGTTGAGATTGTGCCGGATGTCATAGTCGCAGGGACCATAATCGCGGGCCAGCTCTCCCGGCAGAGGGGAAAGAATCCCTCCCGCAGAGAACGAAAGGAATCCTCCGTTCGAGACCGTATCCATGCAACGACTGAAGGTGTAGTTGACCTGTCCTTGCAAGCCATGGCCGAGCCGCTTCATCGCGGTCAGCTGAAGACCGTTGTAGTGGCTGTTCGCGCCGGTGGAGAACTGCGTCACCGGGCCGAATCTGGGATCGGTCGGCTTCGTGGGAAATGGGGCAAAACACCCCAGGCATACAGTCTGGTAGCCATTGACCTGGGTTGTGTACGGCTGGTTCACGGCCCGCGTGCCTACGTACTGCGCTTGCACACTAGCGGTCGTTCCAAATTGATGTTCCATTCCCAGACTCCACTCCATGAAATACGGCGCGTGGAGCTTGCCATCTGGGATGGCTGTGATCGCAGGTGGTGGAAGAGAAGACAGGCCTTGGGGAAATCCCGAAGTGAAAGCGCGATTCGCGGCAACGATTGCGCCGACTGCGCTGTTGGGTGCTCCAGGCGCGATGGCTGTGCCGCCCACGGTGCCAAGTTGTCCTCCCTGAAACGTCTTATCGTAGGGAGGGTTCATGCCGATCAGGTCGGCCACCGTGCCCGGCAAGATGTCGCTGAAGACTCCGAAGCCGCTGCGGAGCACGGATTTCGGTCTGAGCTGCCAAGCAATCGCCGTTCTGGGCTGCAGAATGGCCACCGGCGTGGACGAAAACAGATGGCCGAGATGAGTTTGAATGGCGGCGTTCAGTGGCAGAGTTGGGTCAGAACCGAAGGGGCCGCGAAGACGGGCGACTTGATCATGAGGGTTCAGCGGATTGGAGTTGAAGGTATCGCGCAGGCCGAACGTCCAGGTCAGGGTGCGAGTCATTTTCCAGGTGTCTTGCGCGTAGACATCGAGATTGAGAAAGTTGAAGGGTTCATTGGCGTTCGATGGGAACGTCTCCGACGCGGTATTCGCTACTCCATCGATAAATTGCTGCAAGTTCGCGTAGGTCACGGTGGGAACCGTCCCTTCCCCGAAGTCGTAGTCGTTTAGCCTGAAGATTCGGGTGTTGGTTCCAAAACGCAGTTCGTGAGCGCCGTGACTCCAGGCGAGATTATCGTTGATGAAAAACCGGGAGGCGCGCCGGCCTTGAAGCCAGGTGTTGTCCAGCCCTCCGATGGGTGTGAAAGGGGTCGCGCCGGTGCCCTGCAAAACAATCGGGAAGGTCGAAAGCGTCTTCTGAAAATTGCTTGGGCCAAACAGGCTCTCATACCAGGAAAACGCCGGGTTGAAATAGTTCACCAGGTTCTGCGAGAAGAGGTGCGTGTATCCTGCGGCGAACGAATAAAGAGGCTGCGGCGAAAGCGCATTGAACACCGAGTTGATAGGGTCCGTCCACGCGGCTTGCAGGCCGGTGTCCGCCTGAAAACGAAACCAAGCCGTGTCTTTCTGGTTGATGTTGTAGTCGAGGCGAAAAGTTTGTACGTGTTCATGGTCGTCGCTGGTGTGCGAAACGCTTTGCTGGTTGGCGCAACCGAACCCTGCTGCGAGCGGACAACCGTTGATCTGGTAGGCTGTGCCGCTGGTATTTCCATAAAGATTGAACATCTTTTGATAGAACGAACAACTCGGGTTAGACGCGCAGTCGGCTGTTTGACTCCTGGAAAGCTGCCCCAACACATATTGCTGGAACGCCAAGCTGGGAACGATCGCGGGTGTGACGATGGGCAGCGCGATCCGTACCCATTCGCTGTCGAAGAAGAAAAACAGCTTGTCATGAGAAATCGGGCCGCCCACGCTGCCCCCAAAATGATTGACCGTCGATCTGGGCTTGTGACGCCCTGGCGCCGCATTGGTAAAGTAGTCCGCCGCATTCAGCAGCGAACCATTCCACAGTTCGTAGAGATTCCCGTGAACCTGGTTCGTGCCAGACTTGGTGACGTAGTTGATCTGGGATGCTCCATACCGTCCTTGGTCCACGGAATAGGACAGAGTGTTGACGGTAACTTCCGAGATCGAATTCAACCCCAGCACGAGGTTAGTGGAAAGGCCACTGTTGAGATTGGTGAGCGGATCGTTCGTCTCCAGGCCGTCCACGATGTAGCCGTTTGACACGGCGGGGAGTCCGTTGAATTCCACGTTGCCGTACCCGTTGCTGCCACCGACGAAATCGTTGCTGCTCCCCGCCGTATTGATGAGGGCCCCTGGCGCAAACTGCAGAGGATAGGTCAGGTCGCCGCCCGGATTCGGCAGGTCCTCAAGTGCCGACGCATTCAGAGTGGTGGATGTATTTGCGTTTTCCAGGTTGATGAGTGGAGCCTCACTGCTGACCTCAACCGCTTCACTGGATCGGGCTACCTTAAGCGTGAAATCCACGGTTTGCTTCTGGCCCAGCCCCGAAACGACGTTGTCATTTTGTCCCGGATCGAAGCCTCGCGCTTCCACTGTGACCGAATAGGGACCCGGCTTTAGTTGGGGAAAGTTGAACCGGCCTGCGCCATCGGTCAGGGCACGGCGCTTCAGGCCGGTCTCGTGATTCGTGACGGTCACAGTGGCGCCCAGCACAACCGCGTCGGTTGTGTCTCGCACTTGGCCAACGATGGCACTGGTGGTTTCCCCTTGTGCCAGCGCTTTCGCCGGAAGAAGGCACGCCGCCGTCAATACAAGAAAAGCAAAGTTCGCTGCCCGCGCCATGAATACCCCACTTCTCGGCCCTGAAGTGGCAAAGTGCCACTGCCCTCATCTATTAACCAGAGATTATTTGTCATAGTTAACCACAGTTAATAGAAACAGGCAAGGACGGAGGAGAAGGCTGACAACCTCGGCAATTGCGCCCGAGTGACGGGCAAACCTTACCTTATCGATTACGTAAGGTTTGCCGACTAATCCGTCAACAATGATCGTGTTCGCTCGTTGGTGAGGTTTCTCCAGCAGAACCGCCTCACACGAAAGGAGCGAAGATAGGCCGGGAGCGCTAGTTGGATCTTAGGCGCGTAACATTCTTTCTATTTCAGCCCATCTACGACGTACAAGTCGGAAAGGATTCGAAAATAGTCATACGCGTAGGATTTGCGATCGGAACTGAAGCGAGCGCCTCCCACAGTAACAACACCCGCTGGATCAGACGGGGAGAAAGTCTTCACTGCTTCG
>Ga0187819_10001523_pt1 | contig 12018 bp, 10 predicted proteins | sample NC_wetland_sal_i_15_FD_132411 | JGI IMG/M metagenome (GOLD analysis project Ga0187819, IMG submission 132411) | Wetland sediment microbial communities from Neuse River Estuary, North Carolina, USA - SO4_4 | ecosystem: Environmental > Aquatic > Freshwater > Wetlands > Sediment | place: USA... | reverse complement strand
GGGCTTGTCCACCTCATCGAGCATGAAGACCGGATCGTTGGTCTCCGCGCGACGCAGCCCTTGCATTAGCTGGCCGGGCAGAGCGCCGATGTACGTCCTGGGATGGCCGCGGATTTCCGCTTCATCGTGCATGCCGCCAAGGGAAATGCGCACGAACTTGCGTCCCATGGCCCGGGCAATCGACTTGCCGAGCGACGTTTTGCCCACGCCCGGAGGCCCCACGAAGCACAGAATCGGACCCTTCATTCCGGGCTGCAGCTTCTTCACCGCAAGATAGTCGAGGATGCGTTCCTTGACCTTTTCCAGGTCATAGTGGTCCTCATCGAGAATCTCCTGCGCTTTATGGATGTCGATCTGTTCCTCGCCAGTGCCTGAAGTCTTGTTCCAGGGCAGCGAAGTCATCCATTCGAGATAAGTTCGGGAAACCATGTACTCGGCGGAAGCCGGAGTCATCTTGGCGAGGCGCTTCAGTTCGCGCTCGCACTCCTTCTTAGCCTCGGCCGGCATCCCCGACTCTTCGACCTTCTTCCTCAGCTCATCGACCTCGGCTTGGCCGTCCTCGGATTCGCCCAGCTCCTTCTGAATCGCTTTCATCTGCTCGCGCAACAGAAACTCCCGCTGGCTCTGGTTCACCTGCTCCTGAACCTGCTCGTGAATCTTGCTGCGCAGCTCGAGCACTTCTTTTTCTTTGGAAAGCTCGTTGATCAGCAATTCCAGCCGCTTGCGCACATTGAACGTTTCCAGAAGCTCCTGGCGCACCATGGTATTCAGGGACGGCAAGTTCGCCGCGATGAAGTCGGTCAGGCGTCCGGGCTGCTGGATGTTCATTACTTCCGTTTGCAAATCGTCGGAAAGCTGCGGAGAGCGAGCTACGACTTCGCGGAAGATTTCCTGGACGTTGCGCTCGAGGGCGGTCAATTCGGCATCGCGCTGATCTTCCAGATCGGCTTGCTGCTCAATCCGGGCGCGAAGGAACGGCGTCAGTCCAATTACTTCCAGCACGCGAATCCGTTCGAGGCCCTCGAGGAAGGCGACGACGTTGCCGTTGGGCATGCGGACCATCTTATGAACCTTGGCCAGCGTCCCAACCCCATGAATGTCGGTTCCCGTCGGCAGCTCAACTCGCGGGTCTAGCTGGGCCACTACGCCCAACAGCTTTTCGGGACCCTGCAAAGACTCCAGGAGAGCAAGGGAGCTCTCGCGTCCAATGGGCAGCGGCATTACGGCGCCGGGAAAGAGGACCGTGTCGCGGACCGGCAGGATCGCTAACTCTTGCGGTATTGCTCTAATTTCCTTTGGCACTTGGTACCCCCTAACTACACATCAAAGCGGAAAAGACCTTCGAATATCGATCGATCTTCCAGTTAGATGCATGGGATCGAGAAATGGTTCCCACATCCTTCGCATAGTGTTATCAGTGGAGCTTAGCATATCACGCTCAAGGTGTTGATCGCAAATAGTCACCGGTGAATTCATTGGAATATCTGTCTATTATTCATATACTTAGCATCACGACCGTTCCGGCGAAAACGTGCTTTCGACCAAATTCAGAGCCTCTTCTCGGCTTTTTATGTTGCCGTTAAGCTGCGCTTCTTCTACCGCATCCAGGATCTCGCGGAATGCGGGCCCAGGCCGAAAGCCGAGCGCTTTTAAGTCTTCTCCGGTAAGAAGCCTGGCGGGCCGTACCTGCTCCGGGGGTGTCTCAGCCAAAAAACGTCGCACGAACTCGTAATTGTCCAAATAGCCGTGGCTGGAAAGGCAATCCAGCCGATGGAGTTCGAGATGCTCTTCGAAGCGGTTCAGGCGCACGAAGCGCTTGAGCGTCGACGCCTTCATCTGCAGGACGTCCTTGAAGCGCAGGTGATTGGCGACCAGAGCCGCGATCTGATCGGTGTCGTCGTTCGAGAATTTCAGGCGCCGACAGATCTCGATGGCCATCTGGGTTCCGACCTCGACGTGCTCGTCGAAGCGAATTCGCCCATCCGGGCCTGATGGCGGCTTGAAGGTGGGAGGCTTTCCCACGTCATGCAACAAAACTCCCCAAGCCAGCGTCGGCGAGCACCCTGCGCTTAGTTGCGCCAGCATCAGGAGCGTGTGGACCCATACGTCGCCTTCGGGATGGAATTGCGGCGGCTGCTCGACGCCCTTCATGCGCGCGACTTCGGGAAGGATGTGGGGCAAGAGGCCTGTTTCATCGAGAAGCGCAAAGGCGCGCCGGGCCGCGCCCTCCGTGAGCAGCTTGGTCAATTCATCGCGAATGCGCTCTGCGGAGACTTGCCCGATTTCTGCTGCCATCTTTCTAACTGCGGCGAAAGTCGCAGCCTCGATCGCATAATGAAAGCGGGCGGCGAAGCGCACGGCGCGAACCATGCGCAGTTTATCTTCGCGAAACCGCTGTTGCGGGTCGCCGATCGCTCGAATGATTCCCGCCCGAAGATCGTCGCGTCCGCCAACGAAATCGAGCACTTCATCTGTGGCAGGATCGAGGAGAAGCGCGTTGATGGTGAAGTCGCGGCGGCGAACGTCATCTTGAGGCGTCTTCGAATACTCGACGCGGTCGGGATGCCGCCCGTCCGTGTAGCCAATATCCGAGCGAAAGGTGGCCACTTCGACCTGTGCGGAATCCTCGGTTACGACCACGACTCCGAACCTCGCACCTACAGTCAAGCTGCCCGGAAAAAGGCGTTCCACTTCGTGTGGCCTGGCATCCGTTGCCACGTCGTAGTCGACAGGTTCGCGTCCCAGAACGAGATCGCGCACACATCCGCCGACCAGGTAAGCCTTATAGCCGTCCGCACGCAAGGCTCGGCAAATGCGAATGGCTAGTTCGTGCGCGCCCATAAGCGTGATTATGAGCGAAACACATTGCTGTTGGAAGTTGAGCCTCTGCGGGTTGTTCGTCAACGCGGCTCGCGTTGCAACTCGAGACCTCAAGTTTCCCGCCGCAGAACTGCCGTATAATGCGCTTTCATGTCCGCCACACCAAGTCCTTCTGCACCCGCGGGCGCGCAGCGCCATAAATTGCGTTCCTTCTGGCAGCGCGTAACCGAAGGCTTCGAACTCCATCAGCTCTGGGGCCAGTTTCTGTCCGAAGCGAAAGAAAGTTACGGCCTCTATTCGAAAGAGGTCGACTGGGAAGCAATCAAGCTCGAAAGGAAGCGATGGAAGAGGTTCTGCAAGGCAGCATGGGCGCTGTTCCAGGCCATGTTGATGAAATTGTCGCCCGCGCGCCGTGTGCTTCTTCTGATTGCCATGTTCCTGATTTTGGCCAACCCCGAAATCGAGTCGCGAGGTCACGTGCAGACCAGCATCAAGCTCGGCTCAATCGGCGCTCTCATTCTGTTCTGTCTGCTGGCCCTTGAACTTGCCGACCGCGTCACCATGAAACGCGATCTGGAAATCGCCCGCGAGATACAGCAATGGCTTGTGCCCAGTTCTCCTCCGCTCGTCGCCGGCTTCGACATTGCTTTCGCCACGCGGCCACAAAATACTGTGGCAGGCGATTACTACGATGCTTTCCTGCGCCCGATTGCGCCCGCGGGCACTGCCACGACGCCTCTGATGCTCGTGATTGCCGACGTCGCGGGCAAAAGCGTTCCCGCAGCTCTGCTCATGGCCACCTTTCAAGCCGGCCTGCGCGCACTTTCCGCCACGCCCGAATCGCTTGACGAAATCGCCATCGGTATCGATCGCTACGCCCGCGCGCACAGCCTTGAAGGCCGCCGCTTCACCACTGCATTCCTGGCGGAAGTTAGCCCGCAGACTCGCGAAATGCGCTACATCAATGCGGGCCACAACAGCCCGATTCTGCGCCGCGCCACAGGTGAAATCGAACGCCTCTCCACCGGCGGCCCTCCGTTTGGCGTGCCGCTATTTACGGAACAAGAGCGCTCGTATGCTGCCGGCACGGTGCGGCTCGCGGCCGGCGACCTGCTCTTGATTTTCACGGATGGGGTAATCGAGGCGATTAATCAAAAGGGGCAGGAGTTCGGGGAAGCCCGTCTCCTTCATGTGGTTCAAACCGCTCCGGCCGAAGCTGCCGCGGATACTCTGAAACGCGTCATGATCACGGTGAACAACTATGTCGGCTACGCCCGGCAACATGACGACATTACGTGCCTCGTGCTTCGGGTGATCTCCTGAACCAACCTATTCGTGTTCGTTGCGCTGGCCGAGCGAGCCTCCGAACTGCACCTTCGAAAAGCCAAATTTTTCTCGCAGCTTGTCGGTCGCCTTTGCCAGCCGCTCGAGTTTGTCGCGCCGGCCCGGATCAAGAAGGTCAAATTGTGCAAAGGCGCCAGAAAAAGAGGAAAGCTCCACACCGACCAGGCGCAGCAGGGCTTTGCCGTCCCAAGTCCGGTCGAATAGCTCGCGAGTGGCGGCCAGGAACGTCGAATCCAGATCTGAGGGCTCGGGCAGCGTTTGGGCACGTGTGATCGTCTTGAAATCCTTGTAGCGCAATGTCAGCGTCACTGTTCGCCCATGAAGCCCCGAGTCCCTGAGACGCTTTGTTGCCTTCTGGCAGAGATAACTGAGCGTCACTTCCAGCCGCGCGCGATCGTTCGTGTCTTCACCGAACGTCTGATTGTGCGAGATCGACTTGGGTTCTGCATCGACGAAGAACTCGTATGAATCGATCCCACGCGCCTTGCGGTGCAGAGCCGTGCCCCAACGGCCAAAGGTCTCTTCGAGCTTTTCGAGCGAAACGCCCTGCAGTTGCCCCACCGTCTCGATTCCGGACTTCTTGAGCGCAGCTTCGGTCACTTTGCCGATTCCGGGAATTCGTCTGACCGCCAGCGGCGCCAGGAATGCCGCCTCGCTTCCGTGCGGCACCCAAGCCAGGCCTCGCGGCTTGGCTTGTTCGCTGGCCACTTTCGCGACCAGGCGCGTGCCGCCGAGTCCGCCCGAGCAGGGCAAGTCTGTCGTCGCCGTGATTTCCCGCAACAGGCGGTCCGCGGAGCCCAGCGCAGGACCATTCAACCGCTCGGTGCCTGTCAGATCGAGATAGGCCTCGTCGATCGAGGCCATTTCGACCACAGGGGAATATTTCGCGAGAATCGTGGCCACGCGGTCGCTCCATTGCCCGTATAACTCGTGATGCCCATCGAGGAAAATGGCGTGAGGGCAAAGCTTTCCCGCGGTGCGCAGCGCCATCGCGGAATGCACGCCAAACTTCCGCGCTGCGTAGCTTGCGGAAGTGACCACGCCGCGCTGGTCGCGTTGCCCCCCGACTACGACCGCTTTGCCTCGCAGCTCAGGACGCGCCAGAAGCTCCACCGAAACGAAGAACGCATCCATGTCGACATGCAGAATCCACGTGTCCGATTCCGCTGTCGCTGCTGGCGCATCGTGCTTCGCTCGGAAGTGGGCGAACTTTGGCATGGGGTCGACCGACAGCCCGAATATACGCCCCTGACTATGGCGAAGAAAAGGAGAAGATCAATCGCAGGGGGCATCTTGCCGACTTGTTTCAATCGCGCCAGTGACGACTGCCTATCTGCGTTCTTTCGGCAGCGATGACGCGAGGAATGCCTGCGAGATCGTTGGTGATTTCGACGGTGGTCCAGGCCGGGTTGCCGGCGAGAAGCCGCTGAACGTGAGGCGCCGAGTTGTATCCGAGTTCGAGAACCAAGATCCCCCCGGGCCGAAGCAGCGCAGCAGCTTCGTCGATGAGCCGCGCGTAAGTCTCCGTTCCTGCCACGCCGCCAAACAGCGCGACATGCGGTTCGTGCTCGCGCACTTCACGCGGAAGCGTCTCGGCATCATCGCGAGCCACATAAGGAGGGTTGCTCACGATCAGATCGAAAGGCAGTGACAAGTGGCAGGTGGAGAGTGACGAGATACCTGCAATCAAATCGCACTGAAGGAAATGAATGCGGTCAACGACGCGGTGCCGCGCCGCATTACGCCGAGCCACGGCCAGCGCCGCCGCAGAAATGTCCGTCGCGAAAATCTCCACATGCGGCAATTCGCTCGCGAGAGCCACGGCAATGCAGCCAGAACCGGTTCCCACGTCCGCGCTCCACAGCTTCTCGCTGGAGTTTCGGGGACGCGCCTCAACCTTGTGCGGCCGCTCGCGGATCCGTTCGAGAACTACTTCGACGACGTGCTCCGTTTCGGGGCGCGGAATCAAGACGTCGCGAGTCACCTCGAATTCGAGGCCCCAAAATTCCTGTTTCCCGGTGAGATGCTGCGTCGGTTCGCCCGCCGCTCGTCTTGCGATTAGCGCGAAGTACGTTTCGGCTTGCTTCGCCTCGAGCAAAACGTCCGGATGGGAGTAAATCCACGTGCGATCGCGGCCGAGTGCCTGCATGAGGAGCAACTCCGCCGCCAGCGCGTGCGAAGGCACGTTTGCTTCGCGCAATCGCGCCATGCCTTTTCTTAACGCCTCGCGCACATCCCGCGCCGTCGGCACAGTCCGTTCTTGCTGGCTAGCGTCCGTACTCATGAACGCGACTCGAATTTCGTTTACGCTTCGACCAATTCCTGCTTCAGCCGCTCCGCCTCGAAGTGCGTCATCAGGGCGTCGACTAAAGGCGCGAGCTTGCCCTCCATCACCTGATCGAGCTGGTGCACCGTGAAATTGATGCGGTGGTCGGTGACGCGGTTTTGCGGAAAATTGTAGGTGCGGATCTTTTCCGAACGGTCGCCGGTCTTGATCTGACCGCGGCGCTCGGCGGCAATCTGGGCGTGCTGCTTTTCCTGTTCCATCTCGTACAGGCGCGCGCGCAGGACGCGCATCGCTTTCGCGCGATTCTTGATCTGCGATTTCTCGTCCTGCTGCGAGACAACCAGCCCGCTCGGGATGTGCGTGATTCGCACCGCCGAATACGTCGTGTTCACCGACTGCCCTCCCGGCCCCGACGAACAAAACGTGTCGATGCGTAAATCCTTCGCGTCGATCTTGATGTCGATTTCGTCAGCTTCCGGCAACACCGCCACTGTTGCCGCCGACGTGTGGATTCGCCCCTGCTGCTCCGTCGCCGGGACGCGCTGCACGCGGTGCACCCCGCTTTCGTATTTCAATTTCGAGTTGACCTTGTTCCCCTGAATCGCGGCCACGATTTCCTTCACACCCCCGATCGACGACGCCGAACTCTCCAGCACTTCCACTCGCCAGCCCTGCGATTCCGCGTACCGCGAGTACATCCGGAAAAGTTCTCCTGCAAACAGGGAAGCCTCGTCGCCTCCGGTGCCCGCGCGAATTTCGAGGAGCACGTTTTTCTCGTCGTTGGGATCCTTCGGCAGCAGCAGAATTTTCAGTTCGCGTTCCACCGTTTCACGGCGCGCTTCCAGCGTGCGCTCTTCGTCGTGCGCCAGTTGCTTCATTTCCGGATCGTCCGTCTCGCGCAGCAACTCCCTCGCGCCTTGCAAACCCTTTTCGATGTCCTTCCACTCGCGATATTTGGCGACGATGTCGCCCAGCTCGGCATGCGTCTTCGCCAGCTTCTGATACCGCGCCGAGTCCGCATGCACCTCGGGCGAGGAAAGCTCGCGCGTCATCTCGTCATAGCGCGATTCGATCTGATTCAATTTCTCGAATAACGTCAGGTCGGCCATTTCCGTAGCCTCGCAAATACACCAAACGAAATAGGGGGAAGTTGAAATACAGACAAAAGCAGGCTGGGCATCGCCCCACAACGGGGCGGAGAGGAGTCGCTAATAAAACGCGGCGTACATCGCGTGGAGTCGCTGTTGAGCATAGCGCCATCCCCGTCACCAGTCAAACCCGGGCGGGCCTCATTGGGCCTCATGGTGGGTGCTTGCGCTCCAAAATTACCTTGACACGATATAGATACAATATATACTTGGTAATGAAACATTACAGAAGGCGCGAGATGCCGGAACGTCAAGATTTCGTACAACTGCTTCATGAAGTATTTCGAATCGCGAAGGCTCAGCGCATACCATACGTGCAACTTGCGTCCGGAAGCGTCCACTGACGCCTTGGTGGCTATGCGAACGGAGGTCGGCACCGAATGCCCGTTTGTTGCAATGTCATGCTATCCGAAATGAGCAACGAAGACGTGATCGTGTCCAAGCCTCCAAAAGGCCAAGGAGCTTCGCTGGTCATCCGCTACAAATTGCCGCGGCCAAACTCGACGAATGCGGTGGCGAAGGAGCAGCTATGAGGGCAACTACAAAACCCACCATCAAGGTTGCCGACGAAGTCTGGATTGCTACGGCTCTGCTGCATCGCGAGCATCCTGAACGCGATGATTTTTCAATCGAAGAAATTGTCCAGCGGGCCGCAAAGGAGTCTCTCGCGAATGGCAATCGCCCCGGCCTTTACGTGCACGTGGTCCAGCACTGTGTCGCGAACCGCGCACCGAATCCGGGCCGCTATCGGATGCTCTTCGAAACCAATCCAGGGAGACGTCGCCTTTTTCGCAAGGGCGATCCCTACCACGCTGCGCGTGAAGGTGCGAAGATCACACCGAATCGGGAAGACATGCCGTACGGCTATCACGGGCTGCTGAGTTGGTACGAAGAGTGGTCGGCGGAGCGGGCAAGATCAGCGTCACGTCAGGACCCACTCCTGGCTCTTGCCGATTTAGGCGCCAGTCCCTGGGCGGACGAAGATGCGGACGAATACGTGCGCCGGTTGCGCGAAGGCTGGGAATGAGCCGCATCTTCTGGGACACCAACCTTTTCATCTACTTGATCGAGCCCAGCGCCAACCTGCACGCTCAGGTGGCTGACTTGCGCCGCGCCATGATTGATCGTGGCGATCAGCTCATCACGTCCGCTATGAGTCTGGGTGAGGTTCTGGTCAAGCCGATCGAACGGAAGGACGGAGCGCTCGCGGCGAAATACGAGCAGGCCATCGCTTCGACTTCCTTGGTAGTTCCCTTTGACGTGCACGCCGCAAGAATCTACGCCAGCCTTAGATCCGACCGCTCACTGCGCCCGCCTGACGCTATCCAACTTGCCTGTGCCGCTGCCGCGCGCGTCGATCTCTTCATCACCAACGATGAACGCCTGACCACCAAGCGGGTCATCGGGGTGCAGTTCATCGTATCGCTTGATCGGGCACCACTTTAGTTGACCCGACCCGTTCGAAGGCCACTCGGGCAACGCTCGTACCGGTTTGCTGCGAGCCTGCACGTGTACTACGATGGCGCTCAGATATGGCGGATGCAGCGAGTTCGACTGCAAGGAATGACGGTGGCGATTTTCTTTGGGGCTTTTGGTATCCCGCGCTGCGCAGCGAGCAGCTTCGCAGGCGCAAACTTGTTCGCGCCATGCTGCTCGAAGTGCCGCTGGTAATCGGGCGAGACGCCGCAGGACAACCCTTCGCGCTCCGTGACGTTTGTCCGCACCGCGCGTTTCCGCTGTCGTTCGGCCAATTCGATGGCGCCAACGTCGAATGCGCGTATCACGGCTGGCAATTCGATGCGCACACAGGCCAGTGCCGCCACATCCCGTCGCTCACCGCCGACTCGAAGCTCAAGTGTGAACGCATCTATGCGGGCAGTTTTCCCTGCGCTGAACGCGACGGCTACATCTGGGCGTTCATGTCGAACCCAACGGGCCTGGCGAATCCCCAGCCTCGCGGCGCCGATGCAACACCTCCGCCCGCGCCAGAACTTCCCACCTTCAGCCCTCGCTACAAAATCGCGCGTCTGTCCGCCGATCTGCCTTGCACGGTTGACCATGGAATCATTGGCCTGATGGATCCGGCACACGGCCCTTTCGTGCATCAGGCCTGGTGGTGGCGCACGCGTCGCAGCATCCGCGACAAATCCAAGCAGTTCGAACCCATTCTCAACGGCTTCCGCATGAGCCCGCACACGCCGTCCGCGAACAGTGCGCCGTACAAGATCCTGAAATTCGCGACCGGCGAGCCAGCCACAACGATGATCGACTTCGTCCTGCCGAACCAGCGCTTCGAGCAAATCCGCGCCGGCCGTTACTGGCTCTCGAGCCGCACCACCGTCACGCCGATTCGTCGCGATCTTTGCCTGCTTGATTTCGTCGCCGCGTGGAACATACTGACGTGGTTTCCCATCGTTTCGTTCATCATTCACGTGCTCGGGCCGCGCTTCATTCGGCAGGACACGGAAGTCATCAAGAAGCAAGCCCTGGGGCTGCAATATGGCGATCGAATGATGCTCGTGGATGACGCGGACCGCCAGGCCCGCTGGTATTTCGATCTAAAATCGGCTTACCTCGAATCGCAACGCACGGGGGCTCCCCTGCGCCATCCCATGTCCGGGCCTGTCACCCTCCATTGGCGCTCCTGAGCCCGGGCCGCGGCCAAAGTTCTAAGCGATGCATTTGGAGTCGCTTACTTGGAAACCAGAATCCATTCGTGGGGGTCACAAAAAGTGCGTGACAAGAGTGTCGTCACATGTATATACATATAGTGTGAGCGCACAACGAACATCGGCCGAACCCCGAAGGTCACTACCTCTTTTGCCTTGCGCCTGCGCTAACCTGCGCCGCGCGGCAAGAGCAGTCACGCGACTCTATAACCACGAGCTTCGATCCGAGCGGATTGAGGTCACCCAATTCACGCTGCTGATGGCCCTGGATTACGCCGGCGAAATATCGCAGGGGAAACTGGGCAAGTTGTTGGCGCTCGATTCCACGACCTTAACGCGGATGCTCGTGTTGCTGAAGAAGCGCGGCTGGATTCAGGAGAAAGAAGGCGAGGACAGGCGGTTTCGGATGATTCAGTTGACCGCGGCTGGGCGGGCCAAGTTGCAGGAGTCGCTGCCGCATTGGAAGCGAGCGCAGGATCGCATGCAAAAGGCAATTGGTGAGGAGACTATGGATCAATTGAAAGGGTTGTTGGCGCAGGTAACGGCGATCTCAGCGGAGTCCTGATTTTTTTGCCCATATAGATGCATATACATCTACGGAGAGGAGAGAAAAAGTACAATGGCGCAACTGGCGGAACATCCCACGGTAAAGCAAGTACAAGCGAAAGAAACGACAGGCAACGGGAGCGCCCGGCCCCAAACCCTGGATAGCGACTGGCTCCGGCAGGTGTGCGTCGAAGCGGGCGCGGATGACGTAGGGTTTGTCGCAATAGATCGCCCGGAGATCGCCGACCAAAAGGGTGACATCCTTTGGCTGCTCCCCAAAACACGAACGCTCGTCAGTTTCGCCGTTCGCATGAACCGCGAGAACATCCGCACTCCCGCGCGTTCCATCGCCAATCTGGAATTCCATCACACCACGGACGAAACCAACGAGATCGCACGAGAGATCGTAGCGGCTCTGGAACGAATAGGCGTCCGCGCCATCAACGGCGGCGCCGCTGGCTTTCCAATGGAAGCGGATCGCTGGGGATCGAAGATGTGGATTATTTCTCACAAGCCGGTCGCCGTCGCCGCTGGGCTGGGACGGATGGGAATTCATCGCAACGTGATTCATCCGAAGTTCGGTAACTTCATCCTGCTGGGAACTGTTCTGATGGATGGGGAGGTGAGCGAATACTCGCATCCTATCGATTACAACCCTTGCCTCGAATGCAAGCTGTGCGTCGCGGCGTGCCCTACGGGGGCAATCGGCAGCGATGGCAGCTTCGACTTTTCCGCCTGCTACACTCACAATTACCGCGAGTTCATGGGCGGATTCAACGACTGGGTCGAGAAGATCGCGGATAGTACAAGCGCCCACGATTACCGCAAGAAGGTCTCAGGTGCGGAAACCGTGTCCATGTGGCAAAGCCTTTCGTTTGGTGCGAACTACAAAGCTGCTTACTGCCTGTCGGTCTGCCCCGCTGGCGAGGAAGTGATTGCGCCGTTTCTCACCGACCGGAAGGAATTCCTTAAAGACGTTGTGAAACCGCTGCAGGACAAGGTGGAGACCGTTTACGTGGTTCCGGGCTCCGATGCCGAGGATTACGTGCCGCGCCGCTTCCCGCACAAGAAAACGAAGCGAGTGTCGAACGGCCTTGCCGGGCAAGGGACGATTCGCGCGTTCCTGCGCGGGCTGAGCTTCGTTTTTCAGCGCGGCAAATCGGAAGGGCTGAACGCCACGTATCACTTCACGTTTACTGGACAG
>Ga0187819_10001521_pt1 | contig 12019 bp, 6 predicted proteins | sample NC_wetland_sal_i_15_FD_132411 | JGI IMG/M metagenome (GOLD analysis project Ga0187819, IMG submission 132411) | Wetland sediment microbial communities from Neuse River Estuary, North Carolina, USA - SO4_4 | ecosystem: Environmental > Aquatic > Freshwater > Wetlands > Sediment | place: USA: North... | reverse complement strand
GGTCGCCATAAGTTTCAGAGCCAGATTGCCGGCTTCGGCTGCATAAAGCGAGATGAAGAGATCGAGTGCCTGCTCAGCCAGGCCACACTTGCCATCTATGGCCGCCCGCGAGATTGCTGCTGCCGGATCGGCGTGCAACATCTCGTCGGTGAGCCAATGCGGCTCGGTTCCGCGTCCCGTGTCACGCAGAAAATGAAAAAGATTCACCAAGCCTGGTCCGGAAACCACCCGCTCGCAACTTACGTGCCCATATCGCGCGGAAAGATAGCGGAGCAGTTCCGTCTCCAGTTCGTTGCGTGGAGCGAAATCGGCGTGACCGCCTTCGCCGGCGAAAATATGATGCTGCGACCCATCCCAGTACATTCCGGCTTCGCCCAACCCAGTCCCCGCCGCGATTACGGCCTGGTTCCCGACAGCATTTCCTTTCACCTGGTTCAGCGACACCACGTCCTGGGGATCGAGAGCCGCAATCCCCCAGGCATGGGCTTCGACATCGTTAATGAGCAGAGCTTCGTTGAGCTCCAGTTCCTGTGCCAGACGTTTGGACTCGATGATCCAGGGAAGATTGGAGGCCTCGACCCGGCCGTTGCGGACCGGTCCTGCCACCCCGAAACAAGCGGCGTCCGGACGCAGACCGGCGCTATCGACAAACTTGGAAACGATTTCATCGAGGCCGGAGTATTCGCGGCTGGGAAAAACGGAAGCCGAAATCAGGCGAAAGTGGCCGTCCGTGACATCCAGGAACGCAAGCCTTGCATGTGTACCTCCGATGTCGCCCGCCAGGATCATTTTTCGAAGTTCCTCCAACGGCGGCCGTCACGCTCCAGCAGTTCATCGGATTCCTTCGGACCCCACGTGCCCGCGGCATAATTTGGAAAATTTCGCGGGGGCAGCGCTTTCCACACATCGAGTGCCGGACTCACCACGCACCAGCCGGCCTCGACCATGTCCGCCCGCTGGAACAGCGTCGCATCGCCAATCATGCAATCGTGCAACAGCCGCTCGTAGCCGGTGCTGGGCTGGGTTCCGAAGTAGTCGGCGTACTCGAAACTCATATCCACAGAGCCCAACCGCATGGAGGGTCCAGGCACCTTGGCGGCAAATTGCAACGAGATGCCCTCTTCCGGCTGAATATGCAATACCAGCTGGTTGGGCATCAACGTTCCCACGGGCGTGTCGCGGAAGAGCACGAACGGCGCGCGCCGGAATTGAATGACCATGTGCGTGTTGTGGGCGGGCAGGCATTTTCCCGTACGCAGATAAAACGGAACGTCTGCCCAGCGCCAGTTGTCGATCTGCAGTTTCATGGCGACGAAGGTTTCTGTCCGGGAATCGGAAGGAACGTCGCTCTCGGCGCGATAGGCGGGGATCTTTTCGCCGCCGACCAGGCCTTCGCCGTATTGGCCGCGGACAGTCTTGGTCAAGACCTCTTCCGCACTCAAGGGTTGAATGGCGTGCAAGACTTTGGCTTGCTCGTCGCGGACGGCATCCGCCTGAAAAGAAACCGGCGGTTCCATGGCGGTCAGGCTGATGAGCTGCATGATGTGGTTGGGTACCATGTCGCGCAATGCGCCGGCTTGATCGTAGTAGCTGCCGCGCTGTTCCACGCCGACGGTTTCGGCGACCGAGATCTGTACGTGATCGATGTAGCGCCGGTTCCAGATGGGCTCGAAGATCCCATTGGCGAAACGCAGCGCCAAAATGTTCTGCACTGTTTCCTTGCCCAGGTAATGGTCAATGCGGTAAATCTGCTTTTCCTTGGCCACGCGCAACAGTTGCTGGTTGAGGGCTTTCGCGGACTCCAGATCGTGGCCAAAAGGCTTTTCGACAATCACCCGGCGCCAATGCTCGTTGTTTTCCTCCATCAGCCCCGTGGCAGCGAGTTGCTCCACAATGGTTCCGAAGTAATTCGCGGCCGTCGCCAGGTAATAAAAATGGTTTCCGTGAGTGGAGTGGTCCTGGTCGACCTTGCCGAGCAGCTCTTGTAGTCGTGGATAAATCGCCTTGTCGTCGAAGTTTCCCGAAAGGTAATGGATGCGGCGAGTGAACCATTCCCAGAGATCGGAATCGACGGGCTCAGTGGCGAACTGCTTGATGTCCTGGGACATCCGGTTGCGAAAATCTTCGGTGGACATGGGAGCCCGGGCCACGCCTACGATGGCGAACTCCCGGGACAGCAATTGGGACTTGGCCAGGTTGTAAAGCGCGGGGATCAACTTTCGCCGGGTGAGATCGCCAGCCGCCCCAAAAATCACCATGGCGCAGGGATCACCGAGCTTTCCGACTTGTTGTGCGGCTGGCATCACATCGGTCTGAGCCATGACTCTTGTCCTCGGTCGCTATTACTCCGTACACCTTGCCAGGCGTTTGAAAAAAAGACATGAAGCTTCGCCAAGGAATAAAACCGCGTCCGGACCCTCATGCTGTCTTCTTGGCGGATGCCGCCGGTTCCACGTGCCCACCGAATTTCTGCCGCATGGCGGAAAGCACTTTCTCTGCGAAAGTATGTTCCTGCCGCGAACGGAACCGCGTGAACAGCGCTGCTGAAAGAACATCCACCGGCACAGCTTCGTCGATCGCGGCCTGAATCGTCCATCTTCCCTCGCCCGAATCTTGCACGAATCCGGTGTACTCGGAAAGTGTGGGATTCTCGGCCAGCGCCATCGCCGTCAAATCGAGCAGCCATGAACTGATTACGCTCCCGCGCCGCCAAACTTCGGCGATGTCCGCGAGATTCAAATCGTAGCGCTGATCTTCGGGCAGTTCCTTGCTGCTGGCATTGCGGAAAATATCGAACCCTTCCGCATACGCCTGCATGAGTCCGTATTCAATGCCGTTGTGCACCATTTTCACGAAATGACCTGCGCCGGACGGACCGCAATAAATGTATCCGTCTTCGGCCGTGCCCGCCATCTTGTCGCGACCGGGTGTGCGAGGGATGGCACCACGACCGGGCGCCAGGGTCTTGAAAATCGGATCGAGGTGCTGCACGGCTTCTTTGGGTCCGCCAATCATCATGCAGTAACCGCGCTCCAGGCCCCACACGCCGCCGCTGGTGCCCACGTCCACGTAATGAATTCCTTTTTCCTTTAGTTGCTTGGAACGTCGAATGTCGTCTTTGAAATAGGAATTGCCACCGTCGATCAGAATATCTCCGGACTGAAACTTCTGCGCCAGCGCTTGCACCGTTTGTTCGGTCGGACCGCCTGCCGGTACCATCAGCCAGGCGATGCGGGGCTTGCCTAGCTTGCTGGCAAAGTCATCGAGCGACGCTGAGGCAATGGCGCCTTCGCCGGCAATATGTTTCACGTTGTCAGCGCTCAGGTCGGTGACGACGAGCTCGTGCCCGCCGCGCATCAGGCGGCGCGTCATATTCGCGCCCATCCTCCCGAGGCCAACCATTCCCAGTCTCATACCTGCTCCTTATCCCATATTAAATCGTTTTTATAAATATCTGTAACACCTATATTGTTGTCATCCCGAGCGGAGTGAAGGATCTGCAGTTCTTTACCATCCAAGGAAAACTGCAGATTCCTCGGCGGTATCGCTCCTCGGAATGACAAGACCTTGGGTTTTTCAGCAAGGTCTTATGCAGATTACGGGCCCGCCGAACTTAGCTCAACGCCTGCCGGAAAGCCGCCAGCAATTTGCCCAACCCGAATTTCAAATCCTTGCCGAGGTGAACGCGCAAGGCACGACGTCCCCGTTCCACCAGAACCTGAAAGTCCCCGCGCGCTTGGGCGGCTTTGACTACTCCAAATGTGTATTTCTGTCCGGGCACCGGCAGATCGGCTGCATCGTCGCAGGTCACCTGCAGGAACACTCCGGAATTCGGGCCGCCTTTGTACGCCTGCCCAGTCGAATGCAGAAAGCGCGGACCAAATCCCAGGCAGATCGCAACGTGTTTTCTGTCACGCAGGGCATGGCGCATTTCCTGGAGGCGCGCTTCGTGATCAGCATTCATCTCGATGTAAGCGAGCAGCGCGAAGTAGTCACCCGGGCCGAGCCGGCTAAAATGAGCACGCAGATAACCGGCCAACGATTTGTCGTTAGCAATTGCTTTCGACAGCCCGTCGGCGTTCTCAGGATCGGTGAACAGCTTGATGCCGCCGTCTTCGCTGTTACCCTCACAGATGGGTTTTTCGGCGGGAAGGGAACCGGTCTTGTCGTATTGCTCAGTCAAATTACGAGTCGCAACCTTGCTGGCCTCGACGTCAGGCTGATTGAAAGCGTTAATGCCGATGATTGACCCGGCCACTGCAGTTGCAATCTCCCAGCGGAAAAACTCCTGGCCCAGGTCGTATATGTCTGCGAGGGGAATGCGTACTACGGGATGCCCGGCTTGCTCCAGGGCCGCAACCTTCGCATCTTGTTGCGCGTCCGGCGCTGAGTCCAGCCGTACATACGCAAACACTCTGTCGTTGCCGTAGATGCCCGGCGCCCCCATGGTTTCTCGATCAACCGGAATGATTCCGTGCCCTTGCTTGCCCGTGGACTCGGCCAGCAACTGCTCAAGCCACGCGCCCAGATCGGCGATGCCGGGCGAAGCGACAATCGTGACCTTGTCGCGGCCGTTCCTGGCCGCGGTGCCGAGGACGATTCCCAGCAGCACTCCGGGATTCTCGCTTACCGGACCGGAAGAATCACAAGCTTCGGCCATTTCCTGTGTCCGTTCCAAGAACTTTGTGATGTCAAGACCCATCAGCGCGGCCGGCGCCATACCAAAATTCGACAGCGCCGAGTAACGCCCACCAATGCTGGGCAGGCCGTGGAAAATGTGCCGGAAGCGGTCCACCTCGGCGACTTGCTGCATCTTCGAGCCCGGATCAGTAATCGCAATGAAGTGGCTGCCGGCCTTCTCCGCGCCGAGCGCCTGCTGGGCACGCTCGAAGAAGTATTGCTTGAAAATGTTTGGCTCGAGGGTTGTGCCGGATTTGCTGGAGACCACAAATAATGTCTTCTCCAGATTGATTTTGTTCTCGAATGCCTTGACCTGTGCCGGGTCCGTGGAATCGAGCACATGCAGTTGCGGGAAGCCTGCGATTAGGCCGAAAGTTTTTTCGAGCACTTCCGGACACAGGCTGGAGCCACCCATCCCCAGCAGAAGAATGTCCGTGAATCCTTCGTGCTTAGCGTCTTGCACCACTTGCTGAAGTTGGCTGCGATGAGCGATTTGGTCTTCAGTGATGGTGAGCCAGCCCAGCCAGTTGGCTTCGTCCGTGCCGGTCCATAGCGAAGCATCGCGTTGCCAAAGGCGCCGCACCTTATTGCCGGCTTGCCAGTCCTCAATGTTCTTGACTACCAGCGACGACAGCTCTGCCGGCAGCGTATAGTTCGGTGGACTGATTTTCTTGGCGGTGTGCTGGCTCACGGTTCGACTCACCTCGCTTTAGATGTTTTTTCCACGGCCTTCAGCAGTTTGTCGAAGGCTTCGGCGAAGAGGCGAACCCCGTCATCGGTCAGCTTGTCGGTGATTTCTTTCATCGAAATTCCAAGTCTTGCCACAGTCTCCATGGTGACGTTCGCGGCATCAAGACCTTCGGTTAAGCTCGCGCGCGGATGTCCGTGATCGCGGAAAGCATCCAGTGTGGCCGGTGGAATTGTGTTCACTGTATCCCGCCCGATCAGTTCTTCCACGTAGAGCACGTCGCTGTAGTTGGGATTCTTGGTGCTGGTGCTGGCCCAGAGCACGCGCTGCGTCTGTGCCCCTTTTGCCGCCAGCTTTCTCCAGCGGTCGCTGCCGAAGATTCTCAGATAGCGCTGGTAGGTCTGCTTGCCGTTTGCGATTGCCACCTTGCCCATGATGCTCTCGAGTGCCGCCTTCTCGCGGTCGTCCTTGGCCGTCTTAAGGCGTGTCGAGATCATGGAATCAACTAACGAGTCGATCCGGCTGATGAAAAAACTGGCCACGCTGGCCATCTTGCTGCCATCGCCGCCCCGCGCCACCAATTGTTCCAGACCGGCGATGTAAGCATCTGCCACTTGTTCATAGACCTCCTGCGCAAACAGGAGGGTGACATTAATGTTGATGGCTTCGCTGATCAGCTGTTGAAAAGCCGGAATGCCTTCCGTGGTTCCGGGCACTTTAATCATGATGTTTTCGCGGCCGACCGTCTCCCACAATCTGCGCGCTTCTTCCAGAGTGCCCTGCGTGTCGCGCGCGAGAAACGGTGAGACCTCCAGGCTGACGTATCCGTCGCGTCGTTTCGAGCTGACATACACCGGACGCAGGAAATCCGCGGCATCCTGGATGTCGCTGATAGCAAGGATTTCGTAGCGCCCTTTAGCGTCCAGATCGGTCCTGGATTCCAGCGATTGCAGGAGGTCGGAATAATATTTGCTCTCGCCAATCGCTTTTTCAAAAATCGAAGGATTCGAGGTCATGCCGCGCAGGCCGTCTTCGTCGATCAGACGCTTGAGTTCGCCGGTGTCAATCAAATCGCGACGAATGTAGTCCAGCCAGACCGATTGGCCGTAATTCAAAAGATCCTTCAAAGGGTTGGTTGCTTTGGCGGTTTCGATCGTTCCTGTTGCCATGATTGCCCTCGCTCTGCGAAATGTTGGTGCCGAAGCGGTCGTCAGATCGTTGCGGCGTTCCTACTTCGATTGCGCAATTGCCTCTCGCGCTGCCTCGACTACCCTGTCTGGAGTAAAGCCAAACTTCTTCATCAGATCCTTGATTGGCGCGGAAGCACCGAAGCTGTGCATTCCAACCATTTTGCCGGTCGGACCAACATAGCGCTCCCAGCCGAAGGTCGAGGCAGCTTCCACCGATACTCGTGCCTTTACTGCCGGCGGCAGAACTTGCTTCTTGTACTCATCACTCTGTTTTTCAAAAATGTCGCACGAGGGCATGCTGACTACGCGCGCCTTGATGCCCTCAGACTTGAGCTGCTCGTAGGCGGTCACGCACAGCGAGACTTCGCTGCCGGTTCCGATCAGAATGACTTCGGGCTTGCCGTCCGGAGCATCCGCCAAGACGTAGGCCCCTTTCGCGACACCGGCAGCCGGAGCGTACTTGGACCGATCAAGTGTAGGCAAAGCTTGCCTGGTCAGCACCAACGCCGCCGGTTCCTGACGTAGTTGCATTACGATCTTCCACGATTCCACAACTTCGTTAGCATCCGCTGGACGCAAGAGCACAAGCCCCGGCACCGCCCGCAGCGAGGCTAATTGCTCGATCGGCTGATGCGTAGGCCCGTCTTCTCCCAATCCAATCGAGTCGTGCGTATAAACGTAGATGACGGGAAGTTCCATGAGCGCAGCCAGACGCACGGCAGGCTTCATGTAATCGACAAAATTAAAGAATGTCCCGCCATAGGGGCGCAACTTGGACAATGCCAAGCCGTTCAGTGCCGAGGCCATCGCATGTTCGCGGACCCCGAAGTGCAAATTGCGCCCGGCATAGTTGCCCGCCTGGAAATCTCCGGCGCCATCAAACTTAAGCGTGGTCTTATTTGAAGTTGCCAGATCCGCCGCGCCGCCGATCAGCCAAGGCACGGTTTCCGCCAGCGCATTCAAAACCTTTCCTGAACTATCGCGCGTGGCCGCTCCCTTTGCGTCCGCGGGAAAGGTTGGCAGGGTTTTATCCCAACCTTGGGGCAGATCTCCACGGCGCATAAGTTCTATCTGGCCAGCGAGTTCCGGGTATTTCTTCCCGTAGTCGCTGAACAATTTTGTCCACTTCTCGCGAAGCTCGTTCCCGCGCTTTCCGATGGCTCCCTGAAAATGCTGCAGCACCCCATCGGGCACCAGGAACTTGGCGTCCTCCGGCCAGCCGTAGAACTTCTTGGCCAGCCGCACTTCGTCCTCGCCCAGCGGCTCACCATGCGCCGCGTTAGTGTCCTGTTTGTGTGGCGCGCCATAGCCAATGTGACTGTTCACGATGATGAGAGTTGGCCCACCTTTGGTTTGCAAGAAATGGTTGCAGGCTTGGGACAAGGCGTGCAAATCGTTCGCGTCGCTGACCTGGGTCACGTTCCATCCATAGGCGCGAAAGCGCTCGCCCACGTCCTCGCTGAACGACCAGTCTGCAGGCCCATCCAGCGTGATACGGTTGTTGTCGTAAATCCAGCACAGGTTGGGAAGTTCCAGATGGCCTGCCAACGACGCCGCCTCGCTGCCCACGCCTTCCATGAGATCGCCATCGCTGCAGAACGCGTAGATGTTGTAATCGAACAGTTCAAACCCGGGACGATTGAAGTGTGCGCCTAGCCACTTGGCTGCTATCGCCATGCCCACGCTGTTTCCCACACCTTGGCCCAACGGCCCAGTCGTGGTCTCGACTCCGGAGGTCAAACGGTACTCGGGATGGCCGGGGGTTCTGCTGTCAAGCTGGCGGAATTTCTTAATGTCGTCGAGAGAGACTGCCGGTTCACTCAACACCGCCCCATCAGCACTCACGGCGCGCACGCCCGCCAGGTACAACATGGCGTAGAGCAGCATAGATGCGTGGCCGTTGGAGAGCACGAAGCGGTCGCGATTGGGCCAGGTTGGATCTGCAGGATCGAAGCGCAGGAATTGCTGCCACAGGCAATAGGCGACCGGCGCGAAGGCCATCGGCGCACCCGGGTTGCCTGAGTTGGCCTGTTGCACCGCATCGATCGCTAGGGTACGAATGGTGTTGATGCTCAGCGTATCCAGTTGCTTGCTGGTCAGCAACGTCTGCTCGCTCGCCACCATATAAGGCTTCTCCCTTCCCGGGTTCGGATCAGGTTTTCACAACCACATCAAAGCGGCTACTCAAACGGTTCCCAACGGAGACATTTTCTACACCACGCAGTTTATCAAGTTCTGGTGCGGCGCGTGCGCTGTGTCCTGCAGGAAAGCGAGGCCTACCAGGAGCGGAACAATCGGTCGCGACTTTGCATCCTGCTGTTTTTGCATCCTCACTATTTAGGATGACGCCGGCGGCTCAAGGATTCAGAGCCGTAACAAGGATGCGAAAATGCGCGAGGATGAGTAGCGAGCTAGGACCTAAGACAAGGGGCAGCTAAGAAACTCTGATTTTGGGTGGCGCAGCGCTTCCAGCGCTGCGATAACTTCCTCCATATCACTACACGCTTTAGCGCCTGAGGTCACAAAGACGAGTTTTTCCGCAGCCTAGCGCTTCATTTGCGCCAGGTAGCCTTGCTGGGCGTGGTAGTTTTTCGTCGTGCTTTCCACAAACTTCAAGAAGTGCCGCAAGGTTTCGCGTTCGGAAGGATCCAGACTGGCTAACTTGATTCGGACCCCGAAGGATGGGTTGCTGCTGGTAACGATTCCGTTGAGGATCAGGCCCTTGACCCAAATCTTGCCGTTGGCCACCCAGAGTCCAATCTCCACTTTTTGCCCGGTATGCACGGGAGTAGCAGTTTCAACAAAACATCCACCCAGACTGGTGTTTGACAGATTGCCCCAGACAGGAGAGGTCGACCCCTCTACCCCCAGCTCAACCGCGACGAAGCATTTCATGCGCGGATAGTGCCGCCGGTCCTGTCCCCAGGAAGGCGTAAAAATATCCGGCTCGAAGGGCGGCGTCGCCGCCGGCGCAGTTGCAACTGCTTGCGCGGCGGAGACCTCGGCAGAGGCCGCAGAAGTTTTATCAGGCACGGATGACGAAGTGCCCGCCACCTTCATTCTTGCCGAGCCGCTCTTGATCTTACGCATGGCTTCGAGCAACGCCTGGTCACGTTTGGCGGGTGGAGCATCGCGATAGGCTTGGAGAAGTTCGCCCAGGTGGCGCACGATCTCCGGGTCGGCGAGAAGCTTGGTCCAATCCGCTCCCGGGGCTGGCATTCTTGGCGTGCTCATCAGGTTGGAAGTTGCCGCTAACTGGCGGGTTTTCCTACAACTTAGAGTGCAGCAGGATTCGATTTCTCACAAGATGACGGTGGTGCACGCTGATGGTAACCACGACGGGTTACCATCCGGGTTGCGGTTCTTCAAGCGTATCTTTGGCCAAATCGCGATGGCAGCAAGCCCGGGGCATACCACCGCCCATCACCCTGCGTCAGTCGGCGAATCCCGCCCGGCCACCCTCGGACCAGAAAAGCACACTACAGTTTGGCGCAGGCGTAGGAATTGATTTCGCAGTTCAAGGTGACCTCTTCAAACTGCGGTGCTGTCCATTCCATGATAATTCCTCCTTGCCCTGTTTTGTTTCTTACCGTCCTCGCCGCGATGGGCTCTGATCCGCGCAGATGCGAGCCTTGCTCCTCGGGCACCTGGCGCTCAGCAGTTTAATGGTCGATTAGGGCCGAAGATGTAGAAAGTTCCAAAGCCCGTGTTTTGCTGGGAGGTGTTCGCTGACTGGGTGCCCACATAGACATAGCCGTTGGCCACAGTTGGCACGGAGAACTTGGTAGCCGGATTTATCATGTCCGCGGCGCAGACAGAATTGGTGCTGGAGTACAACTGCTACATCGTACTGGCGTCGAAGGCGTAGAGAATACCTGGTGTCGTGCCCTCTGGAGCGTTGGAGTCTGGCTTCGCGATTGCCCAAACAACGGCGTCTGTAGCCTGGTCGCCGTTCGCCGTGACAGATGGCGTGGTTCCGTAAGGAAAGCGTATGGCTTGACCCAGGGGGCTGACCGAGCCGATTGGAGCGCCGCAAATATTTGGATCAATCGGACTGGTGGCCCGAGGACTCGCACACAGCGAATACCGAGTCAGTTGGCCGCCCCCTGCCGCAGCAAACATATAGTCCAGAAAGGGAGTAACAAGATCATATTCCCAGAAGGCCATCCCGCCGTGGATCGTGTGGCCAGCGTAAGGAGTGCCCGTCCAGTAGGTCTGAACGTTGCTGCTCGGCTGCTGGCAGGGGCAATTGTTGCCGCATACCATGCTATAGCCGCCGGGTGTCGTGCGATTCATGAACCACAGACCCCCCTCCTTGTCGCCGCTGACGGCGAGGTACGGCCAGTTCGTTAGCTGATTGTCCGGAATAAGCATCGGGGCCCCGGAGCCGAAATCTTCGTCCCCCTCACAGTTTTGAACGTTGTAGGCGGAGCGATAGTACTGATCGGCGGGCGTGAAGTAGCCGTTAGTAGCCGGGAGCGCGAGACCATTAGGGTTCAATTTGAGCAAGCTGTCACCCGCGTCGGTATTAGGTGGCTGCTGGTTGCTTAAGTCGAAGGTGCCGTTGGCTGTGGTGAGGTAGATCCAGTTGTCTCCGCTTGAGTCCGTCCCGTAGGCCGGGGCTGCGGCCCCCATCCAGATGCCAGCGCCGTTCGATGAGTCGATACGGCCTACGCTGGTCGGCAAGTAAAAAAAGCTGCCGCCCAAGTTCGACGCATTATAGCCGAAGATAGCCCCGTTGGGATAAGGGTATCCAGTGCCATCCATCATCGAGAAGGCAATGTAAATGTAGTTGGTGTTGCAGCCGGCACCACAGTTGGCGAAGAGCAACCCTGGGCGCTGGATGTGAATCTCGGAGAATGCGCTCGCCTGGGCCGAAGTTGACCCTGGCGGGGCCACCCGAATCGGGCTGCCACTGGGCTCCGTAAAGCTCCCAATGTCGATCACATGGAGGTAGTGGTAAAAGTTCCCGTTGGGGTCCTCAGTTTCCGTCACCAGATACATCGTTCCCGTACTACCGCTGACGTTGACCACGGGAGTGCCCAGGATACCGATTTTGGGGTCAATAGTTTCGCAGTGGCTGATGTCTTGGCACGGCACCGCGAACTGGCCGGGGGGCAGGAAATTAAGCAGGCTGGTACCGCTCCCGCTGCCATTCAGTATGCTGCAAGGCGCGTTCCCGTCCTGCGGGTTCCCATCAATTGCGTACAGGGTATCGTTTTCCGTTACCACATAAACCACGTTAGGCCACGTCGTAGAACCAATCTTCACATTAGTTACGACTAGCGGCTGGGCGTAGACCTGCCCATCCAAGCTCGCCGTACAGAGCCGGCCGAAATTGTCGGTAGTGATCGTGTTATAGGTGATGATACTTTCATTCAGGTTATTCCCGGTGCGGTACGTGTCATCCTGCCACGTCAACACACACACGCCCGTATTACACGGGGTCTGAGCCCTTGGT
>Ga0187819_10001520_pt1 | contig 12020 bp, 12 predicted proteins | sample NC_wetland_sal_i_15_FD_132411 | JGI IMG/M metagenome (GOLD analysis project Ga0187819, IMG submission 132411) | Wetland sediment microbial communities from Neuse River Estuary, North Carolina, USA - SO4_4 | ecosystem: Environmental > Aquatic > Freshwater > Wetlands > Sediment | place: USA... | reverse complement strand
TATGTGCCCCTATGGCAAGACGGCGCCCCGAGACGAAATACTGATTCCAGGAGATTTATGAAAATTCTTGTGGCTCAGAACCCGAATTTCCGCAAACATGCGCTAGGGCACAAACGACGTCAGCAGCCTGTGCTCGAAGATGTGCTCTCCAGCCCTGCTCACGCTCTGAGCAGGTTGCTTATCCTGGCCATTCGAGGCAGAGGACGTTGATGCGTGAGACTGAGGGTTTGTAGCCGGAGCGGTTGAAACTGGTGGCTCATGGGTTGTGCCGGCCATAGAGGAGGTCAACTCGGGCGCAGCACTCCGAGCCTGCTCGAGAATCTTGACGCTGGCGCTGGCGCCAATGCGAGTCGCGCCTGCTTCGACCATTTTTTGCAAATCTTCGAGTGTTCGCACGCCGCCCGCAGCCTTCACCCCGATTTCGCCGCCTACGACCGCCCGCATCAGGCGCACATCCTCTGCCGTCGCGCCACCGGGGCCAAAGCCGGTGGAGGTCTTGACGAAATCCGCGCCGGCATTTTTAGCGGCGAGCGAGCCGCGTATTTTTTCTTCGGTGCTGAGCAGCGCGCATTCCAGAATCACTTTGCAGATTGCGCCGCCACGATGGCTGGCTTCGACGACGCCGCGAATATCGGCTTCCACAGCTTCATCCTGGTGCGATTTCAGCGCGCCCACGTTGATGACCATATCAATTTCCTGCGCGCCGAGTTTGATGGCCTCTTCCGCTTCGTAGACCTTCACTTGCGGAAGCGTCGCGCCCAGCGGAAATCCCGCCACAGTGCAAACGCGAACCGCGCTCCCGCGCAGGATTTCCGCCGCTTGCGAAACATTCCAGGGATTCACGCACACCGAAGCGAATCCATACTTCAGAGCCTCGTGACAGATCTTACAGATGTCTTCGCGGCTGGCTTCGGGTTTCAGCAGCGTGTGATCGATCAGGCGGGCGATATCGGCTTCCACGGGACCGATCGCAGCGCCAGCGGAAATGCGCGCGGCGCCCGCTTCGACCACCTTCCGGGTTTTGCCGGCGCAGCGTTCCGCGCATCGTTCGTTGCAATCGGGGCAAATCAGGCCGTCGATCTCGAGGCCGCACAGATCACCGCATTGCTCACCGCCCAGATAGGCGAGGACTTCTTGCGTGATCGCCTGAATCAATTCTTCGAGCTGCTGCTGATCCAATTGCGATGATCCATCCCTTACGAATTCGTGTGACGCTTCTCTATGGCGATGATCTTGTCCACGCGCCGCTGATGACGCCCCCCAGCGAACGGCGTCACGAGCCAAACCGCCAGAATTTCGCGCGCGACCTCCGCGGAGATCAGGCGTGCCCCGAGCGAGAGAATGTTTGCGTCGTTGTGTTCGCGGCTGTTCTTCGCGGTCGCCCTATCGTAGCACAGTGCCGCGCGCCCTCCCGGAACCTTGTTCGCTGCGATCGAAGAACCGATGCCGGCGCTGTCGATCACAACTCCGCGCCAGGCATCTCCGCGCGCGACCGCGTTTGCCACGGCTTCGGCGAAGTCGGGGTAATCGACAGCCCCGCGGCTCGAGGTGCCCAAATCCAGAACTGTGTAGCCCCAGGCGCGCAGATACTTGCGCAATTCCTCCTTCAAATCGAAGCCGCCATGATCCGCGCCGATTGCGACTACTCCTGATGTGACGCTCGTGCTTCGCCCTGCGTTGGCCGCCTTCGGCTGCGCGAATCGAATCGTGATGCCGCGGGCTGCGGCCTCATCGCGTGCCAGCGGCGTGACAATGGTTCCGATGGGGACAGCAATTTCGCCGTTCGCAGGAACTGACTCCAGGTCGCGCACCGTCAATACGCTGCGGGTCATGGCTGCAAGTTGGGCAAGCTGAGAACGCAAACGTCCTTCAGATTGCGAAAGCGTTCGCTGTAATCTAGTCCGTAGCCAACCACAAATTCATTCGGAATCGTGAAGCCGACGTAGTCACCTTGTACATCTTTAAGGCGCCTAGAAGGCTTGTCGAGCAAGGCAGCGACGCGCAGGACCTTGGGCTTGCGCTGTTCGAGGACGCGCAGAAGGTAGCTGATCGTCAATCCCGTATCGAGGATGTCTTCGACGAGGATGACGTTGAGGCCGGCGATGCTGCTGTCGAGATCTTTGAGCAGGCGCACTTGGCCCGTTGATTCTTTGCCTTTGCCGTAGCTAGAAACGGCGATGAAATCAATGGAGGTTTCGAGATCGATTTCCCGAACGAGGTCCGAAAGAAAAATGCAGGCGCCCTTTAGCACGCCGATAAGGTGAACGCGTTCGCCGCTAAAATCTCGCGTGATCTGCAATGCCACCTCGCGCACACGCTTCTGAATCGCCGCGCGGCGAATCAGTACTTTCAGCTTCTCCCCGCGATTTGCTCCTGCACGACCGGCGGTCCTGACAGGCCCAGCAGCCATCGTTCAGCGCCTCATCCGCATGAGGGGCGCTACTCTATCCCACGCGCATTGGACTGACAAGAGATGAGAACCTGATAAACCTGATGCTCGTGCCTCCGTGCGACTGCGATGAGGATTGCGCTCAAGGAACGCCGGAAGCTCTCGAGTTGAACCCAGAGTGGGCGCGAACGCGACAGTAATTGACAGCGGTAAGACGAGGGAATATCGTGTCCTGTTCGGGAAAACGTTTACGCTGACACGGCACGGCATTGCTGGGATCATTTGCAAGGGGAGCAAACATGAAAAAGGCATCACGACGACAATTCCTGAAGGCAGGTGCGGCAGCGGCTGGAACGGCGATTGCCTCTGGTGTTACACGCGCAGGAAGAGCTCTGGTCCCAGGAGCGCCCGCGACGAATTCACATCCCAGAACAGCGGCGGCAAGCGTTTCGCGCGGCGCGGTACCGGTCGCTGTTGTGCCGCAATTGGCGCAGCTCGATTATTCCCAAGTGCAATTGTCGGATGGGATTTTCAAGGAGCAGTTTGAGCATAACCACCAGCTTTTTCTGAACCTCGATGAGGATGCGCTGCTGAAGCCGTTTCGGGAGCGCGAAGGACTGCCAGCGCCGGGTCCGGACATGGGCGGCTGGTACGACAACTCGAATGATTTCAATCCGGCGAACAATTTCCATGGATTCATCGCCGGACACAGCTTCGGCCAATATCTCTCGGCGCTGGCGCGCGCGTACGCTGTGACGGGATCGAAGCCGACGCGGGAAAAAGTGTTTCGGCTGGTGCGCGGATTCGCGGCAACAATCGATCCGGCCGGCAAGTTTTACGTCGGCTACCGGCTTCCCGCATATACCTATGACAAAACGAGTTGCGGGCTGATCGACGCGCACGAATTCGCCAAGGATCCCGTCGCGAAGGACGTCCACTGGCGCGCGACACAGGCTGTTCTGCCCCACCTGTCGGATCATGCACTGAACAGGTACGAGCAACGTTCCCGCGGGTACACGAGCATCGCTTATACGTGGGATGAGACTTACACCCTGCCCGAGAACTTGTTTCTTGCTTACCAACGGAGCGGGAACGAGCGCTATCGCGAGCTGGGGACACGATACCTGGAGCAGGACTATTTCGATCCGCTATCGGAAAACCATAACGTATTGCCATTCGAACATGCCTACAGCCACGTCAACGCGCTGAGTTCGGCGATGCAGGGCTATCTGGTGCTGGGCGACGAAAAGTACCTTCGCGCGGCGAGGAACGGCTTGCAAATGGTGATGGATCAAAGCTTTGCAACGGGCGGTTGGGGCCCCGATGAGGCCTTCGTTGAACCGGGAAGAGGCAGCTTGGCGGCCAGCTTGAACAGCACGCATGCCAGCTTCGAGACTCCGTGCGGGTCGTACGGGCACTTCAAGATCTCGCGCTATCTGCTGCGCGTGACCAAGGACTCGCGGTACGGAGACACCATGGAGCGTGTCCTCTACAACACGATTGGGGGGGCGCGGCTGATCGAGCCGGATGGCACGAGCTTCTATTATTCCGATTACAACAATGTGGATGCCAAGAAGGACTGGTACCGCGACAAATGGCCGTGCTGCTCGGGCACGTTCCCACAACTCACCGCGGACTACCACATCAGCTCTTATTACACGGGCAAAGATGGGATTTACGTCAATCTGTTTCTGCCCTCGCGCGTCACGTGGACGCAAGGCGGGACGCAATGCACGTTGACGCAGAAAACAGATTATCCCAAGGCGAAGACGACACAGCTTGAGTTGGGTCTGGCGAGTCCTGGGACTTTTGCTGTGAACGTGCGGATTCCAGCGTGGGTCGGAGTGAAGACAACCGTGGCGGTGAATGGGAAACGCGTCGAGAACGAAATCGCACCCGGGAAGTTCCTTGCGCTGCAACGCCAATGGAACAACGGAGACCGGGTTGAGATCGAGTTCGACATGCCACTGCGCCTCGAAAGCATCGAGCCGGAGAATCCGAACATCGTTGCCCTGATGTACGGGCCTGTTGCGCTGTTCGCCATGGGTAAGAGCCCCGCCGAAGTGACGCGCCAGCAGTTGCTCAGCGCATCGGTATCATCGCAATCTTCCGACGACTGGCTCGTGCAAGCGAACGGCGGCCCGGTAACGTTCCGCTCCTTCATGGTCATCAAGGACGAACCTTACCGCCTCTACCAAACCGTCTCCGCCGAACGCGTTTAAAGCCGCGGAGCGGCGACCGTACCTCGCGCCTTTTGCGTCCGCCGGTTCTATGGCGGAAGCCTGGCTCGAGCGCCAGCGAAGTGCCGGGAACAGAGCAAATAGAAGCCAGCCCCGGAGGGGCGAGTGAACACACATTTGCCGGTGTGGTGGCGTTACGGTCTCGCCCGCGCTGGCTGAGGGTGGGGATGTCGGGGTCAGCGTGTCTCCAAAGCGTGAGGAAGTCGGCGTAGGCGTCTTTCGCTTTTGCGATATCCGCAAGGACGTACGCGCGCGCGAGTTCCAAATGAGCCAGCGCGCCGATCAGTCCGTTGCCGACCACCCCGGAGTGGTCGACAACCTTCTGGAACTCGGCCCCGGCTTCTGTTCCGCGCCGCTGCATCAGAAAGGCGACTCCTCGCAGATAAACCGAAAGCAAAGGTTGATCCAGTGACCCAAGCTCGTATGGGGTGGCAACCGCCACCAGCAAAAACCATTGCACCCCGGATTGCATATTTTATAATTGACCTCACCTCCGAGGAGGCCTGCCCATGAAACCTTCCCATTTCTTTTCCACACTGCTTCTCGCCGCCATCCTTGCCGCTGTCTTGCTCGTTCACTCCTACGGCGCCGCGCGCGACTTGCATCCCATTCCGACGCGAACAGGATCCGTCATCGTGAATCAGGCCATAAAGCACGACGTATCAGCGCCATTGCGCTCGCTCCGCCCCTCGACCGCATCCGACGAACCGCTGCCGTGCGACCGCGCCGACTGCGGCACTTCGCCAGGCGATCCGGACCGAGGACAGGCGCCGACCGCCGAAGCTTCGCCAACGCCACCTCCGCCCATCCCTCCCGCCGCCGCAGCCATCGAGCAGACGTCACAGGGCAAGCGCGTGGCAGTACCCATGGTAGAGAGCTTCGACGGGTTAGGAGCAGGGTTCGAGGGCCCACAGGGGACGGCGCAGTTTCGAAACCCGTCGGACAACAGCTTGGCGGTAGGTCCGAACCACATCGTGCAGATTGTAAACTCAAGGTTTGCGGTCTACACCAAGAAGGGGTCGCAGTACGACACGACGGGAAAGGTGCTGTATGGCCCTGTGCCCACGAACGACATTTTCACCGGCTTTGGTGGGCCGTGCGAAGCGCGAGACAATGGCGATTCGGTGGTGCGGTATGACCAGCTAGCTGGACGCTGGTTGGTCGTGATGCCTGTTTTCTGGCCCATCCCGGCGGAGGAGCTCGCCAAACGAGTCGAGCCCGCTGCTGGCGAGCCTGCGGCGCCCGGGCAGATCGCTAAAGCAGGCCAGACGGCTTCTTCGGGCGGCGCAGCGGCACTGCCGTCGAATCCTGCGCCTCCAAAGCCGTTTCAGCGGATTCCGTTCAGACCGAGGCCGGGCGGGAAACCGGGCGAGGCAGTTGAAACGCCGAAGGGTACGTTTGGGATGTGCTACGCGGTCAGCACGGGGCCGGACCCGCTGGGCACGTATTATCGGTACGCGTTCGAGCGGGCGCTCTTCCCCGATTACCCGCGTCCGGCAGTGTGGCCGGACGGCTACTATGTACCTACGAGCACAGGGGATACGGTCATACAGAAACACGCGTGCGTGGCGGACCGGAACGAGATGCTGGCGGGTCAACCGGCTACTGAGCAGTGCCTGGTGATCGATGGGGTAAATTTCCTGAACAATTCGGATATTGACGGTCACGGGGTACCGCCATCCGGGGCGCCCAACATCATGATGGCGGCAGGAGGAACGCAACTGAAAGATATCTTTGAAGATAACGTGATCTACGCGTGGAAATTGCACGTCGACTGGAATAATCCCGCGAACACGAAGGCGGAAGGGCCGACGAAAATTCCAGTTGCTCTCTACCACTACCTGTGCAACGGCCAGTTGAGTCATTGCGTGCCCCAGCCGGGAACGGACGTTCGCCTTGATGTGCAAGGAGATAAGTTGATGCAGCGACTGGTCTACCGCCGAATTGGGAAACAGGAATCGATTCTGGCGACGCACTCGATCTACACGCAGGGAGGCGGAGGAGGAGTGAGGTGGTACGAGTTCCGGCTGGACAAGAAGCGCGATCCGTACCTCTACCAGCAAGGGACATACGCGGCGGACGGTTTCTACCGGTTCATTCCCAGCATCGACATGGACAAGAAGGGCGACATTGGGGTTGGATACTCGTTCGGCGGGAGTCCAAACTTTCCTGGGCAGCGGTTCGTCGCGCGTCAAGCGAAAGATCCCAAAGGAGTTATGGGGCTGCACGAAACAGTTTTGGCTGAAGGCGGGGCGGCGCAAACGGCAGGGTTTCGCTGGGAGGATTACACGACAACGGCCATAGACCCGAGTGACGACTGCACGTTTTGGTATGTGGGCGATTATCTGAGGAAGGGCGACACGAATTACAGGTCGAGGATTGGGGCGTTTCGGCTGCCGAACTGTAAATAGCGGTGGTGGGGCGCCGGATGGTGGAAAGGGGTGAGAGAACGCACTGGTCGTGAGAGACAAAAGCGCGAAAGATTGGACGCCCACACGATCACGAAAGACCTCATCTAAAGAGAAGAAAAGGCGAATAAAAACCTGCTGCAACATCCTTACCGAAAGTAAGGGTAAAAGCCGTTAAAACCGGGTGTTCCACACGGAACGCGAATTTCCCTTTTTTCAAGACCATCGACGAGTTCGACTTCAGCCGATCGCGCAACCTCCGAAAATCGCTGCTAGGCTCCTACCTGGGGCTGGACTTCGTCAGCGAAGGGCGCTCCCTGATCCTCTGGGGTAAGCAGGGGCGGGGGAAAACGCACTTGGCAGTGGCCATCGGATATCGGGCCATCCAGAATGGCTTCGAAACTTTGTTTACCACCGCGGCCGAACTGATCGAAGATCTTTCTAATGCCAGCCAGCATGGGCATCTCTATCAGTCGCTGCCCACCTACACGCACCCTCACGTGCTCGTGGTGGACGAGGTCGGGTACCTGTCCTATGGGCCGGATGCTGCCAACGTGCTGTTCCATGTGGTCAACGTCCGACATTTGAAGAAGCGGCCCATGATTTTCACCACCAACAAGCCGCTACATCAGTGGGGGAAGGTGTTGCACGATGAGGATCTGGCCGCCGCTATCCTGGATCGTATCTTGGAGCGCGGAAGGCTGATCCAGCTCGATGGACCTTCGGGGCGGACATGTCATCTGAACCCGGAAGAAGCAGGGGGCTGGTGCGGAAAACCGGAACGGCTCACAATTTCCGGAATTGACGGCTCAAAATTTCCGGAACGCACACCGGGAATTGGGGCAGGAGACGCGCATCCTTCGCGAAACCGGCGAAGGGCTGCGGCACTTGCAGCTTCCTACTTGGGGGCTGACAGGTCAACTGGCGTTGACGTGATCCGGCTCCGGTCGCCATCCAAGAAGCCAAGGCCACGACGAGAGCCCGAAGCAGATTTCTGACGGATTAGAAATCGCGCGGTTGGTTCTAGGCTGCTTACTTGATCTTTTTGACCTGGACTTCCTGACCATCGGCGCCGCGATAGGTGTAGCCAGTGACGTGGCCCTGAGCATCGCGGGTAAACGTGGCGGTTCCGAGGTCTTCGTCTAGGAAGAACGTGCCACCACCAGCAGGGAAATACTCTTCGGCAGGATCCTTGCCGGACTGCGTCCATAACTTGCCATCCTTCACCGAGATGTTCTCCAGGTCATCGTGCGGGCGCCACTCGTATTGGCCAACGTAGTCTTTGTAAACGCTTGAATCCACGGCAACCGGCTTTCGGAAATTTACGGGTAGTTTTCCCCAATGCCTGGCAACGAGTAGCCAGGAACCGTTTTGCTTGAGATAGGTTTCCGTCATCCGCATCTCACTGATGATGTCGGAACCCGGGAACTGCTCATGTACTGTGCCTCGGAAGGTCATCACTGCCGTATTGCCATATACGTGCACGACATAGTCGCGCTGATTCACAGTGCGGTCGTATTCGGGCGGTAGCTTTTCAAACCTCATCATCTGCGCCTTCGTAACTAGCGCACCGTTGTCGTCGCTAAATATGCAGTCATCTGCGACGTAGCGGGCCCACGATCCATCCCGCTTGTTACCGGCTTCCACCCGCGCCTTTTGCGCATCGACGACTTCTTGTTCGGCACGCGAGAGCTTTTGCTGCCCAGCCGCGGGTTGGCCAAGGGCAGGGATGCAGAGAGCGACCGCAAGGCAAACGAGAGCGCGCATGGAGCCTCCTCATGAATCATTGGCAGACACGATCCAGGTGGTCGGCATTCTACTCCAAGCCTTGTGCCCGATAAGCACGAATCCCATGACAAGAAACGAGAAACGGCAAAAGCAAAACCGTGCTGCGCTGAAGCCCGCAGCGCCACATTCAAACCTTAAGCCGGGAGCGTGCGAGGCGCAGCGAAAGAGTGGAGCCCGGACGATTCAAACCTTAACGCGGAGCTGACTTGTGCGACGCTGCTTGCAGGGCTTGTGCAATGTCCGGGTGCCCCGACAGCACCTCTAGCATCGCGTCCCGCCCTGCTTGTTGACCCAGGCTTTGCCCGTCCTGCTGCAATTCCGCCGTGAGTTTGGGAAGCGTGGTGACGACCTTCTGACCCAGAGGGGTTTGGTAGAAGATTATCAGTCCCTTGATCTCCTCATCCGAGAAATTCTCATCGTACCGGGCGACGGCAAGATCTAGAAGGTTCTTGGTGTCGAGCTTGGAATGGAACCTCTCAAAGAAAAGATCTACGAGCTTATCCCGATATTCTCCAGGCGGAAGGGCGTTGGTGACCATGGGTTTAATGCTCTGCTCCGTCGAACGCGTGAGTTGCTGGATGACCGCCGCTGTCCCCGCCACATCGAGCAAGTGGCGGATGTCGGCCTCCTTGGCAGGGTCGATCTTTGATCGGGCAGCAGGCGTAGCAGCCGAAATGGCCGGCGGCTTGGCGGGATTTTGGGCACCTTGAATAGCCGCAGACGTCAGAAAGGATAGCGCGAGGACAGTGAAAATCTTCATCGAGATCTCCTTGTCACATCGGAACGGTGCAGCGTGGTTTCCTGTGCGTTATGGCTGTATGTTGGCATGAGCAATCAAATACGGTACAAGGGTCCCAAGGTGCAGTGTGTGAAGTCTTTATGCACGGGTGCCTGGGCAGCTACTATGCGGTGAAATGGCAACCTCGACGGAGGTAGCCGGCTGCCTCAAGAGATGGACAAACCCGTGCTGGGCCGGACACCGCCGCCCCACAGGGGTCGCGTGCAGCCACGGCAGCGAGAGCCAAAAACGCGCAACACCGGCTATGAAGGGAGTCCATGAAGCGGCCATGGTCAGTGACGATTATCGGCTGGGTCTTCGTGGTGACGGGTGTGCTTGGGGTTGGTCTACATGCGAATGAAATTAGAACGCAGCATCCGTTTCAGTACGACGCCGCGTGGGCGCTCGGAGTTAGCGTTATTGCGATCGTTTGTGGCGTATACATGCTCAGGCGCAGCGATTGGGCGCGCTGGCTTGCGGTGGCTTGGCTCGCGTTTCACGTGGGCGTAAGCGCGTTCCATTCTCGGCGGGAATTGACTGTGCACAGCGTGTTGCTGGTGGTGCTTGCGTATTTTCTGTTTCGCCCGGAGGCCAGAGCGTATTTCCGAGGGGGGACAACAGAATAAAGGAACTTGGCCCGGCTGACGGCGGCCCCGGTGGGACTGCGGCGGGAACCAACCGAGCGGCCGTTGCGTATTAGTCGTCAGCGCCCGGAGAGAACGCATGCGCTGGCGGCTAGCCATTTTGGCAACGATGTTTTTCCTGTTGGCGCGCGGCGGGGCCGTGGCGCAAACGCCGATTCGTTCGGACGTGGATCTGGTCAGCGTAAGTTTCACGGTGCGCGATGACCATGGCGGCCTGGTAGACAACCTCACCAAGGACGACTTCGAAGTCTTCGAAGACGGGGCGCCGCAAAAGATTGCCTTCTTCGCGCGCAGCGTGGACGTTCCGCTCACGCTGGGCTTGATCCTGGACGCCAGCGGAAGCCAGAGCCACTTCATGAGGCAACACCATCAAGACCTGGAGGTGTTCCTCAACGAAGTGCTAGGGCCACAGGATCGGGCGTTCCTGGTTGGTTTCGGGAACCACTTGAAGCTAGTGAGCGATTTCACACAATCGGGGCGCGCTTTGCTCGATCGATTAGAGATGTACGAACACAGCGGACGCTTCCCCGAAATCGGACCCAAAGAAGAGCGCGATCTGGGCACAGCGTTCTACGACTCGATCTACTACTCGGTGACCGAGAAGCTCGCCGCGGAAAACGGACGGAGGGCCCTGCTCGTGTTCAGTGACGGCGAAGATAATTCGAGCTCGCACGACATGATGACCACCATCGAGACGGCCCAAGCGGAAAACGTGATGGTGTTCACCATTCGCTATACGCAGAAGGAACATGGACAATTGACCGCGCGGAACAAGTACGGGATACGCGTGATGGACCGCATCGCCAAGGAAACCGGCGGGGCGCACGTCGACGCGGAGACCACCGATCCGCACGCCTACTTCCGGCAGATTACCGACGAACTACGGACTTCGTACGAACTGGCCTACTACCCGAGCAATCCCATCAAAGACAATACGTTTCGCAAGCTGGTTATCCGGCCAAAGCAGGCAGGATTGACGGTGCGCGCAAAGACTGGTTATTTTGCGCGGCCGCTAGAAAGGCAGTGACGAGAGCCGGGATCGACTTGGTTGTCACGCCCCTCTCTGCGCAGGGTTATTCGTTGGCGCAGACTTCTTTTGAGGAGGGGAGTCGGTCAAGAATCCGCTGAAGAAAAGCCTCCCCAACGAGCTATGGTCAAGCGTATAGTTCGTGCCTGCTGTCACCTTCTCAAGAGGAGGAAAGAATGCGCAAGATCGTGTTGGTCCCTGCGGTAGTCTGCCTGTGCGCTATGGGGGCCTTGGCGCAGGACAAAGTGGCGAACGGATGGGCGTGCGGAAAGCCGGCCATGGCAAATAGCATCGATGTCGGAGATCAGCCCAACCACGCCTACGCCATCGACCAGATCACGTGCACTTCCACCAAGGGCGAAATCGGGGGCGTGCGAGAAAAGGAGGGCACCGGCACGGAATTCGCCGAGGTCAAGGGCAACCGATCCAGCGGCCACGCGATTTACGTCGAAACAATGGCCAACGGAGACAAGGTTTACGCCACCTACCGGCCCACGATCACCCTCAAGGATGGCCAGATGCAGTCTGGTTCTGACCGGTGGCAGTACACCGACGGAACCGGGAAATTCAAGGGAATCAAGGGTAGCGGCACGTGCAGGGGCACGGGAAGTGCGGACGGGTCCTCGAACTGGACCTGCACCGGCACTTACACACTTCCCAAGTAGCGCTGCCGTCGCACACGTGCCCAGACCGGAAGACGCTCACGCCAAAAGCCAAGACTGAAAAGAGCCGGCAGGATGCCAGCG